>Ga0206682_10000576_pt1 | contig 39768 bp, 43 predicted proteins | sample M240m12015metaG_FD_155444 | JGI IMG/M metagenome (GOLD analysis project Ga0206682, IMG submission 155444) | Ammonia-oxidizing marine archaeal communities from Monterey Bay, California, United States - M2 40m 12015 | ecosystem: Environmental > Aquatic > Marine > Intertidal zone | place: USA...
TCCCAATGCATAATTATAGCTCCATCCAAAGAATAGCAAAGTTTAGCATAAGTGAAAAGATAGTAAAAGAGAAAAGTGCAAAACAAGTGTGAGAAAGTATTTTCTGAAAAAGTGTCATGCCCGTATCTCCTATTTTAAATTTCTTTCGGTAAGGGCATCCAGTGGGTAAACTTCTCATCCCATGCAAATTTATCCTTGAAAATATTATACGTGTCACCGTACGCACCGCAGCATAAATGGTAGGTTTTACCATTCATTTCGATTATTTCCCCGACAACGATTAGTGGCGTATACCCATTACCGAATAGCTTTAGTAGCAGGATGTTTTGGTCACGAGGGGTTTCAGCGTTAATAAGTTCCATGTGTATCTCCTTAGTTGATGTAAACATTATGCCCGTTATTCTAGCAACCGTCAATGGTAATATTCACAAAAAAAGACCCTTGCATTCTAGCAGCCGATAGTATATAGCTCCAGGAAACCCATGAGCAGGGCTTGACAAGGCCGGAGCGGCGCGGCCGCGCCAAAAAATTATATCAAGTTTTTGGTGGGGCTGTCAAGCGGTAATATTCACATTTTTTCGCTTGACATATCCCCTGGCCCCTGCTAGGCCCAGATGAGAATGATTCTCATTTGACGTCAGAAAAGAGTTCTAGTAGGCATCTGACAACGTCCAGCTCTAGGTCAAGATCATCGTCCTCAAGATCCCCCGTGTCGATCAATTCCTGCATGAACGTTGCCACCGTATCCAGAGTTTTAATGCAATCGTCGAGTTCTTCCGCATCCATAAAGGAGCCGTGAAAATAAATTCTTTGTTTCATATCTCTTTGCATCTGCATAATATTCTACCCTAATAGATTGTTGAGTATTACCAATTGCAGCGCAACCGCTACAATTGGCATGATCGTGCGAATCACCTCGCACACAATTCGCACCCTGTCAAGCCCTGTCATGACGCTTGAACCAAGCGCCACGGGGAGGCATTTACAATGCCGTAGGGAACAGATTTTTTCTGTCGGAAACACTCCGCAAGAATTTGAGTCTCAATCCGAGCATCGGACAGCGCCGTGTGATCTTCAATAAAACCGTGATCGCCAGATACAAACCTGAACGCAAATTCTGCGCCCGTCTTGATGTTGCCAGCGGGTGAAACCCACCCCATCGCAGTTGCAATATTGCGGTATTGCTTTTGCTGTAGCTTTGTCTCACAAGCAAATTGCCAAATGTCTAGCACCTTGAGGCCGCGAGGCAAAATCTTACCCTCGCCGCCTAGATCGGCATGGGTTTGACCCATAACCCGAAAGTCAAAACCAGCATTGTAGGCGGCGACTACCGTTACGCCAAACTCGGCACAGTCGCTTTTGATTGCCTCCACAATGTCGGCCCAAGGCGCCATGCTGATTTCGCCAGCGTCCAGCATTGGGGCGTAATGGGTGAAAGTTTTACCCGCATAGAATGCGCCCATCATTCTAGCGGGGTTGGTAAAATTCTCCAGCACAAGCCAATTGCGCTCACAAAACACGTTGCCGCGTTTGTCGCAAATGGTATAGCCCACATCATAAACGTGACCCTCAAGGCCGACCGTTTCAGTGTCCAAAACCAGAAAAACGTTTTTCATTATGCTGCCCTTTTGTTGAGTTGAATTGCATCATACACCCGCAAACCGCGAGCTGTCAAGTGCTTTATGACGTTTTGATTATCGTCTAGCATCACGCTAAACATACAAAACCTCGCCCACGATATGCCGTCACACGCGGCATAGTTTCGCAATGCCTTTTCTTTAAGCAACGCATCCGAAGTGCGATCACCTTCAAGCCGTGATAAACACGCGCTATAGTAGAGGCCGTTTTTTGCGAGGAATTGAAAATCTGCGTCACCCATAACGCGGGCAGTACAGATCACAATTTCCGCTCCTCTCTCTTGAGCATCGCGCCAGTGTTGAGCAAGTGGCAAGAGTGAGTCTTGCATCACCTTTTCGGGTGTGCTATTGTCAATCCAATGCGCCAGATCAAGATCGCCATTTGGCAATGTGGCTTGACGGTGAGAGCTGTCGATGATGGTATGGTCTAGATCGTAAATAAAGCGCATGGGCTTCTCCTCAGTTGATGCAAGCATTATCTCACAGCCAGCCAGCAATCGCAACCTTTATTTTATGTTAATATTCACATAAAAAAACGCTTGACAAGCTCGGCCAGGATATGGTTATGCCTGGGCTATGAGACCAAGCAAAAATCGTGCCAACCTCGGCTCACACGCTCGTAACGCAAATGAGAATCATTCGCATTGCGCGAGCGGCGCGGCCGCGCCAAAAAATTATACCATGGCGGCCTGGCCGTTGTCAAGCGGTAATATTCACATTAATTACCGCTTGACATTTTTCTCACAGTATGTTGGACAAAAATCCTCCGATGCTAATCAGATTTAGAATTGTCAAGTTATGCGCCTTCAGGGTTACCGATTGCACAGTGAGAAGGGCCAGCCCGATAACAGCCAGCACCGGATTCATGGAAAATGCAAAGGTCGCCATTATGGCGGCCCCTGCATATCCGCAGTAATTGGCAATCACGAGATTGCCACCAGCAAGCTGGACAGCGCGGTGGCTGTAGCTTTTTCCAACCCTGCAAAGCTTGACGAATCCTCGTCAAGTGCTTTTGCAATAGCGGCAACATATTCCGCTTTGCTAGTGGCACGATTACCCTTGACAGGTTTGGCCGCTACCGTGTAAGGTAGGCCCAGAGATTTGATTTTTGCAATCACAGATCGCTTGGATTGTCCAAGCTCGATTGCGAGTTTTTCAGCAAGGGCACCGTTTAGAGTGTCGTTTGCTTTTGCAGCGTCTTGCAGTGCTGCGACCTGTTGAGAAGTATAAGACATAATTTGAATCCTTTTTAGGTCGGAGGCCCATCCCCCAATCCATGAAAGTATTATCTCAAAAGAATGCCCCGAGCGCAACCCCTATCGCATGTTAATATTACCATAAAATAATTGTTGCATTCCAGGCTGGGTCATGATATAGGGGGGTTAATTGACTATTGACATTCTGTATCGCGCGCGCTACCCCACATGTACTACTTCAAAAAAATTTCAATTTACTTAACGGTGTTAAAAATAGTGCAAAAATTTTATGCTGTTGTAATAATTTTGTAACAATTCTATGTTATAATATATATTCCACTCACAGACTAAAAGGAGATAAATTATGACAAAACGAGACAAGAAAGGCACAATTATTGCACTTTGTATACTTGCGGTATGCTTAACAACTTTCCCAATGCTGCTTGGAGCGAGTGAGCACAATTATAAAGTAAAGAGCGGAGACTGGGAGTATACTTATCGTCACCGAAATGGAGCATGGCATGGAGAGATAGGAACAAAGGTAGGGCCTATTGAAGTTATGTACCGTTACGCAGATTTGAAGCTCACGCAAGAGAATCGTGTAAAATTTACGGGAGAGTTTTTCTCTTACAAAGACTTAACAGTTGAAGGCCGGATGGAGTATAGACACTTTGACAACAAAGAGTCTCACTGGCGTTATAGATTTATCACAGAGTTTACTCCTCATATTTATGAAAACTTCTATTTGTATGCAAAATGGCAGCCTCGTTGGAGTTTTAAGAAACGAGGTACTCGCTTTGATGCTAGAGACCAGCTTGGTATAACTTATAAAGAAGCTAACTTCAAAATTACACCTTTTGTAGAAAGAAAGGGAATAGAAGGCTATGAGTACAAGCAAACTGTTTGGGGCACGCATTTTGAAATAAAGCTTTAAGGTTCTACAATACATAATTAAAAATAACTCTTGACATTTCACTCGGGGTGACGTATAATTTATTCATAAATTACCAAAGGAGGAATTTTTCACCAAGCGCAGGAACTCAAAATATGGATAAGCTCGACGCAAGTTTATGTAGAATTCTTATTGTAGCGGTACTTATACTCGTAATACCCGTGTTCATTGCCGAAGTCTCGGCTCAAGATGTAATACGCACTGAAAGCATAACGGAAAGCACCATCACTACGAATGGTAATTCCGAGACTACGCTGAAAAGTCCCCCTCCTTCAGCAATTTCTCCTACTATCAACACCTCTAACTCCGATCTTTGTACGTTCGGAGTGGCAGGAGCGGTTCAGACGCAGATTCTGGGCCTATCAACAGGCACACAGTTTACAGATGATAACTGTGAACGCCTCAAAAATGCAAAAACACTTTACGACATGGGTATGAAAGTGGCCGCAGTGTCCCTTATGTGCCAAGATGAGCGTGTATTCTCAGCAATGATGCATGCAGGAACGCCCTGCCCTTATAATGGTATGATCGGAGAGCAGGCAAAAGTGGGCTGGGCAACGGATTCCGGCGAGACGCCTTCAGAAAAAGCAGAAGACGAAGAGTTTTTGAATGATAAGACAAAGCAAACTGCTACCGCTACTGGCGGTATTGTTGGGTTACTCGCACTGCTCTTACTCCTCTGATATAGTTTTCGGCCAGACACAAGTTTCAGCCTTAGATTGGGTAATGACAAACGTACTTCCCGCCCAAGCTGGACTAGAAGTGACAAATGTGTTCTACCGCTATACAGCAGTGAAAGACCCAGCTACTGGAATGATTGTATACGTACAAAACAAAGATACAGCAGGCTCAGGTTATATATTTAGAAGTGTGGACGATTGGACTGGACTTCCTGGTAACACAATTGTAAAGTCCATTCCTCTCAATCTACCTCTTGGAAGTAGATTTGGGGCGGGTTCGATAGAAGTAGAGGGTGATGGATACGTAGAAGACCCTACTGTAATTTACAGCTATCGCTTCGACCCTTGTTTCAATCCTCAAGTATCGTCAGACTGCGAAGGATTTGTTCCAGAAATACCAGATATACCCGACGTTACAGATCCACTTGACGAAGACTACGTACAGAACGAACTTGATAGAAAAGCTGTGATGCGCTCAGACGAAGATGAAGAAGAGGAGCGCGAAGGAGTAATAGAAGGCTCAGACGAAGACTTGGAAAAAGACTTGCTTGAGCAGAGATTGGGAATTGCAATGGATTCATCTCTTGCTGCAACAGACAATGCAACTACTGCAGCTCTTCAAGCGATGAACTTATTTCCCAGCTCATATACAGAACAGCTGACTTCTCCAGAGTATAAGACCACAGCAGTTATACCAGATAATGGTACTTTGGTAAATTCCTTAGTACAGCAAAGCCGAGGGCGAAGATTAAACTATGCCCAAGATAAACTTCACAAGGAACTGGTAAGATCCCAGTTCGAGCGATAGGAGACCCTAATGTTTCGAAAATTTCTAGTCTGCGCAGTATTCTCTGCAAGTGTTTACGCGGAAAATGTTCCGATTAATGGCACCGTAGAAGGTAACTGTATCGTAGTCCCAGATGTTTCCGGAGTCTATGGCAACCCCTCTTCGGATAAACTCAGCACTGCTGTCACCGATGGAGGCGTACTTCCTGTTGTACGATACGATGTGGTTCTTGCTGACTACTACAAAGCTGTAATTACTACACCAACATCGTTCTCAGAGAGTCCCGCACTAGACGATACGGTAGCTTGGTCGGGTTCTGCGGCCGTAAGCGAAGTGTCAGATGCTGGAATGTCTAGCTATGATACGGACAAGATTGAGTATAACTCTACAACTGAGTTTGACTTGACAATTGCAGGCAGCACTTGGTTTGAAATGGAATCAGCGGCAGAGTATGGATATGACAAGCCGTTTCCAGGAGGCAACTATGCAGCAAACGTAGAGGCCAACTGCATTGCGAAGTAGTATACTGCTTCTTCTCGTCCTGAGTGGGTACGCAAGTGCTCACTCATGGACTCCTACTTATCCTACATTTTCAACTTCATATATAGACAATGTATTAGAAACAGACATGCTACTGTTCAATAAAAGAACAGACGTAACGTACTTTGAAGTACAAGTAACAGATAAAGATTTTAATGCTCTTCCTTTCGTATCGAGTAGTCGTATATACAAAGTAGACTACTTAGAGAGAAAGAAGATAAAAATATATATTAGAGAAGAGTCCCTGCAAGAAGTAACTTATATATGCTCTAAGAGTAGATTTCTTGAACAGGTAATTCCAGCTAACTTGGTAACATCAAGAATATGTTCAAAACTAAAATAATATTACTGCTCTTTTTTCCGATGTTTGCATATGCACAGTCCTCATCGGTAAATCTAGCATTGCCACAATCTCAACAGAGTTTTCAGTCGGACAGAATTCGTGCGGGAAACTTAGAGTGTTCAGCGGCTATTGGTAGCTCAACTAACGTAGAGTTTGGTGTAGTCGGCTTACTTAATCAGAATGACCCTTTTTACAACTTAGCAAATCAAGACCCTGACTTTAACTACAATCCGGATACTTTCATGCGAGATATTGGTGTATACGGAAAAATAACTATTCCACTGGGAGCTCCCAAGGAGAGACTAAACTGTAATACTCTATATCAACTAGAGTTGCGTAAAAAACGGCTTGAAGTATTAAAACTGGAGGCAGAACTGCAGCAGTTAAAATCGCTTCAATTTGAGGATAACTAATGGCAGAATTTGAATTCGGAGGTATGACATTCAAGGGCGGTAAAATGTTCGTAGTGCTTACAGCCCTATCCACACTAGGCGGAACCGCTTGGGGTGCATTTGAATTTTATAACGACTATAGAAATATGAAAGAGACTATCGAAAGCTACGTTGCTCCAGATATGTCAGGAATTGAGCAGACTCTTGCAGTACAGCAAGAAGAAATGTCGTCTCTTCGTACTCTAGTAGATGCCTTAGATGTTAAAGTAGACAGTACAGAGGACTCCCTTTCCGAAGATATGGACAAGGTAGAAGACCTCGCTCGTAAAGTAGATGACAAGACAGCAGAAACTCAGCGAGAAGTTCGTGATGATGTATACGCAATGGAGCAGAAGCTCAATGAGCGTGTTCGTACTCTTGATGGAGACCTTCGAACTCTACGCAAAGATCTAGAAGAGAAGATACAAATAATTCTAGATAATCCTCTGAATGATCAATGAGGGATGAGATAGAGTTAATACCTTACTCTTTCACAAAAGACTTAATTCTAATTTGCTCTCTGGGACTAAACCTTGGATTTCTACTAGGCTTAATGTTTCTGTAAGCATACTACGTTCCTACCATACCTCCTTAAAAATATTTCTTGACATTCGAGGTAGTATGAGGCTATAATATATTCTTCAAAATTGGAAATAACAAATGAGAGTACTGATAGCTTGTGAATATTCCGGAAGAGTACGAGACGAATTTACTAATCGTGGGCATTTCGCTATGTCGTGTGATATACTGCCTACAGAAAGTGAGGGGCCTCACTACCAAGGCAATGTCTTAGACGTATTAGAAGACGGGTGGGATTTGATGATTGCTCATCCTCCCTGCACTTATTTAGCTTCTTCTGGGTTACATTGGAATAAGAAACGGCCTGAACGAGCACTTCTTACAGAAGAGGCTTTAGAATTTGTTACAACTCTTTGGAAGGCACCAATAGCTAAAGTGGCTATTGAGAATCCAGTAGGCTGTATCAATACTCGACTCAAGTTTATGCCCAAGCCCCAATATATTCATCCCTATATGTTTGGAGACGATGCTAGTAAAAAAACAGGGCTATGGATGAGGGGCTTGGCTAAACTTGAACCCACAAATCAGATACCTCCTCGAATTATTGAAACTCCTTCGGGGCGTAAGTATCAAAGATGGGGGAACCAGTACGACTGTGGAAGGGATAATACTCCTAATACACCAAACCGAGCGAAAGAACGTTCGCTTACTTATATGGGAATTGCAACTGCCTTGGCAGAGCAGTGGGGATAGTTTATGGCAAGTGTCACTATAGGTACTTTATACACGAGTGTTAACTCTGCTAATGCCAACCCCTATGCTTTTTCAAGTCAAGGATTTCCTCAAACATTAAGCGTTAATGCCACCTCAGCTATTCGTGGTTCTATCACAGGCGGCGCCAGCATTACTAATAGTACTCTAGGATACAGTGCTTTTTCTTCTCAAGGAACAGGAGTTGCTAACCCTCTTGCTGATTGGACTGTCACAGCGGGGGGTAATACACAAGAGCTATATGCAAATCCGTCGAGTTTAACTGATAGAACGCATAATTCATGGAGAGCCCTACTCACTATTCCTACAGAAAATGGGACTCGATATGCAGCTGTAACAGGAACTATAGTAGATGTAGAGCCTTCTGCGACTCCTAGCAGTTTATCTTATCCTTCTAGTATAGCCTATGATGCTACTTCATTTACTCTAGGGATTAGCAGCCCCTCTAATCATGCTTTTGGCTTGTGGTATGACAGTTACCCAGGGAACCCTCCCTTTCCAGACACACACCCTGATATTGGGGACTTTCAACCAACTTCCTTTTCTGTAGCAGGCCCTACAAGTTACGGCGGCTCTCGTAGCTACTATGTATTTGACGCATTATCTAAAGGAGCGGGAGGAGCGGGAGATAATGGTCAAAGTGACGGACGGGACTGGTTTTTCTTATTCGGTATTACTGTAACTAGAGGAACCCCGGATACTATTCCCGCTTTTTCACCTTCTGACTTTGTAGATAAGACGGGTCAGCCGTTAAGTACGACTGTTCAGAGCGCTACGACTCTGACAGTTTCAGGGCTAGATGTGGCTGTGAATATTTCTATTAGTGGAGCAGGCGGCCAGTATAGGTATAGCAATGGAAGCTATTCTTCGTGGAAAAGCACTACTACCAATGCTGTTATAGGCAATGGTACCACTATACAAGTTAGAGCTTTATCTAGCTCCAGTTTTAATACTACAACTACTACAACTTTAACGGTTGGAGGAGCGTATGGAACTAATAGTGAAACTTTTAGTATCACTACTTTAGCTCAAGACGTCACTCCAAATCAGTTTAATATAGGAGCAAACGTATCTAATGCCTCTCGTAGTACAAACTATAATAGTTCTTTTACTATTGCAGGTATTAACAGTCCAGTAACAGTAACAGGAAGTAGTGGCGCTCTTGTATCAACTACAAATGGGTCTGGGTACACGACGTCTATTACTCGCTCAAATGGGCAGACAGTCTATGTTAGGATTACTTCTTCCTCTAATTTTTCCACTACTGTTAACGGAACTGTTACTATTGGAACTGTGTCTGATACCCGATCAATTACTACCCTGGCTCAAGACGTTACTCCAACTCAATTTAGTGTGGGGGCTAATCTTACAAATCAAGCCCTTGGAACTGCTTTTATAAGCTCTTTTGCAGTAGCAGGAGTTAATACTACGGTTACGGCTAGCAGAACAGGGTCTTCCTTAGTAGGTACTTCTAGCTCAGGCCCTTGGGTAACTAGTATTACTCGTACAAACGGGCAAACTGTATATATGAGATTAGTTTCCTCCTCCTCTGCAAACACCTCTGTAACAGGAGGTGTTGCTATTGGAACTGTATCTGACTCTAGAACAATTAGTACAGGTAATGGAGACTCTACGCCATCTGCTTTTAATCTGGGGGCAAACGCTACAAATGTAGCCGTCAGCGGCCAAGCGGGGTCTGCCACGATTACAGTAGCTGGCGTTAGTCCTAATTCTAGTGTTCCTATTTCTATATCTAAAATTTCTAGTGAAAGTCCTGCAGGAAGTGTTCAGTATTCTGTGAATTCGGGAACTCCTACTTCCAGCGCAGGATCCGTCGCTTTAGGAGACGATGTAAGTGTTCTTATTACGTGTTCAAGCGGATTTAGTAAAACTACAACCGCTAGGCTAAACATTGGGGGAACAACAGATGATTTTTCTGCAACTACAGAAGCCTCAACTTCTGGAAGCGTAGACCCTGGAGCTAATTCCGCAAACTACGGACTAAGAGTATTTAACTCCTCCAACACGACAATCCTAGATCCGACAGACAGAGTTGCGACAGTATCAGGGGTAATAACTAGCAGCTTTTCCTCAGGGCAAACTTCTAAAACCCATACTTTAAGCAGAAGTGGCACTACGGTAATACGATTAAACCCCTCCTATACTATTACCACAGCAAAAACAGAACTTATAACGGCTTCTGTATCTGGGACAACTTTAACAGTGACAAGGGCTGCTAGTGGTTCGGTAAAAAGCTATAGCTTTTTAGTAATAAATGAGTAATATATGGCATATGGATTTTTAGTAAATAACGGCAGTAATGAAGCTATAATTAACCAGAATGACTCTGGTAGAATTATGTACCAGTTAGTAGCTAGTGGCACTACTGGAACAACTGGGGGCGGGAGTAGTAATAACTACCACTCAGTAAACGTATCTACAGGTGTAAACTCTGAGACGTTAGTTTTCGCACGATGCAATACAAATAATGTAAGTTGGGTAGGTTTTCCAGGATCTTCGGGCTTTACTCTTTACTCCAGTTCTTCAGGGGTAACATTTTCGTACTTAGTTATGAAGCAGGCAGAAAATTTGTCCTTTCCTGCAGCAGGAACGTACGGTCTGCTAGTAAGAGATGAGGATAGCCTTGGCAATCCAATTGTAGTTTACAGCAGTGAAAGCGAAACTACACGAATTAAAGGAACAATAACTTCCGCAGGTACTGTTAATGGAAGTAACTTATACGGCCTTTTAGTATGGCATTACTCTGCTATTACTGCAAGAGTTGCTCCTCAGTACGGAGACATACGAATGCCAACCTATAAAAATACATCTACAGGAATAACTTTTCAAACTAGTGATGTTTTTCAAGGGTATCAAGTAACCGACCCAGAAGACGTTATAACTAGTAGATGGATAAACCCCACGAGCCCTAAGGGCATAGTAATACAAGGTACTTCTTAAAATGATTACAATGACTAGATATGCGTTTGTTGACGCTACCAGCGGTGAGATAAATGGTATAATAGATACTCCCGACCCAGATGCTTATATTCCAGGAACTACACAAATTGATGGATTATTAGTCGTTCCAATTCCTACAGATGCGAGCCCTGTTGTGGCAGTTACTAACTGGTATTATGTAAATACTGGAGATATAGAGACAGGCTATTTTGCAGAGCGACCAGATCAACCCGCCCCTTATTACTATTGGGAAGCTGCTGAGTGGGTTCTTAACTCAGTAGAGTTATGGGAAGAGTTCAGAGTTTTACGTAATAGCTATTTAAAGCAGTCCGACTGGACTCAGATGCTTGATGCACCCTTAACAGATGCAAAAAAATTAGAGTGGCAAACATATAGACAAGCTCTTCGAGACATGCCCCCTTCTAATTCTGGGATAACGCATCTAAATGATGTAATATGGCCCTCACCGCCAACCTCCTAAAATTTAATTCTTGACATTTTAACCTTCCTAAGGTAGAATACACATTATGAGTAAAGAACTAACCACAATTTCTCCTGAAGGACTCGAAATTGCGAATTCATATTTGCAGTTCGGGAATATTCGCGCTGTGTGCCAGTTTCTCCAGGTTCCAGAAGATAGAGTGGTAGAAGCGTTAAATAAACGAGAAGTTAAAAAGTATATTGATACTGTATATCTCGACGTAGGTTTTCGCAATAAAAATAATATTGCAGCAGCCTTGGATGAGATGATACAGTCAAAACTCGAAGAAGCACAAGAAAGCGGAGTATACTCCAGCAAAGACTTGGCAGATCTTCTTCAAATGGCTCATAAAATGAGAATGGACGAAATTAAAGCACAGACAGAAGCGGAGAAAGCTTCTACTTCTACCATTCGTACTCAAAATAATGTTCAAATTAACGATGGTAGTGTACCTTTTGGTCAAGGCAACTATGGAAAGTTGATGGATAAATTATTAAATGGAGAATCTTGAGGAAAAAGTTCAACATATTGAAGTGTTTATGGCCGCTCACGACTCCCAGTGCGAAGAGAGGTGGAAGACAACTTTTAATAGACTAGAGGATATGGAACAAACTCTAGAAAGAATCGAAGGAAAGATAGTCACAATGGCAGGCGCGGCAATTATCTTTCTCGGAGGGCTAGTGGTCACTATGGGCATGGCCTTGTTGGACAAACTTTAATGGCTCATACAAAAATTAATACTCAAGTTATTCCAGATGGAACAATCGTTTCCGCAGACTTGACTATGCCTATTACAGGCTTCTCTTCTACAGGCATTGACGACAACGCGACCAGTAATGCACTTACTATTAACTCTTCTGGTGACGTTGCTATTTCGGGCAATCTTACGGCAGGGAATAACACTGATATTTCAATGGGAGCTACCGCTCCTGGTCAGCTTAAAATCGATGGAGTTGGTTATGGCGGAGCAATAGCCTTAGACTCTACTGGGATGTATATTTATCATAACAGCGGTTCCCGAAGTTTACTATTTGGTACAAATGAAACAGAGCGGATGCGTATCACCAGCGCAGGAAACGTCGCGGTTGCCACAACCCAAGATTTCCAATCCGGACAGAAACTTGCTGTCGGTGACGGATCCTCGAACAGCGGTATTACTGTCTACTCTGGGTCTGCTTCACAGGGTCGTCTTTACTTCGCAAGTGCGACGACAGGTGCTGGACAAAGGGCGGGTCAGATTTACTATGACCACAGCAACAATTCCATGACCGTTTCTACAAATGGTGATAATCCTCGTATTAGCGTCTTACAAAATGGAAACGTGGGCATTGGTACTAGCTCTCCTCAAGAAAAGCTACACGTTTACACAACAGGGAATGCAAGAGCAGAGATAGAAAGTACAGTAGGTATCGCCGCCTTTAAAGCAACAAATAATCAAGGCTCCTATGCTTGGTATGTTGATGCTAACGCTGATAAATTTCATTTATTTGATTTTACAGATAGCGTAGATAGAATGACTATTGACGGCTCAGGAAACGTGGGCATTGGAGGAGGTACAAGTAGCAACGGCATGTTGACAATTGAGTCAACAAGCACTAATCATATAAATTTGCAGGCAGGAAATACTGCTGTCAACGGTAGACTTCTTGTCTCACACAGTTCAACAGGTGCATTTATTCGTACAGCTTCTGGAAGCTCAGGAACTTGTGACAATCTTAAACTTGGCACAAGTTTAAGCGAAAGAATGCGTATCGATAGCTCAGGAAACGTGGGCATTGGTAGTGATAATCCCGACGGCCAACTCCATATAAAAGGTAGCACAAACAAAACATTAAAACTTGATCCCACATTTTCAAGCGGGTCATATACATCACTCGCATTTGCTAGAAATGGAAATGATTTATGGAGAGTATTCCAAACTAGTAGTGATTCATATTTAAGTTTTTATAATGAGCAAAGTAGCCAACATCAGCTTACTTTAGAAAACAGTGGAAATATAGGAATTAATGAAACCAATCCCTATTCGCCTCTACATATTGAAAAAATTACTGAAACTGCAAGTTATACTGCTACTAGTTTTAACTCACAGCCTACCATTATGCTTCGTCATACGAGTGCGACTGGTGGGTATAATGGTACAAGGTATACAAACTCGGCGGGTAATTATGAGTGGTTTACTGGGGCTGTGCAAACTAGTGCTAATACTGCTGATTTTGTATTCCAAGGATATAATCGAACTGCCGGTGCTTATCAAGAACATTTAAGAATTTCTGAAGAAGGTCATCTGTTTATCGGTAGAACCTCTTATACTAACGCAGCAACAGATCACGGAACACAGCTTTACAATAATGGCGTGATCTACCAGTTTTCTGCTTCAACAGGTAACAGTGACGTGTATCGCTGGCACAACGGTTCGGGTACGAAAATAGGATACTTACAGGGGGATGGTGACTTATTCCTCTCGGGCACTGTTAAAGCTCAGGGCGGTTTACAATCGGGACTAGGAAGAGCCTACTCTAATGTAGGTGTTACAGGCTATAATAGAATGCCTGTGGGTCATTATACTCCTGGTGAAACTGTTTTTGAAATAGATCCTACTTGGTCCTCTAGTCAGTTACAAGACTATTTTAACTTAACTTCAGGGGCCTGTGATTGGGTAGAAGACAGCACTGCTCCGGGGGGTTATGCAATTAAGATTACTGGTAATAGGAGTGTAGCTGGTAACTATAGCGCGGGTTTCCCTTACATCCCTGTCGATCAAGACGACATATTTTATATGGAATGCTGGATTAAAACTACAGGAGGAGGTACCGTAAGGCACTATATGGGATCTATAGACTATAGCCATACGTTTGCCAGTCTGGGGGGTAACCCGGGATCTTTTGGATATTGGGTAATGTCAAATACCGCGATTACTACAGCTATGGGATGGACAAAAGTATCCGGATATATTACAGGATTTGGAAATAGTGTAGGCCAGTTTGAATCTGGCACCAAATACTGGACACCACAAGCATTATTTAACTATACACTGAATTCAGGAACTCGCGAAAGTTATATTTCGGGGTGGAAAGTTATACGAGTAAGAAGTCCGGGCAATAGAACATTTGCAAATGATGTTACAGTAAACGGTACTTTATCAAAAACATCTGGATCATTTAAAATTGATCACCCACTACCTTCTATGACCGATACACATCATTTGGTTCACTCATTTATAGAAGGCCCTCGTGCTGATTTGATCTATAGCGACACTATACAACTTACTAACGGTGCTGCAATAGTAAACATTGATGAATATGCTACAATGACGGAAGGCACTTTCGAAGCCTTGTGTGCCTCAGTTAGATGTTTTACAAGTAATGAAGATACTTGGGATGCAGTAAAAGGCAGTGTAACTGGCAATATCTTAACCATTGAATGTCAAAATGTTTCTTCAAATGCTTTTGTATCATGGATGGTGATTGGCGAAAGAAAAGACCCTTCGATGATGTCAACAGATTGGACTAATGATAACGGGCGTGTTATTGTAGAACCAGAAAAAGTATCTGAAGTTTTAAATGCAGAATATTTGGAGGCTCCAGACCCTGAAACGGCGAATACAGATTAAAAAGATTATAACACTTAAAAAGGTATGAATTTATATACCAGAGCAATAAGGAGAATAAATAATGGAATGGCAAATTGATACGGCTGAATACCTCGTAGCTTCAGGAGATCGTAGCAACGTAATTACAACCGTACACTGGAGAGTTACAAAAACTGTGGGAGAGCATTCCGCAGGAAGCTATGGCAGTATAGGCTTAGGAGCTCCAGGAGATACCTTTATAGCTTGGGCGGATCTTACAGAAGCTAATGTACTCGCATGGGTACAGGCCGAGCTTGGAGAAGAGACGATAGCAGCTATGGAAGCGTCTTTAGATGGAGAGATTGCAGAGCAGACAGCCCCTACTACGGGGTCCGGCGTACCTTGGAGTGTCTAATGGAATTTAAATTTAGAAAAGGAAAAATATTTAAAATTGAGAACGGGGTAAAAACTGAAGTTTCTCAAGAAGAGTATAAAGCTTCGAAAAGGGATTGGACAATTCCACCTGCTAAGACTACGCCCGTCACTGAGAATGGGCAGGATTTCTTAGAAGACGAATAATGGCAGTTCGTAGAAGAAAGGCAGCAAAAAAGAAGCCAGTACCTACGAACAAGAAGTTGTACGCGAGAGTGAAAGCTCAAGCAAAGCGTAAGTTCGCAGTATATCCTTCAGCTTACGCAAATGGTTGGCTTGTAAAAACTTACAAAGCCAAGGGCGGTAAATACCGCATGGGGAAAAAGTAATGCCAGCAGGTAAAGGAACTTACGGTAAAAAAAGAGGACGTCCTTCTAAAGCAGCAAAAAAGCGTGGAAAGAAGAAAAAATCTATGGGTTTAACTGCAAAGCAGAAGAAACTGCCTAAAGCCTTACAAGCAGCCATTCTTCGAAGAAAGAAAAAGTAATGGCAAAGCCGAAGGGTGGTTTAACCAAGTGGTTTAAAGAAAAGTGGGTAGATATTTCCCGTCCAAAAAAGGGCGGGGGGTATATGCCTTGCGGTCGTAAGAAGTCCAAAAAGGGAAAATATCCTAAGTGTGTTCCAGCTTCAAAAGCTGCTCGAATGACAGCCGCTCAACGTAAGTCTGCTATTCGTCGTAAGAGAGCCGCAGGTAACCCAGGTGGAAAGCCGACTATGGTAAAAACTTTTACTAAGTCGAAGAGGAGAATGCGACGTGGCAGCAAAAAGAAAAGGTAAGAAGAGAGACCCCCGCTTAAAAAGAGCAGGAGTTTCAGGGTTTAACAAACCAAAGCGCACTCCTGGGCATGCAAAGAAGTCTCATATTGTTGTAGCGAAAGTTGGGGCTAAAATCAAAACAATTCGTTTTGGACAGAAGGGAGCTAAGACTGCAGGCAAACCAAAGGCAGGAGAAAGTGCAGCAATGAAAGCGAAGCGTAAAAGCTTTAAAGCGCGTCATGCAAAGAACATTGCAAAGGGCAAAATGAGTGCAGCTTATTGGGCCGATAAGGTGAAATGGTGATGGGGGAGGAACTAGAGAAGGCAGGCTTTCATCCTGCAGATGTAAATGGTGACCATAAAGTAGACGAGCAAGAGAAGAAAATGTATCTTGAATTTAAACGCAAAGAGCTAGAAGACCTTGATGCTATGCGCGACGCTCAAAGAAACATGACTTGGTTTGCTCTTGCAGGCATGTTGTTGTATCCTGCAACGGTAATGACGACTGAGCTTATGGGACTTCACCAAGCAGCAGAAATACTAGGGGCTATGGCTTCCGTATACTTTGTATCTGTAGCAGGTATTGTAGCAGCCTTTTTTGGCACTCAAGCATGGAGCGGTAAAAAATGATGAGTTTTATTTTAACAGTATTTGATATATTATATGCGGTTCCAGTAATTGTAACCGTATCTTCAGCAATAGCGGCAACAACTCCAACTCCTATGGATGATAAGATTTGGAGTAAGATTTACAAGTACATTGATGTATTCGCAATTAACGTAGGAAAAGCAAAAGAAAAATAATTATGGCAGTAGAAATAAGTAGAAGAGATTTAATCTCTGAACACATTGTAGAGTTTTTACCTGAGACAAGGTTTCTCAAACTTCCAGTAGATCCTTATTTGGAGATGCTCGGCGTTATACCTTTACCTTCTCAAATGGCAATTATAAATGCAATTAACAATAATAAATATCGGTTTGTTTCTGCAGCAATTTCTCGTAGGCAGGGCAAAACATATATTGCAAATATAATAGGGCAGTTAGTCTCGCTAGTGCCCGGTTCTCATATTTTAATTATGTCCCCGAACTATGCCTTGTCTCAGATTTCTTTCGACCTACAACGAAATCTTATAAAACACTTTGATTTAGAAGTTGCAAAAGACAATGCTAAAGACAAAGTAATAGAATTAACAAACGGCTCTAGTATTAGAATGGGTTCTGTTAACCAAGTTGACTCTTGTGTGGGTAGAAGTTATGATTTAATTATCTTCGATGAGGCAGCTCTTGCAGATGGAAAGGAAGCTTTTAATGTAGCTCTCCGCCCAACACTAGACAAAGATAACTCTAAAGCGTTATTTATCTCTACTCCACGAGGAAAGAGTAATTGGTTTGCAGAGTTTTTTAATAGGGGATTTAGTGATGAATTTCCAGAATGGGCATCTATTCGTGCTACTTATAAGGATAATCCACGAATGTCTGAAAGCGATGTTACGGAAGCTAGAAAAAGTATGTCCGAAGCAGAGTTCAAGCAAGAGTACGAAGCAGATTTCAACACATATGAAGGACAGATTTGGAACTTTAATCACGAAACCTGTATTGAAAACTTGGAAGAATTCGATGTTTCAAAAATGGATATATTCGCAGGTCTTGATGTGGGGTATAGAGATCCCACTGCCTTTTGCGTTTTGGCATACGACTGGGACGAGGAAAAATACTACCTCTTGGACGAATACTTAGATGCTGAAAAAACTACTGAACAGCATGCAACAGAAATTAGGAGATTGGTTGATAAGTGGGACATTGATTTTATATTCATTGATTCAGCGGCTCAGCAGACTCGATTTGACTTTGCTCAGAATTATGATATTTCTACCACCAATGCCAAAAAGTCTGTACTTGACGGTATTGCTAATGTGGCTGCTGTTGTTGACAATGATAATTTGATGGTAGATCAACGCTGTTCACACTCATTATCTTGCTTAGACCAGTATCAATGGGATCCTAATCCTAATCTAGCTCGTGAAAAGCCGAAACATAATATGGCATCGCACATGGCAGATGCGTTACGGTATGCAATCTATTCATTTGAAACTTCTTCCAGCGGGTTCTAATGGTGACCAACTCAAAAATAATGTTTGACAATTTAGTTTCCCCAAGTTATAATTTCGTTAATAAAAGTAGTATGTATAAAAAATGAAAGAGCTAAAAAGAGACCCTGTAAAGTACATTCGCGATAAAGCGAAAGCAAGATACGAGAAAGCTGAAGAGTGCTACATATGCGGAGCAACTACTAAGCTTGACTTTCATCACTACTATAGTCTAAGCCCGCTTCTTCAGAAGTGGGTAAAAGAACAAGACTATATGATGGAAGATATTCGAGAATTTAGAGACGAGTTTATTAACGAGCATATCGAAGAATTATATGATTATACAGTCACTTTGTGTCATGCTCATCATTTGAAACTGCACTCTATTTACGGTCGTAACCCATCACTACACTCAGCCCCCAAGCAACAGCGTTGGGTAGGAATACAAAGAGAGAAGCATGGCTTGGTATAATTTTTGGCAAAATACAGAAGAAAAGCTGAATCCAGCCCAGCCTTACTTTAATGAAAAAAGCATTCCCTCAAAAGAATTTACGTTTAGCTATGAGCGCGCCTACGAAGACCTAGAAGTTGTTAATCGTGGCGTAAATATGCTTGTAGATGACTGTGCAGAAATCAATGCAATTATTGGGGCTGCGAGCCCTGGTAATAGTGTGGTAAAAGGAATTAAAAGGTCTCGTGTTAATCTTTTATTAAATCATGAACCTAATCTTTTTCAAGATATTAATACTTTTCGTAGAAACTTAATTACCGATTATATACTAGATGGAAACGTCTTTATTTATTTTGACGGAGTACATCTTTACCATCTACCTGCAAGTAAAATGACAATTCATGCAAGTGAAAAAACATATATTGACAGGTACACGTATAACGAAGCAGTGAACTACTCTCCCAGTGAGATTATTCATATTAAAGAAAATTCGTTCTATTCTATCTATCGTGGAGTATCTCGTTTAAAGCCTGCGCTTCGAACAATGGTACTTATGAAAAATATGAGAGATTTTCAAGACAACTTTTTTAAGAACGGGGCTGTACCAGGTCTTGTACTTAAATCTCCAAATACTTTGTCAGAGAAAATTAAAGAACGGATGATTCAGTCTTGGACTGCTCGTTATAGACCCGATGCTGGAGGTCGTAGACCTCTTATTCTTGATGGAGGAATTGAAGTAGATTCAATTTCGAATGTAAACTTTAAAGAGCTTGACTTTCAATCTGCAATATCAGAAAATGAAAAAATTATTTTAAAAGCTCTTGGCATACCTCCCATTATGTTAGACTCTGGAAACAATGCGAATCTTCGTCCCAATATGAGAATGTACTACCTTGAAACAATTCTTCCTATTGTGCGAAAAATTAACTTTGCTTTAGAGCGTCATTTTGGTTTTGAGATTTCCGAAGACGTAACTAATATTCCTGCTCTTCAGCCCGAACTACGAGATCAAGCTCAGTATTACTCAGCATTAGTTAATACAGGCATCATAACACCTAACGAGGCACGAGAGGCAATTAACTTCGAGCCTATAGAAGGTTTTGACGATTTAAGAGTCCCCGCAAATATAGCAGGAAGCGCAACAAACCCTGAAGAAGGCGGTAGGCCCACAGAAGAAGGAGAAGAATAAATGGCAGTTCGAGTAAAACAGACAGTATTAGATATTGCGTACAAGCAGTTTAAAGAGTTTGGACTACCTCTAGATATTGAGTATAAGTCATATACAGGCATTGTAGGAGCAAAAGAAGCCCTTTCACCTCCTTCAGTAAAAAGAAGTTTTAAGGCATGGAAGTATTTACTTCATGCACTAAAAAAGCACCACCCAGATTTAGTTAAGAAACCGGAGCCAAAACCTGCTCCAAAACCTGCTCCGAAGCCGAAAGTAGCTCCGAGCAAGCCTGCTAAAGCAGAAAAGAAGAGTGAAGACTGATGGAAAAAATCTTTAACCTTACTTCTACCTTTAAGGCTTTTGATGAAGACGATGACGGTGGCGTTCACATTTGTGGAATGGCAAGTACTGCCGACTTCGATCGTGCTGGGGATACAATCTCAGCAGAAGCATGGACTAAAGGCGGTCTCGGTAACTTCGAAAAGAATCCTATTATTCTTTTCAATCACGATTATAACAAGCCTATTGGACGTGCTACAGGACTTAAAGTCACTGAAAACGGTCTTGAATTAAAGGCTAAAATTTCTAAGTCTGCGCCAGATCATGTTGCGCAGCTTGTAAAAGAAGGCATTCTTGGAGCATTTTCTGTTGGTTTCCGAGTCAAGGATGCTGATTACTTATCGGAAACCGACGGATTAAAGATTAAGGATGCTGAGTTGTTTGAGGTGTCGGTTGTTTCCGTACCCTGTAATCAAGCAGCTACTTTCTCTCTGGCGAAGTCGTTTGATTCTATTGAAGAATATAATGAGTTCAAAAAAACTTTCACTAATAGTGTAGATCTAGCCGGTCAGTCTCTGGCTAAGGATGAAGATTCATTTGAAGCTAGTGATACACCGGATGGAACTGAAAAGTCAGTTCAAAAGGAGATAAATATGTCGGAAGTAACTACTGACAAAGTCGACCTGGACGCTTTTGCTAAGAAGGTGGCGGAAGAGACTGCTGCTAAAATTGCAATGAAGCAAGCCGAGTCAAAAGCTGTAGAAGAAAAAGCAGCACAAGAAGTTGAAGCTAAGGCGCAAGTCGAAGCAGAAGCTAAACAAGTTCAAGAGCGAGCTATTACTACTGGTATTGAGTCGGGCGTAGATCGTCTTATGGCTGATGTAGAAGCTAAGCTTGCTGAAAAAGACGCTAAGATTGACGAAGTAGTTAAGTCTTTCCAGCAGCAGCTTGAAGAGAAGAGCGAAGAAATCACAAAGATGCGTGAGTCTAAGCGTGTATTTGCTGATCGTTCAGAAGGCGATACTGTCTCTAAGTGGGGCAAAGAGTTCATGAACGCACACCTTCTCGGTGTAATGACTGGTAAGGGCATGGAAGGCACTTCATACGGTCGTGGTGTTATGGAGAAAGCTGGCGTAACTTATGCCTCTGCACAGCCTAACATTGCTACTGAAGTATCTGGTCAAATGGAAAAAGAAATCATGCGTGAGCTACGACTCGCAAGTGTTTTCCGTGAGATTCAAATTAACTCACAAGCACAAGTACTGCCAATTCAGCAGGATACTGGTTTGGCTACGTTCCAGACTGGCGCTGCTACTGCAGGTAACTTGACAACTCGCGGCGGAGCTACTCCACAGCCTTCACAGGTTGTATTGAAAGCATTCCGTTTGATCTCTACCACTCTCATGGACAACCATGTAGACGAAGAGATTCTCATCAACTTGATGCCTTTACTGATTGAATCTGTTGCTCGTTCACACGCTCGCGCTGTAGACGATGCTATCTTGAATCATGATGCTACTGGTTCTGATGACTTCAGCGGCTTGATTAAGACTGCTGGAACTAACATCTTCGATACTTCTGTATCAGCCGCAGCACTTGCAACTACTTCGGTAGACGCAGCTGACTTCTTATCCGCTCGTAAGCAGATGGGTAAGTATGGTATGATGCCTGATGAGCTCGTTTATGTTGTTTCACAAGCTCGTTACTACGACCTTATTGCTGATACCGGCTTCGCCGATATTACCGATGTAGGTTCTGACGTAGCTACCAAGCTTACTGGTCAGGTAGGTTCAATCTTTGGTACTCCTGTGATTACCTCTGATAACTTCCCCGCAGAAGCTGATAATGCTTGTGTTGGCCTCGCAGTCAACGTTCGTAACTTTGCTATCCCACGCCTCCGTGGTGTGAACGTAGAGCAAGACTACGAAGTAATGAACCAGCGTAACGTTATCGTTGCTACTCAGTCACTTGGCTTTAACCAGCTAGTTGCTGATACTTCGGCTGACGTATCCGTAGTTCGTTTGAACGCAGTAGCTTAATAGCTCTGTAAACTGGGGAGGGTTTCCTCCCCAAGTTTTTACTAATTAATTTATGGCAGACTTAACTACATTAAATGATTATAAAGCAGCAGAAGGGATTAATAGTCCTAAAGATGATGCTCGCCTTAACTTTTTGATCCCTTCCGTGAGTCAATTAGTAAAAACTTATTGCGGTAATAGTTTTGTAGATTACTACTCTAGTAGCAAAACTGAAACTATAAATGTTGAATGGGATACTTATATCGTACAATTAACGGAGAGTCCTATTGTTAGCGTAACCTTGGTTGAAGAGAGAGAGTCTTATGAAGATTCTTATAAAACTCTTACAACCTCAGCGCACGAATATTTTGTAGATACTGGAACAGATAGTATCATCCGTACAACTGCTGGTAGTACGTATAAGAATTGGCGTCGTGGCCCAGGTGCAGTTCGTGTAACTTATACTGCAGGGTATAGCGCACTTCCACTAGATTTAAGACTTGCAGTTTTTGATTTAATTACTTACTACTTAAAAGATGAACATAAAGAGCGGCGCTCTATTGCAGGTGCTAGTATTCAGAATCAAGCAAGCTCAAGTCAGCGTAATAATGTAGCTTTTCCTGATCATATTAAACGCGTACTTGATTTATATAAAAACTTTTAATGAGTAGCGCAGCCTTAAAAAGACTAGCTAACTCAATTCTTAAAGATTTAGAGGAAACAGCAAATAACGCTGAAAACGATGCCCGTAAGCAGTTAGAAGATCAAATAGGACAGATTTTAATAATTAACAAAACACGCTTTTCTATGACGCTAATTAATCTAGTACCAGAACTAGCAGGCGATGAAGGAAAGGCAGCTAGAAAGGATATTTGGGATGCCTATAGCAAAAGACTAACTGGATTAAAATCTCAAGTTCCTGCCGATAGACTTGCAGAAATGATGGAACTATACGGTCCTGATGGGGAAAAGATACCTGGTAGACGCGCAAATGATTATGTTTTTTTCATAAAAACTTATGGCAGTGCAAAAAGAGCAAAAGGGGAAGTACTGCAAGAAATAGTTAGGAAGGTTCTTAAAACATACGAAAAAAAGTTTAGTGAAGAAAATTTAGCACGTCTAGGCGGAGCAGACAATAAAACTGGATCGCAGTTAGGGCACGCAGAAGAAGGGCTAGGATATGCTGCTTCATCCTTGCGAGTAGCAAGAGCCCAGAAAATGTTACAAAGCTCATCTATAGCGAAAAAAGAAAAAATAGCAGATATTATAACTGATTTTGAAAATACAATAGGTCTAACTATTGACCACTCTCAGATTGTTAGTGCTCAAGGATTAAAAAAGGATTATACACCAATTTTATCTTGGCAAAAAGCAGTATCTAATAATACTTTAGCCAAATTAGAATCCCAAGCCATTAGAAGTTTTAAAGAAAAGTTGAAAGATATTGGAACTCTAGAAAGCTCAACAAAGTTAGTAAATGCAATAGGGATGGTAATGCTAGACGCTTTAGCCCCTGAAAAAGCATCTAATGTAAGAGTTACCGGAAAGAGAAAAAAAGTTGTTAAAGAAGAAAGTAGGGCTGAGGTCGAGGGTAAGTTTAAAGGTAAAAGAAAAACTCGTGCAGTAAGAGACAACACAGTACCTAAGAGTGTTGCCCCAAAAAAGAAAAGGAACAGGGGCCCGTCTTCTACCCCCTTAGCATTACTAGGTATTTTTAATAGTGAACTTCCGAGAACACTACAAAAGAATATGAGAGACCCGGCATTAAACTACCAGTCGGGAAGATTTGCAAACAGTGTAAGAGTTATGGATGTAAATACTACTTCAAAAGGCTATCCAAGCTTTGGATTTAGCTATCAAAAAGATCCTTACCAAGTATTTGAAATGGGAGTAGGTAGAGAGCCTTGGGCAACCCCCGATAGAGATCCTCGTAAGCTTATTGATAACTCTATGCGAGAGATTGCAGCAAAATATGCTGTAGGACGATTTTTCACAAGGAGGCTATAATGACGAGTAGTAGTAGACAATATTCTAGCCGAAGAGCGGCGATTACAAAAGGACTATCAGAAGCACTCGCACAGATAGACGGAAGAGGTATTTTTCATACAGCAGTCGCAGAAGTAAGCCCAAGACTTAAGTTCTGGGACGAAGTGGAAGAGTTTCCTGCAATCCATTTAAATGCGGGCTCAGAAAGACGAGAATACCAAGCAGGTGGATATAAGGATAGGTATGTCAATATAACGGTACGCTGTTATGTAAATGAAGAAAATTCAGTAGAAGCTCTCGACGAATTGCTTGAAGACGTAGAAACTGTGTTAGAAGATAGCAGTAGGCTTAGATATTACGATAGAAATGGTCTAGAGCAATTTACTCAGCAAATCTCAATCATTAGTATAGATACTGATGAGGGAGTGTTAGATCCTTTAGGGGTAGCAGAAATACTTATAGAGGTTCGATATTAGAAACGACTGGCACGAACAAAAGTTCACGACCAAGTCTTTTCAAAGTTCATAGGAGATAAACTATGGCTCAACAATTATATTTTAGTAGAGACTCGAAACTCTTTATAGAGTGGAGCGGAACTACAGGACTTTGGGAAGTGCCAATTCTAGATGGATTTAGCTTTTCTCAAGCAACAAACTCATCAGAGATTACTCTAGCCGAGATGGAAAGTACTACTGGCTCAAGCCGACGGGGTCGACGTTTGTTTAACGACTCCTTAGCCCCTGTGGAGTGGTCCTTTAGCACGTATATGCGCCCCTTTAAATCTGCCGGCGGCGGCGCTGCAGGAAATGCTGACAATGCTGCAGAGGTTCACTCAGTAGAGGAAGTTCTTTGGGCTTTAATGGCTGCTTCGGACACTTATAGCTCTTATCAGTTTACTAGAGCAGCTAATGCCGTATCCGGCCCTGTAGTTACTCCAGGTACGGGGTCTGAGACAATTACTTTTGCAGAAAGTAACCGTTCGGTACTTCCTACCGCAACTCTTTACTTTTTTGTAAATACCGCGGAAGCCAATCCTGTAGTATACAAATTAACCAATGGTGCTGTAAACGAAGCGTCCATTGACTTTGACGTTGATGGTATTGCTACAATTAATTGGTCGGGCTTTGCTAAAGAGATTACTGATTTTAGCGGCTCTGTAATCAGACAGGCAGCTCAACCAAACAATGGAGAGACGACTATAGACACCACTGCCGTTGCAGTAGGCGATATATGGATTGACTCTGATAATGATGATGCTTTTCATATTATGACAAATATAGGGGCAGGTACTGAAGCGGATGTACAAGCAATTGACGAAGGCACTTCTGCTACAAATAACTTTATTCGTAACCGTTTGACACAGCTTGCTATTACTGCCGACGATACGACTACTTTTCCCGGCGCTTCTAGTAACGGAATATACACTTTGACACTTACCGGCGGAAATATTACCATTACAAATAATCTAACTTATCTTGTGCCGGAAGAGCTAGGCCTTGTAAACAAGCCAATAGAAAATATTACTGGCGCACGTTCAGTTTCAGGAAATTTTACTTGCTATCTTGCCTATGAGGACACAGGAAACAATGGAACGTCAACAGACTTCTTTAATGATTTGACAACTACTGGCTCACTAGAGCAGGTAGTAAACAAATTCGATCTTATCTTTAAGGTTGGTGGAAGCGCTGCAGACAACTCCGTACCCGAAGTGCAGTTTCATCTAGATAAAGCACATATTGAGATTCCGTCTCACTCTATTGAAGATGTTATTTCATTAGAGACTAGTTTCCACGGACTAGGTGACTCGATTGGAGATACTGACGAGGTAGCAATTACTTATTATGGGCCTGTTCCAACTTAATCTACTATTTACTACGACTAACCCGCTTCGGCGGGTTTTTTCGTTAAGGTACTAAAAAATATTTCTTGACATTTCTCCTAGTGTTCGATATAATATCTCTATTAATTTCATAACAGCTTTAAAAGGATAAAAAATGAGTGATTCACCTGTTTCTTTAGCGAGTCTAATGATTCCAAGTAAAACCGTAACAATTGACTTTCCTGGGTACTCTGGTACTACAGTCGATCTATGCTACTTGGCAAGAGAAGAATTGTTAAAGTTACGAAAAAAATGTGTAACTAGTAAGTTTGATAAAAAGACACGACAGCCCGAAGAAGTACTTAACGAAGAAAAGTTTTTAGTAGAGTATTGTTCCGCAGTAATTAAAGGATGGTCAGGATTTAAATATCGGTACCTAGAAGAGCTTCTTTTGGTAGATGTTTCAAGCCTTGACCCTGATGATGAAATGGTCTATACTCCAGATAATGCAGAGCTCTTAATGAAGAACTCCTCTGTATTTGATTCGTGGGTAACTGAAACTGTAGGTGAACTAGAAAATTTTACGGACAACAAGTAGCTCAGATACAAGAGCTGCTTGAGAGATATGTCCGAGAATCCTCACAAATAGATGTAGATAAATATCTTCTTATTTGTGAACAACTAGGTCAAGAGCCTGACCCTGCCAAAATGCCGCTGGAATCTTCTGCCTTTCCTGAAGAAGTCCAAGTGGCATTTTTTGTGTTTTCCCTTCTTTCAGACAAGTGGGAGGGAATGTCGGGAACTTATATGGGTAAGTGCTGGGAAGAATTAGAATATATTTTTGAACTACACTCGATAGAAAACAGAAGAACAGTTTTCTTTTTTATGAAAATATATGAAAATATTATAATAAAGTACAAAACAGAAGAATCAGAAAAGAAACGAAAGGCAGCAGAAAGAAAATCTAAGTCTGCAGGGGGTGGAAAAACCTATACCCATAATGTGCGTGGCTAATGGCAAAGAATAAAGTTGAAATTGATGTAAAAGTAGACGATAAAGGTACTACTAAAAAAGTAGGTCTAGGGGCTAAAAAAGCTGCCTCAAACCTTGATGCCGCCGCCAAAGCTTCTCGGACTGCCGATAGAAACTTAAAAGGAGCTGCACAAGCTTCGGCAAACGGCACCAAAAACTTCTCAAAAATGGCACAGGGTATATCAGGGGGCCTTGTCCCTGCTTATGCAACTCTTGCGGCAAACGTATTTGCAATAAGTGCGGCATTTAACTTTCTTAAATCTGCTGCCGACTTTAGAGTTATAACTGATTCTCAGATCGCTTTTTCGTCTGCAACAGGCGTGGGTATTCGCAGCATTTCTAAAGACTTACAGAAAGCCTCAGGGGACTTAATATCCTTTACTGAAGCTTCTTCCGCAGCCGCAATAGGAGTATCTTCCGGACTTAGTTCAAGCCAGCTAAAAGGCTTTGCTGAAGGCGCACAAAACGTTTCAGTAATACTAGGCAGAGATGTTACCGACTCTTTCAATCGCTTGATTAGAGGTGTAACAAAAGCAGAACCAGAACTTCTAGACGAACTAGGTATTATTCTTAGACTTACAACTGCTACTGAAAATTATGCCGGTATGTTGAATAAAAGCGTAAAAGACCTTACTTTGTTTGAGAAAAGCCAAGCCGTGGCCGTAGAGGTACAATCACAATTAGATAAAAAATACGGAAATGTAGCTGATGCAGTAGAGTTGCAAGGAAACGCTGTAGCTAAATTAGGTATTGCTTTTGAAAAGGTTTTAAATCCTATAAAAGAGGTTACAGCAATATTCGCAGAACCTACGGCCAAATTCTTGTCTGAAAATATAGGGTCGTTGGCAGCAGCTTTAGGATTTTTGGCTATTCCAATTATTAAAGCTGTACTACCTGCTATGGATGAATGGGAAAAGAAAACGAGAAAAGCTACAGATAAAATTAAACAGGACTTAGAGGACACCACAAATTCAATCAAAGAATTACAAGATGCTCAAGCACGCTTAGCAGTGGCGGGAAAAGATCCCGGAGTGGCAGCTACTCAAGCCGTAGAAGGCGTAAAGAGTAAAAGTACTGGAATACTAAAACTACAGCAGGGACAGTACCAAGCATTAACAAAGAGAGAAATATCTGGTTTATTAACCCAAGCCAAAAAAGGCCAAGGGGCAGTTACTCAAATGTCTAAGAAGATGCAAGCTCAATATATTGCAGCTCTTAAAAAGATGCAAGGTAGCACAAATAGCTCTTTTAGTGCTATGCGGAACGGAATGAGTATGTTTTTTAATTGGGTCAGTATAAGGACTAAGAGAATGGAAGTTCGGTGGTCGCAGGCGATGCTTGCGATGAAAGTAGCCACAAGAGGATTCGTAGCCGGCGTCAATAAACTTATGAAAGGGTTAGGTATAATAGGCGTTGCATTGATGCTAAAAGATTTAGCAATGGCGGGCGCAAAGGCAGTGGGGGTATTCAAGGATGACGACGCCACAATAGCTACGGCAGAGGCATTAGAAGAGTTGGCTGGTAGATTAAAGAATACTACAAAAGAATTTAAGCTATTTGCAAAAATTCAAGAAGACTTTGCAAAGAAGGGCTCGGGGCGTACCTTAGAAAGTGTAGAAGCGGTATCTTCATACATAAGTACACAAGGTGGTGTTTTCGCAGACATAGCCTCTAAGTACCAAGAGCTAAAGCCCTTGATGGACGAAGGAGGTGTTCTAACCACCGGCGGTAAGATGCTTACAAATCAAGCAGATAATGCGGGCACACTTAGAGATTTAATGGAAAAGAGCCAAGAGGCTGCTAAAGGGTTTGTGGTGAGCTTAGAGGCTGCAAATGCAGCGAGTACGCCCCTAGGAAAAGAGCTCTATGATCTTGCTCAAGTCTTGGCCAAGGAAAACGGCATACAAGCACTTAGCGATGAACAACTAGAAAGATTCCAAGAACTTTTAAAATATTTTGGAGAAGTAGGGCAAAAAGCAAATCTTCTTCAGCAAAAGGAAGTATCAATAAATGAGCAGTATAGAAGGAGAGTTGCTTCTATTACTCAATTTAGTACCAGTGTCACCTCGTTAATAGAGGAAATTAAAGGCACTCTAGAACTAGAGAAAGAAGTTACTAGCGAGAATGAAGAACGTGTAGCTGCATATAAGACTCAGCTAGCTTTTCTAGAAAAAATAAGAGATGTCGAAGTAGATAGAATTCTTGCAGCAAAAAGACTAAAAGTACAAGAAGAACGATCCAAACGCGTTAATATTGGCGGGTTTTCTGTAGGAGTAACAAGCGGTCTTGCAGAGGAGCTAGCTCGCAGACGCGCCGCACAGAAAGCTCAAGATGATCTTACTGCCGCCGAGCAAAAGCTAGCCCTAGCACAGAGTCCAGAAGTAACGGAAAAAGATAAAGCAAAAATAGAAGAACTACAGTTAACGGTAGAGGCCGCGGCGTTTGCTTTAGAGAACCTAAATGCCGAGCTAAGTGAGAGTAATAGGTTTATAACAGACTTAGGACAGGGCTTTGAAGATAGTTTTACTTCAGCTTTTGAAGGAATTATTACAGGAACAACAAGTGTAAAAGATGCTTTTAAAAACATGGGTCAAAGTATTTTAAAAATGATAGCACAAATGATAGCTAAGATGATAGCTTTTAGAATTGTTTCTGCGATTTTTGGAGCTTTTACTCCTCCTGCATCAATGACAAGCGTTGGCGGGATAGACGCACAAAGTGGAGTAGCCGGAGGCATGCCTACTCAAGTTAGTTTTCTTAATGAAGACGGTATGGTAGGATCTTTTAGCGGGCCTGAGGGCCGTACAGGAGGAATGTTTGAAAAAGTCCCTGGTTATAGTACGGGAGGTATAGCTAGAGGTAGAGATGCAGGATACCCAGCAATTCTTCATGGAACAGAGGCGGTAGTACCTCTTCCAAATGGCAAGTCTATCCCTGTAGAAATGGGCAAAGGAATGGGCCAATCAAATAACGTAGTTGTAAACGTAAACGTAGACTCTAATGGTAATGCACAGCAAAATACACAAGGAGACCAAGGCGGTATGAATCTTGGTAATGCAATTGCAGAAGCCGTACAGAAAGAGCTTCAAAATCAAAAACGTTCGGGCGGAATACTTAATCCGTATGGAGTAGCCTAATGGCAGTATATTCTTTTAAAATACCTCAAAATGGAATATCTAATGGGGATCCAGGAGCTTCAGGAGAAAATATAACTGTAGACCGCGGTATGTCTAGACAGAGTACTCATAGAGTACTAACCTCTAAATTTGGCGATGGATATGAGCAGAGAGTTTTAGACGGTATAAATACAAAAAACGAACAGTTTTCCATAACTTTAAATAACCGTACAAGAGAAGAAATAAATAAAGTAGCAAGATTTTTAGATAATTATGCGGGAAAAGCTTTTGAATTTACTATTACAAATCACAATGCTGATGAGGTAATAAAAGTTGTTGCTGATAGCTATAACTTAGTATATATTCATACTGAAATTCATTCCCTACAAACAACGTTTAGACGGGTATACGAGCCTTAAATATGACAGACTTAATAGATACAGTACAACTACAAGAAATAGATGATGCAATTATCGAGCTTTTTGATATTACACTGCCGGCATATGAGGGCCAAACTGCTACAACTGTACATTTATTTAATGGTTTAGATGCAGGTACAGGCTCTATATGGTTCCCTCCTAGAGCCGGAGTTAATGCAACCTTAAATGAGTACTCAGCATTTCCTATCCAAATGGAAGGGCTTAGTACCTCAGCTACGGGTGCTCAGGCTCGCCCAACTTTAACAACCGCAAATTTACCTTCTCTTATAGGAGGCCAAAGTAGTAATGAAACTACTTTAATCGACATACTAGAAGATGGAGGATTTACTAAAAATTCTGATCTAATAGGAACTCGAGTAGAGTATAGACGAACTTTATTGAGTAAAGCTTTTTCGGCGTCTGGTACAGGTACTGCAATTGAGTTTCCGGTACAAATTTTTGTTATTGACAGAGTTTCGGCTGAAAACTCTATATCTGTAGCTTTTGAACTAACTAGCCCAATCGACTTAGAAGGGCTTCAACTTCCTAATAGAGTTGTTGTTGGAAGGTACTGCCCTTGGAAGTATCAGGGACGAGTTTCCGCAGTTCCCGATGATGGAGGATGTACTTGGCCGCTAGACGGAGTTTTTGGAGAGTACAGCTATATTGATGCGAATGATAATGCTATTACTACTGCGAGTACAGAAAGATTTTACCGTATAGATGACAGTCTTATTCCATCTACCTCGGTATGGAGTAATACGACCACAACTTATACAACAGGAGACTTAGTGCACACTATCACTGGGTCTCATAAAAGAATATGGGAAGCCATTAGACCTATTCCAGTAAATAAGAATCCAGATACTAACCCCTTTTATTGGAAAAGAATAGATGTATGTGGTAAAAGACTATCTTCTTGTAAAATAAGGTATCAAGGCAACTCAAACAACACTAATTTAAATAGTGCAGTTCCCCTCCCGTTTGGCGGATTTCCTGGAGCAAGGACTTATAAGTGATAGAAGAAATAAGAGAGCATTTTGAGAAAGAGTACCCAAAAGAAGGGTGTGGCGTTATAGGCATAGTAAAGGGTAAGAAAAAGTGGTTTGCTTGTAATAATGTTTCGGAAACCGAAGAAAGTTTTGTTCTAGACTCAAAAGATTGGTTCAGGATTAAACAACAAGCAGATATATTTGCGGTAGTACATAATCATATAGATTTCTCTAATGAGCCAAGCCAAGCGGATGTAGATAGTTGTAATGCTTTAGGAGTCCCTTACTACATATTTAGTTATCCAGAAATGGACTTAAATATAGTGGAGCCTGAGAAGAACTTTTCGCCTCTTATTGGTAGAGATTATAAGTTTGGGGTGCAAGATTGTTTTGAAGCAATGAGAGACTGGTTAGCTTCTGAAAATATCTTTATTCCTGTAAGAGCTGCTTTTGAAGATGACTGGTGGGAAAAAGACTTAAACTATTTTACAGAAGAAACAATTAAAGAATGGAATCACGTACCTGTAACAGTGCCTCAAAAAAATGATGTACTTATTTTTCAGATAGGAGCAGGCGTTCCAAATCATTGTGGAGTATATCTAGACAATGATATATTTTTTCATCACGCAGTACATAGACTTTCTTGCAGAGAGTCATTATTTCCTTTCTGGGGACAGCATTTAGTAGGAATATACAGACATGAATCGTAAAGTTTATTTAGACGGAGAGCTAGGAGATAGGTACGGTAAGGAATTAACTATGAATGTTGATTCTATCGGGGAAGTTTTTCGTTGCTTAGACGCAAACTACCCGGGCGTTCGAAGTCATTTATTAGATTGTCATGAGAGAAATATTGGGTTTCTTTGTGAAGTTGGGGGCTCTCCCATAGAGAGCGAACTAGAACTATCTCTTGCTTTTCCTGAAGGATCTTTTTATATTTCTCCTCAACCTGTAGGAGCAAAGAGTGCAGGCCTGAAAATTATTATTGGTATTGCATTAGTTGCTGCCGCCTTTGCGTTTCCGATACTAATGCCGACTGTTGGGCATGCGGGCCTACTCACTGGCGGAACCTTTGCATCATTTGCACAATTGACTGTTATGGGAATAGGTGTAAACTTAGCACTATCAGGTGTTATGCAAATTATGGCACCAGATCCTTCTACCGATGGAGCAGAACAAGATGATGCTTACTTATTTCAAGGTAGCGGACAGACAATCTTAGAGGGAGACCCTATACCTATATTATATGGAAAACTACGAGTACCTGGGAGACCTATAAGTTTTGAAGTAAAGAATCAGTATCAAACAATTAGAAATGATAGAAGCTACGGAGGTGTTACACCCCCTTCTGATGATACAGATTTACCTACACAAGAAGAAGAATTTGAGTACTTACCTCCTCCAGGAGAACAGGATACTAACGGTAATCCTACTACCCCTCCCGGCGGTGGTGGTGGTGGTGGTGCTGCGAATAAAGAATCTGATTTACTAATTACAAGAAATCATGACTGAGGAGATATAAATGGAAAGCGGTTTTAATGTACGAGTAGAAGAAGCAATAGCAGTTGCCTCCCAAGAAGGAGGAGACTCAGTTCAAAATGTAAATATTGTTGACGCTATCTCGGAAGGCCCTATCAAAGGACTAGTAGGCGGAGAAGCTGGAGTATTCTTAAACGATATTCCAGCTGAGTATGATGAGTTTCGCTCCTTTATTCCTCTGCAGTATACTCCCTCTTCCGCAGACACCGTAGGAACTATAACCTTTTCGGGAGGCTCAGATGTAACAGGAAGTGTCGACTCAAATACTACTATCCCAGCAGACCTTGAAAATAATGCAGAAGCTCCTCGTCTACTGATTTTAACCTACCTTACACAGGAAGTAACAGTAAGTAGTACGCCCTCTCAAACAACTGCACAGGGTAAGACTTACACTCTTACTGCAACCAGTGGTACTCCTTTTACTACAAATAGTGAAGGGAGTGAGTGGGATAGCTCCGCCCGAGAAGTTAATACTCGTGCCGATATTTATAGAGAAGGAGAGCAGTATATAGGAAGAACTTCTTATCTCAGTACTTCAACTATTTCTCTTACGTTCAAAGAGGGTAACGGAGAAGGAATGGAGGCTGGAGGAACTTACACTCTGCGTATATATCGATTTATTCCTATTGTCTCTATAAACCCTGAGCAAGGCATTGTAACTGTAGAAGCAAGCAATGCTCCTGTAGCCGGCACATATAACTTTGGAATTAGTAAGCAACCAACGCAAGAAGAAATTGATGATGCAAATACTATAGGAAGAGGTAATATTGCTCAAAAAATAGATAAATTAAATGTTAGGCTACGTACAGGAACTGCAACGCAAGACCCTCTTACAACCATTGGAGGGGTTGGAGGAAGTGTATCTATTAATGGAGTTGTTGGCTCAATAAATCTTCCTCAACTAAAGCTCATTAATCCCGATACAAATACAAATACTACAGGGGTTGCTCCTATAGACGCTAATGGAATGCCAACAGATTCTTCTGACTTTAATGATGCTGCAACTATATTAAGCTCTAATGCTTTTGGGCTAAATGCGGCTACAGTTCAAGAAGTAGATGAACTTTCTTGGTCTATACGGTATAATGCACTGCAAGCCACAAGCTTAACTTCTGGTAAAAAAGAAAGAGCGTATGCTTTTTATGTAATGCAAATAGCCCTAAAGAAAGACGGCACGGGCTTTGGAGAGTGGAAAGATTGTTTCCCAAATAAAGGTGCCTATGTAACGCATCACTCAGATACTTCGGCTCCCACCCAGTTTGACCATTCTTTAACATTGGAACAGTTCCGACCTTTTGTAGATTTAAAGGTTAGGATTATTAGAATAACTAGGCACCTAGGCCTACCTGTAAGAGCGGATGGAACTTCTGGGGGCGAAACTGTTAAAGACGACTGGCAATTATCTGCTGTAGCTTCTATAAGTTCTTTAGGGGCTGAAATAAACGATAAATTTAGGTATCCTTATACAGCGTTAGCTAGTTTGTCATTTAACTCCCGACAATTTCAAAATACCCCAAAAAGAAGTTATCTTGCGGAGGGTTTGCTTGTATCCGTTCCTTCTAATTATACACCTCGTGAATACTCTCCAAGCGGCCAAGCTGTGTACAAAGGTTTTTGGGACGGTAATTTTAGGGGCTCTCTATACTACACAGATAACCCTGCTTGGGTTTTTTATGATATTATAAGAAATAACCGCTACGGGGCGGGTAGGTGGATAGAAGCAGGAGATATAGATAAGTACGCTTTATACCGTGTGGCTAGATATTGCGATGAGCTTGTAGATGCGGGTACTGTACATAATTCTACTTCTTCTTTAATAGTGGGCAACTTTTACAAAATTAAAACCGCTGGAGATACTACTTGGTCTTCTGTAGGCTCTTCGGCAAATATTGTAGATACTGTGTTCAGAGCAACAGCAGAGGATATAGTAGGAACTGGAATAGCTATTGGGTTAGAGCCTCGATTCCGTGCTAACATTTATTTAGGAAAGGCTACTGACGTATATAAAGTTCTTAAAGACATGGCTACCGTATTCTTAGGTATTTTATACTGGCAAGACGGGCAGCTGACAGCAGTTCAGGACACTCCACAAGATCCTATATATTCTTTTTCAAAATCAAATGTTATTGACGGCTCCTTCAATTATCAAACTACGGGAAATAGAACGAAGGTAAATCAAGTAATAGTTACTTGGAACGATCCTACTATTAACTACGAGCCTGCTCCCTTAATAATAGAAGATAGAGAGTCTATTGCTAGAACAGGAAGAATTATTAGCGAATCTGCGGTTGCTTTTGGAGCTACTTCAGAGGCTCAGGCTTTTAGGTACGGAAAATGGAAGCTGTGGACAGCTCAGAATCAGACAGAAATAGTAAGTTTTAAGACTGCCTTAGCCTCTTCTTTTGTAAAGCCCGGAGATGTGATAAGCATTCAAGACGCAAATAAAACCGGATTAGATCATAGTGGAAGAATAAAAGCAGTATCAGTAGCAGGTTCAAATACCGTAATTACTTTCGATAGAGACGTTGACTTCTCAACAGGTACCTATGATCTAAATATATTAGTTACAGATCCTGCCGCTTTTTGGACTGGGGTTGACCCTTTAAGTATTGGTTCAGATACTTATCAGTCTGGAGATCGCGTAGCCCAGGCTTACGTAGATATTAACCAAGATGGCACTGCTACTTTAGTTGCTATAGATACCGAAGTGCGTGCATCAAGCGCTTTTCAAAATTCTGCCATGACTATTCCACTAGCTTTAGAGTGGAAAGACTACACTTACGTTCAAACGCTAGAGAGTATAACAGCAAGTGGGACAACAAATCAAGTAACTGTCCCTTCGAGCTCTTTGGATGCATCTCCTGCTGTAGGAACGATCTGGGGCTTAAAAAAGACAGTAGATAGTCTAACTGTTGAAGGATCCTCTAAAAACTATAAAATTCTATCTATAACTCAAGATAGTATTACAGAAGCAAGTATTTCTGCTGTAGAGTTCTATAATGAAAAATTTCTATCAGTAGAAAAAGACTATGAACTAGGCACACTTCCGTCCTCGGTATTAGAGGCTACAGAGGGAGTAGCAATACCGGCACCTGAGAATGTCAGAGTATTAATAAGCTCCAATCCTGCAGAAACAGGAGAGGAGCTAGTAATAGAGTGGGATGCGCCCTCTAATTCTCAATTTGTAGCAAAATATGAAGTGCACCACAATATCGAGGGGGTTGCTAGTCCTATAAAAACCTCTACTACAAATACTTTACTTACAAAAATACCCGATGGTATCCTACAAGTAAAAGTACGAGCTATATCCCCTAAAGGTAATGTATCGAGATATAGATTCTTAGAATTTTATGTAGGAGATCCTTTTAATACCAATGTAACTCGTGTTCAAGAGGGTATACCAAAAGGAATACTATCAACGAGCAAGTTTAGTGTAAATAATTTAAATGAACTACTCTTTGAGGTAGACCCTACAACTGTTGTATCTTTAGGAGACTCTTTAGGGGGAAGTCGATCTATAACTGAAGCCGAGACGATTGATTTGTCAGGAATTATTAACACTCCTAACGTAGACCACCATGTACTACTAGACGGAAATCAGCTAGACTTAGTACACTATGATACTCTTGCTTTAGAGGGTATAGGTTTTTGGAGAAAAATTGAGGACGGACAAAATCACTTAACCCCTCTTCTTTCTAACTGGACTGCTGTGTCTGGTTCTGTAACTGTTGCAGCGGGCACAAACAAAATAACCGGCACAAGCACAAGCTTTATTGCAGATATTAAACCAAGAGATATTATTACGTTTGGAACTTCAAAAGACTTAGTGCCTTACTCTATAACTGCGGTGGACAAAACACAAACGAATGTACGCGTTAGATTTACATCGTCTATCGGAGGAATGCTATTAGACGGATCACGAGCAATTATAAGAGGAAGTGCAGGAAGTACGGAGTTAAATGATACCTATTACTTTGTAGATAAAATCTCACAAACTCTTAGTAACGGAATATACACTTACATTGTAGAACTTCATACTACACAATCTTTAAATAATCCTGTTTTGTCCAGCACTGTTACTACTTGGACTTCTGGAGGGACTATAATTGCTAGCCCCTTTGCCGCAACTGTCATAAGTGTGGTCAACGATACTACTTTAATTCTTGATAAAACTTTTGATATAGCTATTCCTTCGACTACTCTTAACCGTAGGACATATAGACCTAGTTACTCAGAGGATTCTATTTTTGCAAAAATTAGGCATGATGGATCTACCTTCCAGCTTTCAAAGTACATAACTTTAGATGAGACATTAGTACTCGGTAAACAAGTACTTGTTAATGTTAGTGATCCTCTTCTGCAATATGAGTTTAATGACCCAAATACTCAATTAACATCTCCAGGGAATATAACTGCAACTGCAACTGCGATTGGATTTAAAGATCCTGTATTTAAAGTAACCTCTGTTAGTACAAATTTAGATGATGGTACTTTAGACACTGCGTATCAAGCCCCTAATGTTGGAAATTTCGGATATTCTAAAATAATAGATGATGGAACTATTCCATATGCCAATGGAGTTGCAGAATCTGTAGTAATAGAAGCAGCAGAGAAATTTAATAACACCCTATCTATTACAGGTACTGGCGTTATATCTAAAGTTACTGCGGGGTCGGACGGAATTTCAGGTAAAACAGTAAATATAACTTCCGAAGATTTAACTATTATATATGATGAAAAAGGTGTAAACCCTGCACATAATGGAACTAACAACGAGCTTGACTTTACTGCAAGTTCTACGAATTTTACGAATCCTGTATATAAATTTACAGTTACTCCGCCCACTGGAGTAAGTTTAACTCTTACCCAGACAGGAACACCGGATGGCAATGGTTTTTATAGCACTCCTACAGCTACTTTATCAGTTCCTGGAAACCATACTACTTGGAACAGTGCGAAAAAAGAAGCAAGTGCATTAATAAGTGTACAAGTAGCAGAGAGCGGAGCTACTGGAACAGTTCTAGCAACTGATCAAGTAATTGTTAGAGCTATTCATGCTTTGAGCGGAGGTTTCTGGACCTCTTTCAGTAATCTATCTGCATCAATTCCTACTACCTCAGAAGGTGTTCCTGTAGGAACTGCGGGGTCCACCTCCGGCCGTATTGTAGGGGCAAGTACAGGAACAACTATAGAAGTAGGAAAAGGCTCTACTATCTTAACCTATATTTCATCGGGCATCCCTGGAATAGGTCAATATACACTAACTGGGCCAACCTCTGACCCTTCTAGTGCTTTGAATGCAGGAACTCTTGACGCTAGTAATGCTTCTCTTATTTCTTATGGAGATGCAGAGTTTAGTACTACTGCATGGACGACTGATACTGCCACTCTTACTTATTCTATTAATGTACAAAACCAAGCTACTATAGTTAGAACGCAGGTATTTACTAAATCAAAAGAAGGCTTCGGAGGGGTAACAGTTCTTCAGACTAATCCTTCAGAGAGCGTTCCTGTAGATAAGAATGGGGCAGTTACGGATTTTAGTGTTACGGCAAATGCGGTAAATCTAGTATCTTCTTCAGGAGTTTCTATACCTTTTTACGTGGATGCTTCCGCAGCAAATACTGCAGGAGCATCAAATTGGTGGACCTATGGAAGCAGTGCCCCTTCAAATCTAGGATTTCCTTCTACTTTTGATGATGAGTTCTCTGATGCTGGAAATAATGGCTCTACTGGCTTTATTGATATAGGCGCTGCATCTTCTATGACTGGGGATACCGCTTCTGTAACGCACTCTCTTGTTTTACACAGAGGAACGGCCTCCGAAACCTTTTATGCAACTCAAAACATAAGTAAGAATACCAATGCTTCAAATATCTCTGCAACAGTTACAGTACCTCACTATAACTACTCTAGTGCTAATGTTGCTAGTCCCTCGGGAGGCTATACTTTAAATTGGGTGACTACTTCACCTACAGGCACTACCGAAGTTGTTCAGGTGGACGGAGTAACTCAAACAGAAACTTCTAAAACTTATAGTGAACCTACTTACAGTAGTGGAACTCAAATTACGCATACAGTAACGTTGTACAACGGTTCTGTACTCGCCGCCAATTTACTCGATACTGATATAGTAACAGTTAGCAAAAGTAAAGATGGGACTGACGGAGTGAGTCTTACAAGTACTCAAGAATATTACAAGATTACAAATAGTTCTGTGGCCCCTAATAGGTACTCAAACGGTACAACTATAGATGCTGGCTGGACTACAACTCCTCCACAGCCTACTGCTGCTAACAAGTATCTTTGGAATTTTAATAGAAATACTAAATCTAATGGCAGTACAGAAGATACAAATGTTGTACTATTAAGTACAAAGGTAAAAAGTATTTCAACTATTACTGAAGCATATCAAGTACACACTAGCGCAACTAGTGCACCTACAGGAGCTTGGTCTGATACAATATCAGGTGCCGGGGCAATAAGCGCAACTAATCCGTATTTATGGAATAGAACCACTATTGCCTATACAGATGGAAGTGCAAATACAGTTGTATATAGTCTAATTGCCGCAAGAGGGGAGGATGGAGCTAGCGCAAAAGTAGTACAGCTAACGGCTGCGGATTACTCTGTTGTATACAATCAGGACGGAGAAAGCCCAGACCCCACCGGAACTATAGCCCTTACCGCAAGTGCTCAAGGTTTTACGTCCCCTCGATACAAATTTACTGGTGATGTAAGTACAGAGGATACTACTTATAATAATACAACAGGCTCAGACACTTTTACCGTACCTAATACATTTTTCT
>Ga0206682_10000577_pt1 | contig 39699 bp, 31 predicted proteins | sample M240m12015metaG_FD_155444 | JGI IMG/M metagenome (GOLD analysis project Ga0206682, IMG submission 155444) | Ammonia-oxidizing marine archaeal communities from Monterey Bay, California, United States - M2 40m 12015 | ecosystem: Environmental > Aquatic > Marine > Intertidal zone | place: USA...
CATGTATTTTGTCGAGTTAAAATTTGATAATGGTAGTATAATAAATTCTAAGTTTATTAAAAAATGAGTTGCTGAAAAATAAAAAACCCGCACTTAGCGGGTTCTGGTTGTTAAAAAAGTATATTTTTAATTAAAACTATACGAGTTCATTTTTGTTAAAATGAAAATTTGATTCTATTTGAGCATTCTCATCAGAATCTGAACCATGTACAGCATTTCTACCTTTAGATTCAGCATATTTTTTTCTTATGGTTCCATCCTCTGCTTCAGCAGGGTCAGTAGATCCAATTAATATTCTGAAATCAGCAACTGCATTATCTTTTTCTAAAACAGCAGCTACAATAGGGCCAGAGGTCATGTATTCAACTAATTCACCATAAAATGGTCTTTCTTTATGAACTTCATAAAATTCTTTTGCTTGATCTTTTGTTAGTTGAGTTAATTTCATAGCTTTTATTGTAAAGCCAGCATCTGAAATCATCTGTGTTATATTTCCTATGTTGTTAGATTCAACCGCATCTGGTTTAATCATTGTGAAAGTTCTATTTCCTGACATTTTATTATTTTTGCTGCAAATATAATTTTTTGTTTTAACAACTGAATAATTTTTTTAAGATGTGTGATCGTAAATGATTTTCCAGTCCTTATCTTTTTTAATCCAAATTAAAGTATAATAACCGCCAATATTTTTGGAGCTGTCTAATCTGTAAATGCTCCATTTTCCAGTTACTATATGGGTGGTGTCGTTTAGAGATTTACAAATTAGATTGTTAAATTCTAATCTCCCCATTTCAATAGTGTTTTTATAGTTGTTTTTATAATTGTTATTTATTTTTTCCCATCCATAATTAACACCAGATTTTCCTAAGAAAATAAGTGAATCATTTTTCCAGTATGGTATCATGAAATCGTCTATATTTCCACTATTCCAACTTTTTTCTTGATCTTCCATTAAATAGTAAATTTCATCACAACTGTCAAAATTATTATTCAATTTTGATCCATCACATTTAATAAATAAGAATAAGAAAAAAATATATTTAATTCTGTTCACTGAATTCTTTAATTTTTTCATTAGTTGTCAGATTTGAGTTTTTTAAAAAAATAATGGCTTCATCAAAAGAGTCTACCAATATATTGTCGCCAGATTTAAAATTATTATTCAATAGTTCTTTTGATAAAGCATTTAAAATTTCTTTTTTAATAAGTCTTTTTATTGGCCTTGCGCCATATTGAGGTTCAAATCCTTTATTGGTTAAATATTCCAAAGCATATGTACTAAGACTCAAATGAATATTTTTGGGAATAAGTAGGTTGTTAACTTCTTCAATTTCAATTTCAACTATTTTAGAAATTACTTTTTTATTTAGGGGATTAAAAACAATAGTTTCATCGATTCTATTTAAAAACTCAGGTTTAAAACTGCTTTTAAGTTCATTTATCACTAAAGATTTTATTTTATTATGATCCAAATTTTCGGAATTATCATAAGCACCGGAAATGTGAGATGCACCAACATTTGAGGTCATAATAATAATAGTATTGTTGAAGTTTACGGTTCTCCCTTTATTGTCTGTTAATCTGCCGTCATCCAATACTTGTAACAATATGTTGAAAATATCTGGATGTGCTTTTTCAATTTCATCGAGTAGTATAACAGAGTAGGGGTTTCTTCTAACAGCTTCAGTGAGTTGTCCACCTTCATCGTAGCCTACATACCCTGGAGGAGCACCAACTAATCTAGAAACTGCATGTTTTTCTTGATATTCAGTCATGTCTATTCTTGTCATAGCATTTTCGTCGTTAAAAAGAAATGAAGACAATGTTTTGGCTAATTCAGTTTTACCAACTCCTGTCGAACCCAGAAAAAGAAAACTTCCAATCGGTTTGTTTTCATTTTGAAGACCCGATCTACTTCTTCTTACTGCATCTGATATAGCTTCAATAGCTTCTTCTTGTCCTATCACCCTTTTAGAAAGTACATCCTCTAGTCTTAGAAGTTTATTCTTTTCACCTTCCAGCATTTTACTTACTGGAATTCCGGTCCATTTGGCAACTACATCTGCGATTTCTTCTGCATCAACATCTTCTTTTATCATTTTTGAGGTAGTTTGTAAAGCAGCAAGCTTTTGTTTTTCATTTGAAATCTTCTGATTTAATTCTTTGAGCCTACCATATCTAATTTCGGCCACAGTACCAAAGTCACCATTTCTTTCTGCTTGTTCAGCTCTAATTTTTAGTTGGTCAATATCTTTTTTGGCTTCCTGAATTGCATCTACATGATATTTCTCTGCTTCCCATTTAGCTTGTAAGCCAGATTTTTCATCGGTAAACTCTGCAATTTCTTTACTTATTTCTTTTTCCTTTTTTTTATCATTTTCTCTTTTAATAGCTTCTCTTTCTATTTCGAGTTGCATTATTTTACGGTCAAGTTCGTCTAGTTCTTCAGGTTTACTATTAATTTCCATTCTTAATTTAGATGCTGCTTCATCAATAAGATCGATAGCTTTATCTGGTAAAAAGCGTTCAGTAATATATCTTTTAGAAAGCTCTACAGAAGCGATTATTGCTTCATCTTTTATTTGAACTTGATGATGGTTTTCGTATTTATCTTTAATACCTCTTAATATGCTGATAGCATCTTCATTTGATGGTTCAGTAACTATAATTTTTTGAAATCTTCTTTCCAAAGCTTTGTCAGTTTCAAAATATTTTTGATACTCGTTTAGTGTCGTCGCTCCAACTGCACGCAATTCTCCTCTTGCTAATGCGGGTTTTAGAATGTTAGCTGCATCCATTGCTCCCTGTCCACCACCTGCACCAACTAAGGTGTGAATTTCATCTATAAATAAAACAATTCTACCATCTTCATTAATAACTTCCTTTACAACAGCTTTAAGCCTTTCTTCAAATTCTCCTTTAAACTTAGCTCCTGCTATTAAAGCACCCATGTCTAGCGAGAAAATTAGCTTGTCCTTTAAATTTTCTGGAACATCTCCTCTTATGATTCGATGGGCAATTCCTTCAGCTATTGCAGTTTTACCTACGCCAGGTTCCCCTATTAAGATGGGGTTATTCTTCGTTCTTCTGGTAAGAATTTGAAGAACACGTCTTATTTCATCATCCCTCCCAATAACTGGGTCTAATTTCCCATTTTCTGCTCTCTCATTTAAATTAACCGCATATTTATTTAATGAATTATAAGTTTCTTCTTGAGAAGAAGATGTTACTTTACTACCTTTTCTTAATTCGTTTATTATTGTGGTTATTTCTTTTACGTTGAATCCGTTATCTTTTAATAATTGACTTGTTGGATCATTAGATTTTAACATACCTAAAATTAAATGCTCAATTGAAATAAAATCATCATTCATTTTTTTTGATATTTTAATTGATTCATTTATTGTTGTTTGTGAGTTTTTGCTTAAATAAACACTTGAACTATTTACTTTAGGGTAGTTTTGTAGAATGCTTTTGTTTGCCTTATCAATTATTGTAGTATTGGCACCTATTTTTTTAGTTATAAAGGGAAATACATTTTTATCAATTTTAATTAGGGCACTTAGGATGTGAGCATTTTCTATTGCTTGATGTCCATTTTCTGTAGTTAAGTATTGTGCATTTGAGATAATCTCTTGAGATTTATTAGTGAAGTTATTTAAGTCCATAATTGGTATGTTTCACCTTAAACGCATCAAATCTTGATCCAATAAATTTAAAATGACATTTTTTCATATTCACACTAATTAAAGTGCTGTAAATCAGTCTTTTTAAGTAAAATCAATAGATTCTCTTAATTGAATGTAGACGATGTGTCAGTTGTCCACTCTTGATGTGTTTAATTCCTTCGTCTGAAAGACCATCTACTCTAACTTTTCCTGAAGCATGGATGATTTGCTTATTCTCTAATGCTATTCCTACATGATTAATTTTATTGTGTTCGTTCTTAAAAAAAACCAAATCAGTTGGTGCTGTATTGTTAATAGCTATTTTTTTGCCTAATTCTACTTGTTGGCTCGCGTCCCTGGGAATATCAATGCCAGTAAGACTGTAAATTACTTGAGAAAAACCACTACAATCAATTCCGAATTTTGTTTTACCACCCCATAAATAAGGAGAATTGATAAATTGATGGGCGTAATTAATTATGTCCATTGTTTTTCCAGAAGAAACTTCACCACTAAATCTAAATTTTTCATTTCTTATTTTAATAATTCCATTATTAAAAAAGGGTAGTGTTGATCCAGTTGAAATTGGAATAATTTCTTTATTTACTAGTGACTGTACAGTGGCATTTGAATTTAAAACTTTTGGAAACTCGTTTATAGATAGATTTTCGTAATCCTCATAGGTTATTTCTTGATATTGCTTTGAGCAAATCCATCCTTTATAATCATCTTTAGCTAATTGTATAAATATCCATTTAGTTTCGATTTTTAAAATTTTAAAGTATTCTCCAAATAGTACTTGAGAAACCATTTCGCTTTGGTCATTTCCTTCTTTTCGAAGAGGTATTACTGCTAGTTTACAAATACCAAATTCCATTATAATTTTTGCATTAAAAGTTGGTACAGTTCAACCATGTGCTTCACATCGTTTTTATGAACTTTTTCATCTGGTGAGTGAACAAAATCTTCAGGAGCTCCAATAAAACACCAGTCAAAAGGGTAAGGAGATTTTTGAAGTTGATTCCCATCGCTTCCACCTGTTGATTCAACTTCAATCTGATAAGGAATATTGCTTTTATCAGCTATTTCAATTATTCTATCTACATAACTTCTTCTAGGAAGTCCAGAATCTCTTCTCGATATAACTACACCCTCTCCATGCTTAACTCCATTAGTAACCCATGTGATGTCTGAAATCAGTGCTTGATTTACCCCCCATTTTTCATAAATATATTTACCTAAAAACCCAACACTCCCACCACCTACTTCTTCATATGTTGAAAAACAAATGATTCCATTTTCTAGTGTTTTTGCTATTTCAAGAGCATTCCAAACGCCTAATCTGTTGTCCATATAACAACATTGGATAAATTGATCATCTTCTCTCCAATTGGGTTTAAACGTCAGTTCTGTTGCTCGGTCAATTTCTCTATCTAACAGGTATTCAATGTGGTTGTTTCCGTGATCGTCTTCATAATTGTAGATTTCGGTTTCTATTTCACCAATTGAATCTTTTCCAACAAGTTTTATACCGTCGTAAGACTTTGGACCTCCAATTTTAACCAATTCTTTATCATATCTTACTGTAAAACCTATGGAATCTAAGTGGGCAAAAACAGCTGTTTTAGGTTTTCCAAACTTAAGGACAAGACAATCTTGTATACCATCAGAAATTACTATTGGCTTAACTTTAAAATTAGAAATATTTTCATTTAAATACTCAAGGATGAATTTTTTCATTGGTGCTTCATTTCCAGATGGAGCAGCGATTGAGCATAACTTTTGAAGTAATTCCATATAAAAAATATAATTTTACAATATATTATAAAAAATCGTATTAGATTATTATAGGATAAATAACTTAAAATTATTTTTAATTATATATATTTGCCCGCATAAATGGTGGATGTAGCTCAGTTGGTTAGAGCATCGGTTTGTGGTACCGAGGGTCGCGGGTTCGAATCCCGTCTTCCACCCTTATTTAAAAAACTTTCATGGGTTGGTTTTCATCTTCTTCTTTTAATTGGATAGAATTAAATAACGAAAATGGTTTAGACCATTTAATCAAGTCATCTTTCGATAAAAAGGTTTTACTCTTCAAACATTCTACGAGATGTTCTATAAGTTCGATGGCTAAAAATAGAATTGAATCTGTGAAAGAACCTAGGGAAATAGAAGGTTGCTTTTTGTTGGATTTAATTAAGCACAGAGATATTTCCAACGAAATCGCTTCTAAGTTTAATGTAATTCACGAGTCTCCTCAAGTCCTAGTTATTAAAGACGGTGTTTGTGTTAAAGATTTGTCACATAGCAATATATCTTGGGATAACATATCTTAGACTTTTTTTTATCTCTTATCAATATTTTGATAATCTCTTTCGTTATGGCCAGTGTATATTTGTCTAGGCCTACCAATTGGTTGGTTATCCTCCATCATTTCTTTCCATTGAGCTATCCATCCAGGAAGTCTACCCATGGCAAACATAACAGTAAACATTTCAGTAGGTATGCCTAATGCACGGTATATGATTCCAGAATAAAAATCAACGTTAGGGTATAGGCCTCTTGATTTAAAATAATCATCGTTTAGTGCTACTTCTTCTAACTCTTTTGCGATGTCCAAAACAGGATCTACAATTCCTAATTTTTCAAGAACATCATCTGCAGCTTTTTTTATAATCTTAGCTCTAGGATCAAAGTTTTTATAAACTCTATGTCCAAAACCCATTAGTCTAAAAGAATCATTTTTGTCTTTAGCTTTGTCGATCCATCTTTTTAAACCGCCACCATCATTCATTATTGTTTCCAGCATTTCTATTACTGCTTGATTAGCGCCGCCGTGAAGTGGCCCCCATAAAGCTGAAACACCTGCAGATATGGATGCGTATAAATTTGCTTGAGAAGAACCTACGATTCTTACGGTAGAGGCAGAGCAGTTTTGCTCGTGGTCTGCGTGAAGAATTAGTAATTTATTTAGTGCATTTACAATAACTGGATCAGTTTCATACTCAAAAGCAGGCATTGCAAACATCATCTGTAAGAAATTCTCACAATAATTGTATTTATTTTTAGGATACATCACTGGGTGACCCACTGCATTTTGGTAAGCCCAAGCAGCAAGTGTTGGTAATTTGGCTAATAATCTAAAAATAGTTAAATCAACAGCTTCTTTAGATCTGTTTGCATCATGAGACTCTGGGTAAAAAGTAGATAACGTACATAATGAAGCAGATAAAATCCCCATTGGATGCGCTTTAGTTGGATATGCTTCTAAAAATGTCCTCATATCTTCATGAACTAAAGTGTGTTTAGTTATGTTGTCTTTAAACAAATCAAATTCTGTTTTTGATGGCAACTCTCCATAAATCAACAAAAAACAAACTTCTAAAAAGTCTGCTTTTTCGGCCAATTGTTCAATTGGATAACCTCTGTATCTTAATATTCCCTTTTCTCCGTCTAAAAAAGTGATTCCACTTGTTGTGGCACCCGTATTTTTATATCCTGTATCTAGTGTTACATATCCAGTCTGGGCTCTGAGTTTAGAAATGTCAATAGCTTTTTCATTTTCTGATCCTTCTACTACTGGTAAATCGTATGTGTTTTCATCAATGATAAGTTGGACTGTTTTGCTCATGTTTAAAGAAATTAAGGATAATTAATAATTTTGCAAATGTAGTAAATAAAAAGGTAAAAAGCGAGCTCTACCTCAGAATTTTACGTACAAATGCAACTGTGAAATAGGACATAAGGAACACGCCCACAAAACCTTCAATAGGTGCTAACAGTTTAAATAATCCAACTGGAGAGCAGTCTCCATAGCCAACAGTAAAAAAAGTGATGGCACTAAAATATAGGTTTCCTAATATTTTATCTATAAGATCTACGCTGTTGTCCATGCAAGTAAGTGCATTCATATCAGAGTAGAAGAAAGTGTATATTAAAGAGAATATAAAGTTAACAACAACAATGCTTAAGAGTACACGAAATGGATTTGTGGCATATAATCCCACTTTATCAAAAACAAGTCTTTGAAATATAAAATTTGGCATGAAAAGAAGTAGAGCTAATATCCCTTTTTCCTTAGCAAATTCATATTCACTTTTTAATTCGTACCTCTTAAAATATACATAAGCAACATCTTCGTCTAAATATCTGCCAGTATCTCTAAATTCCTCTTTCAAAAGTCTAAATTGTTCCGCTTTTTCGTGTAATGTTGTTTTTTTTTGGTTAGAAATTAAATCCAATACATGATTGTCGTCCCATGCAATGAAGATATCTCCCATGTTTCTAACTCCAGACAAGTTTAGCTCGTAAATGTTCATATTACTTAGTCCTGGATTTAAATCTATAATATTGTGAACAATCGATTGAGAAAGATCAATGGTATGACAGTCGTCAATTCTCATGTCAATATTACAATTCAAAAAGCAATGGTTTAACGAAAGTGATTGAGCAGTTAGCTTAAAGAAATTTAATTTTCCGTTTTTGAATTCTGCTTCTTCAAAGTCTACAGAACAACCTTCTAAGTGTGCTTCGTTAAAACTTACAGAAGAAGACCCAAAATTCGCCCTTCTAAAAACTAATTTATTTTTTGGAGCTAAACTGATTTCTTCAAAATCTATTTTACCATCACCAAATACAACCCTTCTAAAATCTACTTTTCCAGATCCGAAATCAACTTTTGAAAAACTAACTTCGTCTCCATTGAAAATAGATTTATCAAAAGTTATATTTCCTTTATTGAAAGTTGAAAATGCAAATGATACGTCTCCGTTTCCAAAATGAATGTTTTTGAAAGAGGAGTTTCCATCTCCAAAATAGGTATTTACAAAACTAAGATTCCCATTTTCAAATGTTGAGTTGTCAAAGTTTACATTTCCATTTTTGAATTTAACATATTGAAAAGTATTGTTTCCTTCGCTATAACTAGTACCCTTAAAAAGCACTTTGAAATCTCCAAATTCTGATTTTAGAAAACTTAAATTTCCCAGACCAAAATGGGTATTAGAGAAGTTTGCTTTTGAGCCTGTAAAGTTTGATAGCGAGAAGTCCATTACTTTTTCAGATTCAAATATGGAATCTACAGCAGTGAAATCTAATAAATCTATTTTACTGTTGGCAGGTAAATCGTTTGATTTTCTGTAATCCGAAAGCGAAAAGTTTTTTATGTAACACCTAGATAAATCTAAAGGTTCATTTTTTTGAATTTTCTCATAAATAAATTGAAGTTGAACAACTCCATATTTTTTAGTCTCAATTAAATTATTGTTAATGTCAAAAAAAGAAATTTTAGCAGTTTCTAAAAAGTTAAGACCACTTTCCAAAGTAAAAGCTTCTTTAAGGATTTCTACTTTATAGTTTTGTATGAAACGATATATCTTCAATTTAAGATCTTTTTTGAGTAAAGATAGCCGATCTAGTTTTGATTAAGAAACTTTTGCGCTACTGAAATCCATTTTTCTGGACCACCAGCCACATAACCTAATTTCCCTAATTTTAAAAAATTTATTTTACTTGATTCTAATATTTGTGGTTTAACCAACCAAACAGTAGGGTAGCCACTTACACCGAATACGCGGGCTAATTCTCTATTTTGATTTAATATGATAGAGTCTAATTTTTTTCTTCTAGGAAAATCTAATTCTACCATCACTACATTTGAGTCTGTCCATTCTTTAAATTCAGGATAATTAAAAACTTCTTTTTTTAGTCTCATACACCAACCACACCAGTCGCTACCTGTAAAAAATAATAACAAAGGTTTGTCATTTTTGATAGAAACTGGTAATGCTTTATTAAGGTCATTATACCAAACTAAATTGTTAGATTGTGATTTAACGGTTTGAAAACATATTAGTAAAAATGCTATAAGACAATTTTTCATAAACCAAATATATTAGTAAAATTTTATTTTCTAGATTTTAACCACTGATCATTGAGATGATTGTGGTAATATTGATATTGATTTGCTCCAAAAAATAGCAATATCCCTAGCATCTCGTCAGCTTTTTTGTATCCGTTATAAATCACGAGTCTTATTAAATTTTCATCTAAGATTACATAACTTGGGTAAGAGAGTTTACCTTCTAATATCGAATGTGCAAACCAATGAGCTTTACCTCTAGAATTTGGGTTTTTTTTGACGTAACTAGGGTCTGAATTTACAAATTGATGGTTATTAAATACAATAGTGTCTTTAGTTTCTCCATTGAATTTAACAGTGTAATACTCTTTTTTTATGTAGTTGATTAGTAGTGGATCTTTAAAAGTACTCATGTCCATTCTTTTACACCAACCACACCATGGGGTATAAAAGTCAATAAAAACTTTTTTTTTAATAGAATCTTTAACTCTTTTAAGCATCATTTCATCCCAACTTATCCAATTTATAGAGCTGTTGTTTTCTTGACTAAATATCAACTTACAAGAAAAAGCGCAAAATATAAAAAGCGATATTTTTAAATATTTGCTCATTTCAATAGATGTTCAGTAAGAAAGTTAGTCATCTTGTTGTATAGATGAACTCTGGTATATCCCCCATATATCCCGTGGTTTTTATTAGGATATGCAAAGAAATCAAATTCTTTATTTTTCGAAACCATTTCGCTTACCATTTCCATTGAGTTTTGAAAGTGCACATTATCGTCGGCAGTCCCGTGAATGAGTAAAAAATTACCTTTTAGTTTTTCTACATGATTAATTGGGGAGTTTATATCATAATTTTCACCATTATCTTTGGGTGTTCTCATAAATCTCTCTGTATAAATATTGTCATAAAATCTCCAATTAGTGACTGGAGCAACGGCAATTGCCGAGTTAAAAACTTCTGCTCCTTTAGTAATACACAGTGAAGACATATACCCACCATAACTCCATCCAAAAATTCCTATTCTTTCTTTATCTATATAGTTTAATTCTCCCAAATAAATAGCAGAAGAGATTTGATCTTCGGTTTCTAACTTCCCCAGCTCCAAATATGTAGAATGTTTAAATTCTTTGCCTCGGTAACCAGTTCCTCTAGAATCTACAGAAACTACAACAAATCCTTTTTGTACTAAATGTTGAAACCAAAAATAATTCATCCAAGACCATTTGTTGTTAACGGTATTTATTCCAGGGCCACCATAAACAAACATTAATAAAGGATGTTTTTTGACTGTGTCTAATGTAGGCGGTTTCATTATCCAGGCATTTAAATCCAAACCATCTTTGTTAGCAATGGTGAAAAATGTCTTATCAACTAAATTATAATCGTTCATTTTTTCGATTAACTCTTTGTTGTTTTCTAACACTTTAATTTTTTGACCATTTTCGTTAAATAATGAGATGGTGAAAGGTTTGTTTGCACTGGAATGTGTATTTATAAAATAATTGAATTTTGCACTAAATGAAGCGCTATTTGTTCCAGGGCTCTCAGAAAGTAGTTTAAGCTTTTTATTTACAATATTTAAAGAATAGATCTCTCTGTCGGTAGCAGAACTTTTTGCAGCTTGAAAGTAGATTGTTTTATTACTATATCCATATACGTTAGTGACTTCCCAATTTCCTTTGGTCAATTGTTCTTCAGTGTTTTCTTTATAATTAATAAGATAAATGTGATTAAAACCGTCTTTCTCACTGGTCCATATAAATTGATCATCATTAATGAAGTTAGTGTTGTCGTGAATGTCAATATATGTTTCACTATTCTCCGTATAAATATTTCTTACTTTAATTTCACTTATTGGATTCTTGTTGTCGCCAATATCTCCTGCTAAAATTTCTAATTTATTTTGTAATCTATTCATTTTAAATACAATAAGTTCATTATTTCTTTTAGACCACATCATTCTAGGGATATAGATATCAGAATTATGACCTGTATCAAAATGGTGATGTTTTTTATTATCAAGTTCATAAACTTTAATAGAAACTTTAGAATTTTCTTCTCCAGCTTTTGGGTATTTAAATTGGTATTGAGTAGGGTAGAGCTTACCATACATTTCCATCTCAAATTGTTTTACATTTTCTTCGTCAAAAACATAATAAGCGATTTTTGACCCGTCTGGTGACCAATTAAAACCTTTATGTATAGAGAATTCTTCTTCGTATACCCAATCAGTTGCACCATTTATAATTTTATTAAACGTTCCACTTGTTGTTACTGTAATTTCTTTCAAATTATCTAAATAACTGAAATATAAATTATTGCCTCTTACAAAGGCTACTTTAGAATTATCAGGTGAAAAACTTGCTAGTCTTTGTTTCCCTTTAGAAGTGTCTGATAAAGATTGTAGCGTCTTTTTATTGATATTATACAAATAGTAAAAAGATTTTGAAGACCTTCTATATATGGACTCTTTAGAATTAGAAAGCAAAAGCCAATTTTCGTCATTACTAATTTGGTAATCTGAAAACTTAAAGTTGTCAAAGTTTGAATTCGAAAATAAAGTAGCTATTTTTTTATTTTTTTGGTAGCTATACTTTACAATTTCTATGTTACCATCGTTTTTTTCTAAAGAAGTATAATAGTCTCCGCTAGAAATGGGGTTAACTCCATTAATGTTTTTTGGATAAAATGTTCCGGTAGACCAAATTAACTCATTACTAAGTTGAGCATTCAAACTGGTGAATAAACTTAAAAGTACTATTGTTATAATGTTGATTTTCATATTTTATTTTAAACAAAAGTTATGCCGTTCTCTTTTTTTCGAAGTAATTTAAAACTTCATCTATGTGACTTCTCATTTTTAGGGACGATCTATGTATAAATAGTACTTCGTTGTTATTATTTAAAAGAAAGGTAATTCTACCTGGGGAAAGACCTAAGAAGTCTTTTGGTAAGTTTAATTCTTTTCGAAGCTTTGAATTCTTATCGCTTAATAATTTAAAAGGCAAATTATAATTTGTTTTAAAACTTGTATGACTTTTTTCGTCGTCACTACTTACCCCAATTATTTCACAGTTCAATATCTTAAATTCCTCGTAAAAATCTTTAAAATAGCAAGCTTGTTTAGTACAACCAGGTGTTTCGTCTTTGGGGTAAAAATACAGGACTAAATAATTTTTACTGTTGTTTTTATACAACGAAAACTCATTTGAATTTTCATCGTTAAGTTTGAAATCCGGAAATTTATCTCCGACTTTAATTTGCATAATTAATTTTTAAAATTGAGGACACTGAATCACCCTGAATTTAGAATCGTGCTTTCTTTTTTCAGGTAAGTCTAAAGTAAAGGATATTTCGTGAGCCCCTAATGAAGATGTAGACAAATTAGATACGTTAAAGTCATAGGAATATCCAAATCTAAGATTATCTTTTTCTACACCAATAACAATAACAATGGCATCTTGTGGAGAGTATCTTTCATTGTTTGCATCTAAAAATCTAGTATGTCTATACCAAAACCCAAGATCAAATATCCCATCAACAAAGTAAGTTCCAAAATTATAACGCTTTAAGTTGGATTGAATATCGATAACAAATTCAGGTGAAAAAAATAGTTCTTTATGAAATAGGCCGTTTTGAAGAATACGAATTTTATATCCTCCATGAAAAGAAGACCTAATAGGGATTTTATTTGAAGATTTGTTCCCGTAAACATTGTAGAAAAAGGTTTCTTTAGGTCGGGTGAGATGATCTACAGAGACACCTAAAAATAAATTTTTGTTAAATAAAAGTAATCCAGAATTGAAATCGGCATAAATAGCGTTATTGCCTTGTGGTTGATTAGTTGGTCTCACAATACCTAAAGCTGGATCAATTTGATCTCCCCAAACAGCATCTCCCCAGTTTAAACTCTTTTGTACAAATGAAGCCTTAATTCCAAAATTAACGGTCCATTCTCTGCTGATTGCTAACTGGTAAGAATAGATTGAGGAAAATGAACTGGTATTTAAAGATCCATTTCCAGTTCTGTCATGTAATAACTGGAAACCAATTCCTCCATGAAGTTTGTCAGAAAATTGATCATATTCAATATTATAAGTTACAAATCCTTTATTTATTTCAGGCCACTGATTTCTGTAAGTCGTGTGCAGCCTAGGACTTAAATCCCTTCCCGCCATTGCTGGGTTTAGTTGCAGAGCATTTGAGAAAAACTGAGTAAATAGTGGATCTTGACTATTTAAAGTGTTCAAACTTAATACAAGCAATAATAAAAGAAATTTATTTTTCAATTTTATAATATTAATTAATTACCTAACCAGACTTACTATGCCACTGCCCACTATTTTCTGATTATCACCATAACTGGTTGTTTTAATTTTATAGGTGTAGGAACCAGTAGGTACAGGTTTACCTTTGAAAGATCCATCCCATTTTTGATCTAATGAATAGCTCTTAAAAACCATTTGTCCCCATCTATTATAAACTTCAACTTGCGCATCTAATAATCCTTGTCCACTGATGCTGAAATAATCATTTATACCGTCTCCGTCTGGGCTGAATGCTGTAGGAGTGTATAGTGCATAAGGTTTTTCAACAGTAACCGCATTTGATGTACTGAATACTAATTCGTTTGTGTCTTGAAATGCTACAACTCTGTAGGAGTTAAACTGATCATTGTAAGTAATACTATTCTGAGCATAATTTCCGACAGATGTGCATATTTGAACAATACATGCTGTAAGGAGTTTTACTAGACTTAAATTTTTTTTAACTTTCAACTCGACTAAATTAAATATAATTATTCATTAATTATAATTTGATTTTCACTATTATCGATATCTAAAAAGGATTCCCATACGCCATTAGAGTTTAACTTTTGAACTTCATATTTATTGGGCAAAACAGACCAACCTTCATAAAAGTTCCAGTTTAATTTGGTTCTGAAATTATCTAACCTTTGGTAATTTAATAAAACAGAATTACCAGCATTAGAATTCATGGAATAACTTTCGCAAATATTTTTATTAATAATTATGTAATCGTATTGAGTGTTTTGAATATTTACGTTTTCGTCAATATAACTTTTGGTTGAGCTATCAGTTGTCGCTATAAATTCAAAATTATCACCATTTTCTGATCTGTAAATATGATGTTCAAATAAAGGGTTTAAATAATTACTATTAGAATTCCATTCAGTATAAATATTTTGATTTTCAATAACAGTAGATCTTATAACATTTGCCTTTGGTAGAGCAGTTGTGTCGTAAACAGGAAATAAATTAGGGAATGTGTACTCAGTCAAACAGTTTAATTGATTCGATGCAATAACCTTTATTTCATAAAAACCAGTATCTAAAATAAAATAAGGTTCATTGAAGTTTAAGTAGTATAAGCTATCATTTACATACCATGAAAAATCTTCACTAGCAATGTTTGGAGATGAGTTGATGAAGCTAAGTTGAGATCCCAAGCAGGTGATATTAGTACCGAAGTTCAAAGCAATTTCAGGTTTAGGAAGTATGGTTATTGTAATAGAGTCGGAGTCAGGACAATTCCCATAAATATTATAATAAATTTCATAAACACCGTCTTGAACACTATCTGTTAGGAACCATCCTGAAGTAGAATCTGAAGTATATAAACCAGACCAATAGCCAATATTGGTATTGGATGAAAAAAGAATGGAATCTAAACCTTCACAAAAATCATTACTTGGGTTTATTTGAGCTTGAATAAATTCATAAATGTCTAAATTCAAAGTATCTTGATCAGGACAAGTTCCAGGAATTGAGTAATTAAATTCAAAATTTCCAAATCCCAAACTATTAACATCAATAGAACCCGTTATTGAATTTATATTTGGTCCTGACCAGACACCTCCAGAATTCAAAGAAATTAAATCTAAAGTTCCAATGTTGTCACATATCACTCCGGGACTTAATATTGTAGCATCATTATTTGATAATATTTGTATTTGTAAAACCGCAGAATCTTTACAATTATCAGCATTATTTAACACGTATAAATAGGAATAAGAACCTTGATTTAATGGCCCTTGAATAATTCCAGTTATTGAATCAATATTTGTACCGTACCAATAACCTCCGGAATTAAGAACAATAGGAGTTTGTAACAATGATCCTTCACAATATACGGTGTCATTAGATAAAATTGATGGATCATCAGGTTGTTTTACGAGAATTGTTAAACTATCATTACTTGCACAAATGCTGTCGTTTTGCAAATAAACAACTGTAGAGTCAATAATTAATCCCGGATCAATAATTCCAATAGAGCTATTGACAATCGCAGACCCCGTCCAAGTTAGTATGTTGAAAATAGAATCATTAGTTGAAGTTAATTGTAATAACCCTTGATTTTCGCATAAAATACCAGGATTTATAATTGAAACATCGGGGATATCATGTGTTATGATTTCTATTACAGAAGTGTCAAAACATGTTGCGTTAAAATTTCCAGCTATATATGTCAAATTATTTGAATCTACTAAATTGGCACTAATATTTGGTGCTGCAATATTGTATGTATCTGAGCCAAAAGTCCACAAATTTGACTGATTGTAAATGCTGTTATTTATGACTGAAATAGTAGCATTAAGACAAATATCACTATCAGACAGAATGACATCAATTATTGGTGAAACATCAACTGTAATTATGTTGGGTGATGTCATTGACAATTGACAACCTGCAGCATCTTCTCCAACTAAGGTAACTTGAAATGATCCAGCTGTGTTGTATAAGTGGTTTGGAGAATTTAAGGTTGAAGTTGCACCATCACCAAAATTATAAAGGTAATTTGCTGTATTAGTAGAACTGTCAGAAATAGAAATATTTAAAGAATCACATCCAAATGATTGATCAATAGTGAAATTTAAAATCGGACCAGGAATATAAATTAAATTGTTAATTGATAATGTGTCAGAACATCCAAAGTTATCACTAGCTACAAGAGATACATCGTAATATCCAGAGTTTGTATAGACGTGTCCAGGATTTTGTATAACTGAGTTGAGATTATCTCCAAAATCCCAATTATAATTGTTTGCACCAGAACTTAAATCTGTAAAAGTGGTAGTAACAGGTGGACAATTTCCAGTTGTAACATAGTTAAAATCAGCAATAACCTGCTTCACATCTATGTAATTAAATTTATTAGCTGTATCTGTACATCCTTGACCGTCAGAAGCAATTAATTGAATGTTATATAAGCCAGGGTTTTGGTAAGAATGGGAAGGTACTGAATCTGTTGATGTATTCCCATCTCCAAAGTCCCAAACCCATGTGTTAACTACTTCACTAATTGGGCTAAAAGTTAAAATTGTACCCGCACAAGTCAAGGTGTCACTAACCATAAATTCCGCATTGAAATTATTTACAATTGGTTTACTTATGGAATCCTTACAACCGTTTATATCTGTAATAGTAAGCTTAACACTATCTGTTGGAAAGTTAGAAAACTGTTGTGAGGGGTTGGATAAGACACTTGTCCATATGTTATCTAAATCCCATTCCCAGCTTACTGGATTTATGGATAAGTCCTGAAAAACAACATCTATTGGAATACAATTGTTCAATAAACTATAACTAAAGTTTGCTGAAGCTTCATTGACTAATATTGTGTCTGAACTAAAATTATTAGAACAGCCTTTATTAGTTGTTGATAAAGAAATTACTTTCAACCCACTTTCGTTGAGTTGAATCCAAACCGAATCATTCGTGCTGCTAACAGAACCACCTGTCCAAGAATAAGAACTATATTCAGTATTATTGGCAGTAAAAAATAAACTGTCTGTTTTACAAATAGGATTTTGAAAAACTGGACTAAAACTAGCATCCGGTTCATAAATTTCTATTGAATCCAAAACAACTTGTCTAATACATCCTGGGTTATCTAGGGTAAGAACAGGAGTGAACCAACCTGTTTGCTGATATTGATGTACAATTGCTGTATCTGGAGTGTAATTCCCACCATCATCTAAATCCCAATAATGTATGGGGTCTTCTTTAACACAACAGCTAAAGATAAGATTGGATCCATTACAAGCAAAGGTGTCTTGTTCAATGATAGCTAATGGATGGTAAAGAAATATATTTTGTTCAGATTCAGCAATGCAACCAAATTGATCTGCGATTTTTAAGCTAAGTACACTGACAGAATCATTAAGTTGAAGTGTGATGCTGTCATTTGAAATATTCGAGATGGTATTAGTATCTAATTTCCATTCCCAAGAAGTTATACCAGAGTTATTATTATTGAAATGGTAAGAATTATAATTACAATATTCATCCTTAGTTAAGGAAAAATTAGCATTTAAATCATATTGATTTATGAAATTATTGATTATTAAAGTATCCGAGCTACCATCAAAATTATATCCAATATGTTTTAGATTATAGGATCCGGAATTAGCATAGTAATGGTTGGGGTTTTGTAAAGTTGATGTTTGTCCATCTCCAAAATCCCAAGACCATGAAAATGCGCTTAAAAAAGGAGAACTTAAGTTTACACTTTGAGGCCCACAAGTTTGATTTAGTGCAGTACCATTTGAAGGGTCAGTCAAGACATTGATTGGGTTCTGAGTTGGCATAGGAATAACAACAGGGTTATCGTTATTACAATCAAAAATTACAGAATAATATTGTGAAGTATGGCAACCAATGGTCGATACAGACTCATATGTAATTACATAAGATTGAGAAGTATTGTAAGTGTGTTGAACATTAGGAGTATAATACACACTACCGTCCCCCATATTCCATTGATGCTGAATAGTTCCACTAGAATTATTTAAGATATTAACACTTCCAATGCTGCAATCGGTATTAAGATTTAGATTTACATCTGTTTCTATGCTGTCAATTATTAAATATGCAAAATTCAATAAATCATATTGGCAACCGTTAGGAGCATCTGTGTATAAGGAAATATTGTAGTTTCCAGATTCAGAGTAAAGATGATTTACATTGGAACCTGAGTCCAAGATGCCGTCCCCGAAATCCCAGTTCCAAAAATTAACTCCTATATTATATACATCAGTATTAAAAGTGTATGGTGAACATGCTTTTATAGTATCGACTGAATATACTTCAATTTCATCTTTTATAACGTTAATAAAGTCTGTTTTAATTAGCGTATCAAAGCAGCTGTTAATATCATTAGCAACTAATCTAACAGTATAAAGACCTACAGAGTCGTAGATGTGTTCCGGATTAGGATCGGTTGAACTTGTGCTGTCTCCAAAATCCCAATAAAAATTTACAGCATCAGCAGCCAAACTTACAAAATCAACTTTCAAAGACGCGCATCCTTCAGTATTGGAAGCGGTAAAGTCGATGTTAGAAATTCCAGAAAGAATGGTATCTAAATTTATTAGGTTTTGACAATTATTTGTATCGGTTATGGTAACAGAAGGATAAAATCTTCCATTGTCTAAATAGGTATGATTAATATTTGATGAATTTGAATTGTTTCCATCTCCAAAATCTATATTTAAAGTATTACTATTTTGGGTAGTAATATCAAATTGAACGTCTAATGGCGGACATCCAGATATATTAGTCATGCTAAAAGAAGCTGAGGGACCATTTGAGACATTTATAGCGTTTAAAATGGATATTTGTTGAATACAACCGTTGGTGCTTTCGATAGATACATTAGGATTAAAGACTCCATTGTTGAGATATATATTGTTTGAAACAGCTCCAGAATTTATAATGTTACCATCGTCAAAGTTCCAGGCTACAGTACTAATATTATTATTGGGGGAAATACTAAAATTTACACTTAACGGTGGACAACCTTGATTTATGTCAGAAGTTAAAGTGTAGTAAGGTTTAGTTTCTATATTTATAGTGTTAAGATTCACTGAGTCTTTACATCCATCTGTAGAAGTAGCAATCACACTAGGATTAAAAGTGCCTGAATTTAAATAGCTATAACTTGTGCTTTGTTGATTAGATGAAATTGTATTACCATCACCAAAAGACCAATCCCAAGAAGCAATAGTTGTATTGGTTGAAGTTCCAGAAAATGTGAAATTGTAAGAACTGTCGCATGTTAATAAAGTATCACTTGTAGCATTTATGATTGGAGTTGGATATATAGAAATTGAATTGATAGTTGAATCATCTATACAACCCAAACCATTTTCAACAACTAGAGTCACTGGGAAATTACCAGCGAAACTGTAACTGTAAGATGGGTTTTCTAAAAGAGAGGTGTCTCCATTTCCAAAATCCCACAAGTAAGTAATTCCTCCAGTAGAATTGTTAGAAAAATTAATGAGATTGTTGGCTTCACAATCTTCAACGACATTGTAATTAAAACTAGAATTAGGTTTGTCTAAAACATGGATATAGTCTACTAAAATTATAGAATCAGAATTTGGTCCATTGAACGCGATTAATTTAATAGTGTAAAATCCTGGGTTTGTATAAGTTGCTGAAGGGTTGTTGAGAATTGAAGTAGTGCCATTATCAAAGTCCCATGAGTAGCTAATCGCGTTGGTTGACGTATTGGTGAAGTTGACAATAAGTGGTGCGCACCCACTAACGTTGTCAGCAGTAAATGATGGAGTAATTTGTCCAAAAAAGTGGATTTTAATTATTAATAAAATAATTAATTTTAAATACTTCATTTACTTTTCTATTCTTAGAGCAATTGATCTAATAAATTCCGTAGCTCTTTATTTTTTTATTAATGACTCTACTGTATTTAGCATTTTTGTCAAACCATATTTTTTTTTGGAAATCATAATTTAAATAAGCCACAGGTAAGTCAAGCACATCTAGATCGTTCTCTTTTATATTCCACAATCTTTTTTCAACTAAATTAATTGTTAAATCAAAAAAAGGTATTTTTTTTATTTTATCAGGAATACTTGTATTAAATGCTATTCTTTTAGTGTAATGGTTTTCGTCCATGCATTCAAATTCAAGTAATATTTTATGATTAAATTCTAAGTGTAAATTGTACTTTCCATCTTTAGACAGTATGGTATCAACAATTCCGTTGTCATGAACTATTCTGATGCTTACGTCATTTACTTTTCCTGTCGAATTAAAAGTTTTTCCTTTAATATGTAGGCGAGTATCTTTTTTTTCTTGACTGTAAAATAGAGATGGAATTAAAATTATAAAAATAAGCAATATAGATTTTAAAAATATTTTAAACATGGTGAATAATTTATATTAAAATTAATACATCTTTTATAATATACAGAAGAAAATTAATTTAAATAATCCGAATAATATTCTTCAATTATTTTAAATTTAATGACTCATAATATGATAAATAAAAAACCAAGCTTACTAATTGCTTTAATACCTGTTATCTTTTTAATAGTTCTCCTATCTGTTAATGTTTGGATTTTTGGAGACGATACTATTTCTGGATCTAATCAGTTGACTTTATTATTCGCTGCCTCTGTTGCTGCTGTTTTAGGGGTGTTTTATAAAGTTAAATTTAAAGACATGTTAGATGGTGCTGTGGAAAGTATTTCATCTGCAATGGGAGCACTGATTATTTTGCTATTGATTGGTTCTCTTGCTGGAACTTGGATGATGAGTGGGATTGTACCATCAATGATTTTTTATGGACTTGAATTACTTAATCCTACAATATTTCTAGTTGCTGCATGTATTATTTGTTCTATTGTTTCTCTCGCTACTGGAAGCAGTTGGTCAACAATAGCTACTATCGGCATAGCGATGTTGGGAATTGGAAATGCTCTTGGTATTCATGATGGATTAATCGGAGGTGCTATAATATCTGGCGCTTATTTTGGAGATAAAATGTCTCCTTTATCGGATACAACAAATCTTGCACCTGCAATGGCGGGAACCGATTTAATATCTCACATTAAATACATGATGTGGACCACCATTCCCTCAATTACGATAACACTAATTATATTTTTAATAATTGGTATTAACCTCGAATTTAAAAATGGTGAGCTTGGTCAAGTTGCTATTATGCAATCGTCTTTGTCAAATAGTTTTAATATCAGCCTTTGGTCTCTAACTGTTCCTTTAATAGTAATTGTTTTAATAATAAAAAAAACACCTGCAATTCCAGCGTTATTGTTGGGAGCAGTTTTAGGAGGACTCTATGGAGTTATTTTTCAACCAAATATAATTCAAGAAATTTCAGGTGAAATGTCTAATACTTCTTGGCAATATTTTAAAAACTCATATATTTCTATAATAAAAGCAATGACAGTAAATGTTGATATTGACACTCAAAACCTAGCAGTCAATAAATTAATTTCAACTTCTGGAATGTCTGGAATGCTAAACACTATCTGGCTAATAATATGTGCTATGAGTTTTGGTGGTGTTATGGATAAAACTGGTTTTTTAAATATTATTACTGAATCATTAATGAAGTTTGTAAATTCAAAAAAATCATTGTTTTTAACAACTTCAGGAACCTGTTTGTTTTTAAACATAACTGCCTCAGATCAGTATTTAGCTATTGTAGTTCCTGGTAGAATGTTTGCCAGTTCATTTAAAAAGTATGAATTAGATCCAAAAAACTTGAGTAGAACTCTTGAAGATACTGCTACCGTTACATCTCCATTAATTCCATGGAATACTTGCGGGGCAACTCATGCAGGTGTATTAGGAATTTCTACGTTTATTTATCTTCCTTATTGTTTTTTTAATCTAATTAGTCCAATTATGACTTTAATATTTGCCTATGGAAATATTAAAATAGCAAAGTTAAAGAACTAAAAAGTTACTAATAAGTTTGTGAAAGTGATGAACACCTTTTTCCATTTTAGGTGAAAACCTACCGTTTTTGTAAAATCTGGAACGAACTCCTTTTTGAACATTTTCTACAATTGCTTCGTCTTCTAACTCTACTTTATTTAAAATGGAACCAGCTCCTGAATTTCTTTTTTTCTGATCCCATACGTAGCTTCTAAATTCAACTTTAGTTAAATTAGTTTTTATCGGTTTTACAATATTAATAGAAAGACCCCAAGGGTAGAAGTTAAACATCATATTAGGAAATAACCAATAATAGTACGCAGCAATATTTTGTCCATAGTCAATAGACGATTTTGGTAAATCAAAGTGAATGCTATTTTTTTCGGCGTAACCAACTTGTAAAACAGAATATTCAGAAATTTCAGTATTATATTTCTCATAATCTAAAGTTTTATTTAACCCTCCATGAACAAAAGGAATATGAAATCCTTCTAAAAAGTTTTCGCAATACAATGCCCAATTTGCATTTACAATATAATCTTTAGATGATTTTGGATCATACTTAAAATTTTCAATGGGCATCCAACCAACACGATTCTCCATGCATCTAACTATTTTATCAAAATCTATAGCAGGATCTATAGCTGAAAAAAGAAACTGCTTCCATTTTTCAATAGGTAATTTTGTAAGATTGTCATTTTTTGACGGGAAATTATTTACTCCTTTAAATTCTGGCATTGATATGAAATCTCCTGAATTATTAAATCTTCTGCCGTGATATTTACAGACAATATCGTTTGATTTACAACTTTCGTTAACCAAAATATTACCTCTATGAGTACAAACATTTGATAGGCAACAGAATGATTCGTCTTTATTTTTAACAATAACTAACGGTTCGTCAATTATGGGCTCTAAAAATTGAATTGGTTTTTTGGAGTTGGGTGTTTTAAGATCAGTTAGATCGGAAACCAATTGCCAAGATCTTTCAAATATTTTTATTTTACTTTCATCAAAATAATTTTCAGAACTGTAAAAATCTCCCTCTAATGTATGAGCGTCTTCAATATTTGGATCAATTGTCTTCACTAATCTTAGTTTACTATGGTTTCATTAAAAGTATTAATAAGTTATGAAAAAAAAATCTTTTTATGTTTTACATTATTAAATTATAGATAGATATTTGTAAGTATTATTTATTAAATCATAAATTATAAAAGAATGAAAAAATTATTCCTATTCATTAACATAGTTTTTATTAATTATGTTATTTCAGCACAATACCTTGATAAAAATTTTAATGACTTAAGTCTAACCTCTGGTGGTTGGTCAACACAGATTGTAGTTGATACTACCAATTGGTTTGTTGACTCATTTGGTGGTGATGATTTTGTTAAAATAACCAATTACAGCAACAGTCAGAATGTTCCTGCTAACACTTGGTTAATTTCACCATCAGTAGATCTTACCTCTGCTAGTCAACCTATGTTATCTTTTGAGACCATCATGAAGTGGCCTGGAGCAGCTCTCACTTTGTATATTTCTACAGATTACGATGGAACAAGTAATCCAATTTCACAAGGAACATGGACTGATATAACTTCTTTAGCTACTTGGGATGTTGACAACACAACTTGGGGAAGTTGGACACCTTCAGGCGACGTCGATCTATCTTCATATATTTCATCGACAACATATATAGCTTATGAATATATAGGTTCTTCTAATTCAGGTAGTACCTGGGAAATCGATAATATATTAATGACAGAGGGTTCTGCACCACCACCACCACCACCAGGAATAGATACAGTTTCTATTTACGATATTCAATTTAATTCTAACACAAATGGAGCTTCTAATTATGATGGTTCTCAAGTGTATACTGGTGGAATTGTTACTGCTGTAAGAGACGATAGTTCTTTTTACATTGCTAGTGGTTCTGGACCTTGGACAGGTATTTATGTTTATTCTTTTGATTATTTACTTAATGAAGGTGATTCAATTATTTTTGATGCAGAAGTCGTTGAATATTATGAGCTTACTGAGTTAAAAAACATAACGAATCTTCAAGTTATTTCTTCTGGTAATAGTGCTGTAGTCAATAACTGTAATACTGCAGCTGTAAATTCTGAAGAATTCGAAGGTTGTTTAGTCAGTGTCTCTAATGCAACTTGCACCAACGATAATCCTGGTTTTGGGGAATGGATTATCAATGATGGTTCTGGAGATTTAACAGTTGACGATTTAATTTACACTTACACAGCAACTCTCAACACTGCTTATAACGTTGTGGGTGTTACCACTTTTAGTTACGGTGCTTACAAACTGCTTCCAAGAAGTTCTTCAGATGTAACAGAATTTGTTTCTATCAGTGAAGAAAATAATTCGTTTTTTAAATTATATCCAAATCCTATCGAGAATGGTTTTTTAAAAATTGAAACACAAGAATCAGTGAGAATAAATATTTTCGATTTTTCTGGTAAAGTTGTTTTATCAAAATATATCAATGGAGGTATAAATACTATCAATATAGAGTCATTAAATAGTGGTTTATATTTTGTAAAATATAACACGGAAATTTTCAGATTTAATAAAATTTAAATTTGAATAAGCTTCTATTTTATTTAACTTTTTTAAGTTTAACATCTTCCCTTTTTTCTCAGACATCAGTTTTAAAAGGAGAGGTATTTGATTTGGAAGATGGATCACCATTAATTGGAGCTACTGTAAGAATCAATTACAATAATTTAGGGGCTACTACCAATTTTGATGGAGAATTTAAGATTGACAATGTAAAGGCTGGAAAGTATATACTATCTGTAAGTTATATAGGTTATTTAGAAAAAAAAATTGAGGTTGAAGTTCGAGGTGCTATCACCAAACTCCAATCAATAAAACTTATTTCAAATAACATTAATTTGTCAGAAATGGAAGTGATTGCAGATATTGCTAAAGAGCGAGTTACACCTGTTGCAGCTACCACTATTTCTGCCCAATATATTCAAGATAATTTAGGTAATCAAGAGTTTCCTGAAATATTAAGAAACACTCCTTCAGTTTATGTTACAAAAGAGGGTGGTGGTTTTGGAGATTCTAGAATTAATGTTAGAGGTTTTGAACAGAATAATATTGCAGTAATGGTTAATGGTGTTCCTGTAAATGATATGGAGTCCGGTTGGGTATATTGGTCCAATTGGGCTGGTTTAGCAGACGTGACTAATAAAATGCAAATTCAAAGAGGCTTGGGTGCTTCAAAGTTGGCCATTCCTGCAATTGGCGGTACGATCAATATACTCACAAATGCTGCTGAATTTAAAAAAGGTGGAAACGTAAGTACTTCAATTGGTAACAATGGTTATACAAAATATGTTGCTTCTTTATCATCTGGCTTAAATGAAAAAGGATTTGCAGCAACTATGCAACTTACTTACAATAAAGGAAATGGATACATCCAAGGAACAGACTTCAATGCTTATTCCTATTTTTTATCTTCCACTTACAACATCAATAAAAAACATAGAGTTTCAGCAACAATTATTGGAGCCCCTCAAGTGCATAACAGAAGAAGTGTAAGTGTTTTTTATGATGATATTTTTCTATCAACTTTTAGATGTCCAGCAAATGACTCTATAGATAAAATTTCTAAAGGAATCAAATTTAACCCAGGGTGGGGCATGTTAAATGGTGAAGTTTTTTCTTGGAAAAAGAATTTCTACCATAAACCAAAAGCTTTTATAAATCATTTTTGGAATTTTTCCAATTATACAAAATTAAAAACTGCTGCCTATGTATCTGTTGGTAATGGTGGTGGTACTTCTGCTAGAGGAAGAGGCCTTCAAAATCAAAATGTTGATGATTGGAATGGTTACGATTCTTTTCAGGGTTTTGGAGTTGGTATCCACGATACCAACGGCCAAATAATGTTTGATAGTATTGTTGCATATAATCAAGGTCAATATGTTGCTGCTTTAGGTGGATATAGTGATCAAAAAGATACCGTCATGGATTATCCTAGTGGTGTTGGTGATGGCTGGATAAGAACTGCGAGTATGAATAGGCATATCTGGTACGGTGCAATTTCAACATTTGAGCATAATTTTAATGAAAAATTAAGCTTTGTCGCTGGTTTAGATGCTAGGTATTATGTGGGGCAACACTATCGTAAAGTAGAAAATTTACTTGGGAATAATACTTATCTTTCATCTAAAGACGTCAACAATCCAGAAAATTTTATAAACTACGAATCTGGTTCTTCGTTTGGTTCCTTTTCTGAAAATTCTCATCTATCTAGTGGCTCTAATTTAGAAACAAATACTTTGCAGTTTCATAACGATGGAATTGTTAAATGGCTTGGGGGATTTACACAAATAGAATACTCTTCAGATAAATTCTCTGTTTTCACCTCACTTTCTTTATCTAATCAAGGTTTTAAAAGGGTAGATAATTTTAATTATTTAGATAGCGATACTCTTCAAACTACCAAATGGCAGATTTTTAATGGAGGAACTTTTAAAGCAGGACTCAATTACAATATTTCTAAAAATATGAGATTGTTTTTTAATGCAGGCTTTTTCTCAAAACAACCTATTTTTAATAATATCTTCCTTAATTATAGAAATGATATTAATACTAATGCAGTGAATCAGAAAGTAAAGGCAGTTGAAATTGGTTACAGTTACTTCAAGAAGTTTATAGATTTTGATGTCAACGCTTATTATACAGAGTGGAGTGATAGGCAATATTTTAGAACTTTTAATGCTGGAGAAGTAAATCCTCGATACGATGTTTTTTATCTTTTTTATGGTATTTCTCAAACACACAGAGGTGTTGAAGCAGAACTCAATTTTAAACCTTCAAAAAAAATAGCTCTCTCAGCTATGGTTTCCATTGGAGATTGGGTCTACACCGATAATATCAGTTCAAAAAGTACAGTTTTAGACTTGTTTGGGGACTTTACTACGGATTCTTCAGATACCGTAAAAATCTTGTATGCCAAAGGTTTGAAGGTTGGAGACGCTGCTCAAAATACTTACAGCTTAACTCTAAAATATAAACCAATCAAAAATTTATCCATCAATGCTACTTACTATGTAGCAGATCAATTATATGCACCTTATAATATTTATGAAGATCAGTTTTATCAGGAGGGAGGACAGGTGACTAAATTACCAATTTATGGAATTGCTAGGTTAGGAGTTTACTACAAGAAAAAAATTAATAATAATTATTTATCATTCCGACTCAACATAAATAACCTATTTAATACTTTATATTTAGCAGAGCTTAACACCAATACCTTAGATGGTGATGGGAATTTATATACTCCTGATCAAGCTGAGTTTTATACTAAAAACAAGGGTTATTTTGGTTTCGGAAGAACTTGGAATTTTGGAGTTAAGTTCTCATTTTAGTAAATCATAATATACTGAGTAAAATATTTTGAAGAAATTTTTATTTTTTATTGTACTGTCAATTAGTTCATTGATTCTTCATTCTCAGAATGCAAGTTTTGTTGTTAATGGAGACGCTTCGAATAATAATATTACTGATGAAAATGGTAATATAAATTGTAATTGTTTTCAGTTGACTCCTAATTCTGGAAACAGAGTAGGTTCAGTTTGGAACAATAATAAAATTGATTTAAATAACGATGTTACACTAGAGTTTAAATTGTATTTAGGTAATAATAATGCTGGAGCTGATGGTGCTGCTTTCGCATTTCAATCAACTAACAGTAATATTGGAACTTCTGGACAAGGAATGGGTATGGGTGGGGTTTCACCATCTCTAGTTGTTTTTATTGATACTTACGACAACGGTTTAAATGATCCTTCTTATGACCATGTTTCTATTAATAAAAACGGAGATTATACCCATGGATCTTCTAATGAGTTAGCAGCATATACTTCAGTTTCTGGTGGAGTAAATCTGGAAGATGGAAATTGGAGAAATGTTAAAATTAAGTGGATAGCTTCTACCAACACGTTTTCATTTTATTATGTGAATATGTTAAATCCGATCTTGTCTTACACAGGAGATGTTGTCAATAATATTTTTTCTGGAGACCCATTGGTATATTGGGGGATGACTGGCGCAACTGGATCTTTATATAACGAACAGAAGTTTTGTACTTTAACTGATTTAGAATCACCAACATTTTCTAGTTGTCCAAACAACACATCCTTAATTATTAGTAGTGAAACTTCATGTAATTCAATTGTGAATTATACTATTCCTTCTGCAGCTGACAATTGTGGAACAGCAACTATTTCTCAAATTTCAGGTTTGGGTCCTGGTAGTGTTTTTCCAATAGGAATAACAACCAATACCTTTGTTGCTACAGATCTTGCAGGTAACACAGATACATGCTCTTTTGAAGTAACTGTTTATGGAAATGATTTTGATGGAGATGGAGTATTTGATAAATGTGATTTAGATGCTGATAACGACGGTATTTTTGATACTAAAGAAGGATTATTGTGTGACACCTTAGATTTCACTTCATTTGGAAATATACTAACTACTGCTAGTTATTATGATCAGGTTTCTGGTGAAATAATTAATGTAAATATGTCTAATTCTGGTAGTGTACTGGGATACAGCAACGGAGATTTAAGTTTAGAAGATAATGCCACAGCTAACCTTAATTTTTCTTTACCTGCGACTGTAACTATAAAGCATCAAATTGGATCAATATGGAATTACTCTTCAGCAGATACTCTTTCTATTTCATCTACGGGTAACTTCACAATTTATGATCCAAATAATGATTTAAATATTTTATCTAACACCGGGGGCGTTTTAAAATTTCATGGATCTGGAGGCATATCAACATCAGAACAATGGGTTATTACAACTACTACAACGTTTTTACAATTTACAGGTACAAGTGTTCAATCAAATTTTAGAGTTCCATTTAATCTTGCATTAAGTTGTTCGGGTTATTTAGACACAGATACTGATGGGATCGCCAATCATAACGATTTGGATTCAGATAATGATGGATGTTTAGACGTAGTTGAGGCCGGAAATCAAGACCCAGATACAGATGGAATTTTAGGAACCACACCGGTTTTAGTAAATAGTAGTAATGGGGCAGTGATTAATCAAAATGGGTATATAGGAACAAGTCCTAATGTAATAGATAATAGCGTAGACGTTGCATGTAATCGCTCTCCTTTAGCAGTATGTCAAAATTTAAATTTATATGCAGATGCTTCTTGTTCAGCATCAATTACCTATACTAGTTTAGATAACGGATCATCCGATCCAGACATGGATGTTTTAACTTTCACAGTTGATAATAACAATACTTTTACTATTGGAAATAACAACGTTATTTTGACTGTAACTGATCCTGATGGAGAAAGTGATAATTGTACATCAATAGTAACTTTAATAGATACTATTAATCCAATGGTACTTTGCCCAGCAGATACTATTGATTATTATTCTAATAACTGTGATTATATAATACCGAATTACATTCCACACATAATTTTAATTTCAGATAATTGTGATTCAAATCCTACATTGACTCAAGACCCTGCTGTTGGTTCTTTAGTAAACTCTGACACGGTAATTAAAATGACAGTTACAGATGGTTCAGGTAATTTTACCAGTTGTTTTTTTAATCTTACATTAATTGATACCATAAAGCCAGTATTGACTTGTCCTGTAAATGTGAGTGAATATTTTAATTCTAGTTGTGAATTTGTGGTTACAGATTTTAGTTCATTAATAAGTGTTACAGATAATTGTGATGCTAATCCAATTATTACTCAAACCCCTTCGATAGGAAGCACCCTTACAAATGACAGTGTCGTTACAATGACTGTCACGGATTATTCAGGTAATTTTACAAATTGTAGTTTTCCTTTAACTTTTTTAGATTCTATTAGTCCTTCATTATCATGTCCAACATCAATTACAGAATATTACGATTCTAATTGTGATTTCATACTTAATGATTACACTTTAAATACTGTTTTTTCTGACAACTGTGATCCTAACACTTCTGTAAGTCAATTTCCTCTTCCTGGTTCTTTAGTTAATTCAGATACTCTTATTACAATTACAGCTTCAGATTTATCAGGAAATTTAACCATCTGCAGTTTTACACTTTTATTATTAGATACTATTCAACCAGTGTTAACTTGTTTCTCTGATACTACAGATTACTTTAATTCAAGTTGTTTATTTATTCTCGAAGATTATACAAATCGTTTTAACTTTTCGGATAATTGCAACAATTCATTTTTAAATGTTGTCCAGTCTCCATCATCAGGGCTTTTTATTGCAGATACTACAATTATAACTATTACAGCTTCAGATTTATCAGGAAATACATCTTCATGTAGTTTTAATTTAAATTTAGCCGACTCTATTAATCCAACGATTAATTGTTCAAATAATTTATCTGATTATTACAATTCAAATTGTGAATTTATTTTAGGAGACTATACAACAAATGCAATCGCTTTAGATAATTGCGATCCCAACCCGTTAGTGTCACAATTTCCAGCAATTGGTAGTTCCATTAACAGCGATACAGTTATTACGCTTACTGCGATGGATGATGCGGGAAATTTTTCTACTTGTAATTTTAATTTCACTCTTTTAGATAGCATTAACCCACAATTTAGCTGTTTAAATAACCAAATTGCTAATGTCGATAATAACTGTTCTTATACTTTGCCAAATTATTTAGACTCTATTGTTTTTTCGGATAACTGTGACACTTCATTGGCGCTATTACAAACTCCTATTTCTGGTGCTGTTGTAAGTTCAGATACTGTAATAACTATTACAGCCACAGATGCATCTGGTAATTTTTCTTCCTGTACTTTCGATCTTTTTCTTCTGGATAATACACCTCCTACGATATCATGTCCAAATAATGCAATAATAGATAATGATATTTCAGTATGTGGAGCTATTTACAATTACATTACTCCTGTGGGGATAGATAATTGTATTTCTAATACTACATTAATTTCAGGATTAGCATCCGGTTCGAATTTTCCTGTAGGTTTAACTACAAATATTTTTCAGGTTACCGATACTGCTGGTAATACTGCTAGTTGTAATTTTTATGTACTTGTAAACGATGTAGAATTACCTGTTATCGACTGTCCTTCGGATACTTCTTTACCTTTTGACGAAGCTTGTAAGTTAATCGTTCCAGATTTTATTCCTTTTTTAGGTGCTTCTGATAATTGTGGCATTGAATTTATTAATCAAACACCTTCACAATTAGATACTGTATATAGTGACTTCACAACAACATTCTTAGTTATAGATTCATCTGGAAATTCACAGTCCTGTAATTTTATTACAAACTTATATGACTCTTATGTTTCAGATCTTGTCTGTCCGGATGATCAACCCATACAACTCAATGAAAATTGTGTTTTGCCTTTACCAGATTTTTCAAATGAACTTCAAGTTGGAGCACTGTGTATAGGATCAAAGATTATTCAGCAACAACCTCCTGTAGATAGTATCCTAGATTTTATAGGTGAACAGCAAATTACTTTTAATGTTACTGATACACTTGGAAATGTAGAAACATGTAGCTTTAATTTAACGATAACAAATAACGAAATTACAAATTGTTATAAAATATATGTACCTACTGTATTTTCTCCAGATGGTGATGGAATAAACGATCGTTTAACAGCATTTGGACTTGATTTAGATGGTTTAGAAATAGAAATATTTAACAGATGGGGACAAATGGTTTATAATAATTCTGTTAGTCAAATGTCTTGGGATGGTACATTTTTAAATATGGATTCACCCAACGGTACCTATGTTTATCGTATATATGACCAGACTGGCAAGGATAGGCAAAATGGTACAATATCTATAGTTAGATAATCTATACAAATAAAAAAAAGCCCTCAGAAGAGAGCTTTAGTAGTTATTAAAATAAATTTAATTTATTACTTTCTTGTCATCATTTCAGCTTTTCTCATACCAGCTTCATAACCACACTTATATCCTTCACATTTACCATTATTTTCACAAGAAGGAATGTCAGAATTTTCTAAACCTTCTTTACTTACTTTTGTGAAAGCTTTAGTGAAACCATCTTTCCATCCTTTACAATAATCAGCATCGTATTTTCCAGGTCTTTCAGATCTTTCACCTTCTTTTTTTGCTTCTGAATTTCCTTTTTCAGATCTGTTAATAGTAGAAGGAGATTTTCCTTTTTCTTTAACATCTTCAGCCTTCATAGTGTTTGTTTGAGAACTTGAAGCAGCTCTGTTGATAGTAGAAGGAGATTTCCCTTTTTCTTTAACATCTTCAGCCTTCATAGTGTTTGTTTGAGAACTTGAAGCAGCTCTGTTAATAGTAGAAGGAGATTTTCCTTTTTCTTTAACATCTTCAGCTTTCATAGTGTTTGTTTGAGAACTTGAAGCAGCTCTGTTTACGGCAGAAGGAGATTTCCCTTTTTCTCTAACATTTTCAGCTTTCATAGTATTTACTCTTGAACCTGAAGCAGCTCTGTTTACAGCAGAAGGTGATTTCCCTTTTTCTCTGACATTTTCAGCTTTCATAGTATTTACTCTCGAACCTGAAGCAGCTCTTGTAGATGTTCCAGCAGCAGCTCTTTGTGGACGGTTTGGAGTTGTTTTAGAAGGAGTTACTGCTTTTGTAGAAGTAGAAGATCCTTTAATAGGCTTAACATTACCATTTACAGTTTTATACGATTCAACTTCTGATCCAGTTGGATTTGTTATAGAACTAGGTGCTTTTACTTGTTTGACATTTTTATGACCTTTTTCTTGAGCAAAAGCTCCGGAAAAAGCAAATAAAAGTGATGCGGTTATAAATAAATTTTTCATAGTTTAGGTTTTAAATTTAAATGCAAGTTATAAAAAGAGTAGGTTGTAAGTTAGATATTCCTGTTCTATTTGACAAAAAGACTAAAATTGATGACGAATGGTCACTTTTATATTATGAGTTTATTTTTTTTATATAAATTTAAGATCTTTAAAACTAATTTATATTTAAAACGATGAATCTTTATACAGGTAAATTATTACTAGTAATAGGTTTTATTTTGCAAATGAATATACTCTTTGGGCAACATTCGCAAGAAAATATCGATTACATAAAAAATAAAGAAGTTGAATTAACTAATGATTCTAGCTATTGGGATAACCATTCAGTTCTCTATTTTGGATTTAACAGAGTTGGCCTTTACAATTGGGCTGCTGGTGGCCTTAACTTTATGGAATTACATGGTCTAGCTAACATGAGATATGACTACAGACATAATAAATTCCATTGGAATAATTTTATTAATCTGCAGTTTGGTGTTATTAAAACCGGTTTTGGTAATCAAGGAGACTGGCTTAAAAATGACGATTTGTTTGAAGTCAGGTCTAAGTTTTCAAGAAGAACTAATCATCTTTGGGATTACACTTTTTTAATTGATATAAGATCTCAGTTTACTTATGGTTATTATACTGAAAGTGACCGTTCAGCTAATAATTATATGGATAATTTTTTGTCTCCAATCTATCCAATTGTTGGATTTGGATTCGACTATCATGCTAGTAATCATTTAACTGTTGATATTTCTCCATTTACTGCCAAATCAACAATAGTATTGGATGATTCACTTTCATCAATTGGTGTTTTTGGTTTAAATCCTAATCAAAAAGCAAGAACTGAAGCGGGTTTGTATATGAATTTATTGTATACTCATGATAGTTTGTTTGGAGTGAAAAACCTCCATTTTATGACTGACGTTACTATATTTGGGAATTATTTGGAAAAGGCTGGTAATTTAGATTTAACTTGTGAATTTCTAACTTCCTACCATATTAATGAATTTTTCAGTCTTACATTTCAAGGCTTTTTAATTTATGACGACGATATAAAAATACCAAGATATGAAAAGGACGGTATCACTCCAGTTTTGCTAAAAAGACCGAATGGTCAGTTAGACCCTGTTACGGGTGATAATAGCTATTGGATTGAGTACGATACTTATATAAAATCTAATCAAAACTCTAGCGTTCAACCTTATGATGTAGATAGAAATAATGATGGAATGTTACTTAGAGAAGACGGAGAATGGGGTTATAAAGTTGTTAAATCAGGTCCCATTGTACAATTTATGGAATATTGGATGCTAGGAATTTCTTTTACTTTTTAGTTTTTTTGTATTTTAATAAAAATTTTTTTTATGAAAAAAAATAATCTATTGTTGCTTGCCGCTACTTTGGTTACGGTATTAAATTTTCAGAGTTGTTCAAAATATGAAGAAAACCCTCCATTTTCTTTATCCACTAAGAAATCTAGACTAGCTGGAGAATGGGAAGTTGTAAAAGTTGATGGCCAATCTAGTAGTCAATATTTTGGTTCTGATGAAACTTATTTCTTTGAATTTGAAAAAGATGGAGATTTTGAGTTTGGTTACACAGAAACTTATAATGGTTCTACCTATACCTATTCTTATTCAGGAGAATGGGAGTGGGAAAACAATAAGGAACAAATTGAAATTGAACTTCAGGGTTATGTTATAGATTATGAAATAATTAAGTTAACCAAGAATGAATTAATATTAGAAGATAAATCCAGTATCATTTTCGAAGGAGAAATAGAGCTGGAGAAAATGTAACCATTAATTAATTCTAAAATAATTTTTAAATTAACATAGGGGTTTGAAAAGAACATCCCTTACAATATAATTTAACGCATTTATGTTAATTAAATATTATAGATAATAATTACATTAAAATATTTAAACTATGAATAAACAAACCAACCTTTTGTTGTTAGCTGCTACTTTAGTTACAGTATTAAATTTTCAAAGTTGTTCTAAATATGAGGAAAATCCTGCATTTTCTCTTTCCACTAAGAAATCTAGATTAGTCGGAGAATGGGAAGTCATAAAAGTAGATGGTCAATTGAGCAGTCAATATTTTGGTGTTGGTTACACTTATACATTTGATTTTGAAAAAGATGGTGATTTTGAATTTGGATATACTTATACAAATGGTTCGTATACTAATTCTTACAGCTCTAGTGGAGAATGGGAATGGGAAAATAATAAAGAAGAAATTGAAATTGAAATTAACGGTTATGTTGTAGATTTTGAAATAATTAAGTTAACTAAGAAAGAGCTAATACTGGAAAGTGCGAACGGTGGTGAAGAATGGGAATTTGAGAAGATGTAAATTTAAATCATTGAAATATTTTATATCGATCTTTTTTGTAATTAACGTATTTAATTTTCAAATAAACGTTTGAAAAGATTTAATCAAGAAATTCTTAGTTTAGAATATTAAACGTATTATACTAACTGTTGTTTTTTTTTTAATTTTTTTTTTTTAATTTTAAATTAAATTATAAATATGAATAGAAAAAATAACATATTACTATTAGCTGCTACCATGGTAACGGTTTTAAATTTTCAGAGCTGTTCTAAATATGATGACAATCCTGCATTTTCTTTATCCTCTAAAAAATCAAGACTAGTTGGAGAGTGGGAAGTTGTAAAGGTTGACGGTCAAACATCGAGCTACGACATTACTTTTGAATTTGAAGATGATAATGATTTTACACAATCTATTTCGTATACTTACTCATATTATGGTCAAACTTACACGTATAACTATGATTATACCGGTACTTGGGAATGGGGAGATGGTAAAGAATCTATTGAAGTTACTATCGATGGAAGTAAAGAAGATTGGGAAATAAGTAAATTAACTAAAGATGAGATGAAACTTGCTTACGATTCAACTGAGGTGGAGTTTGAAAAAATGTAATCTTACTTAATTTTAATATTATAGCCTCTTTTAAGAGGCTTTTTTTTTATGGAAAAAAAACTAGATATTTCCTTTGATAAGTCGATTCCAAAGATTTTATTTGAAAATAACCTAAATGTTGTTTTTAGTACTTATCAAGCAGGTAGGTTAATGATGATCGGAAGTTCTGATGGTTATAACATTCATCAAACTCCCGTCTCGTACAAAAAACCTATGGGTATTGCTGTAGAAGAAAATAGAATTGCAATTGCAAGTTTTGATGAAATATCTTTTTTTACCTCTAACGATCACATCATAGAATCTTCAAATTTGAAAAAATTTGATCGTATGTATTTATATAGAGCGTCTTACAATACCAATACATTAGATATTCACGATATACACTTTGACAAAACAGGTCTCTGGGGAGTAAATACAATGTTTTCGTGCTTGTGTAAGTTTACTTTGTCTTCCAGTTTTACTCCAAAATGGAAACCTCCATTTATTTCTGAAATTGCTCCAGAAGATCGTTGTCATCTCAATGGATTAGCCTTAGAAAATAATGCTCCTAAATATGTGACTGCTTTAAGCTCTACGAATTACAAGGACGGCTGGAGAAAAGATATTATGAACACAGGAATTGTTATGGATGTTACTACCAATGAAATTTTGTGTGAAAATTTGGGAATGCCTCATTCCCCAAGGATTATTGATGGTGAATTGTATTTTTTAGAATCGGCTAGGGGGAAATTATTTAAATGGAATGCTAAAACGAAAGAAAAAGAGCTGGTCTATAATTTCAAAAGATTTGTTAGAGGAATCAAGCATTACAAAGGCATATTATTTATCGCGTTTTCTAAAATTAGAGAAAGTTCTAAATCTTTTCAAAAAGTAGAAGTAAAAGAAAACTCAACTAACGCTGGATTTACTATTTTTGATTTGAGAACTAAAACACCGTATGGTGAATTGCTTTACAATACTACCATTGATGAAATTTACGATATCAATATTATTGAGGGATGCAATAAACCTGGAATGGTGACTAAATCAAATAAAAATAACAAGAGTATCATAGTTACTCCACAAAATGTTTATTGGAAAAAAGTTAAAGAAGAAAGTAATGAGTCAAAAGCCGTCTAAAGAAGCCAAAGCACTTTCCCTATTTTTAATGGCCTACAAATCTGTTAATCCTGTCTACAAGGAAAAATCAAAAAGAATTAATAGGCTTTGGAATCTGGTGAAAAATAATGAATTACCAGTAGAAGATTATTTTAAAGAACTCAACAGTATGTTAGATTCTTATGGGGGCTATTTAGAAGTTGTGGAAAAAACAGTTAAATTTTATGTGGAAAAAACAGGAGAGTGGAGCCTTAAAGGAGAGGATCAGTATTCATTAGATGCTCAACAATTTGTATCTAAATATTCAAAATCCTAAATGGGTTTCAATATTGTTCTTGTTGAACCAGAAATCCCCAACAATACAGGAAACATTGGAAGATTATCTTTAGCAGCTGGATGTAAATTACATTTGGTTAAGCCTTTTGGCTTTGAATTAAACGATAAAAGAGTAAAAAGAGCAGGTTTAGATTATTGGAAACACCTCTCGGTTTCAACCTATGAAAACTTGGATGATTTTTTATTTAAAAATAAAGATGAGAAGATGGTTTTTTTGTCTAGCAAATCAGAAAATATTTACTCCACTATTGCTTTTGAAAAAAATATGTTTTTAGTTTTTGGTAAGGAATCTGTAGGATTGAATGCTGATTTAATTTTGAATAATAAGAGCAATAGCTTTAAAATACCTATTTACAGTAAAAAGGTGAGAAGCTTAAATCTTGCAAACGCTGTTAGTATTGTCGTATATGAGGGACTTAAAAAGTTATACTAAAAAAAACCTCATAAAATATAGTATATTCAATATCTCAAATTAATTATTTGGAACACTTAATTAAAAAAATCAATCAATTTAAAAATAAAGTAACCTACGGAAGTTTGGGAGAATTTGTTGCATCCATTGAAATTAGTAAAATCGATTATCAAGTTTTCATTAATGAACCGTTGAAAGTAGGAGATTATGGAAGAAATATAATAACCGAAAGTCCTTTTGAGTGTGTTTTAATAAATTGGCCAGCTGGTGTTGAAAGCAGTGTTCATCACCATGAAGGTTTATTTGGTTATGTTTTAGTTCTTGAAGGAGAACTTGATAATGTTTCTTACAGAGAAGAAAACAACCAGTTGATCGAATATAAATCCGATAAATATATTGAAAGAGGAATTATGCCCGAACCAGACGGAGTAATTCACAAACTCGCTAATAAAAACATAAATAAAAGAGCAATAACTCTTCATTTTTATTATCCTCCAATCTCGACTTTCGAGGGAATGAGAATTTTCAACTTGAAAACTCAAACTATAGGTATACTAAGTAAGAATGCAAAATCTGCTAAATGGTCTAACGATCCTAACCAATTTAAATCCATCACAAATAATGGATTTCGATATATTTCTATGGATTTTATTAATAAAGATAAGTCTCATCTAATACAGAATATCTTTCCAAAACCTAATTCAATTTCAATAAATACTATGAATAGTAATTATTTTAATGAACAGGCTAAAAAATATGATTTTTCAGATTTTAATCAGCCATCAAGAAAGGCATATATCAATGCTGTAGATGAGCTAATTGCCGAAGATTTGGTTAATAGTAATTCCTTGAAACATTTGGATATAGCTACTGGGACCGGAAGAAGAGCCATTAGAATTAGAGAGTTAAGTAAATCTAATTACGAGATAGTAGGTGTTGAGATTAGTAAAGAAATGTGTGAAATAGCAAATTCTAGAGGATTAAGAACTTATCATCAAGATTGGGCTAATGAAGATAATCACACAGGTGAAATATTTGATTCTGCCACTTTTCTTTACGCATTTGGTCATATAAGTAGTAGTAAATACAGGCTAAAATCTCTGAATAAATTAAATTCTTATCTCCATAAAGACGCACCATTATATATAGATTTTTTTAGTTTGAATAACGCAAATGAATGGGGACCACTAGCAAGAAAGACTTTTGATGAAAATAATTTGAATAAGCATGGATATGAATTAGGCGATGTCTTTTATAAAAAAAGAGGATTTAATGAATTAGCCTTTTTACACTATTTTCAACTGGATGAAATTCTTAAATTATTGGAATTGACTGAATTTAGATTAGAGTGGGTTAAAAATATAGGCTATGCTAAAAATCCTGGTAAAATTGTAAATTCAGAAAACGAGGGAAATTTTTTAATAAAAGCCTTGAAAGTTTAATTGATAAAATAGCTGAATTTTCTGTAATCTATTTGTTCTTAGCTTCTTCGATTAATTTTGTTGCTTCTACCTTCGCTTTTGCCAACATTAATTCAGCTTTTTTATTGCCTTCTAATTTTATATTTTCTGATTTTTTGACGGCAATCTTTAAAGCATCGTCTGCTTGTTTAGTTAGACTCAATCTTAATTTTTCGGCTTCCTTATCTGCTTTTTTCTTAATTTCTTCTGCAGTTTTCTTAGCCGCTATTTTAGTTAATGGTGATTTTGCTTTTAAAACTAATTTATCTGCTTGTTGATAAGCTTCTTTCTTTACTTTAGATATTTCTCTTTTTATATTACTTTTT
>Ga0206682_10000578_pt1 | contig 39625 bp, 37 predicted proteins | sample M240m12015metaG_FD_155444 | JGI IMG/M metagenome (GOLD analysis project Ga0206682, IMG submission 155444) | Ammonia-oxidizing marine archaeal communities from Monterey Bay, California, United States - M2 40m 12015 | ecosystem: Environmental > Aquatic > Marine > Intertidal zone | place: USA...
ACTTCAAAAACTGTAGTATCTAAAGAAGGATCTAAGCCATTTAGTATTTGAGGTGTTTGGTCTGTGATTAAATCAAAATCTAGAAAACCAGCTCTATCCTCATCACAACGATTGATATCTAGTGGTGCAGTAACAATTACAGGTTGTGGATTTATAGTTAGCTTAATAGCATTCGAGATGTCATCACAGCTATTTCCTGCCCTTTGTAAGAATACTCTGTACAGATTATTATCAAAAGATAATTGCAAATCAGTGATTTGTAAAGTTGAAGTAGTAACACCACTATACGGAGCAATTTCGTTGATTATATTCCAGCTAGTTCCACCATCTGTACTTATTTCCCATTGAAAAGTATCAGCAGTTGAGTCGATTGTAATTGTAGATGTAGATTGTTCACATAAAGCAACATCTTCAAAAGGAGAATTTAATAAGATCGGTGCTGATGTGCTATAATTTGAATTAGGAGCTGTAAAACCATCAATTGTTCCAATTACTCTACCTTTTTCGTCAACTGTTACGGGAGATGTTCCTATTTTATCATCAAGATCCGGATCAGTAAAGCCAGCTTCTATGACATCTGGACAAAAATCTCCATCACTATCTAAATCTAAATAATTAAGAAAAGTATCACTATCTAAATCTGACACAGAATAATTTAAAATAAAACTATCAGGTGACGATTCTAGTTCATCTACCAACCCATTGTTACCTATAGTAGCAATTGCATTGTCAATTTCACCATCAGTTATTGTTACATCTAAAAGGGAATGTCCTGCTTCCCATAAATCATAAACTCCATCATTGTCTGAGTCTAAATCTAAGTAATCTGGAACGAGGTCTAAATCTGAATCTACAGGGTTAATAGGTGTGGTAAAAACATCATCTAAACCATCTAGATCTGAATCAGCTCCTGATAGTGTTATAGGCATTCCTTGCGCTTCTATGATATCAGAAATTCCGTCATTATCGCTATCCGCATCAAATGCGTCTACCATTCCGTCATCATCACTATCTATTCCAAAGCAAGTCAAAATAAGGTTACCTTCAAATGTTGATTCATCTATTGTATTGTTTAATTGATGTATGAAAGTGACTTGGTTAATATTGTTGGCTAAAAATTTGTATGGGGAAGTACCATTGGGGTTCGGATTGTATTTAAAACGAATTTCAGCAGAAGAATAATTAGTTACTCCTTCTTCAAAGATATCATCAAAATCAGTATCTACTAAAAGGATATTATCAGGATCTATTAATGTGATGTTTTTTGTATTTGGACCGATAATTATTATGAAAGTTTCTCCATTAACTATAGTGTGATTAGTTGTGGTATTTTGTTTGAATTCTATATTTGATGGTTTAATTAAATCATGAATATATTTTAACTCTGAGTTAGCACTAGCATCTATATTAGATGTAAAGTTGCTTAGTTCATCTCCTGATATGTTAGAATTTCCAGTTTGAATTAGGTTGGTTGAAATAAATGAAATATCGGAAGAACCATCTTGGAAATTTAAAATAGGAGAATTTATGTCTGTATAATCAATTAGGGCATTTCCGAATGATTCATCGCAATTTAGGATTCCGTCATTATCTAGATCTACATCCACATTATCTATGATTAAATCATTATCAAAATCATCTGGACATAAACTTATGGGAATTATTTGAGAATCAAAATTAGAGCCAGAACAAACAAGTGTACCCGTTAATTTATAATTCCCCGGAAGAGAGGGTTCAAGTGTTTCAGTTGTATTTCCGGTGCTTACAAATCCAGTACCATCATCATAAAACCACTCTATGGAATCAAACAAAGTTGAATTAGTAACCTCTAAAGTTATATTTGGTATACAATATCCTAATGTTGAGATATTAGTTTCAAAGTTAATTTCTGGTATTGATATAAACCCAGAATAAAAACTTCCAGAAGTAGCTACACCATTTTGATTAAAATATGCACAATACAATTCATTATCACTATTTATTGAAACATCACCAGATAAATTGCTGACTTTGTAAGTAACATAATCTGGGTTTCCGTCGATATCAAAAGGACCTTGTGTATCAAAATCAGCAATAGGTAATTCATTAATTGTAACTGTAGAGCCTCTATTAGTAACAATTGTAATTCCGCCAGTTAGAATAGTTGCTCCAATATTTTCAATAAAAGGAATATTATCAACTCCACCCTTGTTTTCACAACTTAAAGGTGGTACAAAAAATAAACTTTGATTAGCTTCACTGGTATTTGCACCTATTCCTTGATAGGCAAAAACATTTTTTGAAGTTTGAACAAACATATTGCCATTTGAGGTATAATTATCACCCTCAATTAAGTAATATTCTCCTTCATTTAATGTAGCACTTGGGGTATTATCATCATTTATAAAAATATCAGTATTATTTTCATGAGCTACAATTAGAATATTTTCCCACCCATTTAATCCGTTACCTCTTACAAAAATGTATTCATTACCAATTTTATCATCACCAACAATTTGATCAATACCATAATCTCTTCCTCCACCATTGTGAAAACTACCGTTTGCAGATCCTGCATTAACAACAATTGGCTTGTCTGATTCAATTAATGTACCAATTAACCCATCAGTATTAATTGAGTTTTCAAGGCTATTGGTAGCAACTATATAACTCTCACCTTCATTTAGAGAAATATTTATTGGAAAAGTTCCAGAATAATTTTTAATAGAAATTCCTGCCGGTAAATCAGAAAATTGTACATCAGTATTATTTTCTGTTGCCATAACAGAAACAAAATTTAAATAATTTACTTGAGGAACTTCATTTGTGAAAGAGCCTGCTCTAAACGAGTTTCCAAGAGCAGAGTTACCTTTGCTTACCAAAGCACCCGCTTGAGCACCACCTCCAGCTAATAACCGTAAGGAAACATAAATAGGTTTATTTGATTCAATAATATACCCTTTATCGTTGTGAATAACACTAGTTTTCGATGATTCAACAAAAAGCTGGTTATTTCCAGTGCCTATAAATATTTCTTGAGAATTTGAATTAGAAACATTTCCTGTAATATCACTCGAGGCTGGCTGCCCAATTGGTTTTATAACATAAGATATGTCTTGTATGCTAGGTGTTGAGATGTAGAAGTATTGATTTTCTGGGTTGGCATTCCCAAGTTCAGCACTTGTTAGAGGAGGAATGAAATGCTTGGTACTTAATTGACCATAGGTAGATAAACATATGAACGAAAAAAAAGCAAAAGAGAAAAAAAAATTCTTGCACATACAATCTGGTAAAACGTATTTATCGTAGTACCAAATATAGTGCAAAAGTATTATAAATCTCTCTTTTTTAACAATGCATAAGAACCATAAATAAAGAAAGAAGTCCATGCAATTACTATCATGATATTTAAAAATTCAACATCATAGCTTTTGTTTATTTGTTCTCCAACAGAACTTACTACAGATCGTACAGCTCCTAATCTAGAAAAGGGTTCCTTAATTAAATTAGACATGGCCTCAAAAGGTAAAAACATCATTACATTATTAACGCTCTCTGAAATAGATTCTGAACCTCTAAAAACATAAAACAAGAAACCTTTAAAAATACTTTCTAAAATAAGCCATACAAACATTGCTCCAACTGCAAAAGCTGATCTTTTAACTAAAATACCAAAGAAGAGTCCAAAAGAAAAGAAGCCTACCAACTTAACAAAAAAACCTAGGAGGTATTCGAGATCAGTTGAAATAATACTAAATTCATTATAATCAGAATATATAAAACCTAATACCAAAGAAACAATGAAGACAAAAAGTGTTGAAATACCAGCTAAAGCAATAACGGTGTAGAATTTAGATAAAATAAACTCTTTTTTACTTAACCCATCTATTAAGTTTTGCTTCAGTGTCTTGTATGTGTATTCATTAGATATCATTGAAACAATAACCAACAGTAAAAAAAACTTAAATAGAGATGCCATGTAAGTGTTAAAGTGCCATATGTATGGGAAATTAAAAATACCCATGTCTGCTAAATGAAATTGAATAATACCAATATCAAATTTTATGATAGCTATTAGTGCAATTGAAGTGAGTAATCCAAAATATATTAACGTAAGTATTCTACTGGGTTTATTGTATTTAAATTTATGAAATTCTATAGAAAGTAATCGTAACATATCTAAGCGTTGTGTTTAATTATTGTTTGTTAAATCAAGGAATTGTTCTTCTAAGCTTGGTTTTCTTTTTACCAAATGAGAAACTGTAATTCCATTTTTAAACAAATAGTTGTTGATCTCAGAGGCCTCCATTTCTTCAGTTAAATATGCAATAATATAATCTCCTTCCTCTTTCACAGAACCAATATGGCTATTGTTATTTAAAATAGATATCAATTTATTTTTAGGGTCATTTGTATTAAGTTCAAATAAACCGTGAGAGGCGCTCATTTTATCAACTCTACCACTATATAATTTTACTCCATCTCTTATAACAACTACATGGCTACATACTTTCTCTACTTCATCTAAAAGATGCGATGCTAGTAAAATGGTAGTACCATTTTTTGCTATCTTCTGTATAATTTCTCTAATTTCATGGATGCCTTGAGGATCTAGACCATTGGTTGGTTCGTCTAATATTAAAATTTCAGGATTATTTAATAGAGCAGAGGCTATGGCTAACCTTTGTTTCATTCCTAAAGAATAGGTTTTGAATTTACTATTTCTTCTTTCGAAGAGATTAACAATTTTTAGTTTCTCCTCAATTTTTTCTGTAGAGATCTCTTTTATTTTACAAATCAATGATAAATTTTGAATGGCAGTCATGTAAGGGTAGAAGTTTGGTCTTTCTATAATAGCACCAACTTTTTTCAAGGCTTGATTTGTTGAAAGATTTCCATCAAACCAACTAAATTCACCCGAAGTTTTATTAACAACATTTAAAATAATTCCCAGAGTAGTAGATTTTCCACTTCCATTAGGGCCTAAAATACCATATACATTCCCTTTTTGGATATCAAATGATAAGTTATTTACTGCGTGAACTCGACCAAATTTTTTGTCAAGATTTTTGAGAGATAAAATTGTTTCCAATACCTTAATCTATTAAATTCATACTAATAAGACGAGTATCTATGTGTGTTGTTACATGCAAGTGAATAAAATTTCTTTACACTACTAAATAAAAAACTTACTAGATTTTACTAGTATTGATCAAAATCTACGTCATCCAAGCTTTCAAAGTTGTCGTTAAAGTCACTCCCATAATCATCTTCAAAATCTTGATTAGATTGTTCTGCAATAAATTCTTTTTCAGGGGCTTCTGTAGGAATTTGCCCAACCGATAAAATGGTTTTAGGTAAATTGTCTTGGGTGTCTGCAGATACCTCAATAACCTCAACGTAAAAAGTCCACATTTTTAAAAAATCATAGACATAAATTAATTTATCTCCTGAAGTAGGGATGGTGTTTTTGATGAAACAATTTTTCATATATATTCCTTCTCCTGCTTCAGACATATTAAATAAAGGTATTTCTTCACCTTCATTCCATTCATCATCAGTTCTGTAAAATGAGGCCATCTCTGAACCACCAAAATCAAAAGATTTTGCAATGGTAAAGTGCAGTGTTTCTAAATTTAAATGATCGTCAACAAGTATTGTTCTAATAATATCTTCTTTTGTATCTAAGATAACTCTAATTTTGTACATCTTCTATTGCTAAATTCAATCTCAAAATTACAATATTTTATATGTATTTTTGCCAAATAAAAGAAATAGCATGAATAAAAGTGAGATTTTAAAAGGTTTTAATAAAAAATCTGCAAACACATTAATGGAAACCCTAGATATTGAGTACATAGACGTTGGCGAAGATTTTTTGACTGCAAAAATGCCTGTAAACTCAAGAGTCCATCAACCATACGGTCAACTTCATGGTGGTGCAACTGCTGCTCTAGCAGAGTCTGTTGGTAGTGCCGCTTCACATTTTTTTATCGATGGAGACAAGCAATTTATTAATGGAATAGAATTAACAATTAATCATATAAAAAGTAAAAAAGAGGGAGAGGTATTTGCAACCGCAAGAAATATTCACAAAGGGAGATCTACTCATTTGTGGGAGGTTAGAATTGTTGATGAAATGAAACAATTGATTTCAATTTGTAAAATGACAAATATTGTTCTTCAAAAAAAATAATTTAGAATTTCAAAATAGTTAAATTGAGTTCAATCTTCAAAAAAATTTTAGCATCTCATAAAAACAATCTTCCATTTGTTAGTTTTAGAAAGCCAAATTCTAATAAAATTAATACATATCTATGTGAAGATTCCTCAATTAAATACTCCGAATCTTATAAGGAGGAAGGTTTTGTTTTTGCCCCTTTTCATAACCACAATCCCTCAATTATTTTTTTAAAAAGTAAATCTAAAGTTTATGAAGATGAATTTGTAAATGATTCTATAAATTCAACATCAAATAGTTTTCATCAACCCTTATATGATCAAAAGAGACATTTAGATTTAGTCATTTCTGGAATTGACGCTATTAAAAACAACCAATTTAAAAAAGTTGTACTTTCAAGAAAAGAAATTATTAAGCTAGATAGTATTGATATTCTATCAATCTTTCAAAGATTACTTTGTAAATATGAAAATGCGTTTGTTTATGTTTGGTTTCATCCAAAAATTGGTTTATGGATGGGTGCTACTCCTGAAAGGTTAGTTACTTTAAATAAAAGAGAGTTTCACACAACTGCCTTAGCAAGTACACAAGTTTTTAAAGGAAATATGAACCCTTTTTGGGGAACAAAAGAAAAAGAAGAACATCAATTTGTATTAGATTATATTGTTTCTCAAATAAAAAATCAGGAAAACGGGATAATTTTAAAAAACTTTTCAGTTTCTGACACCTACACAATTAAAGCGGGTAATTTACTTCATTTAAAAGCCGACATAAAAGGTACTATTAGTGATTTTGAACTCAAGAGTTTATTAGATACTTTACATCCAACCCCTGCTGTGTGTGGATTGCCAAAAGCTGCCGCAAAAGATTTTATTTTACAAAATGAAAATTACGATAGGTGCTATTACACTGGTTTTTTGGGTGAAATTAACACCAATCTAAAAACCGAATTATTTGTAAATCTTCGCTGTGTAGAAATTATAGATACGTGTGCAGTTATTTATGTTGGTGGAGGTATAACTTTAGATAGTAATCCTGAAGATGAATGGCTAGAGACTAGTAATAAAACAAATACTATAAAAAGTGTTTTAAAATAAAAAAGCAATCAAAATTAATTGAAAGCTTTTTTGTAATTGAATTTGAATAGTAGTTTATATGTCATCAAAACTAACGTCAGTAAAACTTTCCGTTGTTTTTTCTTCAGTAGCTTCTTGATCTTCTTCTTTTTTATAATCTTTTTGGTGACGCTCACTAATTACCTCTGATCCTTTTTCATCTAAAATATAGTCAGTTGCTTTCGCTAACATTTCTTTAAAATCACTAAAATCTTCTTTGTATAGGTATATTTTATGTTTTTGGTAATGAAATGAACCATCATCATGAGTAAATTTTTTACTTTCTGTTACTGTTAGGTAGTAATCATCTGCTTTTGTAGACCTAACGTCAAAAAAGTATGTTCTTCTCCCTGCTCTTAATACTTGTGAAAATATTTCTTCTTGCTGAACTCTATCTCCCATAACTCTTGATTATCTATTTTATAATAATTAAGCAACAAATCTAGTAAAATATTTTACTTGGCAAAATATACTTTTAGTTTTCTTTTTCTAAAAGTTGTTGTTCATAAAGCTCTTTGTAGTATCCTTTCTCATTTATTAGTTGATTATGAGGGCCTTGCTGAATAATTTCTCCCTTATCTAGTATGATAATTTGATCGGCGTTTTTTGCTGAGGAAACACGGTGACTAATAATGAAAGTAGTTTTGTTTTTAGAAACTTGCTCCAAGTTTGTTAATATTCTCTCCTCAGTTTCCGTGTCAACAGCAGATAAACAATCGTCAAAAATTAATATCTGAGGATTTTTAATGATAGCTCTAGCAATAGAAACTCGTTGTTTTTGACCTCCTGACAAAGTAACACCTCTTTCGCCAAGAATAGTGTTATATCCATCTTTAAAGTCTAGAATATTTTGATGAACTACTGCTTTTTTTGCAGCATTTATAATTTCTTGATTTGTTGCTTTCTCGTTACCAAATTTGATATTATTAGAAATTGTATCTGAAAATAAAAAAGGATCTTGTGGAACAAAGCCTATATCTTTTCTCAAATCAATTAAATTTATTTCTTTGATAGGGGTGTTATCGATTAACACAGTCCCATTATCTACATCATAAAGTCTAGAAATTAGGTTTGTGATGCTGGATTTTCCTGAACCAGTTTTGCCGAGAATTGCCACTTTTTGCCCTTTTTTTACTGAAAAACTTACATCTTTTAAAGCTGTAATATTGGTATCATCATAGGTGATTGACACATTTCTAAACTCAATATCTCCTTCAATTTTAAATGAATTTGAAGTGGTATTTTGTATTTCTGGAACTTCCTTAAGAAATTCATTAATTCTTTTTTGAGAGGCTTCAGCCTGCTGAACCATAGATGTAACCCATCCTACCACTGCAACTGGCCATGTTAACATATTTACATACAACATAAATTCAGCAATGACTCCAATTTGAATTTCTCCATTTATATATTGATTTCCACCAACATAAATAACCGTTAAATTGCTAATTCCAATTAATAATATCATCAAAGGGAAAAATAATGCTTGAACTTTGTATAGGTCAATATTCTTCTCCTTGCTTTCATCAGCTAGTTTATCAAACCCTGCAATTACCATTGGTTCTATGCCATAAGATTTAACAACGTTTATACCAGAGAAAAACTCTTGATTGTATGTGGTCAGTTTGGATAAATATTCTTGAACAATAGTGCTCCTTTGATTGATTACTTTACTTATATAGAATATTGATATAGACAGTATGGGAAAGGGTATGAGTGTATACATTGTTAATGTAGGATCAATCTTAGTCATTTGAGTGAAACCAACTACAAATAAAAAAATCATATTTATCGAATACATTAAAGCTGGTCCAAAATACATTCTAACCTTTGAAACATCCTCACTTATTCTGTTCATGAGGTCTCCAGTTCTATTTTTTTTATAAAAATTTATAGGAAGTTTTTGATACTGCTCATAAATTTCATTTTTTAAATCAAATTCTATTAACCTGGATGTAACTATGATCATTTGTCTCATGATAAATGTTAATAACCCAGCTAAAACAGCTACCCCTACAATAGTTAATAAATTCCAAAACAATTGATTTTCAATAGTAGATTTGTCTATGATGTCATTTTTAATAAAATCTTCAACTGAGTTTAAAGATTTTCTGATAATTACAGGAATTTGAAGTGCTAAAATCTTTGAGAGAATAGTAATAAAAATCCCTACTAGTAATCTCCATTTATATTTTATAAAATACTTATTTAGATATTTTAATGATTTCATTAATAATTATTTTATTAATATATTGATAATTTGAAGTCAATTAATTTGCTGTTATTTGAAGATATCGTATTTTTGTGCTTTATATTTTAAGGATTGCGTAAAATATTAAATTAAATCAAAAACTACTTATGACATCAAATATTATTAATAATGACTTGATAAAGAAAGATCCTGTATTTGGACAACTATCTTTTGATGGTCATGAACAAATTGTTTTTTGCAACGACGAAGATACAGGTTTAAAAGCAATAATTGGTATACATAATACTGTTTTGGGTCCTGCATTGGGAGGTACAAGAATGTGGACTTATCAGAGTGAATGGCATGCTTTAAATGATGTTTTGCGTCTTTCTAGAGGGATGACTTATAAATCTGCTATTACAGGGTTGAATTTAGGAGGAGGTAAGGCAGTTATCATTGGAGATGCTAAAACTCAAAAAAATGATGCTTTGATGAGAAAATTCGGAGAATTTGTTAATTCTTTGAGTGGTAGGTATATAACTGCAGAAGATGTTGGGATGGAAACTAGAGATATGGATATTATTAGAGAAGTAACACCTCATGTTACTGGAATATCTGAGTCTAACGGAGGTTCCGGAAACCCCTCACCAGTAACTGCTTTTGGTGTTTATATGGGAATGAAAGCTGCTGTAAAACATAAATTTGGTTCAGATAGTTTAGATGGTAAAAAGATATTAGTTCAAGGTGTTGGTCATGTAGGAGAAACTTTAGTGAAATTGGTTTCTGATGAAGGCGCGCAAGTCATCATTAATGATATAAACGAAAATCGACTAGAAGAGTTGTCTAAAAAATACAATACCAATGTTATATTAGGTAATGATATTTATAACCTAGATCTAGATATTTATGCTCCATGTGCATTAGGTGCTTCGATTAATGATGACACTATTCATCAATTAAATACTAAGGTAATAGCTGGTGCCGCTAACAACCAATTAGCAGATGAGGTAAAACATGGTAGAATATTAAAAGAAAAAGGGATTGCTTATGCTCCTGATTTCTTAATTAATGCTGGAGGTATCATAAATGTTTATGGAGAGTTAGAGGGGTATTCAAAAGAGGAAAGTCTTAAAAAAACAGAAAATATCTACAATACAACACTAGAAATTTTTAAACTCTCAGAGAAAGAAAATATTACTACTCATAGAGCTGCATTCAATATTGCTCAAAAAAGAATAGATAATCGTAAAAAAGAGAAAAACTCTTAACTCACCTAAAGAAATAATTATATTTTTGCAAGGCGATTGATTTTATTATCTTTCGCTTTTTTCATATAAATTATTAGGTTCTTTAAATGATCAATAGAAGACACATTCGGGTGAAAGTAATGCAATCAGTATATGCAATGATAAAGTCATATGATGATGATGTTTTAAAAGAAGAGAAATTTATTAAGTACAGTATTAAAAGAATGTTTGATTTGTATGTTTTGCTTCTAGATTTACTAGTTGAAGTTCAAAAACTGGCAGAAGAAAAGCAGGAAATCTCAAAGAAAAAATATTTAGCTACAGAAGAAGATCTGTCACCAAACAGAAAATTTGTTGAAAATAAGCTGATAAAAAAAATAGCAGAAAGCTCTTCATTAACCCTTTACAAAGAAGCTCAAAATCTAGATAATTGGTCAAAAGATGACGAGTACATTAAAATCATTTGGGATCTTTTACAAAATTCTGATATATTTTCTGAATATTTAAATAGTTCAGATGATTCTTTTAATTCAGATAAAGACTTTGTGGTTACTTTTTTTAAGGAGATTGTTGCTCCTAATTCAAAATTAGCCGAGTATTTTGAGGGAGAAAACATAACTTGGGTAGATGATATTCCATTTGTGAATACATGGGTTGTCAGGTCTCTTACCAAACAAAAATCTGCCAATGCATTTAAGTTAGGTAGTTTATATAAAAATCAAGATGATCAAGATTTTGTTACAGATTTATTTAAAAAGGTCATACTAAATCATCATTCATTTGAAAATGATATTAAAATTCATACACCTAACTGGGAGACTGATAGAATTGCAGATATGGATATGATTTTAATAAAAATGGGAGTTTGTGAATTTTTAAATTTCCCATTTATTCCAACTAAAGTATCCATAAATGAATACATTGAGATAGCAAAAGACTATTCTTCAGAAAAAAGTGGCTACTTTGTTAATGGTGTTTTAGATAAACTTTCAAGAGAGTTCTTAAAAGACAAAAAAATTGTTAAAGTAGGTAGAGGCTTGCTTTAATTTATTATTTTTACCCAAAATATAATAACATTATGAATAAATTAATAACAACATCATTATTAGCATTATCTGTAGTTTTTTTTACTTCTTGTAATGAAGGAAATGCTTCATCTAAAGTAAAAAAAGAAAATGTAGATACTGCTAAAAAAAGAGATACGGAAATTAGTAAAGGAGCTGCAGAAATTCAATTTGATATTACTGAATATGATTTTGGAACTGTTAACGAAGGTGAAATTGTTGAGGCAAAATTTTTGGTAACCAACTCTGGTAAAACAGATTTAGTAATTTCTAATGTTCAACCTTCTTGTGGGTGTACTGTTCCTGTATGGCCAAGAAATCCTATAAAACCAGGAGATTCAGCAGAGGTTTTAGCAAAGTTTAATACTGCAGGTAAGCCTAATAGGCAGGCTAAAACATTAACACTCTTTACCAATACTGCACGTGGTAGGGAAATATTAAAATTAAAAGGTTCTGTTACTCCAAAGGCTTCTTCAACAGTAAAAAATAAATAATAAATGATTAAATTAATACTATTACAGACGACTCCACCTTCTGAAGGTTTTGGTAGTATGATGTTTCCAATGATAGCTCTTTTAGCAGTTTTTTATTTGTTCATGATATTACCTCAAAACAGAAAAAGAAAAAAAGAAAAAAAGTTTATATCAGAATTAAAAAAGGGTTCAAGAGTAGTAACTTCAAGTGGTATTCACGGAAAGTTGGTTGAATTAAATGATAAGGATAATACTGTAACTATAGAAACTGGAGCAGGAAAAATTAAATTTGAGAAAGCTGCAATCTCTGTAGATTTAAGTAAGAAATTCTTACCAACTCCCAAAAAAAAATAATTTTTAATTGAAAATAAAAAAAGCGAACTAATTTTAGTTCGCTTTTTTTTGCGGTTAATTTTGAGGTTGCTCTCATATTAATTAGCTTGCAATAAATACTTCATATAATGAACAAAAAAAATAATAAATCAAATAAATTGTACTACACATTTATTTTATTTTCCATTCTTTCAGTTGTTTTTTGGTTCATGACTAAGTTATCTAAAGAGTATGACACTTCAATAAAATACCCAGTTAGCTATATAAATTTACCTAGTAATAAATTACTTCAAGAAAAACCCTTGGAGTATATAGACATTCGCATTAAAGCTACTGGTTTTAAATTAATATCTTCAAAAGTATCACCTCGGAAGTTAACAATTGATGCTTCTAATATTTATGGTAAATCATTAACAAATTATTATTTATTATTATACCAGCAAAAACTGTCAGTTCAAAAACAAATGAATACTGGTGTTGAAGTAGCCTATTTTATAAATGATTCTATACATTTTAATCTTGGGGTTTTAAATCAAAAAAAGGTACTAGTAAAACTAACATCTGAACTCACATTTGCAGACGGTTTTGAATTAAATAATTCTATTTTAATACAACCAGATTCTATCTTGTTAACAGGCCCAAAATCAACTTTAGACACTATTTCCTATATTTCAACTAGTTTGTTGCAAAAGAAAGAGCTAAATGTTTCAATTAATGAGTTTGTAGCTATTAAAGAGTTCAATCCTGATTCTAATGTAAGAGCAGAGAAAGATAAAGTTCTAATAACTGCATCAGTTGAAAGATTTACAGAGGGGTCTATAGATGTTCCTGTAAAGGTTTTAAATATACCTGAGGGAAAACAAATCAATACTTTTCCAAAATTTGTAAAAGTTACTTATAGAATTGCTCTTTCAAATTTTAATAAAATTGATAGCTCAACTTTTTTAATAGAATGTGACTATGGTATTTCTGAGGATAATAATTTACCCTATTTGATGCCCAAGTTAGTAAAAAGTTCATCCATGATAAAGAATGCTAGAATATCCCCTCAAAAGATAGACTTTTTAATAAATAAACAACTATGATTGTTGGTGTAACAGGAGGAATAGGTAGTGGAAAGTCTTTAGTAGCTATGGCTTTATGTTCTTTTGAGAACACTGTTTATTTCCATGCGGATAAAGAGGCAAAATTACTCATGAATAAATCAGTAATTATAAAAGATAAAATTATCGATGCTTTTGGTAAAAAAAGCTATGATAATGGTGTCTTAAATAGAAAATATATTTCTTCTTTAGTTTTTAAAAACCCTCATCAATTAAAGATTTTGAATGCTATTGTTCATCCTCAAGTAAAATCGCACTTTAAGAGATTTGTTGAAAGTCAAAATAAAAATACTATTGTTATATATGAAAATGCTATTATTTTTGAAACAAATGGTTCTTCTGTTTGTGATATAATTATATCTATAAATTCACCTAAAAATATTCGGATTAAAAGAGTTATGAAAAGGGATGATATAACAGAAGATATAGTTCATAATATTATGAATAATCAATGGACAGAGGCTAAACGAAATTTACTTTCTAATTACATTATAAATAATATTGAAAAAGAGGAAACTTTGTTAAAAATTAAAAAATTATATAATATTTTAACAAAAAAAATGCTTTTCACTTAGGATAATTCATAAATTATGTTAAAATTTACCTGAAAATTAAGTTCTAGTGTTAATCTACGTTAAAATAGAAAAATACTTACCGCATAGGGTTATTTTTGATTTATGGGAAAAAGAATTTTTGTTCTAATTGTTCTACTAATGAGTATATCGCTCATTGGAATCATATCAGTTCAGTTATATTGGAGTAAAAATGCCATAGACAGTAAAGATGTTCAATTTGGAGGAGATGTAAAAAAAGCTTTAGCAAGAGTCTCTGAAAGACTACAAATTAAAGAGCAAGATTTATACTATAACAAAATACAGAACTTCATTGAAACAAAGAGATTTTTAAATAAAGCACAAATTAAAAATTTTCTTATTCAACAGATTGATACCACAACTAAAAGTAGATTTTCTTTTGGAACAACCATTATAGAAGAAGATTTTAAAATCCCAGTGTTAGATATTCTAGATAAAAATGGATTTTATGACAATGATTCTATAGTAGTCAAAAGATTTACAAAAAAAAGTGATTTTTTTAAGGGGACTCTTATTATCAACGATAATGATTTTAAAGGTGCTTTTAAAGACAATACATTTTCAAGTATTGATAGGGTAGAGGATCTAGACAAAAAGCTTTTATCAGATGTATTTAAAGATTTTTACAAGAAAACTTTTCCAATTGAGGACAGAATCAATAATAGAGAATTAAATATCATTTTAAAAGAAGAACTTAATAGATATAATATTAATATTGATTTTAAATACGGCGTTTATAATAATGGTTTGGCTACAAAATTAAAATCAGGTTATTACACAATAGACACACAAAACAGTATCAGTTACCCCTTATTTATTACTGAGGAAGGAATTAGTGATTTTACTCTTTATATAGACTTCCCTGAAAAAACTAAACACATTTTATCAGATATTTCATATATCTTATTATTGTCCTTATTTTTCATATTCATTATTATAGTCGCCTTTTCAGGTTCTTTGTATCAATTAGTGAAACAGAAGAAAATTTCTGAAATAAAAACTGATTTTATTAACAATATGACCCATGAATTTAAAACTCCAATAGCAACTATAAATTTAGCATTAGATTCAATAAAAAATCCAAAAATAATTAATGATCAGGAAAAGATTTTGAGATATGTAAAAATGATTAGAGATGAGAATAAAAGAATGCATGGTCAAGTAGAAAATGTTTTAAGAATTTCTAGATTAAAGAAAAAACAAGTAGAAATTAATAAGGAAGCGTTAGATATGCATGATGTTATAAATGATGCTATATCTCACGTAAGTCTATTATCAAATGATAAGAAAGGTACCATAACAACTGATTTTGAAGCTATTCAATCAGAAATTTTAGTTAATCAGTTTCATATGACTAATGTCTTGGTTAATATGTTAGAAAATGCCTTAAAGTACTCAGACAATAGACCTAAAATTGATGTTTTTACACAAAATACCAATAAGAATTTAATTATAAAAATAATAGACGAGGGTATTGGTATTAGTAAAAATGCACAAAAACAAATTTTCAATAAATTTTATAGAGAACAAAAAGGAAATATTCATGATGTTAAAGGGCATGGGTTAGGATTGGCATACGTTAAAGAAATTCTAGACTCTCATCATGGAACAGTTTTTGTAGAAAGTGAAAAAGGAAAAGGAAGTACGTTCACAATTAAGTTACCATTAATATAAAATCAAAAACATGGGAAGTAAAAAAATTTTATTAGTAGAAGATGATCCAAATTTCGGAACAGTATTAAAAGATTATTTAGCATTAAATGACTATAATGTTACGCATGCTAAAGATGGTATTGAAGGATTAATTATGTTTAAAAACAATGATTTTGATCTATGTATTTTAGACGTAATGATGCCTCGTAAGGATGGTTTTTCTCTAGCTCAAGATATTCGTTCAAGTAACAAAGAAATTCCAATTATATTTTTAACGGCTAAAACTTTAAAAGAGGATGTTCTAAGAGGCTATCAAGTAGGTGCAGATGATTATTTGAATAAACCCTTTGACTCCGAAGTTTTATTATTTAAAATTAAAGCAATCTTACAAAGAAAAGAGTCTGATACTTCAGCTGAAGATGAACAATTTGAGTTTGAAATTGGAAGTTTCTTCTTTAATTCTAAGTTGCGTCACTTGTCGGTAGGCGAAAATGAACCCCAAAAACTTTCACCTAAAGAAAGTAAACTTCTTAAAATGTTAGCATTGCACAAAAACGATCTAATGCCCCGAGAACTGGCATTAACAAAAATATGGAGAGATGACAACTACTTTACCTCAAGAAGTATGGACGTTTATATTGCGAAGCTCAGAAAATATTTAAAATTAGATGAAAGCGTTGAAATATTAAATATACATGGAGAAGGTTTTAGATTAGTTGATAAAAAGTAATTTTCTCTTAGTTATTGCTTTATGGCATTTTTTATAAAAATATATAAAGACAATCCTAATCCTATAGAAATCAAAAAAGCTGTTGATGTTCTCAAAAAAGGTGGGCTTATTATATATCCGACAGATACTGTTTATGGGTTAGGATGTGATTTTACTAACACCAAAGCAATTGAAAAGATAGCAAGAATAAAAGGAGTAAAATTAGAGAAAGCTAACTTTTCGTTTATATGTAATGATTTAAGTCATCTTTCTGATTATGTAAAGCAAATAGATACACCAACTTACAAACTTCTTAAAAGGGCTTTGCCTGGTCCTTATACATTCATACTTCCAGGTAGTAAATCATTGCCTAAAGTATTTAAAAAGAAAAAAACCGTTGGAATTAGAATTCCTGATAATTCTATAGCATTAGCCATAGTAGAAGAATTAGGAAATCCAATTATATCTACCTCTATTCATGACGAAGATGATGTACTAGAGTACACTACAGATCCAGAATTAATTTTTGAAAAATGGCAACATTTAGTAGATGGGGTAATAGACGGTGGTTTTGGAGATAATCATGCTTCAACAATTATAGATCTAACAGAGGCTGAACCTATAGTTATCAGAGAGGGAAAGGGTAGTGTAGAGATCCTTTAGTCTTCTAGCGAAGATTTTTAAATTTTTTTCTTCTTAAAATAAAATATTGCCATACAACACTTGTATGAAGATTATAGTCAAGCTTTTTTTGTAGCCTTTTTCTTTTCTGTAAAAATTTATAAAAATTCTTATAAACACTTAGGTGAGCTCTAATAATAGCCCAAGTGTGAACAGGCCTAAGTTCTACTAAAAATCTGACTCCTGCGACTCCGTCTAGCACTAAACGTGAAAAAACAACAAATAAAAACCATTGTTTAGGTACATTTTTAACGACATTAAGTAAACTATTTCTAAAGTTTAAGAATGTTTTTTGAGGATTGGTTTCTTGTAAGGTAGCACCACCTATATGATATACACATGAGTTTCCATTATATTTTACATCATAACCCTCATTTTGTGCTCTCCAACATAAATCAACTTCTTCTTGGTGTGCAAAATAGTCTTCATCAAACCCATTTAAAAGATGGTATACTTTTGATCTTATGAAGAAGCAAGCACCTGATGCCCAAAAGATATTCGCTACATCATTAAATTGTTTGTTGTCTTTTTCTACATCATTAAATACACGTCCTCTACAATACGGATAGCCATACAAATCTATGAAGCCACCTCCAGCACCAGCATACTCAAAAGTATCCTTCTGTTTATAATCGAGTATTTTTGGCTGAATTATAGCAGTATTTTTCTCTTTCTTAAATACTTCTAAAATTGGAGAGATCCAATTTTGAGATACTTCAATGTCAGAGTTTATTAAACAGTAGATATCTGCATCAATACTTTTTAAAGCGTCATTATATCCTTTAGCATAACCACCATTAGTGGTATTTTCTACTATATGTATTAAAGGAAAAAATTCTTTTATATACTCTATAGAGTTGTCAGTACTTGCATTATCTGCCACATAGATATCAGCTAATTCTGAACTAAAATTAACAATAGATGGTAAAAATTGTTCTAACAATTTTTTACCGTTCCAATTTAATATGACTATGGCTGTTTTCAAGTTTACAAATCTAGTACATCTAAATCGTTCTTGTTACTAAATAGATGCTAAAATTAGTAGCTTGGAATATCCTCTAAAAAAATATAAGCTTCTTTAGTACTATCTATTTGACAGAAATAATGAGCTAAGCCATTGGTTACCATTAAATAATTAGAATTTGCCGTGAGATTATATCGTGCAATTTGATCAAAAGTAGTCTGTGTTATTTTTACACTAGGTGCTTTACATTCAATTAATAATTCAGGAGTTCCTTGTTTATTATACACTACAATATCAGTTCTTTTAATTCTTGTATTTATTTTGAGTTGTTTTTCTACGGCAATTAAAGATATAGGGTAGTTCTTTTCTTTTAGTAAGAAATGAACCACATGTTGTCGCACCCATTCTTCAGGTGTTAAAATCACATATTTTTTTCTAACGATATCAAAAATAAGTGTCTTATTTTCGCTAGATTTGAGTTTGAATGCATAAGATGGAAAATTCAGTTTTTGCATGGGGTTAAATGTAGTAAAAACTAGATTAATGGTTTTGTATATTACATAAGTAAGTATCGTATGAATGAAATAAATCAAATAGTTTCTGACATTAAAAATGAAGTGATAAAGCCTATCTATTTTTTAATGGGTGAGGAATCATATTATATTGATAAAATCTCAGATTTTATTGAAGATACTATTCTAGAGGAAGAAGAAAAAGGTTTTAATCAAACAGTGATGTATGGGAGAGATGTTACTGTTGAAGATATTATAGGAGCTGCTAAGCGTTTTCCAATGATGGCTGAAAAGCAAGTGATTATTGTAAAAGAAGCTCAAGATTTAAGTAGAACTATTGAAAAATTAGCTTCTTATGCTAGCAATCCTCAACCATCTACTGTGTTGGTACTTAATTATAAGTATAAGAAACTGGACAGAAGGAAAGCTTTGTTTAAAGCTATTCATAAGGTAGGGCTGGTATTTGAAAGTAAACGCTTGTATGAAAATCAAGTTGCAGATTGGATAAGAAGAGTACTAGGTGGTAAAAACTATCAAGTAGAACCAAAAGCAGCTCAAATGTTGGTAGATTTTTTAGGAACAGATTTAAGTAAAATTAATAATGAGTTAGAAAAACTCATCACTATCCTACCTCAAAATACTATAATTACTCCTGATCATATAGAGGATAATATTGGAATCTCTAAAGACTTTAATAATTTTGAATTACGTAAAGCCGTAGGAGAAAAAAATATTTTGAAAGCCAATCAGATCATACAGTATTTTGCCCAAAATCCTAAGAGTAACCCGCTAGTAATGACTATTTCTTTATTAAATAGTTTTTTTACTCAACTCTTAATTTATCACGGATTACAGAATAAGTCTAGGGATCAGATAGCCAAATCTCTGGGTATTAGACCTTTTTTTGTTACAGATTATGTAACTGCTGCTAGGAATTACCCTATGCGAAAGGTAGCTCAAGTTATCTCCATGTTAAGAGATGCTGATGTAAAAAGTAAAGGAGTAGGGGCCAGCCAATCTCACGGAGATATTCTAAAAGAATTACTTTTCAAAATATTGCATTAATAAAATTACAGTTAATTTTTTTACTCTGCTTTTTCAATCTTATCAGCTACAATAGTAGCTTCTCTGTTAGCTACTTCCCATGCAGTATGAAAAACAAGTCGAGTTCTAGTTTCTAATTGCTCGTAATTAATTTTATCTGGTGTGTCAGTTTCTTTATGATAATCTGCATGTGTTCCATTAAAATAGAAGATGATAGGTATATTTAATTTCGCAAAATTATAATGATCAGATCTGTAGTAAAATCTATTGGGATCATTTTCGTCATTGTATTTGTAGTCTAGTTCTAAGGAGGTGTATTTTGTATTCATAGCCTCAGAAACCTCATGTAAAGAGGTGCTTAACTTATCAGAACCAATTAAATATACATAGTTTGGATTACCTTTGTGCCTTTCATCTACTCTCCCAATCATATCTATATTTAGATTAGTGATGGTGTTAGCTATGGGGAAAATTGGATTTTCTGTGTAGTAACGAGATCCTAATAATCCTTTTTCTTCTCCAGTAACATGCAAGAATAAAATAGATCTTTTTGGACCATTTCCATCATTTACGGCTTCTTTAAAGGCCTCTGCTATTTCTAATACAGCTATGGTTCCAGATCCATCATCATCGGCTCCGTTAAAAACTTCTCCATCTATATTCATACCTACATGGTCTAAATGAGCTGAAATAACAATAATTTCGTCTGGTTTTTCAGTTCCTTTAATAAAAGCAACTACATTTTCAGAATCTTTCAATTCTCCTCTTCTACTAAATTTATTCATATAGCTAGCAGGAACCTCTTGATAATAATCTTCTCCCCCCATGGGTGATTTGATTTTATGATCTATATAAAAATCTTTCAAATATTTAACAGCCATCTTTTGCCCTGGTTCTCCTGTATTTCTTCCTTCAAATTCGTCTGAGGCATATGTAAATAAATGATTTCCTATTTCTTTAGCTGTTATTGAAGCTGCATATTTTTCAGATAAATCTATCCTATTCTGAGAAGAAACGGAGAAAGTAAACACTAAAAAACTAAATAATAAGAGTAAATTTTTCATAAAGCTATTTCTTTAAATTGAATTATTATAATATAATGATTTTTAAAAGTAAAAATCATGAATCTTTAGTTACGATAAACTGTTCTAAACTTGCGTTAAAGTTAATAATTTCAGATGAAAATAAATGATCGAAAGAGTTTCTTTCAATGAGTACTTTTTTATTACCAGCTATAACTTCTTTATCCGTCAATAAAATTAGCTGATCAGCAGATTTGATAGCTAAATTTACTTCGTGAGTAGTTATGATAATCGTTTTATTTGTTTCTTTTGAAAGTTTTTTTAGAAGTTTGAAGATTTTGATAGTATGATGCATGTCTAGATGAGCTGTGGGTTCATCTAACATAATCATTTGGGTATCTTGAGCTAATGCTCTAGCTATTAGAACGCGTTGCAATTGTCCATCACTTAATTCATTAAAATGTCTGTTAGCTAAGGACATTGTTTCTGTTTGATCTAAAGCCCAGTTGATTTTCTCTATATCTTTTTTTTCTAATCTTCCAATCCAATTTGTATAAGGTTGTCTTCCTAGAGCAACTAGTTCATAAACAGTTAATTGACTCTCAGGTAGACGCTCTGTAAGCACAAGACTAATTAGGCCAGACAGTTCTTTATGGCTGTAAGATTGGATGTTTTTTCCCTGAATGAACACCTCTCCTGTAATAGCATCTTGAACCCCTGTAAGTGTTCTTAATAGCGTAGATTTACCAATTCCATTTTTACCTAAAATACCTACAAATTCACCCTTATTTAATTGAACATTAATATTTTTTTGAATTGTTGACACAGATTTTTTTTGCTGATATCCAATATGCAAATTCTTTGTTTCAATGCTATTTTTAACTGAAGAACTCATATGTATATTTTCTTTTTTCTTACCAATAACCAAATCACCACTGGTGCTCCAATTAATGAGGTTACAGCATTTATAGGTAAAGTGAATTCACTAGTTGGTAATTGAGCAATGATATCACAAATCAACAAAATAATAGCTCCTAGAATGGCAACAGCAGGAAGTAATATTTTATGGTCAGATGTTTTAAAAACTAATTTTGTAATATGAGGAACTGCCAATCCAATAAATGCTATGGGACCTGCAAAAGCTGTTATAACCCCAGTTAATAAGCTGGTAATCAGTAAAATAATATTTCTACTTTTTTTGATGTTAATACCAAGGCTTTTGGCATAGTTTTCACCAAGCAGAAAAGTATTTAAAGGTTTTATCACATTCAACAAGGTTAGAATCGATATCAGATATATTATAAAAAAAACAAGTATTTCATTCCAAGACAGATTCCCCAAACTTCCAAATCCCCAAAATACAAATTGTTGAATTTTTTCTGCATCACTAAAAAAAGTGAATACACTAATAATTGCAGAGGTAACTGTACCAAACATAAGTCCTATAATTAAAATACTCATCGTATTTTTTACCTTATGAGCAGTTATTAATACAGCCAGTAAAACAATTGCTGCTCCCAAACTTGATGCAATTGCAAGGCCCCAGCTAGAAAAAGACACTGTTGTTAATACCCCTCCAAATATACCCGCTCCTAAAATTAAAATAGCCACACCTAGACTGGCTCCTGAGGAAATTCCCAAAACAAATGGACCAGCTAAGGGGTTTTTAAAGAGAGTTTGCATTAATAAACCAGCTATAGACAAGCCAGAACCAACTAGCATGGCAGTAATTGCTTTTGGAAGTCTAAAATGTAGAATAATTGTACTCCAACTAGATTTGGAACTGTTATTTCCTAACAAAATAGCTATGATTTCATCAATAGGAATAGCTACAGAGCCTAAACTAATGCTTACTAGTAGAACTATAACCATCACAAAAGAAAGTGTAATAAATTGTTTTATGTATGATTTTTGAATAATCAACTATAATGAATTTAAAAATTGAACCAATTTTTGAATGGCAATACCCCTGTGAGAAATTATATTTTTTTCTTCTGAGTTCATCTCAGCAAATGAGCACGAAGCATTGCTTGGTTTGAAGATGGGATCATAACCAAAACCTTTTACTCCTGTTTTCTCATTTAAAATTTCACCATCACAAATTCCTTCGAAAAGATATTGTTTATTTGTAATGTTTAAAGCAATAATAGTTCTGAATTTTGCTTTTCTACTTAATTTATTCTTAAGTTCAAAAAGAAGCTTTTCCATATTTTTCTCTGCATTTCCATGTTCTCCAGCATATCTCGCAGAATAAACCCCAGGCTTTCCATCTAAAGCTTCTACTTCTAATCCAGTATCATCTGCAAAACAATCAAATCCATACTTTTTAGTAATATAATCAGCTTTTAATTTGGCATTACCTTCTAGAGTAATTTCAGTTTCTTCTATATCCTCAAAACAACCAATATCTTTTAAAGACAACACCTCCATAGAGTTAGAAAGCATTTCTTGTACTTCTTTTAACTTGTGCAGGTTATTTGTGGCAAAGACTAGTTTCATTTTACTAAACTAATTAATTTTAGATTTAAAATATTTAAATAAGTTTATTTACTCATGATGATAAGGCTCATTTTTGAGAATGGTAAAACCTCTATACAATTGTTCAACTATAAACAAGCGGATCATTTGATGAGAGAAGGTCATTTTAGATAAAGATACTTTTCCTACGGTTTTCTTGTAGACAGATTCAGAAAATCCATAAGGGCCTCCAACAACTAAAACTAATTGTTTGATGCCTGAATTCATTTTCTTTTGAAGAAAATTTGCAAAATCTAAAGACCGAAATTCTTTTCCTTTTTCATCTAACAACACTAACTGATCAGTGTTTTTAAGTTTAGAAAGAATCAATTCGCCTTCTTTTTCTTTTTGTTGTAGTTGGCTTAAATTTTTTACATTTTTGATGTCAGGTATTATTTCGATTTCAAAGTTTATGTAGTGATTTAACCTTTGTTGGTATTTTTCAATAAGTTGCCCTAGATTTTTGTCATCCGTTTTACCAATTACAAGCAGTTTTATTCTCATTTTTCAAAATTACAATTATTGTCATCAATTTTCTCATTTAATTGTATTTTAGCTTGAATAATACAATAATATGATCTCTATTGAACAATTTGAAAAAGAATTAGACCTAATAGTAAAAAATGGGTATAGAGAAGATGTTGGAGATGGAGATCACACCTCATTGTCCTCTATTCCTTCTAATGCTCAAGGAAAAGCTAATTTATTGGTAAAAGATAAGGGTATTATAGCTGGTGTAGCTTTTGCTAAAAAAGCATTTACATATTTTGATGAGGACCTGCAAGTAGAAAGCTTTATTGATGATGGATCTGAGGTAAGTTATGGAGACGTTGTTTTTCAAGTTTCAGGAAATTCTCAATCCATTTTAAAAGCAGAACGATTTGTATTAAATGCTATACAACGTATGAGTGCAATTGCTACAAAAACAAATTTTTTTGTCAATTTATTGAAAGGAACAAAAACTCAAATTTTAGATACAAGAAAAACTACTCCAGGCATCAGAGCGTTAGAGAAATGGGCTGTAAAAATTGGAGGAGGGGAGAACCATCGTTTTGCATTATATGATATGGTAATGATTAAAGATAATCATATAGATTTTGCAGGTGGAATATCACAAGCAATTACTAAGACCAAACAATATCTAAGCGATAAAAAATTAGATTTAAAAATTATTGTAGAGGCTAGGAGCCTTCAAGAGATTGAAGAGATACTTAAAAATGAGGGAATTTATAGAATTCTTATTGATAATTTTTCATTTCAAGACACCAGAAAAGCAGTAGCGATAATCAATGGGAAATGTCTCACAGAGTCTTCTGGTGGAATAAATGAAGAAACGATTAGAAAATATGCGGAATGTGGTGTGGATTATATTTCATGCGGAGCTTTAACCCATTCAGTTTACAATATGGATTTAAGTTTGAAAGCTGTCAATTAAATAAATGTAGGATTAATTAAATGAGTAAAGAAATAGAGGATAAACTAGTAAAAATTCCAGTACTTAATATATTGGTTAGATTTGGAAAGAAGATAAAAATCCCAGGTCTAGAGGGTATGTCATTCTATGATGTTTTAGAAATGTATATTATTGGTATTGTTGAAGGGGCATTAACCACTAGAGCTGGAGGTATTGCCTATAGTTTTTTTATGGCAATTTTTCCTTTCATGCTATTTGTATTAACATTAATTCCCTACATCCACATAGATGGTTTTCAAGAAGGATTAATGACTTTAATATCTGAAGTTTTACCACCCAAAACTTTTGATGCTGTTGACACCGTTTTATTAGATATTTTAGGAAATAAACAAGCAGGCTTATTATCGTTTGGTTTTCTAGGCTCTATTTTTTTAATGACAAACGGTGTGAATGCTATTTTTGGAGGGTTCGAATATTCATACCACGTTAAAGAAAATAGAAATGTTTTTAGAGCCTATTTTTTATCGATGTTTGTGTCATTATTAATGGCTTTATTCTTAGTGATTACTGTTGCGTTAACAGGGTTTTACCAGTTGCTTTTAGATGCATTTACTAATAAAGGTTGGATAGATGATGAAACAATTTGGTTGCAGTTTGGAAGAGGAGGGTTGTTTCTAGTCATGATTTTTACTATAGTTTCTATTTTATATAAATATGGAACAAAAAATGGAAAGCATTCCAGATTTTTTTCACCAGGAACTGTATTTACAACAACATTATCAATACTTACTTTCTATCTTTTTGGATACTACGTTAATGAATTTGCTCAGTACAACGAATTGTATGGTTCTATAGGAACACTTTTAATTTTAATGCTATTTATTTGGCTGAACGCAATCATATTGTTGTTAGGTTTTGAATTAAATGCGAGTATTTTTTCACTTCAAAGAAAAAATAAAACAAATGTGACAGAATAGTACTTCCCAAGATTTTTCGGATATTTGCAACCGAATCTAGATTTATTATTTTAGCTAATATTACATAACTGAATATTGTTTTTATGAAACCAAGCATTCCAAAAGGAACCAGAGATTTTTCATCCACAGAAGTAGCCAATCGAACGTATATCATAAATACGATGAAAACTGCTTTTGAAACCTTTGGTTTTCAACCTATAGAAACTCCAAGTTTTGAAAACTCTGCTACCTTAATGGGTAAATATGGAGAAGAAGGTGATCGCTTAATTTTCAAGATCCTAAATTCAGGAGATTATTTAAAGAAGGCAGACAGCAATCTTTTAGAACTAAAAGAGAGTACAAGGCTAACTTCCCAAATCTCAGAAAAAGCATTACGTTATGATTTAACAGTGCCTTTTGCTAGATATGTAGTGCAACACCAAAATGATATTACATTTCCTTTTAAACGATATCAAATTCAACCTGTATGGAGAGCAGATCGCCCTCAGAAAGGCCGTTTTAGAGAGTTTTTTCAGTGTGATGCTGATGTAGTAGGAAGTAAGTCTTTGTTGCAAGAGGTAGATTTTATTCAATTGTATGATACTGTTTTTACCAATTTAAAATTAATAGGTAGTACCATAAAAATTAATAATAGAAAAATTTTAGCTGGAATAGCTGAGGTTATTGGAGCAAAAGATAAGTTGATTGATTTTACTGTAGCATTAGACAAGTTAGATAAAATTGGGGCAAGTGGTGTTGAAAAAGAAATGTTAGAAAAAGGGATATCTAATAAGGCTATTAAAAAAGTAACTCCTCTTTTTAATCTTTCAGGATCAAATACTGATCAGCTAAATATTTTAGATACGTTGTTGTCATCATCTGAAGAAGGAAAAAAAGGAGTTGAGGAGTTGCGCTTTGTTGTGAATACTATTAACAATTTAGGACTACAATCGGCTTCTTTAGAAATTGATGTAACATTAGCACGTGGTTTAAATTATTATACAGGTGCTATTTTTGAAGTTTCAGCTCCAAACGGAGTAGAAATGGGATCAATTGGTGGTGGAGGTAGATATGACGATTTAACTGGAATCTTTGGACTAAAGGACGTGAGTGGAGTGGGTATATCCTTTGGTTTAGATAGAATTTATTTGGTATTAGAAGAACTTGGTTTATTTGATACTGTATCTCTTCCTAAACCTAAGTTATTGTTTCTGAATTTTAATAAGGAAGACAATACTATTCAATTAGAAGCTATAAAAGCATTAAGAAATGTAGGTGTAAAAACTGAAATATATCCAGATACAGCGTCTAGTAACAAACAGCAAAAGAAACAGTGGAAATACGTATCTACTCGAAATATTGCCTTTGTAATATCTGAGATTCAAAACAATACATTCAAGTTAAAAGACATGTCCAACGGTGCTCAGGTTGTTTGTACTTTAGATGAATTGATTGATAAAATGCAATAAACTTATTGCCTAATGTCGTAAATTTGCAAACTAATTTTAATATTCAGAATGAAACTGATGAAAATAAATGATGATAGAATAGAGGAGATAGGAGATAATCATGTTGGTACTTCAGCTAAGACTCCTTTACGCCCAGATGCATTTGATATTTCAGATGCGGAAAAAATAGAAAGAATTCAAGAAAGCGTTAAAGATATTTTAATCACTTTAGGAATGGATTTAGAGGACGATAGCCTTAAAGGTACTCCCAAAAGAGTGGCTAAATCTTTTGTTAATGAGTTGTTTATGGGGTTAAATCCAGCAAACAAGCCAACAGCCTCTACATTTGAAAATAATTACAATTACGGTGAAATGTTAGTAGAGAAGAACATTGTTGTATACTCTACCTGTGAACACCATTTACTTCCGATAGTTGGAAGAGCTCATGTGGCATATATTTCAGATGGAAAAGTCATAGGACTATCTAAAATGAATCGAATTGTAGAGTATTTTGCTAAAAGACCTCAAGTTCAAGAACGCCTTACGATGCAAGTAGTTCAAGCGATGCAGGAAGCTTTGGGTACAGATAATGTAGCTTGCGTTATAGACGCAAAACATTTATGTGTAAATTCAAGAGGTATAAAAGATATTGAGAGTAGTACGGTAACTGCAGAATTTGGTGGAAAATTTAAAGAAAAAGAAACCAAACAAGAATTTTTAGACTATTTGAAAATGGATTCTGATTTTCAAGGTTTGTAGATTAAATTCAATCAAATAAAAAAGCCACCTTTTAAAGGTGGCTTTTTTATTTGATTGATATATTTTTAATTTTTAATCAATACCCATTCTCCCCTTTCTATTAAAGGGATAGCTTGTTTAAATTTAACAACTTTTTCTTCACCACTCATCACATTTTTGATAGAAACACGTTCATTTCTTCCAATTTTAGGCTGTTCTCTTACAATGGTTTCAACAGGATCTGATTGTTGCTGTCTTGAATTACTTATAGCTTGTTCAGTAGTATTTTGAACATCAGCTTTGCTTAAGTTTAGTTTTTGTCTTGTTTTTTTTCGTTCTTCAGAAATTTGATCGTTTGCTTGATTTGGTAACTCTCCTTTAAACAAGAAAGACAGTACCTCACGATTAATTTTATCGATGGTTACTTTGAATAACTCAAATGCTTCAAACTTATAAATTAACAAAGGATCTTTTTGTTCGTATGACGCATTTTGAACTGATTGTTTTAAATCATCCATTTGACGTAGATGATCTTTCCAGTTTTCGTCAATAATAGCAAGTGTAATATTTTTTTCAAAATCTGTAGCTAAAGACTTCCCTTTTGTTTCGTATGCATCTTTTAAGTTTGTAACTACTTGAAGTGTTTTAATACCATCCGAGAATGGGACTACAATCCGCTCATACCTATCACCTTCATTTTCGTATACATTTTTGATTACTGGATAGGTTAGAAGTGCATTTCTTTCAACTTTATCTTTGTATTGTTTGGTTACTATATCATAAAGTTGATCAGTTAATTCTATTTCACTTAATGAATTAAATTCATCTTCAGTAAACGGAGAAGTTATGGATGTAAATCTAATTAATTCAAATTCAAAATTTTGAAAATCTTTTGCTACTTTATTTTGATTGATAATGGTTTCACATGTTTCAAAAATCATGTTTGAAATATCTATCTGTAAGCGATCTCCATCTAATGCATGTCTTCTTCTTAGGTAAACAAATTCTCTTTGGGCGTTCATGATATCATCATATTCTAACAATCTTTTTCGAATACCAAAGTTATTTTCTTCAACTTTTTTCTGCGCTCTTTCAATAGATTTAGAAATCATAGAATGCTGAATTACTTCACCTTCTTTTAATCCCATTCTGTCCATCATTTTAGCAATTCTTTCAGATCCAAACAAACGCATTAAATTGTCATCTAGAGCAACATAAAATTGAGATGAACCAATATCACCTTGACGCCCAGCTCTTCCTCGCAATTGTCTATCTACACGTCTAGAATCGTGTCTTTCTGTTCCAATAATAGCTAAACCTCCAGCATCTTTTACTTGATCAGATAATTTAATATCTGTTCCACGTCCTGCCATGTTAGTAGCTATTGTTACAACTCCCGGATTTCCTGCTTCTGCAACAACATCTGCTTCACGTTTATGTAATTTTGCATTAAGAATATTGTGTTTAATCTTTCGCATTTGTAACATTCTACCTAATAATTCAGAAATTTCAACAGATGTTGTACCAACCAATACTGGTCTTCCTTGATTTACTAGTTGAACAACATCTTCAATTACTGCATTGTATTTTTCACGAGTAGTTTTGTAAATATAATCTTGTTTGTCATCTCTTAATAAAGGCTTATTAGTAGGAATTTCAACAACATCTAATTTATAAATTTCCCAAAGTTCACCAGCTTCAGTAATGGCAGTACCTGTCATACCAGATAGCTTTCTGTACATTCTGAAATAGTTTTGTAAAGTTACTGTTGCAAAAGTTTGGGTAGCATCTTCAATTTTTACATTTTCTTTAGCTTCAATTGCTTGATGAAGACCATCTGAATATCGACGTCCATCCATAATACGACCAGTTTGCTCGTCTACAATCATGACTTTGTTTTCTACTACCACATATTCAACGTCCTTTTCAAATAGACTATAAGCTTTTAGCAACTGGTTCATAGTATGAATACGCTCGCTTTTAATACTAAAGTCTTTGTATAATTTCTCTTTTAGTTTAGCCTTCTTTTCAGAGGTTTCTTCGGAGGCATCTATGTTACCAATTTTGACACCAAGATCCGGCAATACAAAGAAATCTTCATCACTAGTATTCGTAGAAAGTGCAGCGATACCTTTATCTGATAGATCAATAGAATTGTTTTTTTCTTCTATAACATACCATAATTCTTGATCTACTTCTGGCATCAGTTTGTTGTTATCTGCCATGTAGGTATTTTCTGTTTTTTGTAACAATTGTTTGACCCCCTCTTGAGATAAAAACTTTATTAGTGCTTTGTTCTTTGGAATCCCTCTGTAAACTCTTAGTAATAAGAATCCTCCATCTTTAGTATTACCATCGGCAATTAATTTTTTAGCTTCTGCTAGTACTCCAATTAAATATTTGTTTTGCTTTGAAACCAAATCACTAACCAAGGGTTTTAATTCATTAAATTCATGTCTATCTCCCTGAGGAACTGGTCCAGAGATAATTAGAGGAGTTCTTGCATCATCAATCAAGACAGAATCTACTTCATCAATAATTGCATAGTTTGGAGCCCTTTGAACTAGATCTTCTTTAGAGCTAGCCATATTATCTCTCAAATAATCAAATCCAAATTCGTTATTTGTACCATAAGTAATATCTGCATTGTAAGCTTTTCTTCTTTCTTCAGAATTTGGTTGATGAAAATCTATACAATCTGTACTTAACCCATGGAATTCAAACATAGTAGCCATCCAAGCTCTATCCCTTTTTGCCAAGTAGTCATTTACGGTTACAACATGAACACCATTACCCGTTAATGCATTTAAATATACTGGGAGTGTAGATACTAGAGTCTTTCCTTCTCCAGTCATCATTTCTGCAATCTTTCCTTGATGAAGAACAGAGCCCCCAATTAATTGAACGTTATAGTGGATCATGTCCCAAGTAACAGGTTTTCCTGCGGCATCCCAAGAGTTCTGCCAAAAAGCTTTATCATCCTCTAAAACAATATGTTCTCTTGTAGAGGAGAGTTCTCTATCAAAAGGAGTGGCTGTAACTTCAACTTCATTATTTTTTACAAAACGTGTAGCAGTTTCTTTTACAACAGCAAAAGCTTCTGGCATGATTTCATTCAGAATACTTTCAGAAACATCATACGAATCATTCTTTAGAGAATCTATCTCAGAAAAAATTTCTTGTTGTCTTTCTATTCCAACTTCTTTTGCTTCTTTTTCTAAAGCAGTAATTTTATCATTAAAAACTTTTACACCTTCGGCAATTCGTTGCTTAAATTCAACTGTCTTACCTCTTAATTCATCATTAGATATTTTAGATAAAGAGGTTTCGAAGGCAGAAACTTTTTCTACAATTGGTCGAAGTATTTTGAGATCTTTTTGTTGTTTGTCTCCAACAAATATTTTAATTACTGAATTTAGGATACTCATTCTTTAAGCTGTGTTTTATTTCTTTTCTATTTGATATAGATATGAGACTATAAAAATAAACAAAAAAAAAGCCTCAATAGAGACTTTTTATTTTTTGTTTGGTTTGTGTTTTAATATTCATCTTCATTCCAAAGATAATCTTCTTCGGTAGGATAATCTGGCCAGATTTCTATAATGGAGTCGTAAGAATCTCCTTCATCTTCAATTTCCTGTAAATTTTCAGCTACTTCTAGAGGTGCCCCTGTTCTAATAGCGTAATCGACTAATTCATCTTTTGTTGCCGGCCACGGCGCATCTGCTAAATAAGATGCTAATTCTAAAGTCCAATACATTTCTAATGGATTTAATTTTCTGCAAAAATAATTTTTTTACTGAAAAAATCAAGTTTTTTTTGAAATATATATCAATAAAAAAAGAACTTAGTTATAATTTTTCAGGAATCCACTTAACTTCCTGAACTGATAAGTCTTGGGACAACTTCCGTGCCAGCATAAAAAGGAAGTCAGATAGTCTGTTTAAATATGTTAAAGTAATTGGATTTACTCCCTCTTGCTCATGTAATGAAACGGATAATCGTTCTGCTCTTCTACAAACACATCTAGCTATATGACAAAATGACACCGTTGTGTGGCCTCCAGGAAGAATAAAATGAGTCATTTTAGGAAGCTTTTCATTCATTTTATCTATTTCCTTTTCTAAATAAGTAACAGATTTAGTATCTACTTCAGGAATATTTAAACGCTGTTCCCCATTTTTAAGAGTCTGTTTGTTAGTTGGTGTAGCTAACATTGACCCCAAAGTAAAAAGATCGTGTTGAATCCTAATAAGAACCTCTTTTATTTGATTTTCTATTGCTTGATCTTTGATCAAACCTATGTATGAGTTTAGTTCATCTACTGTTCCATAGGACTCTATCCTCAAGTGATCTTTTGATACTCTTGAGCCACCAATTAATCCTGTAGTACCCTTATCTCCAGTTTTTGTATAAATCTTCATAGTGTAAATTTATGATTTTAAATTCTGATTGTAAAATGCTCTTTTTGTTGTTCTTTTCTAAAGAATACTAAACCCCATTGATAAGTGTCTATAGTAACAGTAACGGACGGATTTTTCTTTATTTCTTCCCAAGCCTGTTTCATTTCGAAATTCCTATAAATATTATTAAATAAAAAAAATGAATTATTATGGATGTAAGATAAACTTAGTTTAAAATAATCCAGAGTTGCTTTTTTTGTATGATTTCCATTAAAAAAAACGAAATCAAAAGTATTTTTATTTAGTTGTTTTGCTAGCGTTTCGTTGAAATTTCCAATGATTAGTTTTATGTTTTTGAATTGGTATTTATTAAATAAGTTCTGGGCTATATTTCCTGTCTCTGTGCATTCTTCTATTGTTGTTATTGATGAATTTGGTAAAGAAATTGATAATGCTGCAGTACTTAAACCCAATGAAGTTTCTATTTCTATCACAGAGGTTGGTTTATAATATTGCATTAATTTTATTAATAATTTTGCACTTTTATTAGAGATTCCGGTACTTTTAGAAATTTTTGATACTTGTCTCATATTAGATATAGTACCATTGGAGGTAACATTAATTGTAGAGGTATTTTTAAAAAGTTCTTTTTTGTATTTTAGGAATAATTGATCAAAATTAGTTGGATTTTTTTTATTGAAACACTTGGTAATTAAATCAAAAACAAAGGGGGAATGCACCCCGTGTTTGTTTTTCGACTTGATTATAAAGCTAATGTAGGATTTAATTCTAAAAAACAATTTATTTAGGTTTCTGAGTGACAAAATTAATAGAATATTTATTAATTTTTAAATTATTATATCTGTTATATAATTAGCTCTAAAATTGTAGACAAGGTTTAATTAAACCAAACACAATAATAACTCTAGATACTAATATTCAATTCCATTTAAATAAATTCTCTCAATAGAATTACTTCCAAAATAATAGGGTAAGAAGTTATAAGATTTAATGGATTTTGTAATCATGAAATTAGCAAGTTTTCCTCTGGATATACTTCCAATTTTTTCAGATAAATTTAGAGCATAAGCGGCATTTATTGTAGCTGCATTGATGGCCTCCTCCGGTGTCATTTTCAATTTTATACAAGCTAAAGAAACTACAAAATTCATATTGCCAGATGGAGTGGATCCAGGATTGAAATCTGTTGCTAGAGCCAAAGGAACATTTGAATCAATAATTTTTCTAGCATTTGTATATGGAATTCCTAAAAAAAATGAACACGACGGCAGTGCAACTGGCATTGTATCTGATTTTGATAATATGCTTAGGTCTTCATCTGTTAACACTTCTAAATGATCTACAGATAAGGCATTATTATTAACACCAACTTTTACACCACCTACTGAATTAAACTGATTTACATGAATTTTAGGAATCAAACCATGTATTGCACCAGCTTTTAAAATTCTATCAGTTTCTTCAGCTGAAAAATAGCCTTTTTCACAAAAAACATCTATGTAGTCAGCTAATTTTTGAGAGGCTACTTTTGGAATTATATTATTAATAATTAACTCTATATATTCCTCTCTATTTTCTTTATATTTTGAGGGGATGGCGTGAGCTCCCAAAAAAGTAGCTTTGATTGGAATTGGAAATGTTTCCTTTAATTTTTTAATTACTTGAAGCATTTTTAGTTCACTATCTAGAGTTAACCCATAACCAGATTTAATTTCTAATGCACCCGTACCAGATTTAATTATTTCTTCTATCCTTGTAACTGCGGCGTTGTATAGTTGGTCTTCTGTTTTATCTTGAAGTTTTTTTGCTGAGTTTAAAATTCCTCCTCCTTTTTCGGCTATTTCATGATATGACAATCCTTTTATTCTGTCAACAAATTCATCTTCTCTAGAATCTGCATAAACTATATGGGTATGACTATCACACCAAGTGGGTAAAACTAATTTTCCGGTGAGATCAACCACTTTATCCGCTTTTCTAATATCAAGATTATCCATAGAACCAAAGTCGATGATGGTATGGCCCTTAATCAACATAAAAGCATTCTTTATGATGGGTAAAACACCCATGTCTTTTCCATAAACTTTATCTTCAGATAGTTCTCTTACTTGGATAAGTTCTTTAATATTTATAAATAAAGTTGTCATATAGTAGATAACTTAAAGTAAACAAACTTACATTAAAAAAAGAAAACACTTTGTTGTTATGGGTGAATAAAGAAAATACAATTTAAGAAAAGAAGATTAGATTTCGTTTAATTAAAAAATTTAAGGAATGACCATTATTTTAGACTACCTGTCATATCTTCGGGCTTAACCCATTCTTCGTATTGTTCTTCAGTAACATAACCTAAACGGACTGCTTCTTCTTTTAAAGTAGTACCATTAGTATGAGCGGTATTTGCAATTTCAGCGGCTTTATAATAGCCAATCTTGGTATTTAAAGCAGTGACAAGCATTAACGAATTATTCAATAATTCATTAATTCTTGAATAATTTGGTTCAATTCCAGAAACACAATTTACATCAAAAGATACGCAAGCATCTCCAATTAGCTGAGCTGATTGTATCACATTAGCTGCCATCATAGGTTTAAAAACATTTAATTCATAATGACCTTGTGTTCCACCGATAGTTACAGCAACATCATTCCCCATAACTTGCGCACAAACCATAGTAATGGCTTCTGCTTGTGTAGGATTTACTTTTCCTGGCATAATAGAACTTCCTGGTTCGTTTGCAGGTATGATAATTTCCCCAATTCCAGATCTTGGCCCTGAAGCCATCATACGTATATCATTTGCAATTTTATTTAAAGAAACAGCTACTTGCTTTAAGGCACCGTGTGTTTCTACTAATGCGTCATGTGCCGCTAAGGCCTCAAATTTGTTTTTAGCTGTTATAAACGGCATTTTTGTAAAATCTGCTATGTATTTAGCCACTAAAACATCATATCCTTTAGGTGTATTTAAACCAGTTCCTACTGCAGTTCCTCCCAAAGCTAATTGACTCAAGTGTTCTAAAGAGTTGCGCAATGCTTTTAAGGCAAAGTTTAATTGAGAAACATACCCAGAAAATTCTTGTCCTAAGGTTAGGGGAGTGGCATCCATCAAGTGAGTTCGCCCAATTTTAACTACATCTTTAAAATCTTCAGATTTTTTTTGAAGAGTATTTCTTAGTTGTTCAATTCCAGGGATCGTGGTTTCTATAATTTTTTTATAGCATGCGATATGCATTCCTGTTGGAAATGTATCGTTTGATGATTGAGATTTATTTACATCATCATTTGGTTGAATAGTTTTCTCACCCTCTCCAATTATTTTTCCAGCAATTTCATGGGCTCTATTTGCAATTACTTCATTTACATTCATGTTAGATTGTGTTCCTGAACCTGTTTGCCATATTACTAAAGGAAACTGATCGTCTAACTTACCAGCTAAAATCTCATCACAAACCGTCGCTATTAAATCACGCTTTTCTATTTCTAAAATACCTAATTCAGCATTTGTAAAAGCTGCAGCTTTTTTGAGATAAGCAAAACCATAGACTATTTCTAAAGGCATTGAAGCAGCTGGACCAATCTTAAAATTATTTCTAGATCTTTCGGTTTGTGCTCCCCAATATTTATCAGCAGGAACTTCAACTGAACCCATGGTATCTTTTTCTATTCTAAATTTCATGATTAGTACATTTTCAATGATATTACAAAATTACAAAATCCACAACAATCAGTTAGTAACATTTGTGAGTATTTTCTTCCGTAAATATTTAACTAAATGTTAGTATCAATAAAAATTATCTATTATTTTTGCAACTTATATTAAAGAATTTTAAAATGTTAGATTTTTCTCAGTTCTCAGGATTAGTTTTATTTATGTTTATTTTTACTGCTGGTTTTTGGTTGTTGATATTTTTATTAACTTTTGTTGTTCCTTACTGGTTAGGAGGGACTATCTGGGAAAATTTCAAATTAAAAAGAGAAGCACAAAAAGCTGCTGAAGGAAAGTAGTTTTATTTCAAACAATAAAAAAAAAGACTTGCAATGTTGCGAGTCTTTTTTTATTTGATCATTGTATAGTTTTAAGGTCTACTAAAACCCTCACCACCCTCGTAATCTCCACCGCCTCTTCTTTCTCTTCCTTGATCTTTTTTCTGATTAAACCTGTAAGTGAAGTTTAAAGATACTTGACGAACTCTCCATTGAGATTCTTGATAATTAATACTTGTAGGATTTTCTTTATTTGGATTGAAATTAGTTGATCTCCATTTTCTAGAATTAAATAAATCACTTACGTTAAATACGAATGTACCCTTTTCATTAAATACATCTTTACTTAATGCTATGTTAGTGGAAAACATTCCTTTTGATTCACTTTGAGCAGTAAACCTGGGTCCTCTGTAAGATAATCTGTTTTGCATCTGTATTTTCCATGGCAGTGTAAAAGTTGCATTAAACCTACTAAACCAGCTATTGTTTATATTTCCTAAATCTTGTGTTTCGGGAGTAGATACAATAGCTCCAGTTGTATCATCTATAGTGAATTTGTTATATTCATAAAGCCCTTTAGATTCTTGCTGATAAACATTAAAACTTCCGGAAAGCCTTACTTTCTTTGAAGGATTATAATTGGCAGTTAATTCAAAGCCATATCTATCTTCAGAGGCCAAATTAATAGGTTCTCTAATTGTTATAACTTGGTTTACTCCATCTAATAGTCTAATTTCATCTCTTGTGACTCTTTGTATAGAGTTTATTGAATGCTGAAAATAAATTGATGAGTTTAAGGTAAGTTTTCCTATCTTTTGGAGAAATCCAAGGTCAAAAGAATTAGTAAAAGTTGGAATTAAACCTGGATTCCCTTTATAGATTACATTCTGACTATTTCTAGATTCAAAGGGGTTAAGATACCAGTATCTGGGTCTTCTGAGTCTTCTGCTATACCCTAGAGTAAAGCTTTGATTTTCTGTTCTTTCAATACCAAAATTAATAGTGGGGAATAATTCTGTATACTTGTAATCGAAATTTTCATTTGTGTTGGTAAGTCTTACTTTTACGTCTGTAATCTCTGTTCGTAGGCCTATTAGATAGGTGAATTTATTAATCTTACTTCCATACTGAGAATAGATAGCATTTACATTTTGTTTAAAAACAAGGTTATTGGAAGGATCAAAGTCTAGTTCAGGTGATCTAGTAACCAGAAAATTAGAGTTTAAATCCTGAAAATCTCCTCGATAGCCTAATTCAAATTGGGTGTTCTCACCAATTGGTAAAACATAATCTGTTTGTATTAGAGTATTCTTAGAATCTTCAGTGGTAGTATTGTTTTCAATAGCCAGAGAGTCATCAATGAATGCATTTTCTGTTTCTTGACTATCACTATACTGAACATCAATAGTTAATTTATGACCACTACTGTTAATGTTATTGGTGTAATTCAAAGAAATTTGCGAAGTCTTATCAATTTCATCTTCATCTTGAATACGAGTGTCAGTAAACTCAAGAATATCATTCGCATCAAAAACACGAATGGTATTAGTTGAAAGGTTTTTGTTATTGGAGTCTCTGTAAAAATAGGTTCCAGTAATGGAGCTTTGTTTAGATAAAAAATATTCCAATCCAACATTAATATTATATCCTTTTCTGTTCCTTTCAAAATCTCTGTCTTCAATTCTTAGACTATTTTGAGACTCGTTTTGAAAAGTTGATAGATTCGTTAAAAAGTTTCCTGGTCCTGAACTATCTCTATATCCTAGATTGGTAAAAAAATTAACTTTTTTTGTTCTAAAATTTATATTAGAAGCAATCCGATATTGCGTTGGATTACCAATAGTTGCATTCATAGAACCATTTAAACCAGTTGCAATTCCTTTTCTGAGAATAATATTTAAGATTCCAGCAGTTCCCTCAGCATCATATCTTGCAGATGGCGAGGTAATTACTTCTACTCTTTCTATGGCATCTGCAGGTAATTGGCGTAATGCATCTGTACCGCTTAAACCAACCAATGCAGAAGGCTTACCATCTATTAATATTCTAACATTTTCGTTACCTCTAAGGCTTACATTTCCTTCTACATCAACATCTACTGAGGGAACATTGTCCAAAACATCAGACGCAGAACCACCTCTAACAGTCATGTCTTTACCTACGTTGTAAATTCTTTTATCTAATCTGATTTCAACTGTAGATTTTTCAGCAATTACAACAACTTCATCTAAAGTATTTGTGTTTTCAAATAATTCAATGGTTCCAAAATTAATAGATTGATTAACAACTTTTTTGGTTAATTTGATGGTTTTAAAAGAAATAAATTCAAAACTGATATCATAAATTCCAGGATTTATTTTTATATTAAAACTTCCTTTTGAATCAGTAATCCCTCCACTTAGTTGATTATTTTTTGTATCATTTAAAACTATGGTTGCGTATTCAAGAGGTTCTTTGGTTTCAGAATCAATAATAATTCCAGAAATAAAAATTTGAGAGTTTTGAGGCTTTTGACCAAAAGCATTAAAAAATGTAATTACAAACATTACAATAAGAAAATTAGCTTTACTCATATCAATCGTTGATTTATATATTCGACTGTAAAATTCTTATTTAGTTTATAAATTAGTAGTTAATATTCTGTTAAACAAAAATACATTACAAGATATACTTGATGTTTTCTGGAGGTCTTCCTATTATAGCTTTTTCTTTATTGATTACAATTGGTCTTTCAATTAGCTTTGGATGTTCTGTCATTGCTCTAATCACTTCATCGTTAGTTAATTCTTTTCCTTTGTAATTCTTTTTCCAGATAGATTCATTTTTTCGTATCAATTCAAGAGGAGTAATGCCAAGAAGATTTATGATTGATTTCAATTCGTCAAAACTTAGAGTTTCTTTTAGATATTCTATAATTTTATATCCTTGCTTACTTTCTTTTAGAAGTTGTAAACCCTCTCTCGATTTTCTACATCTTGGATTGTGGTATATTTTTATCATAAATTTAGTCAGTATTTTAACTCGAAATTATAATTGTGATGTTGTGTCCTTTTGTCCTTGCGACATTAGATATGCTTTTAGAAATGAATTTATGTTACCGTCCATTACTGCATCTACATTTCCTGTTTCATGGGCAGTTCTTACATCTTTCACTAATTTGTATGGATGCATTACGTAATTTCTAATTTGGCTTCCCCACTCATTTTTCATTTTTCCAGCCTCAATATTATTTCTCGCTTCTTGCTGTTTTTGTAATTCAATTTCGTACAGTTGAGAC
>Ga0206682_10000579_pt1 | contig 39588 bp, 30 predicted proteins | sample M240m12015metaG_FD_155444 | JGI IMG/M metagenome (GOLD analysis project Ga0206682, IMG submission 155444) | Ammonia-oxidizing marine archaeal communities from Monterey Bay, California, United States - M2 40m 12015 | ecosystem: Environmental > Aquatic > Marine > Intertidal zone | place: USA...
TCGTCGTCGCCGTCATCTTTCCGCTCTGCGTGATGATTTAAAATTCAAATCTCTCTCGCGCGCTCCGCGCGTCGCTCCGTGCGCGTCCGTCGGCGCCGCGCGCGTCGCGACGAGGGCGAATGTTTTGCGCGCCGCGTCGTCGTCTCGCGCGTCGCGTCGACGCCGTCTCGGCGTCGCGATGTGCCGCACTCGTCGTCGCGCGTCGATCCGTCGGCATGGCGCCCGCGCTGGACGCCGACGCCGTCGTCCTGCGCCGGCCGCGCGCGGTCTGGGCGGTCGCGCACGACCCCTCGCGCGCCGGCGTCGCGTTCGCGTGCGAATCCTCGGGCGCGACGGCGCGCGTGCGCGCCGACGCGTCGACGCGTCGACACTGGCGCGTCGTCGAGACGCTCGAAAAGTGCGACCGCGCGGCGCGCGCGTGCGCGGTGTCGCCGTGCGGACGCCTCGTCGCCGTCGCGTCGTTCGACGGCGCGACGACGGTGCACCGACGCGAGGGACGGGGCGAGGACGGCGACGGCGGCGGCGACGGCGGCGGCGACGGCGACGACGAGCGGTGGACGCGCGCGTGCGCGGTCGAGGGACACGAGAGCGAGGTGAAATCGTGCGCGTGGTCGCGGTCGGGATCGTTGCTGGCGACGTGCGGACGCGATCGGACGGTGTGGGTGTGGGAGCGGTACGGAGATGAGGAGTTCGAGTGCGCGGCGGCGCTGCACGGACACGGCGGCGACGTCAAGCGAGTGACGTGGCATCCGACGGAGGACGTGCTGGTGAGCGTGAGTTACGACGAGAGCGTGCGAGTGTGGAGAGAGGACGCGGATGGGGACGACTGGTCGTGCGCGCAGGTGCTGGGGGGGGAAGACGGCGCGCACGGGGAGGGACACGAGGGGACGGTTTGGTGCGCGAGCTTTGAGCCGCGAGCGCTGGACGACGGATCGCGGGGGACGAGATGCGTCACGTGCGGCGGCGATGGGGCGCTGATCGTGTGGAACGGGCGTGGGTTTTGTGACACGGAGTTAGAGTTCGGCGCGCGGTTCGCGTGCGGGCACGATCGCGCGGTGCTGAGCTGCTCGTGGGGGAAGAACGGCGTCGTCGCCGCGGGGGGGGGCGATAATTCCATTCGCCTGTACGCCGAGATTGATGGAACTTGGCGAGAGATAGTGACCGTGGAAAACGCGCACGACGACGACGTGAACGACGTCCAGTGGTCTCCGCACGATTCATCCCTCCTGATGTCCGCCTCGGACGACGGAACGGTCAAGACGTGGCGGTTTAAGCCGTAGCGTCCGCCTCGAGACCTCGTAAACGCGAACGCCTCGTAATCACAAAAGTCATCGCGCCCGCGCTCACGCGTGACACGACCCGCGCACGTATCTCACGCCTGAACACTCCGCGATGCACCCGTTCGAGTACGAAACCCCGTTCTCGCCGCACACGGGTTCGTACACCTGCGCGCACGCCGTCGCGCACGCGAACGAGGGATTTCGAAACCGCGTCGGATTCGCGCACGCGCCGTCCACCACGAAATTCACGCGCGCGCCGCTCCCGAGCAGTCCGCTCGCGAACGCACAGTTCGCCCAACATTTATTCGCGTACGTCGCCGCCCCGTTCGCCGCGCACACCGGCGCGAACGCCTCGTCGCCGCACCGCGCCCGGCACGCGTCCAGCGCGTTCGCGACGCCGTCTCCCGCCCCCGCCGCCACCGCCATCGGCGCCAGCGCGCGCACCGGCGCCGGCGTCGCGCGCGCGCTCCGCGCGTCGCGCGCGACGCTCGCGAGCAGCAGCGCCAGCAGTTTCAGCGCCGTCGACGTCGACATCGACGCGTCCGCCTCTCGCGTCGACGTCCCGACGAACGAACGACGTTTCGTATCTCGAGATCCGTGTTTGAAACGTCACCCGTCAACGTCCGTCGACGCGCGCGCGCGGCGACGCATCGCGACGCGCGCGCGCGACGCGCGGGAAGCGCGCGAGGACGAACCGCGCGATCGAGCCGAAAGCGCGCGCCGAACGCGAGCCCCGAAAGCGATGCGACGAGGCGGCGCGAGCGCGATGATGACGCCGGAGGGGTACGAACGCCGAACGACGCATCGCACGCCGACGACGCGACGCGACGACGACGACGACGGATGGTTCGCGTCGTGGACGACGACGCGTGAGAAACGCCGCGACGGCGACGCGCTCCAGCGCGCGGCGCTGGACAGCGCGTGGGGCGGGGCGAGAGGGAAGACGCGACGCGCGCGCGACGACGGGTCGCCGAGCAAGACGCGAAGCCGCGGAGGCGCGACGGCGACGCCGGAGGTCGCGCTGGGCGCGGTGGACGACGCGATCGACGCGATGATCGTGAAATCGATCGGGGCGACGTCGGCGGCGGTGTCGGCGCTGACGCGAGGGGCGAGTTATCTGGGGGAGGTGTTCGACCGCGCGGCGGATTCGTGGGACGCGAACGACGGGAAGAAGGACGACGACGAGGGATGGACGAGAACGAAGTTTACGACGACGAACGCGAGAGCGCCGACGGGGAAAGAAAACGTACCCGTAACGCCGCGAGCGATGACGTTCGGGACGCGGGACGACGATTCGAGCGCGTTGGAGATGGAGGCGTTGCGGCGAGAGGTCGCCGCGGCGAAGGCGCGCGAGCGGGAGACGACGCGCCTCGCGGAGGAATTGAAGCGTCAAAACTTGGCTCTTCAGAAACGACAAGTCGCGCGCGAGGCGAAAGCGAGTCCGGAGATGGTGGCGCTCGTCGATCAGCTTCGCGCGCAGGTGGAGGCGTTGATGAGTGAAAAGTCTTCCCTGACGCACGAGAACAAACGGTTGCAGCGCGAAAACAGAGACTTGCACGCGTTCATCCGGACGAGCGACGGCGACGAGGACGACGGCGACGAGTCCACCGATGCGTCGAGCGATCTTGGTAACTTATCTCCAGAGGAGGTTGAAAAACTCGAGCGCGAGATCGCGGAGATGGAGGCGTCTCTGGAAAACTCGACCCTCGATTACGCGGCGCAAAATTCGTCCATGGAATCGGAGAGCGCGTAGCGTTGTCGAATTATGCCGTTTGTATTGTATTAACCACTTGTACGAACTTTCTCTATAATATCCTAATCTACAACATGAAGTTACGTTTGATGATGAATAATTTAAACCTTGTCCCCGTCCGCGCTCTCGTCCACCGACTGGCCCATGCGATCGCTCCCCATGCGCGCGATGTCGAGCGCTTCCATGTTCCCCTCGACTTGAATCGCGACGTCGATCGCGTCTTCGTCCTCCGTCGCCTCAGGCGTCATAAAATCTGCACCTGCGATGGCCAACGCCGCGTCGACGGCCAACGGCGTGAGCGCCATGGACAAGATGACGACGATGACCAAAAGCTCGTCCAATCCCATCGGGAAGAGCGAACCCGTCGACCCAGAGGTGGCTTGACCGAAAATCACGAAAGCGAATTCGCCGCCTTGACACAGAAAAGCCCCCGCGACGAGTGCTTCGCGCCAGGTTAAACCGACCGCTGGACCGAGAGCGGTGATGACGGCCGTCTTGCTCGCCATCAGCGTAAGCGTCATGGCGAGCGCGATCGGCCAAAGGTCGAGGAATAGCGGAAAGTCAATCGTGGTACCGATGGTGACAAAGAACAAAGATAAGAATAAACCTTTGAACGCTTGAAGCTCGCGAATGATTGTGTGCGAGTACGGCGTATCGGCGAGGATGATCCCCGCGAGAAACGCGCCCAAAGAATCGGAAAATCCAATCGCGCTCGTGGCGAAGCTAAATCCAAAGAGCACCAACAGCGACATGGCGACGAAGACGTCGTTCGTGCAATTTTCTCTGCAGATGGCGCGGAAGCCGAGCAGAGTGAGTTGTCGACCACCGAACGCTAAGACCCCGAGATCGAGGAAAGACGTCGCACCACCCGCGGCGAGGATGGGAACGTCGACGCCGCCGTCGGCGCCGCCGCTCTTGAACGACTGCAACACCGGCAACAAGATGATGAACGGCACGACCGCCAAATCCTGGAACAGCAGCACTCCCAGGCTCGCGGTGCCGAATTTCGTGGTCAACATCTTACGATCGGCCAGGAGCTGCAAACCGAACGCCGAGGACGAGAGCGACAGCGCGAAACCGATGACGACGGCTTCCAAAACCGAGCTCACTTGCAACATTTCGTCGTTTCCGGGCTGGATAAACTCCAAAACCTTCGTCCCGAGCGCCTCACCCGCGGGTAAGAGCGCGGAAGCGAAAGCCAAGTTCACGAACAGCACTTGCGTGAGCCCGAGACCGAACGCGTACTTGGCCAAACCGCTCAATTTCTTCGACGACAACTCCAAACCCATCTCAAACAGCAAAAACTGAATCCCGAGCTCGCAAAACTGATCCACCTCTTGATTCTCGATGAACAATCCCGCGCGATTGAGCACCAAACCGATCCCCAAAAACCCCAAAACCGGGCTCACCTTCAAGCGATTGAACAGCGGCACGATGAGCACCACAGACGCGAGCAACAACCCGATGTCGACGTCGACGGATTTCAGCACCTTGGTCCACTCCTGGTCGTCGATGATCGCCCCCGCCTCCGCCTCCCTCGATATCGTGTTCGCGATGTTCTCCACGAAATACACCGGATCCTCCAGCGCCCTCACCACCTCCCCCGTCGGCAGCGCCGTCTCCTGCCGTTCACCGTTCAGCAATCCCATCGCGTCCTGCGCCAGCTCCACCGCGCGCTTCACAAAGCTCAGCGGCGTCACCCCGCTCTCCGCGTCGATCCTCGGCGCCAGCGCCTCGAACGACCGCGCCGTCGCGTCCATCACCACCGTCGGCATCTCAAAACCCTCCGTGAATCCCATCGCGCGCGCTCGCCACACCGCGCCGAGCGCGTCGTGATCCGACGCGACGCGCGTCGCCCGCTCCGCGACGTCGGCGAAATCCGCGAGCGCGCGTCGCCTCGTCGCGTCCCTTCCCTTCCCGCCCCCCTCGCGTCGTTTCGCCCCCAACCGCCGCGCGTTCGCGCTCGACGCGCGATTCCCATCGCGAGTTCGCGCGCGTCCCGCCGCGCGCGCGCACCGCGACGTCGACGCCGCGACGTCGCCGCGCATCGCGCGGTGACGTCCCGACCCTCTTCCGTCGCGCGCGACGCGCCGCGCGCGCGCGTCGACGCGTCGCGCGGTCGACGCGCGCGCGAACGCGCTCGACGCCCGCTCGTTCGCTCGATCGCGTCGACGACGCTTCCGCCGCGCGCGACGACGCGCGCGTGTGCGACGCGCGCGACGCGCGATCGCGACGTCGATCGATCGATCGATCGCGGCGTCGACGCGTCGAACCTCGATGTGCGCATACACCCGCGACGACGAACCTCGAGCGAAGGTTCGATCGATCGATCGATCGATCGCGGCGTCGACGCGTCGAACCTCGATGTGCGCATACACCCGCGACGACGACCCTCGAGCGAAGGTTCGACGGTGCGCGCGATCGCGCGATCGCCGCCGACGCGGCGCGCGCGCGCGACGATTCGGCGCGGCGCACCGCGACGCGCGACCGCGAAAACGCCCTCGCGCGCGCGCGAACCGACGCGAAAAAATCATCCGGCGCGCGCGATCGCGCTTTCGCGCGCGAGCGCGCCGCGCGACGCGACGCACGGCGAGGGATCGCGCGAACGAACAAAGACGCGCGCGCGCGCCGACGACGTCGAGCGCGCGCGAAGACGATGTCGAGCGGCGACGAGGCGTCGTCGAGCTCGGTCGACGCGGAGTGTCCGCTCGAGACGCTGCTGGATCCGAAACTCACGGGCGCGGTGACGAAGGCGTCGGTGATCGAGCTGCTGCGGGACGCGAGCGCGAGGGCGCTGTCGGAGACGAGCGACCGGTGCGCGTGCTCGAGGCGAGGGTGCGCGTATAAGAAGATGGTGGATTGCGATGAATTGTGGTGGCCGAGGTACGCGGAGGCGTGGTACGAGCCCGGGATGGCGCCGGCGTTTCCGGGGAAGGCGCCGAAGGATAAGAAGAGCTGGAAGAACGCGTACCTGGCGGCGAAGCCGGAGGACGGGCCGACGGCGGAGGAAGTGGCGAGACGGGAGGCGAAGGTGAAGAAGAGAGAGGAGATGCTGGCGAGGTGGAAGGAAGAGAATTTGGCGGGGAGTGGGGCGCTGCGTGGACGGGCGGCCGGGGTCGGGGACGTGGTGGCGCCGGTGGATTTGAGCGATAAGGAGGCGATGCGGGCGTTTTACAAATCCGTGCGAGCGAAGCCAAAGGGGAAGTCGGCGCGCGGCTCGCACGCGCCCGTCTTCGGCGCCGATTGACGATGCCGACGACGACGACGACGACGATGATGACGATTTTTACGGATTTTTCAACCAAATGTACGCTACCCTTACCACACGAACACGTTGTACGCTTGTAGAACAAACGATGGAAACGACGAAACTCAGACGACGAGGTTAAAGCTTCTCGAAGCCGCGCGTGACGCTGTCGAGGTGAGCGTCGTCACCGGCGAAGACTCCACGCTTTTTTAAAACGGCGTGTACCTCCTCCGCGTATGCCTTCTCCGCCACGCTAAAGCGTTCACCATTTTCGCCGACAACGTACTCGTCGACGTTGCTCTTTTCTCGCATCGATTCCGGTAAGCGCTCGAGGTAACTGTCGCGCACGCGCTTGTGCATCAGTTCCATCGATTCGATGAAAGATGCGCGTAACGCGTGGATCGGTGAGTCTGCTGAACTCGTCGCTTTCGCGAGCGTGTCGATCGACTCGGTGATCGCGCGCAAGCAAGTACTCAAATAAACCGAAGTTTCATACGACTCTGCGGCGTCGATTCGCTTCGAAGCATGGGCGACGTACACGTCGGAGAACATCGATAAGAACTTGCTCTCAATCAACAACTCCACCCCTTCGACGTCTTCGATGATCGACATGAAACCGTGGATGAAGCCGATCGTGCGCGACATCTTTATGGCATCGAGCTCTAACGGGCTTTCGACGCGTCGCGCGTCGAGCTCGAGCATTTCACCAAACCAATACGGCATCAACCTCGCGAATCGCGACTGCCAAGTGGACGGAGATTCAGCCCAATTGAACATAATCGCCTGCATCAAACCTTGACGAGTTTCCACGCTGAAAATCTCTCGCGTCTCCGTGTCTTCAAACGCCTCGAGCATGGTGTTCACGATGTCTCTGTTCGTTGCCTCGATCCGCATCAACTCTTGAATGCTCAATCGACCCATCTCGTCCTTCAAGAGCGTTTTCCCGCGCTCGGTGATTTCGCCATCTTCACTCAGAACTTGCGATACGATCACACTTATCGTGATCATGATTTCACTGTATAAGCGCATCGCGCTCCCAAAACCGAGTTCTGCCATCACATCCACGCCCTTTGTCGCATCGCTCAGGCCGTGCAAAGCGACGCTGATCTCCACTCGAACTAGCTCCACTATGAGTGCCAACAAGCTCGGAACTTTTTTCGTGGCGCCAGCACTCACGGCTCCCGCTAGAACCACCGGTGGTGGCTGGGCGTCAATCGCGAGGAGCCACGGTAAAAAATTGTCAGCGTTCGGGGCTCCCTTCTTCGTGTTGACCACATTCGATGCGAGCGCCGTGATGTCCAGCGCATAGAAGCGCATAAGTCTAGGCGTTCGCGAGTTTAAGACGACCCACATCGCTTCCAAAATATCCTGATTCGCGCGCTCAATGCCACTTTGAAACACGTCTCGGCGCGGCGCCTCTGGTGGAAGAGGCAAGAAAAATGTGTACAAATGGTGCAACACCGTCATCGCGCGCAGCTGCAACTCCGACCCGGCAGCCTCGCGCATGATCTTGCAAATTTGCGGCAAAATCTCCAACGACGACACAATCTCCACCGAATCTACCGACTGCTCATTCAAGAACTCACTACACATCGAGTAGTCGAAAACGTCCATCGCCACGGCGGACAACTTACACAACTTCCCCTCCCTCAGCGCCTCCTTCGCCGCCAACACCGTTCCTTCGGGCACGCGCAAGCGCACTTCAACAGCCTCCCCCTCGCCCGCACTCGCCGCTTCCGCCAATTTACTCTTCGCGATGACGTGCGCGAACGCGCATTCCAACGCATCCGCCGCCGCTTCGTCGCACAAATCCTCAAACCCGCTCCTCGCCACTCTCCCCGCGCATTTTTCAAACGTCGGCACCCAAAACGCCATCGTTTTCGACGACGCGAACGCATCGCTCTGGCACAGCGCCGAGCACACGCTCAGGCCCAGCGACGTTCGCATCGTCGCGTCGAGTCTCGACTCCGCGTCGGCGTCCGCCGCCGCCGGTTTCAGCAGCGCGTTCAAAAACTTCGCGCCCAGCGCCTTCGCGATCGCATCGCACGTCGACGCGCGCTGCCGCTCGGCGACGCGCGCCAGCACCTTGGTCGCGAGCAGCGCGCCGACGAGTTTCTTCTCTTGCGCGTCGCTCGCGCAGAGTTCGAGCGTTTCTTCGAGCGTCGGCGCGTCGGCGTCGGCGTCGGCGTCCGTCGCGAGGCGTTCCGCGAAGCTCGGGGCGTCGATTCCCGTCATCGCGTCCACCGCGCCGTCGCGCGCGCGTCCGCGCGCGCGTCGACGACGCGTCGACGCGTCGAGCTGTGACGGATTGAATTCTGTTGAAAACTTTCGACGCAAAACGCGACGCGCGGACGCGCCATCGCGTCGATTCGACGCGGCGACGCGCGCGCGATGGACGCGTACGACGTCGCGTGCGCGATGACGGCGCTCGCGCACGCGTACACGGCGCCGTATTGCAAAGTTGAAGAATCTTTTGCGCTGCAAGCGACGCACGATTTCATGTTTCTCGGCCTCGACGTCGCGTCGTACGACCACAGGGCGTTCCCGGGCGTGGTGCCGCGAACGGCGATCGCGTCGTTGGCGCTCGCGGCGCTCGCGCGAGGGCCGTGGGCGGTCTGGAGGGCGGTACGGGGGACGGGGGAGACGAAGGCGGCGGCGCGAGGCGCGGCGCGGGGAGCGTTAGGGGTCGCGCTCGCGCGCTCGCACGCGAAATTTAGAGGAGACGTGAAATACGCGTTCGGGGACGTCGTCGGGGCGTTGGTGGCGATCGTGTCGCTGTGTGAGTTTCACATGTGGTTTTACGCGTCGCGGCCTTTGATGAACGTCTTCGCGCTCGCGGCGACGCTTCGGGGATGCGGGGCGTGGATTCGGAGCACGCGGTCGCGTGAGAGGACAGACGTGCGCGAGGCTGTGATTTATATCACCGTGGCGACGTTTTTACTGCGATGCGACGTGGTTTTGTTGCTCGCACCGATGGGATTGCACATGCTCGCGAGCGGGTTGATTTCGGCGCCGCGCGCCGTCGGGCTCGGATCGGTCGTCGCGTTGCTGACGATCGCGACGTCCACGCTCGTGGATTCGTGGTTTTGGGGACGACTCGTGTGGCCTGAAGGTGCGGTGTTGTATTTTAACACCGCCTTGAACAAGAGCTCGGAGTGGGGGACGTCGCCTTGGCATTGGTACTTTTCGTCGGCGCTGCCGAAGAGCTTGTTGTGCGCGTATCCGCTGGCGTTGATGTCCGTCTTCATCGAGCGTCGCGCGCGCCCGATCATGTTCGCGGCGCTCTTCTACGTTGGTATGTATAGCTTTTTGCCACACAAGGAGTTGCGCTTCATATTCCCGACGCTACCGCTGTTCAACGTCGCCGCGGCGACGACTTTGTCTCGCGTCTGGAATAATCGGCGCAAGCGGCCGCTCGTCGCAGTCATCGCCGCGGGTCTTTTGTTCACAAGTCTCGCGCTCGTCTGCGTGTTCACCGCGGCGTCATCGGTCAATTATCCTGGTGGTGTGGCGTTTCATCGCCTCCATCACGACGCGAACGTCGCCCCTAGGCCTGGAAGCGTACACGTGGACGTTCCGGCGGCGATGACGGGCGTGAGCCGCTTCGGCGAAGCCGCGAGCGCGTCGTCGGGTTGGTCGTACAGTAAGACTGAGGGTTTGAGCGTCAGTGCTTTCGCCGATCATGGGTTCGATTATTTACTCAACGCGCACGAGCACGTTCCAGGGTACGAGGTGGCATTCGTCGCGGACGGGTACGCAGGATTGGCCGTCGACGTGAAGAGCGCACCATCTGTGTTGCGCGTCAAGACGAAGCCCGAGATTTACGTCCATCGGCGCGCTAGCTTAGAACATTAGCAAATAATTGTCACGCGTCAACTCAAAGTATTAGTAGTATCTATATCGATCGTCCCTACGCCTGTCGTCTCTGCGATCATACGAACGTCGATCGTCGCCCCGGCGTCGGTCGTCGCGGTACGGCTCGTACCTCCTATCACCACCCCCTCGGTACGTATCTCTATCACCGCGCCCGTATTCACGGTCGCGATTATCGCGCGGTCTGTACGAGCGATCGCGATCGGGCGAACGCGATCGGCGCTTTCTGTCGCGCCCGTCGCCGCCGCTCCGCCCACCGATGGCGAATCCCGCCTCTTCGTACTTGGCCAACCGCGCCGCGAGCTCGTCGCGCAGTTTACGAATGTGGGTCCATCCAGTGTATTGTTTACCCATCAAATGCTCTTGTCGACGCTCCTCGGTGTCGGTGTTGCACAACAACGTCCCGCTCACCGGACACGGCTCGGTCAATCGATACGCGTCCATACTATCCATCTTCGCCTTAACCTCTTTCGCGCGCTGCTCAAACGTCTCTAAATGCGCCAACTCTGCCTCGGCGCCGTCGACGTCGCCTTCCTCGCCCAATTTCTCCGCCTTCGCTGCGCTTTCCTTCATCTTCACCTCTAACAACCTCAACGTATCAGCGTCGGCGCTCGTCGCCATCTTGACCATCGCCTCCTCCTTCTCCGCCCTCGCTCGCACCATCCCGCGCTCGATCCTCCGATCGCACTCGCGAATCATCCGATCTAACACCATCTTCGTGTCCATTTCGTACCCACATTTCGCCTTTTCAGCCTCGGGCGCGAGTCGAAACGCCTCTCGCGCGCCGTCGTCCCGAACTTTTTCCTGCGCCTCCGCTCCCACGCACCGCAGGACGTCCGCGTCGGACTTTGTGTTCTTGAAACACGTCACGTCGAACCCACAGATGTAGTATTTGCACACGTCCGCGTCCTGAGTCGAGAACCACGCGGAAAAGTCAGTCACTGAAGGCTTGAGAAATCTTCAGAAAGAGAGCGGGACAACGGTCGCGCGGCGTCGCACGCACCGAGTAATGCCTCGAACGGCCGGTGCGTTGATCGAGAGGGACGTCGCGCTCGGTGCCCATGAGCTGATCGAGCATGGCGCGCATAGCGTCCGCCATGGCGACCGCTCGCGAGTCGCGAAGTGCGGGACGAAAGAACTGCGACGCGCGCGCGGAAAGAATTTCGGATCGTGTGATTGCAATGTGCCGTGCGTGCGCTAAGAAGTTCTATGGCTATGTCTGATGAATGAATGTTTCGACGTCCAACGGAGGTGAATCAACGCTCTGTCGTTTTCGCGCGCGTGAAGCGTTCGATGGAAGGGAGCGACTCGCCGCGGCCGCGATTTTCGGCGCCACGAGCGACAGCCCACAGCGAATCGTCGTTCGCGACCGCGATTTCGCGTGCACGTTGCATCGCTGATCGCGTGCGCGGGACGGTTGTCGTTTGTGGGACGTTCGCGATGGTGTCCGGCGGCGCGCCGCCGCAGTGCGCCAACGCTCTTGCATCTTCTGCGTCAACGCCAACGGACATCAAATCCATCGCTGAACACTCCTTTGCGATTTCTACGTCGAGCAATTCTTCCTTGACGTACAAAGGATGGTAGTACGGCGCGTAACCAATGCGATGGAGCCAACGCTCGACGGTTTCTCCATCCTGAATCGCCGACGCTGAGCCCGACGTTGTGGCTCGAGACGCCTTTTTCGCCGCTTCCAACTCTCGTTTCCGGTCAATCTCGTCCACGAGCGCGATCAAATCATCGTCAAATTCGTCGTTGCCGTCCTCTTGCGTGACGTGGTCGAGCTGTGAGAGCGTCTCGGCGCACGTGGCTGCGTGGCGCGAGCGCGCATCGAACGAGACACCATTCAAGTCGACGCCGCACACGGGGCACGACGTCGATTCGCTCGAGCCGACCGCGGTTCGAGACGTCGCCTGATCTCCATTACGCCGCACGGGTGAGATGGCGTGCCGTCGGGACGACATGCGTCGACATCTGGAGCAACTAACTCCACACGCCCACAAAGAAGCCGTGTAGCATCGACTGAAGCGGCCCACCGGCGCAGAGCAAACGTGTTCCACTCGGGTCCCACTGATGCGCAAAGATTGCTGGCAAACAGTAATCGCGAATCTCAATGTCGTAAAAGTCGTCATCGTGCTCATCCTCGAAGATCCCGTTGTCTGCAAAGGGGACGCAATATTGGTCGTTGAAGAGCTGGCGCACCCGACCTCGACCGTTATCGACGAGATATTTTCGCATGCGAACGTCGTAAAACGAAATCAATCCTCGACCGCCGCCAATTGTGAGTAGATTGCCGCCCTCATGGAAACTAAGACTGCGCGTGCTGTTGGTATCGCCGTATGGTAGCGCTACGGAGGCGTAAAAGTTTTTTGATCGAAAGTCCACGAAACCAATGTGCGTGCGAGAACCGACGGCGACGATTTGGCCATCGGTGGCGAGGCAGCAAGTTTCGAGATATCCTCGACACTGATATCCACTGTGTACGAGCGAAAGCGTCTCTGCGTCGAGCTGAAGTACGTGTCCGCTCGACGTGCACGTCGCAAGATGACGAGCGGGACATCGATCAACAACCTTGACGCCACGCACGCGTTCGTTCTGCGTGCACTCTCCGATCGGGTGCACCGAACCACTTGGAGTGATTCTTATCTCGTCGTAGCTAGGACTCTTAGGAAGCTGCCAGACTTTCACCGTGCAGTCGCGCGACGCCGACGCCATCGCGTCTCGTCCGATGAAGCCAACGTCGAACACGACGTCTTCGTGCCCAGAAAATGCCATTCTAGGCACGAGACATTCCGTCTCCTCGTCTCGACGGAACCCAACGATGTTGTGTGATGGACCACCGCTACACACGATGTGCTCTCGAGTCGAGCTCACCGAACACGCGTGGGCGCCGCCCCGTCTCGAAGCGGCGGCGCGAACCGCGCCGTGCCCATAGGGACCGGCCAAGAACGGCGGAGAAACGTTGATCGCTCGTAACGCCTGCGGCGTGTGTCGGCTCACCCATTGCGCGGCGATCTCCATCGCCCGGTTCCTCGTGTACGCGTCCTCCCTTCCGAGTTCGATCTCGCGCCACGCGTCTCGACGCCCTCGTCGATCGATCTCCAACTCAAACAACCGATTATCCTTCGTCCCGATCAACGCCAGATCATCCGCGAGCCACGCGCACGAGAATGCCTTATCGCAAAACGACATCGCGCCGAACGGGCGAAACGGGATCGGTCGCAGCGTTCGAAGCGCCGCCGCCGCGCGCGCCGGCGGCGCGCGATCCGGCGACTTCCAACGTTTCACGACCGCCTCCTCACGCGCGCGCAACGCGCGGTTCGCGCGCGACGAATTCAAATCTCGATCATCTCGGGACATCTTCGTGACCTCGCGCGCGGCGCGGCGCGGCGAAAACCGTTCGATCGACGTCGACGCTCGCTCGTCGTCGCGACTTCGGCGACGCGAACCGACGAGAGTCTCCAATCCAAGCCTTCCCGAGCGCGCGCGCGCGTGAGAACGACGCGCGAGACTTGAGCGCGCGCAGAAAAATATCTCGCGCGCGTCGCGCGCGTCGCGCGCGTCCCGCGCGCGCGAGCGAAGAGAGAAAACTTTTGCGCGCGACGCGGCACTTTGTGCCGCTCCATGTCGTCGTAAGCTTCGGCGTCATGCGAGACGCGGACGCGGCGCGCCGCGCCGACGCGACGTCACTGCGATCGTCGTCCAAGCGTGCGGTCGAGGCGACGCTGGAGAAGCGCGAGAAGCGTCGACGAAGGGACGATGACAAAGCACAGCTGGCGGAAGGAAACGCGACGACGACGGCGCGCGCGCGCGTCAACGACGACGCAGAGGCGCGGCGAACGATCCCTGGGCGGTCGGCGGCGTCCATCGCGGCGCAGCTCGGAGTGGCGCTGCCGTTCGCGCGCGGCGACGGGTCGACGGCGGCGACGGACGACGACGTCGGCGCGTGCGGCGTCGACGCGAAAACGAACGCCGAGAGCAGCGAAGAGGAGTGGGATGACGTCGATGATGAGCGTGACTACGGAGCGTACGTCCCGGACGTTGAACCGGAGGAACGCGTGGGGTTGGAGGATGCGCCGGAAAACGCGGGGCGAGCGAGCGGCGGCGGCGACGCGTCGACGACGAAGAAGAAAAAGAAATCGCGTCGATTGAGCGATGATGAGCGGAGGAATTTGTTGGAGACGCATCATACGCACGTGATGTGCTTAGTGGCTCGCGGTAGGTTGGTGCGGGCGGCGGCGTCGAGCGAGATTTTGCGAGCGCTCGTGACGTCGTGCGCGCCGCGGCGGTTGGTGGACGCGTGCACGACTACGACGGCGACGGTTGAGGTGAGTGCGCTGGCGAGATTAGTAGATTGGTTTGCCGATGCGACAGCACCGCCGATCGCGATCGATGGTGATGACGTTTTAGGCGCGAAAAAGGCGGTGAAGGACGCTCGATGGCGTCGCTTAGCGTTTCGAGCGGCGATGCATCGCGCGAGCGCCGGCGCGACAGGCAGCGCGTGTGGTATCGCCGCAAGACTTGCGTCGCTTTGGGCGCTTCGAGGTCGCACTGAAATAAGTGAAGAAGAGTGCGCGGCGCTGTTCGCGGCGTTGTGTCAAGGTTTGGGTTTGATGTGTCGCGTAGTGTCGTCGCTCGAGCCAGTGCCGGTTCGCGCGAGCGCAGCGAAACTCGAATCCATGGGCGTGCTGCATACACCTAAGCCACTGCCGTTAGAGACTGTGCGACGTCGCGAAGGACTTGTCCGACACTGGTGCGAGGTGTTGTGCGCGCGACACGATGCGGAATCAAATGACAAAGGAAACGCTCGCTGGGTGAGCGTTGTGCCGACGACGCGAGCATCGGTGGACGCTCCAGAGATTATTTTTGGCAATCGCAAACGTGGCACGACTGCGGATGCGACGTCGTCTATGCCGTACGTCGTGGCGTTTTACGCCGATTCGGGCGCGCGTGATGTCACACGCAAGTACTCCGCGGCGTTTTCACAGGCATTGCACCACCGCACGCCAGATTGGAAGTGGTGGGAGAAAATCACAGAGCACGTCGAAAGAATCCATCGCGACGCGATCGCGCGCGATGCCTCACCCGAGCTGCGGAAAGTCGTAGAAACGGCTGATGCCACAGAGTTATTCGAGATGGACGTGAGAAGCTCGAAAGAGCGCGTGCCCGGGACGATGACTGAGATTAAAAATCATCCGCTCTGGGTCGTCGAGCGCTTTTTGTCGCGATCACAGTGCATTCACCCTCGACATCCCGTGAAAGGTCTCATCGCCGGCGAACCAGTATTTCCGAGATCGTGTGTGAAGGAGTTGAAGAGCGCCGAGCGCTGGAAGAGCGAGTGCAGAAGACGCGTCATCGACACGTTGATGAACTCGCCCGTGCGCAAGATTCACAGCAGAGCGTCTCAGGCGCGCGTCAAGGCTCTCACGCGCGCGCGCGAAGGCTGGTTCATGACGCAAGCGGAAGGATCAAAAGAACGCTTAGACTCAGAAGAGTGGCGCGTCTCGATGTCCGAGCACGACGATTGTCCGGACGATCCGCAGAGAATTCCCGGCGACATTGCGCTCTACGGCGAATGGCAAACCGAACCTTGGACGCCTCCAGCCGCCGTGGGCGGTCTTGTGCCGAAGAACGATCGCGGAAACGTCGATTTGTACGGTAATGCATTACCACCACCGGGAACCGTGCACGTGAACTTGCCGCGAATCGCAAAAACCGCCAAATCGATGAGTATTGACTATGCCCCCGCGCTCGTCGGTTTCGAGTACAAAGCCGGCGGCAAGACGCTCCCCGTCTTCAACGGTATCGTCGTCTGCGAAGAATTCAAAGACGACTTACTCTCGAAACACGAAGAAGCCGAAGAAACGCGCCGACTCGCGATCGAGGCCAAGGTATACAAAGAAGCCTGCCTGCACTGGCGTCTCCTCCTCGGCGCGATTTGGACAAGAGCCGCGCTTCGCGAGGAATTCCAAGACGGCGAGGTTTTCCAAGATCCCACCGCTCGACGCATCGCCGCCGCTCGCGCGATGCACGAATCTGATAATCATCCAACTGCAGCCGTCGCGGTCGAACCCTTAGAACTCGGCGCCGCGGCGTACGTAGAAGAATTGTAAAACGAATGAAATGAAGCGACGCGCAAGCCGTCGTCGCCGGCGTGTCCCGACTTCAGTGCGCGGCGGTGATGCTCAACAAACGGCGGACTCCTCGAGGCCAATCTGACGCTTTTCGCTTGCGATGCGATTGCCGTGGATGCGGTGTGGTGGCTTTATTTTATTCGTACACTCTTATACGCGATCCAGCGTCGGTCGCGCGTCGCATTCTCGATTTCGCGTCGACTTTGTCCCCAGCCGAAGTGACTGGTAAAATCCGTCTCGCGCGCGAGGGAATCAACGCCACTGCGGCTGCGAGCGATGCGACGACGATGAATGCATTTTTGTCGTTTCTAGAGCGCGAGCCAGATCTCGAGCAGGCGCTGTACGGGGTAGACTATAAGCTCGAACCGGGGTGCGCGCACTGTTTCGAGACGCTGAGCGTGCGCGTCGTCGACGAGCTCTGTCCGTTCGGTGAAGTGAACTTGGGCGTGGATGGAGAATGCGTGCAAAGTTTGACGCCTGAGGAATGGAAGTGAACTTGGGCGTGGATGGAGAATGCGTGCAAAGTTTGACGCCTGAGGAATGGGCGGCGGAGGTTCGATCGCGAGATACGACGAAGTCGAGTTTATTGGACGTTCGAAATTTCTACGAGAGCCGCCTTGGCCATTTTTTCGGCAGCACTTGCGCGCCCATTCGCCGGTTTTCGCAGTTCAAGGAGTGGCTGGCACGCGATGGCGTGCTCGAGAGAGAAATCAAGGATAAGGACCTGTATATTTTCTGCACCGGAGGCGTACGGTGCGAAAAGGTGGCGACGTATTTGACGACGCGGCTACCCGAGGGCTCGCGGCCGAGGACCGTTCGTAAACTAGCCGGCGGCATCGTGGCGTACGCCAAGTCTGGAATAAACGAACGTGACGGTTTATTCAAGGGCTCCAATTATGTTTTCGACGCGCGCGGTTCGACTCCTGTCGGTCAAGACTTACCATCGACGTCTTGGTGCGACGGATGCGGCGACGCGAGTGGTCGAATTTCAAAGTGCGTCGGAAAGTCGTGTCACGTCATCCTCATCGCGTGCGAGCGCTGCGGCGATACCGTGTACTGTTGCACGAGCTGCCGTGATCAAACAGAGCGAGCGCGCTTGGATGAGGACAACTTCAGACGGCGCGCATGCGAGTGTGACTCATTCGAATCGCGCGAACGCCGACTTCGTCACGCGCAGCGATGAAGACGCCAGAGTCGCCTCGCGCTCGATGTTAGACACGTAGCTTGTAGCTTAGTTCGGTATAGGTGATTGTGATAATATTTTCATTACAAAATATTATACGGCGACGACGGGGGAAGTGATGACGGTGCCGACGCCGGTGTCGGTGAGAATTTCGAGGAGTAGGCTGTGCTTGGCGCGACCGTCGATGATGTGCGCGCTCTTCACGCCGTTCGTGATGCTGGTCATGCAACATTCGACTTTGGGAATCATGCCTCCCGCAATCACACCCTTCGCGATGGCTTCTTCCGTCTCCTTCATGGTCAGCTCGCGAATCAAAGTGTTGGGATCATCCTTATCGGTGCACACGCCCGGAACGTCCGTCATCAAGATGAGCTTCTCCGCCCCGAGCTTGGCCGCGATTGCACCAGCCGCGGTATCCGCGTTCACGTTAAGCGCCTGACCGTCTGCATCCATGGCGACAGTGGCGACGACGGGAATGTACCCCACATTCACGAGTTCACGAATCAACCGCGTGTCCACCTGCGTCACGTCGCCGACGAAACCCAACTCCTCGCTCTTCACCACGCCGCGCAATAAATTCCCATCCTTGCCGCAGATCCCGACAGCTTTCCCGCCTGCGCACGAAATCAAGCTCACGATGGACTTGTTCACCTTACCCGTGAGCACCTGCTCGACGATTTCCATCGTCTGCGCGTCGGTGACTCGCAGCCCGTTTAAGAACTTCGCCTCGACGCCGACCCTGTTCAGCATCGCGTTAATCTCTGGCCCACCCCCGTGCACGAGCACCGGCCGAATGCCCACCGTCGACAGCAACACCACATCACGAATCACCGCCGCCTTCAGTTCCTCGGACTTCATCGCCGCGCCGCCGTACTTGACCACCACGGTTTGCCCCGCGAAGCGTTGCAAATACGGCAACGCCTCCGACAGCACCTTGACGCGCGTTTGATTATCGCTCTCCTGTTCCGCGCTCAGCGCGATCGCGCGCGCGCGATGCGCGGTTGAAGTCTGCGATCGCGAACCCGCTCGTCAGTCTCGCGCTTTCCGTCGATCGCGCGCCGTCTCCAATCGTATTCCCCGCGCCTCGGCGCGTCGTCGCCGCGCCGCGTTCAAAACCTAGTCCGACGCCCGCGCGTTCGCGCGCGCGCCACCGTCGCGCGCGACCCGCGCGCGCGGCGCATCGCGACGACATCGTCGTTCGCCGCGCGCGCTCGATCCCGCGCGCGCGCCCTCGGCGCCGCGTCGCCGCGTCGAAAAACATACCCTGGAACGCGTCGCGAATCTTCGCGCCCCCCGCGCGCCGTCCCCGCGCGCGCTCGCGCGCGCGCGCGTCGCGCACGACGCGGCAGACATGTTTAAGTTCTCACGCGGCCCGTCGACGGGGCGGAAGAGGCGCGCGCGTCGACGAGACGCGGCGAGGAAATTGCGGCACAAAGTGACGGTTCGCCCGCCCATGGGACGGTTTCGAGGCGTCGACGCGCCCGAGATCGATCTCGACGCCTACGTCGCGTCGTTGACGCCCTCGCGCGCGCGTCACGCGTCGCACGCGCGCGCGAGCGCGTCGCGAGACGCCGTGCGCGTCGCGCGGTGGTTGGAGAATGAAAAAGTGCTCTTGCTGACGTTTCGCGACGCCGCGACGCAGCGACGGGCGCTGGGACGACTTTCGATGTTCATCGAGGACCCGGAGTGGCGCGGGAAAATCGCGGACGCGCTGCCGAGCGGCGCGAGGGGCGGGGTGGCGAATTACAGCGGACACAACGCGCGCGCGCGGGAGGTGTGCGCGTTTTACGCGGCGGCGCGGCGCGAGGGCGGGTGCTGGGAGGACGAAGAAGCGGTCGTCGAGGCGCTGGTGCGGTGCGGAGCGCTTCGGAGGAATGAGGATGGCGCGGTGGAGGTGAGCGAAAGCGCGATGGGGCGCGGAGGGTGGTGCGAATACGACGGCGAAGACGACGACGAGGAGAGCGTCGTTCCGGAGACGTGCGTCATCGCCGTGTGCGCGAGCGGAGACGCGCGCGAGGTCCAGGATGCGCTTTTACACGAAGCCATGCACGGGCTGTGGTACGCCAGGGAAAATTATGCGAGTTGGTGCTACGAATTTTATCGCGGCGACGCGCTCGGGGACGAGGAGCGCGCGATTTGGGTCGACTTTCTTCGCGAGCTTCGTTACGACGTGTCCGTGCGCGAGGTCGTGGTGAACGAGTTTCAGGCGTACATGGCCACAGAACGCGTGTTATTCGGCGGCGACGGCGCGACGGCGAACAAGGGAAAGAAATCAGGCGGCGCGATCGTTCGCGCCGGCGACGCGCTCGCGGCGATGCAAAAGAAATTCGCCGCGGCGGCGAGAGACGCCGTGCCGGACCCACCGCGGTGCGGACAGCTCACCGTGGTGTGGGAATAAATTATTTTATTTTTTTCGCCCTCGTTCGACGCGATGGGACGCGAAAATCTCGAAAATCGTCGGTGTACATTTTACAGATGAATAATAAAAGGGCGCCCCGAGGGCGCGTCGACGCCTCGGCGCCCTCGGGGGCAAAGAATGAAGCCAAAAAAGCTCACTAAATACGCACTCTCGCCGCTCGAACGCATCGCGCGCTCACACCGCGATGTCCCCGCACGCGTGCATCGCCGTCCAACTCGGCCGACTGCTCATGTTCCCCGTCACGCGCCGCGCGAGCGCGTCCTCGCGCGTCACCGCGACGCCGTGCTCGCGCTCGTCCGCGTCCCCGCCCATCCCGTCGTTCACGAACATCACCTCGTGCTCCTCGATCGTCCTCGGCGCCACGAACATCTTCCTCCTCGCGCTCCCGCTCGCGCTGTCCTCCGCCCCGTCGTACGCGTACCCATCCACGCGCAAGTGCGCCGGCGGCACGAAGCCGCGCAAACCCCACCTCGCGCGCGCGTCGCCCCGTCGCGCGTCCGAACCTCCCTCGCTCGCCCGCGGCGCGTTATACGCGCTCGCGTAGTACGAATCGTTCCTCGCCACCCCATCGCTCCGCGCGTCGTCCGTTCGCGCGCGCGTCGCGCGCATTCGCGCCTCCATCGCTCGCGCGTCGCTTTTTGCGTCGCTTTTTCGCGCGTCCCCGTCGTCGCGTTATCCGGTCGCCGCGCCTCCGCACGCGATCGTCGCGTCGCGCCGCGAGCGCCGCGCGTCGATCGACGCGTCGTGTCGACGTTCTTCGACGCGCGACGCGTTATGTCGCGAAGACGCGGCGCGCGCGACGCGCGAATCGTCGCGGTGTGGCGACGCGTCGCGCGGCGCTGACGTGGCGACGCGTCGTCGCCGCGCGCGTCGAATCGGATTCGGCGCGGGTCTTTCTTTAGGCGGGCGACGCGCGGTGACTCGTATTTAACGTACGCGCATTACCATCATGCGCGCGCGTCGATCGATCGATCGATCGTGCGTAAATAGAACAGCCCGGGTCGCGGCGCGCGTCGTCGTCCGTCGCCTTTTTCGTATACATATTAACGTCGGTACATCGCGGTCGAGTGTGTCATAAATATATATTATGTGTATAACTGGACTGTATACCCGATTGTCCGTGAATCCCCATCGCGCCGTCGACGGCAATTGCGCTCGCGACTCGCGAGCGCGATCGCGCGACGCGAACGCGCGCGCCGACGGCGTTCGCGCGAATCGCGTCGACGTCCGGGTCCGACATGCCGCGCTGGACGACCGTCGACGACGCCGCGACGGCGCTCGCGGAATCGCGCGGCGACGACGGCGCGCGCGTCGCGCTCGTCGACGTCGCGCGCGCGTGCGACGCGGTCGCGCGCGACGCGAGCGACGCGGCGAACGCGCGACGCGGACGCGCGCTGCTGGCGATCGCGGCGCGCGCGCGCGAGACGCGCCGAGGACGACGCGCCGAGGACGCGGCGGGAGACGCGCGGCGCGACGCGGAGGCGCTCGCGCGGGACGCGCGCGCGAGCGGGGCGAGCGAGGCGGCGATCGACGCGATCGAGGCGTGCGCGAGAAGCGCGAGGGCGTGGGAAGAGGCGGCGGCGGCGCGGGAAGACGCGGCGCGGGCGCGGAGGACGGCGCGGGAGAGGGCGAGCGCGAAGGCGCGGGAGCGGGACGCGGAGGACGCGCTCGGGACGATGAATCTCGGCGAAGCGGCGAGGGCGGCGAGCGCGGCGAACGTGATCCTGCGCGGCGAGGCGGAGGAGGAAGACGCGGAGAGCGACGACGATCGGGGCGTGGACGATGAGGCGCGAGCGACGTGCGAGCGCGTCGTCGAGCGCGTTCGACGCGTCGTGGACGAAGAGGTGAGCGCGAGCGTCGTCTTCGAGGGGTCGTCGCGGGTTTCCATCGACGCCGCGCGGTTGAGACGCGCGTGCGAGCGTTTGGCGGAGATTAGCGCGGATGAGACGCGTCTGAGGACGTCCATCGTGGCCAGGGCGCTGGTGGATGAGTTTTTAGCGCCGATGATTCGCGCGGGGGCGAAGAGCGTCGTCAAAGTCGTCGAAGAAGACGGCGGCGATTCGCTGCGGTACGAAACCGCGACGACGAAAAGCGTGGACGACGACAGCGCGCAAGCCTCGCTCGAGACGGCGTTGAGGTGGATCAGAAGTAAGTTGCCGAGCGAAGACGTCGCGAAAGCCGTCGGCGTCGAGGCGTGGGGAGACATCGCGAAGACGTGCGTGAACGCTTGGTTGAGCGCGCGACCGAGCGAGCGCGCGATCGATCGAACGTGCGCGGTCGAAGTCGTGGCTTCGAATTGCGGATTCGTGCCTCCGCCGTCGGACGGCGCGGCGTCGTACGCGGGCGGCGCTTTGGGCCCGCTCGAAGCCGAGGCGCTCGCGACGGAGATGCGCGAGGCGGAGACGCGCCGCGCCGCGGTGCTCGCGCGGGCGCGCGAGCTCGCGTTGAGTGACGATCAGACCATCGTTCGAACTTTGGGCGATGCGAAAACGCGTGGCGTAGGCCGCGGGACGGGCGAGGAAACTGAGACGTCGAAAGGCGCAAACAATCTTCTCGACGGCGCGCCCCGCACCGTGAGCAAGGCGACGGATTTACTCGCGGCGCACGTCGACGACGTGCTTCAATCGGCGACCGAGCTCGATCCGCACGCCCACCGGGCGTCAGCGAGCTTAGCCGCCGCCGCCGCGGATTGTCTAGATTTGTTTCGCGCCTGCGTCATCGCCGCGCGGGGAGAACAATTGAAGACAATTCACGCCGCTTCGCTCGTGTTTTACAACGATTGTCACCATCTGGCGAATCGCTTCAGCGCGAGCGTGTTCGCGCGCGGCGTGGCGTTAGAGCGACAGATCGGTCGTACGCCTGCGCTCATTTGGCCCGTCGAGCCTTTGAGAGCGTTAGGTGACGCTACTCGTGCGGAGGCCAATAATCGAGCGCTGCGCGAATTGCACGCCGCGCTCGACGTCGCGTCTGGGTTTTTGCGCTCGGCGGAAGTTCAGGTGAAAGAAGACATCGTCAAATCCATCGCGCGCGCGCGACACGTGATCCACCGCGTGGGTACGACGAGCATGTATGTCTTGCCCGATCCCATCGGAACGCAAGACGCGGCCGAGTTGGCGCTGCACTACGCGAGACGCGTGACGCTCGAAATCCTCTCCATGGAGGACATCTCGGTGGAGGAATCAGAAGCTTTGACGGAGATTATCGGCGTCGCGTTCGCGAGCGAAGGGTTAGTGGGCAAGAAGGGCGACGAAGACGCGATTCGCGCGCTCTTACGAGCCGTCGGCCCGGAATGGCAAAAAGTTCGAGAGCTCGGCGTCATGCTCAGCGCGCCTCTTCGCGACATCGCGACGAGCTGGGAGCGCGGATCGTTGCAGAAAGTCGGTTTTACCGCGAGCGAAGTTCGCGGTTTCATCGGTGCGCTGTTTAGTGAAACTCCGCTTCGAGCGGAGTGCCTAGCTAGAATAGGATAGTTTCGTAGATTAGCGGTAAACGTACGAGATATTGCGTTACATCACACCGCGTCGCGCCGCCGAATTATTACTTCGTCTCGAGGAGCTCGCCGTCTTCGTCGAACGAGTACGTCACGACCGAGCCAGATCTGGGCTTGCGTCCGATTGCCTTGTAGTGCACCGCGCTCGTGTTGCAAATCTTCACGAAATCGTCACCCTTGAGCGACGCGCCGCCGACCAAGAACCCGTCGATATCGCTCAGACGAGCCAATTCGGAGCAGTTGCCGGCGTTGACCGACCCCCCGTACTGAATGCGCGTCGCCTTGGCCACCTCTTCGCTGACGTTATCCGCCAGCCACTGACGAATCTTCGCGTGCACGTCTTGAACTTGCTCGGGCGTGGCCACCTTGCCAGTCCCGATCGCCCAAATCGGCTCGTACGCGATGACGACTTGCGATCCCCAGCTGGAGTGCTCCTTGTCGTCGATCTCCGTCGCCACGGCTTTGAGCTGAGCGAAAATCACATCCATCGTCTTTCCGCTCTCTCGCTCCTCCAGCGTTTCTCCGACGCACACGATCACGGACAAGCCGTGAAACCGCGCGTGCGCCACCTTCTTCCCCACGAACTCGTTCGATTCGTTGAAGAGATTTCTCCGTTCGCTGTGCCCGAGAATCACCCAAGGAATTCGTAAATCCTCCAACATCTCCGCGCTCACCTCCCCCGTGAACGCCCCCGTATCGCTATCGTAATGATGCGTCGGATCCACCAAACCCGGCTCGACCCAGCAATTCTGCGCCGCGACCTCGTACGGCGCCTTCAACGTCTCCGTCGCCTCGTCCAAGAACAAAAACGGCGGCGCCACGACGACGTCCACGTCCCTCAGCTCTCCCGCGTTCAGCTCCTCGATCAGCGTCTTCACCGACGCGCGCGTGCCGTTACACTTCCAATTTCCTCCCACGATGAACCGTCCGTTCCCCGCGTTCGTCGCGACGCGTCGTCGCGCGTCGTCGTCGCGCGGTCGCGTCAGCCATCGGCATCGCGTCGTTCGTTTCGTCGCGTCGCGCGCCGGCGTCGCGACGCGCGTCGGCGTCGCGACGCGCGTCATCGCGGTCATCGCGGCGTCGTTCGCTCGATCCGTCGCGCGCGCCGGAGGCGCGGCGTCGTCGACTCGCGTCGGCGTCGCGCGCGCGACGGATAACGTCCGACGGGTGCCGAATGTCCGAATTCACATACATCCTCACTGTTTGTCCATAGAAACGCCCACCGACCTCGACGAGGGGGCCTGCGCGACGCGCCGCACACCCGCGCGCGCGATGCACGCCGCCGCCCGAACGATCGCGCGACGATGCGCGCGACGCGCGTCCGTCTCCACGTCCGTCGCGCGTCAATTCGCGGTGCGCGAGCGACCGAGCGACGACCGACGCGCGCGACGAACGCGACGCGCGAACGATGACGTCTCGAGCGAGAAGACTGACGACGACGCGACGCGCGCGACGAACGCGACGCAGGCCGTGCCGCAGGGCGCAGGAGGCGCGACGAGCAACGCGGATGAATACGCGAAGATTCGCGCGACGCACGCGAACGTGACGGTGCGTGAGAAGAGAAGAGTGGGGGATCGAGCGGGACGCGAGGCGCGGGACGGAGGAGGACGACGCGCGAGGACGACGCGGGAAGACGACTGACGACGGGTGATGCGCGCGCAGTGGCCGGAAATTATCAATAAACCGATCGAAGAGGTCGATCCGGAGATGTCGGAGATCATCGAGCGGGAAAAGGCGCGACAGTGGAAGGGGCTCGAACTCATTCCTTCGGAAAATTTCGTGTCGAAGTCGGTGATGGACGCCGTGGGGTCCATCATGACGAACAAGTACTCTGAGGGTTACCCGGGAGCGCGTTATTACGGTGGGAACGAGTTCATCGATATGGCTGAGTCGATGTGCCAAGAGCGCGCGCTCAAGGCGTTCAACCTGGACCCGGCGAAGTGGGGGGTGAACGTGCAGTCGCTCTCGGGTTCGCCCGCGAACTTCCAGGTGTACACCGCGCTTTTGCAGCCGCACGATAAGATCATGGCGCTCGATTTGCCGCACGGTGGTCACTTGTCGCACGGTTACCAAACCGACACGAAGAAGATTAGTGCGACGTCCATCTTTTTCACTTCCGTGCCGTACCGCTTGGACGAGTCCACCGGCTTGATTGACTACGACGCGTGCGAAAAGACTGCGGCTTTGGTTCGCCCGAAGTTGATCGTCGCCGGTGCGTCCGCCTACGCGCGTTTGTACGATTACCCGCGAATGCGCAAGATTGCGGACAACTCCAACGCCATCTTGCTCGCCGACATGGCGCACATTTCCGGTTTGGTCGCCGCGGGCGAGGTGCCGTCGCCGTTCGACTACGCCGATGTCGTCACCACGACCACGCACAAGTCTCTCCGAGGCCCGCGTGGTGCGATGATCTTCTACCGTAAGGGTGAGAAGGGCAAGGATAAGAAAGGCAACCCGATCATGTACGATTTGGAGAGCAAGATTGATTTCGCCGTCTTCCCGGGTCTCCAAGGGGGTCCCCACAACCACACCATCGCCGGTCTCGCGGTGGCGCTCAAGCAAGCGGCTAGCCCGGAGTTCAAGGCTTACCAAAGGCAAGTCATGAGCAACATGCAAGCCATGGCGAACCGCCTCGTCCAACACGGTATCAAGCTTGTGTCTGGGGGTACGGATAACCATCTCGCTTTGCTCGACTTGCGCCCGATGGGCGTCGACGGCTCTCGCGTCGAGCGCGTCTTGGAGCTCGCGCACATCGCGTGCAACAAGAACACCGTCCCGGGTGACGTTTCTGCCATGGTGCCGGGTGGTTTGCGCATCGGTACTCCGGCGTTGACCTCGCGTGGTTTCACCGAGAAGGATTTTGAACAAGTCGCCGAGTTCATCGTTCGCGGCATCAAAATCGCGCAAGACGTCAAGTCCAAGTCTGAAGGCACCAAGCTCAAGGACTTCCGCGCCGCGCTCGAGTCCAAGGAGTGGCCGGAGCTCACGCAACTGACCAAGGATGTCGAGGAGTTCGCCACGCAATTCCCGACCATCGGTTTCGAGAAGGCTGAAGGCAAGTACACGCAGTCTCTGTGAGTTTTTGAAACGCGCGCGCTTTACTCTGTTCATTTATATCACTCATCAGCACGATGAATTACGAAATTTGCAATGTTCACACACCATGATTTTGTTTCAAATCATTTCGCTCATTTAGCCGATGATGATGCTGTCGTCTTTCAATACAATTTGCGTCGCGTTTGAGGCGCCGCGGCTAAATTAGATGCGCTAAAAACTCTCAGATGTACTGGCTGACCCATCTGAAACCCTCGGCGTATCCCATGCGACGAACGACGGAGCACATGAAAACTTCAATCGGTCGCATGTTCGTGTTCTCCAAGTTCACCTTACCCTTCCCCGTGGTGTAATTCGTCAATCCCAAGCAGTGTCGTAACTCCTCCTCGCTCGCCGCGTGCGGAATGTCAATCTTATTCCCCAAAATCAAAAACGGCACGTTCCCGAGCGAATCATCGCCGAGCAAAGAATCGAGCTCCTTCTTACTCTCCATGAACCGCTCCTTATCCACCGCATCGACGAGAAACACGATCGCATCCACCTTGGCGTAGTAATCCTTCCACACGCGTCGCGCGACTTCGTGTCCGCCCAAATCAAACGCCTTGAACCGGATCTGCCCGATCGACAACTCCTCGCTCGTCGGGTACTGCGTCGGCTGATGCTGCGCCAATCGTTCATCCTTGAGCATGTGCATCAATGTCGTTTTCCCCGCGTTATCTAACCCCTGCGCGTGCGTTAAAACCGTTCGCGCGCGCGTCAGTCACACGAAATCCGTCGACTTTCGTCGCGGCCCGTTGCGTCGCGATCTTCATCTTTTCCGTCGTTTTCGCGCGCCGCGACGCGCGCGCGCGCCGTCTCGCACGCTCAAACGACGCACCAAAAACAGTATCTTCGCATTCTTCTGCCACAGCCCGAGACTGGCGAGGACGTCGTAGAACCAGTCGAAGAAGAACACCATGGCGCGTTGTGCCGCGCCCGCGCGCGCCGCGCGTCGCGTCGTCGACGCGAGACGACGCCTCGACCGCGACTCGACGGCGCGAATGGCGTCGCGGCTCGCGCGGACGCGCGTTAAAAATACGCCGCGTCGATGGCGCGCGTCGTCGGCGGCGCGCGCGGCGACGCGCGGGCGCGGACGACGCGCGACGCCGTTCGCGCCGCTCGAAATATCTGCAGCTTCGCGCGGCGCGGCGCGAGCGGCGCGCGCGCGCGGGCGTCGGGTCGTCGTCGTGCCGGGATTTTTGACCGGGAGCGACGCGTACGAGGGCGTCGCGCGCGCGCTGGCGCGAGCGATCGGGGACGACGCGCGCGTGCGCGTCGCGCCGGTGAAGCGAGAGATGTGGTTCGGGACGCTGCGCGGCGGTTCGTTCGAGGAGATTTTAGACGTCGTCGACGCGTGCGCGCGAGAGGCGGCGAGGGATGGCGGTGAGAGGGTGTGCTTGGTCGGACACAGCGCGGGAGGGTGGTTGGGGCGGTTGTATTTGGGCGACGCGCGGGCGTATCGCGGCGAAGCGCCGTACGACGGCGCGCGATTCGTGGACGCGTTGATCACGCTCGGCGCGCCGCACGGGAGCTTGGAGAAGTATCCGTTCGGTCGCGTGAGAGAGAATAGACCGGGGGAGAGCGAGTCGATGCCGGACGACGCGCGAGGGTCGTCGCTCGCGTTTACGAATTATTATTATCCGGGCGCGTATCGCGCCGACGTGCGATACGTCGACGTCGTCGGTGATTACGCCCGCGGCTCGGCGAATTTCGAGCTCTTTGACGCGCTGTGCGATAGGAGTGACACCAAGCGACCGCTCGTCGATCGCGTGCGCGCCGCTTGGGAAGCGTTCACGATCGGAGTTTCGTACGCCGCCAACTGCGGAAGAGCCGACGTCCGCGGCGACGGCGTCACCCCGATCGACACCGCCCACGCCCTGACGGGCTCTGAACACGTCATCTTGCCCGGCGTGTACCACGGCCCGACGAAACCGACTCGTTGGTACGGCGCCGATTCCGTCGTTGAACTGTGGTATCCGTACTGTTTGTAACAAAGCTCGCCCGCCGGCCGCCGCCGCACAACGCGCCGATGTCCGATCGCGCCGTCGTCCCGAGCGCGTCCGCCGAGCTCGCGCGCGCGTCGTCGCCGTCGTCCACGACGCGCGCGCGCGTCGAAGTGGACGCCGGCGACGACGCGCGCGTCACCGCGCTCGGTTTCAAGCGCTTCCTGTGGCCAATCCACGAGCGTGAATTCGTTCGCGACGTCCGCGCGCGCATCGCCGGCGCGTTTCGCGCGCGCGGTCTGCTCGCGGAGGACGCTTTCGACGCGTCCGAGGTGAGGCTGGAGATCGATGGGTACGAATTGCTGGACGAGTGCTTGGCGAGGGACGTGGTGCGGGACGACGACGTGGTGCGAGCGAGACGACGCGCGGACGCGGGGAGGCGCGCGGACGCGCGCGCCTCGCCGCGAGCGATCGGGGAGATATTCCAGAGCGAGCATCGACCGTTGGCGCCGGCGGTGAGCGATGGAGAGGAGGAAGGCGCGAGGACGCTTCGATTGGGCGACGACGGCGGCGCGTCGACGAAGCGGAGTCGGAGCGCGAAGCGGAAGAGTAATAAACGCGCGAAACGACGCGTAGAATTTGATACGTTGGAGGATTTACAAGTGGTGAGCGATAGTACGGATGAGGAAAACTGTGAGGCGGGACGGGCGGAGGAAAGACGGCGGAAGAAGACGACGTACGCGCCCGAGCCTTTGCCGGATTACGACGCGAAACCGAAACCAAAGCGCGCGGGGGATTACGTGCACATCAGCACGCCGTATGTGCCCGATCCGGAGAGCGATGCGGCCAGAATTTTGGCAAAGAGAGATCAGTTTCGGCGAGATGTTCGCGAATCCGGCGCCGGGGCGTGGGAACTCAACGTCTTCCGGAGCGAGTTGCCGGACGACGAAGTGCGGGAGTTCCCGACTGCGACGACGCTCAAGAGATCGGATTTTATCGCGTACAAATTACGCCATCCCACGCCCGGCGTGAGCGGTGAGTATTATCAGGGACGTGTGATGCACTTCGATCCCGTCACGAGAGAAGTCCGCGTCAAGCCCATGCCCGAGGATCGCGTCACGGCGGCGGGGCATTTATTCTTCAAACTTCGTCAGCGCGCGCCCGAGCCGTTCAATAAGCTCGGTGAACTGATCGGAAACTTTGACGAAGTGATGCACGACGTCAGACTCATAGGTGGTCGGAGCGTTTGGGAAGGCGACGTGCCGTCGAAGACTTGGACGCCCGGACGAGTGTATCAAAAGCCGCCGGGTTGGCAGCCCGGGCAGCGGGAGACGAACGAAGAGTACGAGGAATGGCTTGAAGAGCACATTAAGATACACGAGTACCAGATGGCGAACGCGCGTAAATGGGACGAGAAAATCGTGCGCGGCGATCGAAACTGGCGCGACGGCGACGGCGCGAGTCGACGACGACCGCATCGGCACGAGCGCGCGCGCCAGCAACGAGAACGAGAAGAAGAGCGAGAACGCGAAGAAGCGCACCGTTGGCCGACTTCCGCGGAGGAACTGCAGGCAAAGTTGATGGCGGAGTGGAAGGCGGAAGAAGCGGCGAACACGCTCGCTTCGCCAGCCGCTGCGCCCAAGCCTGGCGGTCTTCCGCCTCGCATTCCCGGCGTCGAACAGCCGCCGCCGCCGCCGGGATCGCCCCCGAAACCGACGACGGCGCGGAAGAAGTCGCCGGAGACGCGCCGCGCGCGCCGCGCGTCCACCGCCGCCGCGGTGGCCATGTTTCGCGACTCTGGAGACATTTGAACAAAACAATAGCGACTATACGGTAGCAATACAACGACTAGTAGCCAAACCTCGCGACCATCGCGACGTTTCTTTCGCGCTATTTTCTGAGCGATCGAAAAGTCCTGTTGGACAGGAACAGCATCCCGAAGAAGAACACCGCCTCGAGCGCCCCCCGCGGGGCGTCGACCGCGAACGAGCTCCCGAACGCGCCGCCCAACGCCGTGCCGACCGCGAGCGCGGCGCCCATGCGCGGGTCCACGTTTCCCATCCTATAATGCGTCCCGAGCGCGACGACGGACGGCGGAAGCATCGCCAACAACGACGTCCCGAGCACCGCGGCTTGCGGCAACGGCGACACCAGCGCCAGCAACGGCGTCACGAGCGTTCCACCGCCGATCCCGAGCAACCCGCTCGCGAATCCCGCCGTCGCTCCCACCGCGACGAGCGTCGGCGCCGACGCCGCCGCGTCAAACTTTTCCTTCCCTCCCTCGCCGCTCTCCCTCGCGCGAAACGCCACCGCCTTCAGCGGCACCATCGGCGCCGCGCCCGCCAAGAACCACGCCAGCGTTCGACGCAGCGCCGCGCAGTCCATCCTCGCCGTCATTCGCGCGCCCAGCGGCGCGCTCAGCGTCGCCGCGCCGCCCAGGAGCGCCGCCGCCGCGTGATCCGTCAGCCCCTCCCGCGCGAACGTCCCCGCGCTCGCGCTCGCCGTGCCGACGACGGCGACGAGCGACGTCCCGCTCACGACGCGCTGCGGCACCGTCTTGGCCGCGCTCGCGACGACGGGCGCGATCAGCGCGCCGCCGCCGACGCCGACGCACGCGCCGAACGCGCCGGCGACGAACCCGAGCGGCGCGCTCAGCGCGAGCGCCCTCGCGCGGTCCGCGGGCGAGGCCTCGGCGCGGTACGCGCGACGCGCGAGCGTCGTCGCCGACGACGCGACGGCGCGACGCATGGCGCGCGTCGCGCGCGACGCTCTGACGCGAATGGAATCGCCGCGGCACTTCGAGACGCGCGCTCGCGTCGCGGCGGCGTCGCGACGCGACGCGCGCGGCGCGAACGCGCGGCGAAAGTCGAGGGCGAACGCGCGGCGCGCGATGGGGACGCTGTCGCGCGCGCGCGCGCGCGCGGTGGCGTCGAGAAGGGATAACACGGCCGTTGAAGCGGCGGCGCGTTTGGACGTGAAACCGACGCGGGAGCGCGCGTGGACGGCCGAGGACTCGAGCGAGGACGCGCGGGCGCGGGCGTTGGCGGTGCAGCACGCGCGGGCGGCGCACGCGCTGACGGAAGACGAAGAGCGCGGACGCGGGACGCGCGCGAGGGTTGGCGGCGAGGGGGACGACGCGCGAGGCGGCGACGACGACGATTGGACGTGCGCGACGTGTCGAGCGACGTACGGGCGCGGAGAGACGAGCGTGAGCGATGGGTCGTGGACGACGTGCGCGGTGCGGCGAGGAAGGGCGCGAGGAAGGGCGATGCTCGTCGCGCGGGGCGACGTGTTCGACGCGACGGAGTTTTTAAAGACGCACCCGAGCGGACCGGCGCCGATACTGCGCGCGATGGCGCGCGATAACACCGAAGATTTAGAGATGCATAGTTCTAGAGCGAGAGGGATTTGGGAAAGGTTTCGCGTGGGTAAGCTGACTCCCTGCGGCGAGGGAGGCTACGGCGAGTTTCAACCGCCGCCGACGTCGCCGCTCGGGTGCGCCATCACGTGAAATATTCGTTCGTAGTACCGGTAGTCGTAGTTAGAGAGGTTTTAGTCGTATAGCAAGCACTAATCGTAAGAAGTCGCTCTCGTCGTGGCGTCGTGTCGTGGCGTGTTGGTACAAAATCGCCAGAAAAATATCGTTGTACAGCGGCGGCGCGAATAATTTCGTCGCTCACGCGAGCGCGTGACTGACGCGTTGCGGTTCTTGCGCAAACACCTTCGTGCTCATCACGCGCGTCGTGAGTAGCTTTTCAGCGAGTCCAACCCCGAAAGCGGCTTGCACGCCGCTCTTGATTTGTTCGTTCTGTTGGATGAGCTGTCGCAACTCTCCGTCGTCCCAAGAAAACACTCTGCAGCGTTCGGCGGCGACGACGGTGGCGCTCGCCGCGCGCGGACGTTTGGATTGCTTCTTCGCGTTCGATCCCGCGATCGAACGCATTAAACTCATTTCTCCGATGAACGATCCGGCATCGATGGAGTTGACGGATTTCCCGCCGACGTAAACCTCCGCCGAGCCGTCGATCAGCACGTGCACGTTTTCGTTCATCTTCCCCTCCTTCGTGAACTCGAATCCGCGCTCGATGTCGCGCCACTTCCCGTGCTTCAACAGCGTTCTGAACGAATTCAGCGCCATGTGAGAGAAGTGTCGATCGTACAGCGATCGCTCCTCCGTCGTGCACCAGTGTTCCGCGTTGTATTCGTCGTAGTACAACTTCGCCACCCAAAACACGTTAATCGCGACGAACAGCGCGTTCCAGCGAATCGGCAACCACAGCGGAACGTCGCGAAAATACTGAAACACGACCGCCGCGCTCAATCCACCGACCGCGAGCGCCCTCAGCGTCAACAAATCGCTCGTCATGTAACTGTATCCCAACAGCAAAAAACTCACGTGCCCGGCCACCGACGAGAGCGACGTCGCGACGCGTCCCCGCGCCCCCGGGAACACTCGAATCTCGCGTTCGCGCACCATGAACGCGTTCACGCGCCGCATCGCGTCCGTCGCCGTCGCCGCGCTCGCGCTCGCGCTCGCGCTCGCGCTCGCGCTCGTCGTCCCCCTCGCGCGCTCGAACGCCCGCCATCCCGTCCCCGCCCGCTCGCGCGCGCGCATCCGCGCCACCGTCGCGCCCGCGCTCGCGCACCGCCCCGTCCCCCCGATCGCGTCGCGCGCCGCCCGCGCCGTCGCCGCCGTCGTCGTCGCGCCGCGCGCGCGTCCCGTCGACGCGACGTCGCGTCCCGTCATCGCGCGCGCGACGTCGCGCATCGCGACGCGCGCGACGCGCGACGCGCGCGACATCGACGCGACGCGGCGTTCGCGACGCGCCGTCCGCGCTCGCGCGCGCGCGCGTCGCGCGACGCCGACTCGCGCCGGCGACGCCGCGGCGCTTCGGAAGCGCGGCGCGTCGACGATTTATCGCGCGCGCGCGCTATGTAGATCGGCTTCACGCATCGCACGATGCGCACGTTTCGCGCGACTTTTCTGGATAGTACCGGATGTCCGAATATTTTCGTATGGTGTTTCAGTGAGACGTCGAATAGACGATATCCAGGGGACCGACCGATCGAATCGTCGGCCGCGTCGTCGCCGCGACACGTCGACGCGATGCGGATCGCGAGCGCGACGCGACGCGCGAGCGCGGCGCGATGCGCGGCGCGCGTCGACCGCGTCCGCGCCGATCGATCGCGACGCGGGCGCGCGACGACGCGGGACGTCGAACGGCGCGCGACGAGAATCGGCGGCGGCGGCGAGCGATGGGAATTCCAGGCGCGCGCGCGACGCGCGAGGGAAAACGGGCGCGCGAGGGGAGAGGGAGGGAAAGAAATCGCGACGCGGACGTCGCGCGCGGGCGCGCTGGGCGCGGGAGAGAGCTTCGACGAGGAGGCGGCGCGGGCGAGACGCGCGGCGACGAAGGCGGCGGCGAATCGCGGGTTGGAGTTGTGGTGGCGCGCGGTGAAGCTGCCGATGTACGCCGTGGCGTGGATACCGCTGTTGTGCGCGGCGGCGTTGACGTATTGTCAGTTTGGATTCGTGGATTGGAGGCACGCGGGGACGCTCGCCGCGGGGGCGACGGCGACCGTCGCGTGGTTGAATTTGTCAAACGACGCGTTCGATTCGGAGACGAACGTCGACGCGAGGAAACCGGAATCGATCGTGCGATTGATGGATGGAAATGTGCGCGCGGTGCACGCGATCGCGATCGGGTGTCTCGTCGGCGGCGCCGCGGCGTTGTGGAGCGCGTGCGAGGCGAGCGGGAATCCGACGTCGTGGCGCGCGCTCGTCGCGGCGGTGGCGCTCGGATACGCGTACCAAGGACCGCCGTTCAGGTTATCGTATAAAGGATTAGGCGAGCCGCTTTGTTTCACCGCGTTCGGGCCTTTGGCGACGGTCGCGTTTTACATCGCCATGGCGGGAAAAGCCGCCGGCGGCGCGGCGGTCACCGTCCCAGCCATCGTGGCCAGCGTCGCCATCTTGCTCGGATGCACGACGGCGTTCATTCTGTTCACCTCACACTTCCATCAAGAGCAAGGCGATCGCGCGGCGGGCAAGCTCAGTCCCGTCGTTCGCCTCGGTTTACCCGGAGCCCTCCTCGTCGCCGACAACCTCATCGGCGCGCACTACGCCACCATCGCCACCCTCGCCGCCGCCGGTTGGCTTCCCTACACCGCCGTCTTCGGCTTAATCATCACCTACCCCCTCGCTCGGCACATCGTCGATTTCGCTCAAGACCGCGCCGACGCCGGCGCGATCGAAGACCTGTTCTACACCAAGTATTTAGCCGTGCGCTATCACGTCGTCCACGGCGTCCTGCTCGCCCTCGGCGTCGTCGCCCAGCGCGCGTTCCTGTCCCCGGACTTGTTCTTCGCCCCATTGTGATCTCACTGAACGCATCGCATCGATCGCACCGTCTCGACGTCGCGCGCGTCATCGCTCCTCGACCGACGCGCGTCTCTTCTCTCGCGCTCGATTTCGAGGCGTCTTCTCCGGTCGACGCGTCACATTCCGTCGGCGATGTGGTGCTGCGGCGACGACGACGTCGTCGCGCCTCGCGCGCGAACGCGCTACGACGACGACGACGACGACGACGCGCTCGACCGACGCGCCGAGCGCGGCTACGCGCGCGCCGACGACGCGAGCGCGACGACGACGACGACGACCGAAAGCGCCGAACTCTGCGCGCTCGATTCCTCGTATTTGCTGCGTGAACACGCGAAACGGAGCGACGGCGCGCTCGCGGACGATGCGCTGATGGCGTACGGACACGCGCGATCGACGAGCGCGCCGCCGAGGGCGTCGAGGATGATGCGAAGAGAGGGAGACGGCGCGGGACGGGGACGCGAGGCGAAAGTCGAGCGAGCCAAGGGGAGCGCGGAGGACGCGAACGGTGGATCGGCGAGAGAATTGGCGAGCGGTGACGGTGAAAAAATGATGTCGAGGGATGAGGACGCGATCGGTCATCGACGCGCGGCGAGCGTGAGTCTCAGTACGGCGGACGTGCGAGGGGTCAACTTGACGGAGATTAAGCGCGAGTTCGCGCGGATTAAATCGAGCGAGCGCGAGCCGAGAAAGTCGCACAGGAGTGAGACGGAAGATTACGATAACTCCTGTCCGACGTGTTTCGAGGAATACGAGGCCGAGAATCCGAAGATAACGCTTCGATGTGGACACCACTTCCACTTGGCGTGCATTTTGGAGTGGCAAGAGTACTTGGCGGTGCAGTCGCGAGACGACACGTGCCCGGCGTGCGACGCTCCGATAGACTTTCAGGAATGGTTTTAGCGACGATGACGAGGGCAAACGTGCATTCATTTCTTTCATTCATTCATGTCTTTCTTGTAATATTACAGCGCACTGATGAAGATCAGCTAGACGAGGACGCGACGCGCGGCGTAGACGCTCTCGGCGAGCTTCTCCTTCACGGTGAACATCAACGCGGCGGCTAGGATGGTCTGTGTCAGCTTGGTTTCGATGCCCTTGTAAAAAACGCCCAAACCTTCCTCGGCTGCCATGCATCGGACGGCGTGCGCTGTGCCGCGGTAGCGCATGCGGTCGTCCGCCATGTCTTTGGAGACGACTTGGAGACGAGATTTGACGACCATCAAGGGGTAGGTTAACATCGTGGCGCCAAATTTGGCGCACGCGCCGAATACAAAAATTTCAGGCGCGCTTAACGTCGTTTTACGATCGCGTTTGAGCCTCCACTTGGCGACGGTTTCGTAAAACGCGTACTGCAACGCGGGATTCGCCACCATGACGAGCGACGGGGTCAACCCTTGCCATAATCCGCACACGCCACCATCCCGTACCACCTCGCGCGCGATGTCGAAGAACGAACGTTTCTTCTTCCCGCTCCCGTTTTGATCTCCGTTTTTCTTCCCTCCTTCACTCGTCGCCGATCGTAGCTTCGCCGCCGCCGTCTCCGCGTCGACGTCCCGCTCGACCGACGCCGCCTCCTCCCCGTCATCCCGATCGTTCTCTCGCCTTCGCACGTCCGCTTGCATCTTCGTCACGATCGTCCATATCGGCAGCGTCATCAGCACGTTCACGCATCCCGCGAACGACGCGATCGCCAAGCTCGCCGCCCCCGTGGCGTCCCTTCCGCGTCTCGCTCGATACGTCCCGTTCGCGCGCGAGTACCAGTAGTTGTACACCGCTTGGCTGCACGCCGTCCCGACCAGCGCGGGTTCGATGCCGTCGTACATGGACGAAAGCGAGGACGTGCTCGGCGCGTCGTCGCCGTCGTCGCCGTCGCGTTCGCGGCGTCGCGTGACGTGTTGTCGCGTGTTCAGGGTGATGAGTGGGTACGTGGTCACGAGCGCTAATAACGCGCCGAGCGTGCCGGCGGCGGCTTCGACGACGTCGTCTCTGGCGTCCACGGGTGGCATCGCGCGCGCTGCGCGTTCGCGATCGAGCGGCGGCGACGAGCGCGCCGTCGACGCGCGCGACTGGGTGTGACGACGGTTTGCGTCTGTTGGTTTTCGCGCGCGCGCGCGAGTCGACGAGACGGGACGTCGTCGCGACGGTTCGGTCGACGCGCGCGCGCTGAAAGAAACGTGTGCTATTAACGCATAGGTGACGCGCGGTGGCGCGAGCGACCGCCGCCGTCGCGGCGGTGACGTCTAGGCGATGCGTCCGGCGAGGACGAGTCGCTGCGGCTTTCGAGCGAGCTGGAAAGCGAACGGTCGCGGCGTCTTCGACCGTCTCGGCGACGCCTTCGACCACCGTCGCGCCCATCGCGCGCGTCGCGGTGGCGACGATCGTCGTCTAAAGATCTCGACGAGGATCTCGATCGTCGGCGGTGGCGTTTTCGATCGCGACCGGCGCCGGGACTGCGCGGTCGTTCGTCGCGGCGACGAGACGGCGACCTCGATCGCGACCTTCGACGAGGCGGCGCGGGCGACCGGCGTCCACGCCCGGCGTTCGCGCGCGAACCACCGCTGAATCTGCCACGGTCGCGATGCCCGGTGGTTTCATCGCGTCTCGACGCGCGCGCGAAGCGATCGCCGCGCGGCGGAGACCGCGAGCGAGACCTTCGCGAACGCTCGCCGCCGCCGAAACGCGACTCCACGCCACCGTCGCGATCGCGATCGTCCCGTCGCCCACCGAGCCCGTCGTTTCGCGGTCGCGCGCGATCGTGTTCCTCGCGTCCTCGCCCCCCGTCGCTCATCGCGTCCTTCCCGAACCGCTCGCCGCCGCCGCCGCCGCGCCGCACCGTTCGTCCGTCGATCTCCCCACCATCCATCCGCGCCATCGCCCGCTCCCGTTCGCCCTCGCTCGCGAATCCAACCCTCGCGAAGTACGTTCGCGTCGCGTTCGACGCGCGCGCTCGCCCTTCCCTCGCGCTTCCGTTCGTCGCGCGCGCCTCGCTCGTCACCGTCGCGCTCGCCGCGTTGAATATTTCTCTCACGTGCGCCGCCGACGTCCGCGCGCTCAGCGGGCCGACGTCCGCGTACACCAATCGCATCGTCTCCGGCGACGTCGTCGCCGGCGCCGCGCGCGTCGCGCCGTCGCCGCGACGCCGCGTCGTTTCGAAACCGTCGGCTCGACGCCAATCCATCAAACTAATCGCGCTTCTCGTTCTCTCGCGCTTCGCAGACGCGCTTCGCGGCGCGCGCGATCGGTCGCGCGCCTCGTGAACGCCTCGATGCGGTCGCGCGACGCGCGCGCGGACGAAAAACGACGCGCGCGACGCGGGCGAGCGCGATGAAGTGCCGCATTGTTTGACGCCAACTTCAAATCAATCATGGCGCCGAGCGCGTACACGCCGTCGACGTCGAAAACGTTCGACGGTCGCGCGCTGCGACCGGACTACAAGTCGGCGAGCGCGGGCGCGGACGACGTGGACGAATACCCCGTGAGCTCGCCCGTGGAGAGCGATTGTTTCGGGGACTCGGAGAGCGAGCCGGACGCGCGTTTCGCGACGTACACGGGCGCGATCAGCGTCTACGGCGAGTTTCGCGATCGACGGTCGCCGAGGCAGGTGTTCTTGCGACGGAATCTGAGTTATCACGTCGAACGCGCGAGCGCGGGGTCGAGGGATGAGCGAGGAAGCGCGCGGGCGCGCGGCGCGGCGGCGCGCGAACGCGAACTCGCGGAAAAATACGAGACGACGTACGAGTACGATCGATGCACGACGAGAGTCAGAGTGCGAGGATACGGGTGTAATATGTGTAAATGCGTGTGCGTCGGCTTGCGGGGGTTGATGACGCACCTGAGGGCGTCGCATGATTTGTTTAGGTACAGCGCGAGACGGGAGGGACGGCGAGCCATCGTGCGAATTTATCCAAAGGGGGAGAATTTTACCGCGGATAGGAGCTTCGTGTTGCGGTCGCAGACGGATATTCAGACGGCAAATGATAAGGAGTTTTCGTTTTATCGAGGGAAACGGTCGAAGAGGGAGGTATTTAGAGAGAGAGTGACCAAGGCGGAGCTCGACGCGTTGTACGAGCGAGACGTGCGAGCGGCGCCGCCGCCGCGGGTGGTTTGGCGCGCGGTGCCGAATGATGATCACTACGATCGTGTAAAATTAGAGAAGCGCAAACGCGCGCAAGAAGAAGAACGGAGAAGAATCGCGGCGTTACCTTTCAAGCCGATGGTATGCAAGAAGAACGCGAATGGGGCGGCGAGCGCCGCCGCGACGAAACCAAAACCAAAACCGCCAAAGAAACCACTTGGACCGTTTTACAATTCGAGGTCATTCGTCGAGATGTCGGAGATTCCAGAGCAAGATTCTGACGATGAGAACTTGATTCCCGTAGAAATCATGGAAAGCAAACGCTTCATGGAAGAGTTCGTGGATTTTAGCACCGAGGAACTGTCATTCATGGAGGCTTGGAACGACGTCGCGATGAAATTTCGCTGCGTGGCGGATTACGAAGCCCCCTCGCTATGCGAAGCGTTCGTGCGCGTGCATGGCGATAAACTGAAAGTTAGCGACGAGTTCTTCAAAATGTTCGTGCTCACGCTCTTCGGGATGTACGAAAACGGCATTCTCAACCGCCGCGCGGTGGCGGAAGCCTTGGGAAAATGCAAGTCGCTCTCCGGCGCCTCCGCCTTCGATCGAGTCTCCACCTCTGTCACAGACCGCGAGCACTGTTCCGTCGCCCTGTTCGAAAAGTTTCCCAAGTTTGTCACGACCCTGAAAAATCTTAGCTACTAGCCTTCGGGAAATCG
>Ga0206682_10000581_pt1 | contig 39467 bp, 27 predicted proteins | sample M240m12015metaG_FD_155444 | JGI IMG/M metagenome (GOLD analysis project Ga0206682, IMG submission 155444) | Ammonia-oxidizing marine archaeal communities from Monterey Bay, California, United States - M2 40m 12015 | ecosystem: Environmental > Aquatic > Marine > Intertidal zone | place: USA...
GGTCCAAATCCTCGTCCGAGTCCTCCCCTCGTCCTCTCCCGCCCCGCCCGCCCTTGCCCTTCGCCGCCTTTCGCGCCTTTTTCATCTCCGTCTTCGACATCGCTCTCGCGCCGTCGTCCCCGTCGCGCGCGCCGTCGTCGCGCGTCGCCGTCGCCGTCGCCGTCGCCGTCGCCGTCGCCGCCGAGGGATCGACCCCGTCGTCGTCGTCGCTCGAATCGTCCCCGCGCTTGCCCTTGCGCCCGGCTCGCTTGCCCTTCGCCATCGCGCGGCGCGCAGAAACGTTCTCTCTCGCGCGCCGTCCGTCGTCGCCGGCGCGCTCGCGCGTCGCGCGCGCGTCGCGGTGTGTCGCATCGCGCCGTCGCATCTTTTAAACGTCGAGACATCGCGACGCGCGCGCGCGATGCGCGCCGACGCGCGCGCGCTCGGCGGCGACGACGACGCGCGCGACGTCGCGCGCGACGTCGACGACGGCGACGCGACGCGCGCGATGGCCGACGCCGACGCCGACGACGCGAACGAGGACGAGGACGCGACGACGACGACGACGACGACGACGCCGACGAACGAACGACGCGACGCGCGCGAGCGCGCCGGCGACGTCGCGCGCGCGTCGCTCGCGATCGCGCTGCTCGCGGTCGCCCTCGCGAGGCTGCGACGGTGGGCGAGGGGCGACGGCGACGCGCGCGGCGGCGCGCCGGGACGCGTTAGCAGGCGCTTCGCCGCGCGGCACAGGAAGTGTAATCGATGCGGCGCGCGCGGGTCGGGGGTCAAGGTGAAGTGCGAGCGGTGTAAAAGGTGCTGGTACTGCTCGCAGACGTGCAAGAAAGCGGCGTGGGCGCTGGAAATTTGCGAGTGTTGTTGACGCCGGCGCCGGCGGCGCGGCGTTTGAAATCGCGCGCGCGCGCGAGCGCGACGCGTGAATGATCGCGTGCTCGTGCATTGTAATCGTCGCGAACGCGAATGCGTCTAAATGCGTCGCGTTTCTGCGTTCACCGAGTGCGTTTCACGGCTCGACGCGTTCGCGTTCGCGTCGGCGTTCGCGTTCGCGGCGTCGCGAACCGACCCCCCCTCCGAGCGCCGCGGCGCGCCGCACATCGCCGCGTCGAGCCATGAGCGACAAGATCGTCGAGGCGCAGAAGGTGCGACGGACGACGCGCGCGCTTCGCGACGCGCGAAAACGGCGCGACGCGCCATCGCGACGTCGGATAAAGCGTCAACGATTCGATCGCGACGCGCTAGGGCTCGACCGCGCGCGACGACGCGCGCGCGGACGACGCGCGCGCGACGCGGACGACGACGCACCTCTGGGCGCGCTCGAGCTCGACCGAACGACTGACGAGACGCGCGCGCGGCGTCGCGGCGCCGCTCGACAGTTTTTTCAATCCCAAAAGGGATTCGTGCACCTGAAGCGAGGCGGCGTCGATCGCGTCACGAGCGTGTTGATACCCGTCGGCGCGGTGTGCGTCATGAGCGCGATGCTCGCGAAAGGTGCGCGAAACGTCAAAGCGCGGCCCGTCGACGCGCGTCGACGGCGCGACGGAAGCGCTTCCGTCGGCGGTTTCGAAGACGCGACGGATGGGCGAGCGGGACGGGACGGCGAGACTGACGACGACGGATCGACGCGCGATCGATCGCAGGCATGATGGATCTCACCACGGGGCGAAATAAGAAGGAAGGGTTCTGATCGCGATCGACGCGAACGATCGAGGGCGTCGAGCGACGCGTTGTAATTACAATCGACTAGCGTAACCGAACGGCGCGACGGACGACGACACACCTCGACGCGACGCGACGTCGATGCCGTCCGACGTCGTCGCGCGCGCGTGAAGGCGCGCGGGGATGTCGACGCGCGCGAAATCGATCGCCGCGGCGACGCTCGGCGTCGTTTTCGTCGCGCTGTGCGCTGTGCGCGCTGATGGATTCGCAATCGAGCCGCGGTGCGTCGACGACGCGCGACGCTACGACGACGTCACGCGACGCGCGCTGACGACGCGGGCGACGTGCGCGGACATCGCGCGCGGCGCGGAGGCGCTCGAAGCGCTCGGAGCGTCGACGTGCGGTGCGGTGGGCGCGCGCGCGCGATTTCTGGCGGCGAAGCTCAACGCGGCGACGGGCGCGTGGGACGACGCGAAGCGCGCGCTCGCGGGCGACGAGACGAGCGAATTATGGAAAACAATAGATGAGATGTCGCGCGCGGCGCGGGTGGGGTCGGAGGCGGGAAGACGAGGGGATTGGGTGAAGGCGTACGCGGCGGCGAACGCGGCGGTTGAGGCGAGCGCGTGCGCTTTGGATCCGAGGACGTTTCAAGCGCGCGCGCGCGCGGCGTTGAAGTTGGCGATGCACGGAAGGGCGTTCGTGGATGCGAAACGCGCGCTCGCGCTGGGGGGGGGGAAGTCAGAGGCGTACGAGACGATGGCGACGGCGTTGAGCGAGTTGGCGGATTCCGCCGAGCGGTTAGCCGACGCCGAGACGCTGGCGCGGCGTTGTTTGCGGTACAGCCCGGACAACGTCGAGTGTTTAGTAGTTAGAAAAAATATTAGGCGAGCGCTGTTGGTTTGGCGCGAAGCGAGCGATGCGGAATCGCTCGGGGATTGGAGTTCGGCGATCGACGCTCTGAGGGAGCTGCGAAACGCGACGCGCGGCGGCGCGTTTGAGGCGTTGAAATTCGACGCGCTCGTCGCGTCGTGTCGCGTGAATGGTAAACGAGAACGCGCGCGTTGGGAGACCAGCACGACGAGAAAGAGGGTTCCCGCCAAACTCGTCGCGGATGCGATCGATCAGTGCACAGACGCGTTGTCCGAGCTCATGTCGCGCGGCGGCGAAAGTCGCGTCGACGACGTCCCGAATTCGTATTACGCTCGCGCGTGGATGCGCGCGCTGAGCGCGAACGTAGATGGTGCGATGGCCGACGTAGCGGGGATTGAACGTTCGGTAGATGTATCGTCCGACGATTGGAAGGCGAACGTTGAGGCGTTGCGAAAAGCCATCGAAGAGGCGCGCGAAGCAAACGCTCCAAAGGATTTATACGCGATTCTGGGATTGACGCGCGAAGATGCACAAGCGGAAGATTGGCTTCGTGTTTTGAAACGTGCGTACAGAAAGCTGGCACTACTATTACATCCCGATAAAAATCCGGCGGTCGATAAAGAGGAGGCGGAGGAGAAATTCGATGAACTCGTCAAGGCGTACAAGATTCTGTCAAGCGAGACGCTTCGTCGCGAATACGACGAGACCGGCAAGGTGAACTTGGGCGTTGACGCGCAAGCGACGAACGACTGGTTCGACAGTCACGCCGATAGCCGTCGCACGAATGACGGTCAACCGCCAAACGATGGATTTAACGAGGATGATTACATCTTCCGGTTTGATAAGCGCGACGCCGGGGCGGATGGCCGAGCGGCTGGTCAGTACGTGCACAAAGAAACGGGCGAACGGGTATTCGGTGAACGCGACGTGCGCCCAGAAGAAGATCAACAGGACGACGTCTGTGCGAAGAAAAAAGGATACTGCATCGCCGGACGAGGCGGCGCCGAGGCTCCGTCGCGCGCCAAGCACGTTCCGGGGGTCGAATCGCTCGAGGTGAAAATCGTTACGCCGAATCTGCTCCCGGGAGATACCGTGGCGGCGAGGCTCGTTCGAAACATCTTTGGACTTCACAAGCTTGAGTTCATCTTTGCTTTTGACGTCGAGTTACCGAGCGAAGAAGTTCGCGACAAGACTTTTCAAGACGCAGCGAAAACGCGTTTGAGAAGACTCGTGCGTACCCTGCACGCGTCCCTCGTCGGCCGCGACGGGGCGTCGACGCTCACGAGCATGATTGAAGAGCACATCGTGAGTTCGTCGTCTTCAGAAGACGATTCGATCGTAGACTACGTGGCATCCGCGATGAGCGGTCGCGCACCACGCGTCGGATCGCCTCACGAGACGCGGGATCTTCTGGATCGCTTTGCGTCGCGCGCCACGCGCGAGATGAGACGGCTCGGCGCCTTGGGACTCAATTCCGACGATCGCACCGATAATTTCGTGCGCGTCGCGCGTGACTTGATGTTCAACCCCTTGGTATCGTCTCACTTGCTCTCATCCACCGCCGACGACGCCGAAGACGCCTCACAGGTTCGAAGTCTCGTCGCCCTCTGGCGCGACGACGTCCCCAGCCGCGTCCTCGTCGACGGCGACGTCCTCTCCTACGAAATCAAATTCGTCGATTCCGACAAGTCTCCCGACGCCGTGCGAGCGATGTGCGCCACCTTAGACTTCGAAACCACCGCGGGCGACCGCCTCAGCGCCTTCCCCGACGCCATCGATCAATTCGGCCTCGCCGCCGCCGTCGCCGCCGTCAATTTCCGCGACGTCCTCGCGCGAGACGCCGTAAACGGTTGGATCTCGCGTCGCATCCCCATCCCTTCCGGCCTCATCGGCGCGCGCGTTTCGTCCTGGTTCATCGTCGCCGCCCGCATCGACGCCGGTCGCGCGTCCACGCGCGTCCGCGAGGTCAAAATCATCAACGCCTTCGCGGACGCCGACGACTTCGCCATCCTCGAGCCGCGCCGACCCTGAAACGTCATTCCAATTCATTCCGTTCGCCCATCGCGTCACTTCGCGTCGCGTCCGCGGTCGACCGGCGTCCCGATCGCGCGCGATGCACGTCGCCCTCGCGAACCTCGCGCTGTGCCCGCGCGCGCGCGCGTCGTCCGTCGTCGCGCGCGACGTCGCGAGCGGTAGGTCAACTTTCGCGGGCGTCCCCGTCGTCGTCGCGCGCGCCGCGCGCGCGCCGAGCGCCCCGCGCGCGCGCGGGATGACGCCCGTCACCGCGCGGTTCGGCGGACGCGGCGGACGCGGCGGCGGCGGACGCTCGTTCGGTGGACGTGGACGCGGCGGGGGCGGGCGCGGGCGAGGCGGACGCGGACGAGGTCGCGGACGACCGCAGATGGACCGAGGACCGATGCGAAACGAAGACATCGAGTTCGATGAATTGCGGGTGCTGGACGAGGATAAAGAGATGCTCGGGGTGATGTCCACGGACGAGGCGCTGGAACTCGCGGCGGAGAAGGAATTGGATTTGGTGGTCATGAGCCCGGACGCGGAGCCGCCGTTGGCGCGAATCATGAATTACTCAAAGTACAAGTACGAAAAGGAAAAGAAGGATCGGGAGGCGAGGAAGAAGGCGGCGGCGGTGCGCGTGGACATCAAAGAATTGAAAATGAGGTACAACATCGATACGCACGATTACGGGGTGCGACTGAGGGCGGCGCAAAAGTTTTTGGAGGGCGGGGACAAGGTTAAGGTGATTTGTCAGTTTCGCGGGCGCGAGAACGACTTCCGGGAGATTGGGCGGGAGATGTTCGCTCGATTCGTAGAGGACGTTGGCGAGGTGGGCTCGCTCGAGAGCAAGCCTAGCATGGAAGGGAACTCGATGACGATGTTACTCGCACCCACGGTCGCCAAGGGCGACAGCAAGTAACGAGTCGCGCGCGCGTTTGGATATCGTAATTTTTAAGACACCACACAAAAGAAATTATTGTTTTTTTATTCAACGATGAATCCCGAATGGGTCGCGCTAAAATGTACACTTTCATTCGTTCACGCATTCGCGATGCGTTTTGGCGGCAGACCGCTCGGAAACGCCTGTTCTCCTTCGCCCGGGAGCACCGCTTCGGCGAACATTTCGACTTGCAACTTTGCGTTACTCAGCACGGCTTGCGTGATGTGTCTACAGGGTCGATGTTCTCGCGTGATGCCCGCATCGGAGAAAAATCTGTCCCAGATATCACACACCGCTTCCATTTCTCGGATGTCTTTGAGGTGAATTTTCACTTGCAGCAAGTGAGCGACGTCAGTGCCGGCCATCACGAGGAGTCTGACCAAATTATCAAACACACGGCGCATTTGTCCCGTGAACGTGGGTTCGACCACACCGCCACAAGTAATACCAGAAAGCCACACTTGTCGTCCCCAGGTGACAACTGGAGAGCAATCCAAGCCACCAGGATTGTGGTACACGACCTGCGTGTTTGCGTCTGGCGCGTGCAACGCCAGCGCTCCACGCCCGGCGCCACGACGACGATCGCCACCTTGTGACGTACCGCTTTCTAACACCGCAATTCGATCCTCGTACTGAACGTTCGTTCGCGTTGCGATTTCATGCGAGCGCGCAAGCTCTTCGTGCGAGCGCACGAGTTCTTTGTGCGCTGCAGAAAGTTCTTTGAACGAGTTTACGAGTTGCTGGAAATTTTTCACCTCGACGATTTCGTTACCCGGTAACGCGTCGTCCAGCTCACGCGTCATTCTCTTCACTGGAACCAAGGCATGCGTTTCATCCTCCGCAGTAACGCTCGCAGCTCGAGATCTCTTACGTCTGCTCGGCGGCTCAACGGGGATGGGAATCGTCTTGTGCTTCATCCTCATGTGCGTGCACAAACCCCTATGTTGCTTCGCTTTGAACTCGCACTCTGGACATTGGAGTTGGTCCGTTAAAATTTCCATGTGTTTGGTACTAGAATGGACTCCCTTGTCGTGGACTACCGTCTCATCCACTTCCTCCATGTCAGTCTGATTGAGTGCCACCCGATCTTCGATGACGGCTGCCGCCGCAATCAGTTCAACGTTGTGTTCTTTCTTGTAGTGCGTGCAAAGCTGTCTGAACGACTTGCATTTGAAATCTCCAGCCGCACACTCGTCGCAAAACCGAACGCCAGGATCCATCTCTTTCGTGCGAGGAGGTCCCGGGAAACTAACTCCGACGTTCAGGGGCTCTTCTTCGAGTGGTGAGGTTTGGGGGTGCTTCAACTTGCAGCTGCGCAGATGAGCTGCAAACCCTGCATTCCAGAAACCCGTGTACGTCTGACAGTACTCGCACGTTATCTGCGTCTTTTTCGATTTACCACTCGGACGATCGGTATCTCTCGTCTCATGTGTGAGCTTATTCGGTTTTGACAACGAAGGTTTCGGCTCTGAAGTTGGCAACGACGCATCACTCGACGAGTTCATCAACGCCTCCGCCTCTTTAAACTCTTTCGCGGTAATGAATGCCCGTACATTGTGCGCGTCTTTGTAGTGAGCGATCAGCCCTGAATTGTTTGGAAACTTGGCCGAGCACTCTGCACAACTTCTTTGCGTGTGAAAGATGCGTAAGATTGTCGTTTCTGTTTGCGGTCGAACGGACTGTTCTTCGACGGCAGGCTCGTCGCCGGGTGACTCTCCTTGTGCAGACTGTTTACCAATTCGCGTGACTTTAACGCCGTGTTCCACCTGCATGTGTCGCACTAAATCATCGAAAGAAGTACCTTTGAACTCGCAACCGCTTTCTTCTCGAAGTAAACATTTTCTACTCTTCGCGCCGACGGATAGCTCTTTGAGCGGCGTGTGAGCTTCAGACGCAATTTTTGGAGGCGCCTTATCTGTTGCCTTCGTGACCACTTGGGCATTAGGGACGCTCGTAGCGGCTGATTTCGCTCCTTTGCACCATCGCGCTTTGTGCGTCACGAGCCCGGCTGGCGACTTAACTGAAACTCCACACACATCGCAAGCCGTCGAATGATTGGTGACGATGACAGACGCTTGCGTTTTGTTTTTCTTCTCTACCGCACCAGCGGTCAAAGGCACGATTAGTTCGCCGCGATGCTTCATCTTGCTCTGATGTATTTTTAGCGAGTGCGCATTCTTGAACGACTTTCCACACTCAGTGCACGCACATTCCTGCGACTCGTTCGTAGACTTGTCGATGTCACGACCTCTGCTCGCTGCTCGCTCGTCTTCGTCGTCGATACCTACGGTGTAACGCGAAGGTCTCGCGGCTGTTCGCCGCTTTCGATTGGGTTCAGTAGACTCGTTCGCAGTCAGCTTGTCGTCAACATTCGATACGTCGTCAAAAAGATTTTCAGGTGTCTTGAGAAGCGCAGCCTTGTTCGCTGGTCGATCATCATCGCTGTCTGCGTTGTGCGTAGCCTCTGCTTCAGCACGATGCTTCACTGTATCGCTTCTCGGCCCATCGTCGTCGGCGTCGCTGTCGCGATCCGTCTCATCCTTGTCGTTCTCGTCCTCCATCACGAATGCGCTCACCATCTCGGCTTGGTCCATGGCGGGTTGCTCGGCCCAATACTTTTCGACGTGCTGCTGATACTCGGCGAAAGTCTCTTCGGGCTTGGCGCTGCAGTAACTCACGACGTGTTTCTTGAACGCGAGGTATCCGTTAAACTTTTTCTGCGCGCCGCAAAAGCAACACTCGATATCCTTGTAGATCTTGTACTCTCTGTTACCGTCCGGGCTCATCTGGTCGACCCCGCGCGGCGTCGGCACTTCAACATCTATCGTCGTCGGACTCGAAACCGCGAGCGCTGGTGCCGGCGTGCGCGCCGGCGCCTCGTTCGCGACTTCGCCGTCCTTCGTCGTCTTGTCGCTATTCGGACTTCCATTCGCGCCCTGCCCCGGGCTCCGCGCCGGCGTCGCCGTCTGCACCTCGTTCCCATCACCCGCGCCCGCGTCCACTTTCCCATCGCTCACCACCGCCGCGACCTCGCTCGCGGGCGGTTGACCCGGTAAACCTCCCTCCGCCGACATCGCGCCGTCGCGTCGACCTCCGCGCTCGCCTTCGCCGTCCTCCCCGCGTCGATTCGACCGTCTCGATCGAGTCCTGCGCGCGTCCGCGTCGTCAGTCATCCCATCGCGCGCGCGTTCCGTCGTTCCGACCCGCGCGCGCCGCGCGCCGCGCGCGTCGACCGCTCGCGCGGGTCGAAATTCTCCAATTTCAACCTCCGACCGATTCCCCGCGGTGTTCCGCGCGTCGCCGTCGCGCGCCCGACCGTCGCGCGCCCCCTCGCCCGCGCGCGATCGCCCGCGCGCGATCGCCCGCGCGCGTCCGCCCGCGCGCGCGGCGCGTCTCGCGCGCGCGCGACCGCGCGAGCGCTCGACGACGCGCATTTGACCTCGCGACCGCGGCGACCGCGCGCGCCGATGCGCCGCGCGCGCGCGCGCGAGATCGATGCGTCGCGCTCGCGCGCGCGAAGACGTCGGTCGTGATCCGTACCTCGCGTTGGATTCGCTCGCGGGGCGCGCGCGCGCGTCGAGGAGTGCGCATTGGGCGCGCATTCGATGCGGAGACGACGAGACGCCGCGAGGCGTCGCGCGAAGCGTCGCGCGAGGGCGAACGCGCGCGACGCGGCGACGACGAGAGGGAACGACGCGTCTGGACGACGCGGCGCTGATGATGATGCGTGACTAGTGAGAAATCTAGCGCTGGCTAAGAGCGCGCGCGGGCGGCGGCGGTTGGGACGCGCGCTCGCGAACGACGCGACGCTTGCGAACGCAGCCGCAACAGGAGGTTTCCTCCTCGACGGTTTCGACGAACGGCGACGGGTCGCTCGGACCCGGTGCGGTCGGCGCGGGATCGCTCGCGGGATTGAGCTCGGACGCGGCGTCGGCGTGGAGCTTGGCGCGGGCTTTGGCGGCCCATCGGTCGAGGGATCGCGCGCGCGCGAACGGCTTGGCCGCGTCGTCGGCGGCGTTCGTCGTCTCGGCGTTCGTGGTGGTGGTGGTGGTGGTGGTGGTCGTCGATCCATCGGTGAGATCGAGCTTCGTTCGCGCGACTGGGGTATCCAGAAACGACAGCGCGCGCGGCGTCGCGGGCGCGCGCGCGTCCGCGGTCGCCGGTGCGAACTCGAAGCTCGCGTCCGCGTCCTCCGTCGGCGTCGCCGCCGGCGTTCGTCGTTTGTTCTCGCTCACCGCGCTCAGCTCGTTCGGCACCAATCGCTCGCTCATCGTCTCACGCTCGCTCACGGACGCCCTGCCGTCCCCCGGGCGGTTCAAAGGCGTCGCGCCCTCGCCCCGCCGTCGAACCGACGCGTGCGCCTTGACGCGCTGCGCCTCGACGCGCGCCGCGTACGCGTCGTACTCCTCCAACGCCGCCGACCCATTCTTCGCCACGTACGCGTGAAACCATCGCAATAAATTATTATTTTCCTACGTTCGCAAACGCCCCCCGCGCGGTCGATCGATCGATCGTCAGTCGCGCGTTCGCTCGCGCTCGCGCCTCGCGCTCGAATCCCAACCGCCTCGACTCGCCCGCGCGTCGTCGTCGTCGCCCGATCCGATCCCCGTCTTCACCGACGCCGTCCATCGCCCCCAAACGCGAGCGCGACTTCCATCCCACGCTTCCCGCGCCTCGCTCGTCGCGTCGCGTCGTCGTTTCGCGCACCGTGAACTTCCCCTTGGCCAACGCGTCGAAATCCACGTCGACGCGCGTCCCGAGCGCGCGCATCGTCTGCGCCAGCACCCGCACGTTCCGCTCGTTATCCCCGACGAACCGCGCGTTGAAATCAAACCTATGCAGCGGCACCTTCCCCGGGTGCATCGCGTCGAGCAGCTGCGCGTACGCGACGCCGTCGCCGCACTCTTGCACCGAGGCGTAATCGCTCCGAAGCGCGCGATTGAGCCACGCGACGAGCTCGAGCCGTCCCATCGAGCGCGACGTCGACGCCGTCGTCGTCGTCGCCGTCGGCGTCGTCGCGCGCGCGGCGCTCGCGCGTCGTCGCGTCGCGGGCGTCGACATCGTCGTCGAGGAGTGACGCGGACGCCATTCGCGCGCGCCACCATGGCGAGCGCGCGCGGGTTCTGCGAACGCTGCGGCGCGCGCCTGCGGCTGACGACGCGCGCGCCCGACGTGCGGTGCGACGCGTGCGGCAGGGCGCGCGCGCTCGAGGACGGTGCGACGCCGACGCGACGACGGACGAAGCGGCGGCGGCGAGGAAAAGCGACGAAAAGAAAGACGCGACGCGACGCGACGCGACGCGACGCGACGACGGTGAACGCGGACTGACGACGCGCGATGACCGCGATGACGCCGCAGCGTTCGGGGACGGCGAGCGCGAGCTCACGGCGGGGGCGAGGGAGTTTAAGTTTCATCACGGCGTCGAGGCGAGACATCCGAACGGGACGCGCGTGGGCGCGACGGAGGAGGTGACGCGAGAGCGCGCGACGGTGGACGAAAAGTGTCCGAAATGTAAGCATAAGGGGTTAAACTTTTACACGATGCAGTTGAGGAGCGCGGATGAGGGGCAGACGGTGTTTTATGAGTGTCCGAAGTGCTCGCACACGTTTTCGCAAAACAACTGAGCGCGGGGACGAGGCGAGGCGACGCCGTGTAGTAAAAGTAGCGACGAAATTTTGTCAGTGACGCATCGAAAGCGCGTGGTAGCTCATCGAAAGCGCGACGCGCGCGGTAAAAAACGTGTGTGAGTGATTTTTACAGCGGGAAGAGAGCGCGTGTTCGCGTCGACGTCGTCGTCGCCTACTCCGGGTTACCCCAACTATTGACAACCTTGCACGAACCGTCGCCACCGTCGGGTCCGTACTGACGCCAGCCCGCGCTTCCTTCCTTGTAAAAGGCGCTCGCGTCGGTGCCGGTACCGTCGGCCAAGGATGCGTCGCATCCGTTCGCGTTCCCGCTCGAACCGATGTGCCACAAGTCGCTCGTCCAGTACTTGTTGACGCCGTCGCACTCGAATTCCCCGTCGCATTCCTCCTTGACGTGCTTCCAATCCGTCGCTTCGTCGTTGATGTTCGCCTTGTAGAACAAGCACGACAACAACCACGTATCCTTGCGACAATACCGCGTCGCTCCCGACGCCGGAACTTGCGCGTGCGCCGCCGCCGCCAAATCGACCGCGCCCGACTGCGCCATCGCCGCCGCGTCCGCCGCCATCTCCTGACCGAACTGTTGCATCGGTTCCTGTCCCAGCATCGCGATCGAGCGCCACGAGCCCCTTTCTTCGCGCTCACCGACGCACATCAAGCTAAACTTTGACGCGTGTCCGCACGCGTCCAGGTGCGCGTCCCTCGTCAGCCCCCTCGGCGCCGCCAGCGCGAACCGCGAGCTCCCGAGCGCGGCCTCGCTCGACGTCCAACCGCGTCCTCTCGCGTACTGCGCTCCATTCAGCGCCAAGCTCGCGACGAGCGCGCCCGACAGCGCCCCGATCGTTCGTCGCGCGTTCGACCCGCGACCTTGGTGTTCGCGCCCTTCGCCCTCGCTCGCCACGTCCAATCGCAGCGACGCGTCGTCGGCCGCGCGCAGCAGGCTCCCGCGTTCGTCTTCGCTCATGTCTGCGCGCTTCGCGTCGCGTTCGCGCGCTCGCGCGTTCGCGCGCGCGCGTTTCTGCCGATCGGCTCTGAGTTTTTAGTGTTGGCGCGACGGTGCCGTCGGCGACCGACCGCGGCACATCGCGCGGCATGGCGACGCCGACGGTGATCGAGTGCCGCGTGCGCGGCGCGTACTGGCACGTGAAAAACCACCCGATGTCCGGCGTCACGCTCGTCGGGTGGGCGAGGACGCTCTGGGCGCACGGACGGTCGATCGATGCGGTGGCGTTCGCGCCGAGGCTGATGTTTCTGACGTGCATGGCGCTCGCGAACACGCTGGCGGCGATCGCGGACGGCGCGCTGCGCCCGAGGTGGGGTCGGACGAAAGTGCGAGACGACCCGGTGTTCGTGCTGGGACATCCGAGGACGGGGACGACGCACTTGCATAATATATTGGCGAAAGACGAGACGCGCTTCGGCGCGGCGACGACGTTCGACGTCGGGTTTCCGAGCGGGTTTCTCTCGAGCGGGTTCGTGAAGCCGTACCTGGCGAAAATGATGGATTCGACGAGACCGATGGATAACATGGCGCTGACGATGGACACGCCGCAGGAGGACGAGCTGGCGACGAATCAATTGAGCGGGTGCGCGTCGCCGTACGCGCCGCTGATGTTTATGCGAGACGAGGCGAAATTTCGCAAGTATTACGAGCTTCGAGAGGATCACGACGAGTATCCCATCGAGCGCGCAGAGCTGGAGGCGTGGAAATCGGCGTTCATGACGTTCATGACAAAGTTGCAGTACAAGCACGGGGAGCACAAGCGGTTGGTGTTGAAGTCGCCCGTGCACGCGGCGCGCGTCGAGGTGCTTCGCAAACTCTTTCCGCGAGCGCAATTCGTGTTCATTTCTCGTCACCCGTACGATGTTTTCAGATCTGCGGTAAACATGGCGGACAAGTACTACTGGCAGTGCTTTTTGCAACGCCCCACCGTGGCGGACGTGCAGGAATTCATCCTCAAGCAGGGAGAAATTTTACACGACGCGTACGTGCGAGACTCGAAGTCGCTCCCGCGCGAAGCCTTGTTTGAGACGCGATTCGACGATCTCGACGCCGATCCCGTGGGCACGTTGTCGAAAATTTATAAACATTTCGGATGGGATGGATTCGACGAAACGGTCGCGCCGGTGTTGAAGGAATACGCGACGTCGCTCGCCGACTTTAAAAAGAATAGCTTTGCCGAGCTCTCCGACGACGCCAAGGAGGTGATCAACAGTCGCTGGGCGCGCTGGTTCACCGACTTGAACTACGAGAAACGATAGCGCTGTAGCGTAGAAATAACAGTAGAAAGAAGATTGCTCATTAAAGGAGCTTTTTCCGCTCAAAGAAACCCTTGAGATAGACGATTTGCCAGACGCACATCCCGACGCACACGCTCAGGCTCAGCACGCTCAACCACGCGACTTTCGCGTTCGTCGATTCATTCATATCGCGCATCTCCGCCTCTAACGCTCGCAAATTCAACATACCATCGTGCACTTCTCTCAAATCCGCCTCTAACGCCCGCAACGTCCGCGTAAACGCGTCCAAATCCGTCGCCTTGGCCAGGCTCTTCCACTCCGTCGCCGCGACGCCGTGTTTCCAATCTACGCGCACCCTGTGCTTCGCCAGCGCCGCAGCCTTCGCCTTTTCGTCCCCCAGCGACGTCAACTCCGGTTTATAAAAGCACGCTCGGTGTTCTCCCTCCGTCTCGCTCGTGAATCCGTGCCTTCCGCTCGTCGCGTCGTTCTTCTCCCACGCCACCTTCCCCTTCGCGTCGAACACCTTCACGCTCACCTCATCTCCCTCCATCACCGTCTCGAACGCGAACAGCACCACCGCGTTCGCGTGTATGTCTTCGCTCACGCACTTCATGTCGTCGTACGCGCCGTCGCCGCGGTGCACCAGATCGATCTCCAGCGCCGTCGCCGTCGTCGTCGAAATCATCATCATCATCGCCCCACCGACGACCGCGGACGCGATCGACGCGCGTCGCGCGCGCGCCATCGCCGCACTATGCGCGCTTCACCGCCGACGACGCGGCCAAGCCGCTCGCGCGTCGCGGAACGCCGCCGAGTGACGCGATTCATCCGCGCGGCGTCCTCGCGCGTTCGATGCCCGACGACGTCGTCGTCGCGCGCGCGCGATGTCCCGCGCGCGCGCTCGCGCTGACGGCGACGATCACCGCGCGCGGCGCGCGCGCGACGATCGAGGTCGCGCGCGAGGCGCGGTCGCGTCGCGTCGCTTTCGCGCGCGGTCTCGCGGTGGCGACGCTGACGCGCGTCGCGCTGGCGCTGACGCGCGCGCGCGCGCGCGACGCGTGGCTCGCGAGCGCGATGGCGTGCGCGATGGCGACGCGCGCGATGGGACGCGCGCGCGCGGTGGCGCGGGCGACGATGGATCGAGCGTTGGGCGCGCGGTGCGCGGACGGGACGGCGGTGCCGCGCGAGGACGCGCGCGGGTTCGAAGTCGCGGAGAGGCTGAGCGCGACGGACGCGTGGTATCAGGTGGTGTGCGCGAGGGGGGGTGGGAGAGGACGCGTGGACGTCCTGGGAGGGACGCGGTGCTCGGGAGAGATGGCGCGGGTGGTGATGGCGACGGCGCGGCGGTGCTTCGAAGACGGTTAGGGGATGGATTGAAAAAATCGTAGATTCGGCGGGGACGGGGGTTTTAATGATGGATGGATGGATGGACTAGCTAGATCTAGGAGAGGGAGGATGAATCGTTCGTTACTCCTCGCGCGCGAGCGCGCGCTCGTCGTCGAAGCGCTCGTCGTCGAAGCGCTCGTCGTCGAGCGCGAGCGCGGGCTCGATGCTCGCCGCGGGTTCGAAAAACTCGAGAGCGCGCCACCACAGGTACGTCACCGCCGCGACGCACCACAACATCTTTCCGAACACGACGCCGCGGCGGTACAGCCTGTAAAGACGCCCCATGAACGTGTCCCACGTGTCGTACGCGCGGTCGTACGCGAGCTCGACGCGATGGGCGACGTCGTCCCAGTTGTACAACGCCTCGACGCGCTCGTGAATCCGCCACGGATCGGCGCGCGGGAGCGCTTCGAGACACTCGTCGAGAGCGTCCAGGATGGACTGCACGTCCGGCTTCGCTAAGAACATGATATCTTCTGGTAATACCTCTGGAACGCCTCCCACCGCGGTGGCGACGACGAGACATCCGCACGACGCCGCTTCGAGGATGGCGATGCAAAACGACTCCGTGAGCGAGGCGTTGAGGAACACGTCGCCTCGACGAAGCACTTCTGGGACCTTGTCGTGCGACACGCTCCCGAGAATGGTGACGCGCTCGGTCAAACCCGCATCTTCGATCGCCTTCTCCAAATGCTTCCGCATCGATCCATCGCCCGCGATTAGGAAATCTAAATCGTCGTGCTCGGCGCACGCGAGCGGAATCACCCCCGCCAACAGATGCACGCCCTTGCGATACATCAATCTCGACGTCACCACCACCGTCCTGCGTCCTTTCTTCCGCTTCGTCACATCCGGCGTGAATCTCACGGAGTCCACGGCGTTCGGGATGACGCTCACGCGCTCCGGCGCCAAACCTGGCTCGCCCCCGAGCAAGTACCCGCTCCGCAAAACCGTATTCTCCTTCGCCGTGTGACTGACGCAAATCGCGTGCTGCGTGTCCGCCAACGTCATGTCCAATAACTTGTTCGTGTGAATCGCCCCGACGTCCGCGAAACCAAACAACGAGTGATCGGTGAACACGCACTTCATTCCCATCGTTCGCGCGTACAGTATGCCCTCGTGCGACATCGTGCACCCTTGGTGCGCGTGCACCAGCGTCACGCCTTCGCGAACGCACGTCTAATTCGAATCAGAATTCGCGCGTCAGTCGACGCGAACGAAACGAACGAGCGAACGAAACGAAAGAAACTTCGCGCGCGCGCGTCGCCGTCGTCGTCGTCGTCGTCGTCGTCGTCGCACCTTTCTAAATAACTTGAACCCGCCGAGAAAATTTGGAAACGTACAGTTGTCGTACATGACCACCCTCGGCACGTGATACACCTTGATCCCGCGCGTGATCCACCGCACGCCCACGCGTCCGGGATGCGCGTGCGTGTACACCACCACCTTGTGTCCGCGCGCGCGCAATCTCGCGGCGAGGGCGTAGATGTGGAGCTCGACGCCGCCGATCGACGGCAGGAAAAAGTCGCTCAGCATCAAGACGCAGTGCTTCCGACGCGCGACGACGGGCGACGACGCCGACGTCGATGGCGCGTCGTCGGCGTCGTTCGGGGCGCGACGCGCGCGCGTCATGGCGCGCGCGCGGCGGCGTGTGCGGCGGCGCGGTGCGAAAGTGAGTCGTCGTCGTGAAAAAGTTTGAGGACAAAGATGCGATTTTTCGGGCGCGCCGGCGGAGGAGGGAGACGGAGGACGAGACGACGAGGGAACGCGCGATTCGACGCGGGATGCGCGTGGAATGAATCTGACTATTATGAACGATCGCTGAGATTCAAAATCATTCGGGATTCAAAATCCTTTGGCGGCGCGAGAACGCGGGAGGATGTCGCCTCGACCGCGCTTGAGCCATAGGTTGATGGAGGCGCGGTGCGCGCGCGTGACGTATTTCAAAACCTCGTCGATGAAGATGACGGGAATGGAGAACCAAAACACCGCGCGCCACTCTTCGTAGTTGAGCGCGGTGATGGTGAACGTCTTCGCGAAGGATGGGACGTACATGATGATGAAATGGAGCCACATGCTGATGACGATGGAGACGAGCAACCAGACATTCGTCGTCGGCGGGTGGGAGAATAACGATTTGTTCTCGCTCAGTGAGTTCAACGCGTTGAACATTTCGATCAATACTAGGGTCGACATCGCCATCGTGCTCGGTCGACGATCTTTGAAGGATTCACACGCGTCTCCGATGCATCGCGAGGCGCTCGTGAGCTCTGCCCACGTCATTTGCGGGCCGCCGGGGTACGACATAAACCACCATCCGAACGACCCAACGGTCGCTATGCCGACGTAAACGCCGATAATGAGGTACCGAATCAGTAACCATCGATCAACGATCTGCTCACGCGGACTCCGAGGTCGTTGACGCATGATGTCACCATCCGCGCGGTTGAAACCAAGCGCGGTGGCGGGTAATCCGTCGGTGACGAGATTAACCCACAAAAGTTGCACCGGAACGAGCGTCTCCGGGAACCCAAGGGCGGCGGCGATAAAAATACACACCACTTCGCCGATATTTGAGCTCACCATGTAGCGAATAAATTGCTTCGTATTGTTGTAGATTGCGCGACCCTCCGCGACGGCTTCGACGATGGTGCTAAAGTTATCGTCTGCGAGCACCATATCGGCGGCGCCTTTGGCAACCGCGGTACCGCTTCCCATGGCAATCCCGATGTCCGCGCATTTGAGTGCCGGAGCATCATTCACACCATCGCCCGTCATCGCGACGATGTTGTCCTGCCGCTTCAAAATCTCGACGAGCTTGCTCTTTTGCGCGGGCTCGACGCGAGAAAAGACGCACATCGTCCGCGCCGCTTCTTCGCGCTGCTCGATCGTCATCGCCTCAAACTCCACACCGGTGAAAGATTTTCCCTTGAAACTATTTTGAGTTGAACCACCCGTCAAAGGATCGATCGAGTTGCTCAAGCCAATCTGCGATGCGATGGCTTCTGCGGTTTGTTGGTTGTCGCCGGTGACCATGATGACGCGAATACCCGCGTCTTTGCACGTTTGTAACGAATAACGCACCTCCGGGCGCGGTGGATCAATCATTCCAACAAGACCAATGAATGTGAGATTGTTTTCGTCCGCCTCAGAGCACGTCGTGACGCCTCGACCCATGGGGCGCATCGCGAGCGCCAACACGCGTAGGGCGTCATTGGCGTAGCCTCGCATTTGCTCCGCCACTTGTTCGCGAACTTGATCCGTCATTCTTTCCGCTCGGCCGTTGCGATTAGACATAACCGACGTGCAAAGTGACAGAACACTCTCCGGTGCACCTTTGACGAATAGAATGGATTCATCATTTCGAGAGCATAGCGTTGACATGCGCTTGCGTTCGCTCGTAAACTCCGCCGTCGCGAGCTTTGTAAATTCCGAATCCCAATATTGTGTGCTATGCATGTCCTGGTCGCTCTGAGCTCGCCCGAGTATTCCGGAATCCGAAGGTAGTCCAATCTTTTCCGTGAGCACGCGAAGAGCAATCTCTGTCGCTTCTCCAATCTTCTCAAAAGATCCCTTTTCCTTGTCGAAATTCAGCGTGGAATCGTTGCACATCGAACAGCACATGGCAACATAAGCCACCGCCGCGGCGTCGGCTGGTTCGTGCACGACCAAGCCGCGAGAGTCTAAAATTTCCCCATTCTGTGCGTAAGCCTCGCCGCGAATACCGTAGTTGGTAACTTCTGCGGTGCTCGAATTTTCGATGACGCACATGCGCATCACAGTCATGACGTTGCACGTCAGCGTACCCGTTTTATCGCTACAAATAACCGAAGTGCACCCCAAGGTCTCCACGCTAGGAAGCGTTCGCACGAGAGCGTTCTTTTTCGCCATGCGACGCGTGCCGAGGGCGAGACACGTGGTGACGACGGCGGGTAAGCCTTCGGGAATCGCGGCCACGGCAAGCGCGACGGCAATCTTAAAGTAATAAACCGCACCTCGCAGCAATCCTCCGTGCGCCTTGTCGGCAAAGTGTCCAATGTTCACCACCCACACTAAAATACAAATTACCGCGATGATTTTCCCGAGCAAGTTCCCGAATTCGTCCAATTTCTTCTTCAGCGGCGTCAATTCCTCCTCCGTCTGCTCGAGCGTGTGTTGAATCTTCCCCATGGCTGTGTTACTACCCGTACCGACCACCACGCACGTAGCCTTACCCACGGTCACCGTGGTCCCACTGTACACCATGCACGTCTTGTCTTGCAGCACGCACTCGCCGAGATGTTCCACCGCCCGTTCCGTCTTCGCCACGCTTCCGCTCTCCCCCGTCAACAGCGCCTGATCGCACCGCAGGACGTTGGAGTGAATCTTAACCAATCGGCAATCCGCGGGCACCTTTTCTCCCGTCGCAATCTCCACGATGTCTCCGGGCACGAGCGCCTCCGCGTTCACCTTGCGTTTCTCGCCGTCGCGCGTGCACGTGGCGACGTCCGCCTCGTACTTTTTCAATTCCTCAATCGCGCGCTCCGCGTTCTTCTCCGTCGCCACTCCCACCGCGGCGTTCGCGATTAATATCGCCACGATCACTCCCGGTTCCAGGAACGCCTCCGAGCCACCCTCACCGTCCCACAGCGCGAGCGCCAACGACACGAACGCCGCGAGCAACAGCACCTTCACCATCGTGTCGTCGAATTGCTTAATCACCAACGACGCGAACGACGTCTCCCGCTGCGCCGGCAGCGCGTTCGCCCCGCACGCATCTCTCCGTCGCTGCACGTCCGCGCGATCGAGCCCGTGCGCGAGATCGAGGACGCCCAACCGCGCCAAGGTTTCAGTCGCGCTCAATCGATGCGCGTCTTCCGCGTGTCTTCGCCACGCCGTCGCCGCCGCCGCGCTCTCGGGATTGACATCGCGCGCGTGAGGCATGCTTTCGCGACGCGCGGTCGGCGCGACGCGCGCTCGAGCGACGCGCGCGCGTCGTCGTTCGCGGATAAGCGTCGCCGGGTGTCCCGTCCAGCCGAACGTTCGGGACGCCCGACCGCAGTGTTCGCCGCGCGCGACGACCGCGATGCCGTCCTCGACGTCCCGCGCGCTCGTCGCGGCGTCCGGAATCGTTCTGGCGATCGTCGCGAGCGATATCTACGGCGCGTACGCGTCCACGGCGACGGAGACGGCGCCGTCCGAGACGTTTCGCGCGATGTCCCGAGGCGCCGGGAAAGTCGTCGTCGGGTTTTGCACCTCGTGATCTTACCGCGGCGGGTTCAACCAGCTCGCGCGCGCGATCGAAAATGAATTCGGGATGGCCACGACCGGTGGGCACTGGCCGCCGAGCGCGACGGCGGTGGCGCTCGGTCGAGCGTTCTCGTGGGTGCAAATCGCGCTCTGGACGGCTACGTTTTTCGGCGAGCGGGCGGCGACGCGCGTCTTCGGCGAGAGCGCGGTCGTCCCGGCGTGGTTGAAGTCGATGAGCGAGAATAAGTTTCAAACCGCCATCATGACTTTTTGGGTGTTCAACATCGTGAGCGCGAACGTGTTGAACACCGGGGCGTTTGAGGTGTTTTACGACGGCGAGCTCGTGTCTTCAAAGTTGCAGAGCGGGAAATTGCCGAGGGTCGATACGATATTCGAAGGGATTCGCGCGATTCAGGGGAAGTAGTGTCATCGTATGGAACGATGAGATGCGATGCTCGTCGTGGTTAGCGATGCGATGGGCGCGCGGGATGAAACGAACGGTGACGACGCGCGCGGAAAACTCGGTCGAAGAAATCGGCCAGTCGCGCGCGTTTGACTTCTTCGGTTCGTCCACGCGCTTCGCTCGTCGTCGTCGTCTGGAAGATGAATCAATATATCATCATCATGTAATAAAAACTAACGTAGTTCTCTCGCGCGAATAAAAACTAACGTAGTTCTCTCGTGCGAGTCGAAGACCGACCGCGGGGCGATGATGGGCGACGTCGACGGCGCTCGCGCGGCGCGTTCGTCGCTCAAATTTTATATAACGACCTTGCCGTCGAAAATTACAACGCTAAACCGTAAGTGATTACCACGGGATCGGACGGAACTCCTCGTCGCTGCCGTCACCGAGCGTCTTTTGCGCGAGCAAGAACGTCGGGGCGGTGGACAAGAAGGCGATGAAGGCGACGGCTTCGCCGCCGACGGAGCTCGTGAACAAGTTGACGGCTTGCGGGTTGGCCATGTGCGCCTCCAAGCCCTCCAACGGGGAGAGACCGGTGACGGCGTATTGGGAAACCATACCGAGGAACGCAACCATCGCGAGGCGCGCGTTCTTCACTTCCTTCACGCGCTTGTCCGGAGCATCGAGTCCAGCCGGGTCGAACGGGAACGCGTTCAACACGCCGGATTCGCCCGACTTCATGAAACCGCGCGTGCGCGCCGCCTCGAGAATGCTCATCGCCACGACTTGGAACCCGACGAGCTGTTGGAAGTCCATACCGTAATCCACGGCACCGGCTTCCCACCACTTCGGCAAACCAACCGCGTCGGTGAACAAAATACCCGCCGTCGCCGCCATGGCCCAGCGCCCGTTCATGAGCTCCGCCTCTTGCAAGTACGGCAGCGTCTCCGGGTTCGCCCCGAGTCGCAACGGGTCAAAGCCTGCGCGCGCACCGCATCCGTCAGTCACACATCCACGCGCGCCTCCATTCGTCCCGCGTCCCGCCCTCTTCCGCTCGCGTAGGCGCGTCTCCCCGCGCGTCCGCCCCGCGCGTCCGCCGCCTTCGAATCGCCATCCCAGCCGTATCCGACCGTATCGTATCTCCCATCGCCCGCCATCGCGCGCGTCCTCGCGCGTCGCTCGCGTCGCGCACCGTAATCGCGGCCATCGTCCCATCGAGATATTTCGGCGCCACCGCTCCCGGGTACCACAGCTCGCGGTCCGCGTTCGCCGCGCGCGCGGCGACGCGCGCGCGCGGCGCGCGCGTCGTCGATCGCGCGTCGACGATCGTCGCGCGGTTCGCGATGGCGTGTCGAGCCGTCGTGAGGGAGAACATCGCGTTCGTCGGGTGTTCGCGCGCGAGAATTTACGCGTTCACGGGTCCGTCGTCGTCGACGGGTGCGCGCGGCTCGTGCGAGGCGCGGGCGTGTGAAGACGCGCGCGCGTCCGCGCGCGGCGCGCGCCAATCCGCGCGCGCGATCCGTCGCGATGGATGGTCCGCGTTCGCGTTCGATGGCCTTCGCGCGCGCTCGAATACGGGGGATTCGAATACGCGCGCGGCTGAGTGTCCGTGTGTGAGACGCACCACGATTGAGACGCCGCGCGATCGCGACCGCGGACCGCGACGCCGTCGCGGCGCGGCGCGATGCCGCGCGCGCGCGACGCGCGCGCGCGCGTGCGAGCGCTCTTTCTCGCGTGCGTCGTTCTCGCGACGCGCGGCGCGCGCGCGAGCGACGCGAAAGCCGACGCGCGAGGACGAGCGCTCGCGCTCGAGCGCTGGGCGCGGACGCCGACGCGACGCTGGGACGCGGCGGCGCGAGAGGAAGACGCGACGACGGCCGCGCGCGTGTCGGAATCGATTCGAATCGTCGCGGAGGCGCGAGGCGCGGGTCGAGGCGTGGCGACGACGAGGAACGTGAGCGCGGGGGAGCTCCTGGCGGAGGTGCCGCTGGAGAAGTGCCTGTGCGCGGCGAGCGCGAGGATGGACGCGCGGCTGTGGCGCGCGATCGGGGCGAGCGGGGCGAGCGGGGACGCGATATTGGCGGCGCACGTGCTGCGGGAGGCGTTCGATGCGGGATCGAAGAGCGCGTATTGGCCGTGGTTGCGGTTGCTGCCGAGAGACGTGGACAGCACGGTGGGGTGGAACGAGGACGAGTTGAGCGAGCTGAGCGGATCGAACGTCGTGGTGTTCACGCGAGCGATCAAGGCGCAGTGGAGGATGGAATACGACGCGCTCGACGTGCCGACGCTTGGGGAAAAATTTCCAGACGTCTTCGGGGGCGAGCGCGCGGCGCATTACACGTTTGACAAGTTTACGTGGGCGCGGTTTATTATTTGGTCGCGCGCGATCGATTTATCCACCGAAAGCGCCGAGGCGCCGACGATTCGCGTGCTGGTACCGTTGTTGGACATGGCGAACCACGCGCCAGGGGGTAAGTTGCGCCCGGAGTGGGACGCGCGCTCGAACGCGGTCAAGGTGTACGCGGCGAGCGCGTTTCGGGAGCACACGGAATTAAGGTTCAACTACGACACCAAGCCGTCGCAGTACTTTTTGTTACAATACGGTTTCATTCCGGAAACGAATCCCGCCGAGTGCGTCGAGGCGACGGTGCGCGTGAGCGATCACGACTCCCTTCGAGACGCCAAAGAGGAGCTCTTACGTCTGCACGGTCTCGATCCGAAGAAGAGAAACTTCGAATGGAAACCGCGAAGTATTGATTACGACTTGCTCGCGGCGACGCGAGTCATAACTATGGACGAGGCAGAAATGAGCGACGCGACGTCGTTGACGCTCGCCGTCAGTGGCGCCTCGGTGAGCGCCAAGAACGACGCGCGCACGAAAGCCGTACTCCTCAAATCTTTGGCGAGCTTTTTAGAGTCGTATACGACGACTCTCGCGGAAGACAACGAATACGTCGCACGTGTCGATGACGAATCGAACGATGAGCCGCTTCCAGGAAAGCGAAAGCGCTTCGCCGTGTTGCTGCGCATGCGCGAAAAGCAAATCTTGCTCGCATCCGCGGACGCCTTGTTCAAGGAATTACCAGACGAAGATCAAGAGCTCGTGAAGTCGACGTGCGAAGAGATCTTCATGAATGAATTCGACGCGTGCATGACGCGCGCGAACGGGACGGTGTTCGCGTCGTACGAGAAAAAAACCGAGGAGGAGAGGGTGGATGAATCATCGTAAATCGGTATTATGTATCAACACAACATTAACTAGGTGTAGTCAAAGTAGCTTGTAGCGCAGCGCGTCAAATTATTTAGTAAGGACGGTGTCTGTTATCGCGACCTCGGCCATTGCGTCGGTTGTCTCGTCCACGGCCGCCGCCGCCGCCGATGGCGTAGGCAACTTGGCCGGTGGGAAGGATGACTGGCGTTGCGTTCACTTGTCTGGCGCCAGACCAAGAGCCGCGCGGGGCGAGACCGCCGCCGTACTTGGAGTCGCCACTTCTGTATTTAGACCAATCGTCCCGACCACCGCCGCGAGAAGGACCGCCGCGGCCCGAGTTTGGCTCTCGACCTCGATTGCCGGCGTCCGAGCGGTACGATTTGCGCGACGACATCACCTTGATGGTGGAGCCGTCGACGCTGGAGATGAAGGCACCACCCTTGTCACCTTCGGCCGCGCCTTCAACCGGTTCGCACTCCGCGAGAGCTTTTTCGACGCTCTCGGCGGAATCGTAAAACACCCAGCCTCTCGTGCGATCTTTTTCCATAATCTGCGTGCCGAGAATTGTACCGTAACGCTCGAAAGCCTCGCGCAAGCCCTGATCTGTGGCGTTCGCTTCGTTCATCTCGGTGACGTGCAACGTCTTGATTTCGATTTCTTTCTTCTGCGGTCTTGGTCCGACAAATTCGCACACAAGACCTCTCTTGTCCTTGTCGTCCGCCACGGGCAACTTTTCTTCGCGGTTCGCCGCCATGTTCTTCATAAAGCGTTCCGCGCACGCCTCGTTGTAAAACGAAGCCCAACCCCGGCCGCCGTTGTGATCTCCACTTTCAACGACCGCGTTCTCGGCGTTCTTCTTCGCCGATCGCGGTCGCGAGAGCGCGAAAAACTCCAAACCCGCGCCTCGCGAGCGCAACGCCTCCACGATCTCCTCTCGCGTCGCGTCCTTTCGCAGCCCGGTCACCATCACCCGATACTTGCTCGGTTTCACGCTCGCCGTAATCTTCATCTTCTTCACCTCGCACTCCGCCTTCGCGATCGCCGCCACCGCGTTCGCCGCGCTCTCCCTCGAGTCGTACCTCGCGAACGCGTACCCGCGATGCGTCCCCGTCGTCCTATCCGTCACCAATTCGAACCCCGTCGCCCCGCGCTCCGCCCCGCACTTCCGCAGCGCCGCGTGCACGTCGCTCTCGCTCGCCTCCGCCGCGATTCCCTTCACGAACACCTCCGTCTCCCGTCCCGGTTTCCCCGCGATCAGCGCATCCGTCGCGTCCGATTCCAGCAGCACGCGCCTGCGCTCGTCGAAGTCGTACGCCTCGTCCTCGTCCATCGCCTCCGTCGCGTCCATCGCCTCGCGCTTCGCTCGCGTTCACCGTCGTCGCGTTTACAGCGCGCGCGTGTGCCGACGCGATCGCGATCGCGCGTTAATGTCAATCGTTTTCGCGGGAACGGCGCGCGCGCTTAAACGCGACTCGACGACGCGCGCGATGTCGCGCGCGGACGCGCGGCGCGCGTACGACGCCATCCTCGACGCGCGCACGCGCGACGCGGCGTCGATGGAGCGGTTCGCCGCGCTCGCGACGGCGCCGAGCGCGGTGCCGCGCGCCGCCGTCGAGGCGGTCGTCGACGCGGGCGCGCGCGCGGCGCTCGTCGACGTGCGCTCGCCGGGAGAGTACAAACGAGGACGCGCGCCGCGCGCGATAAACTTGCCGCTGTTCGATAACGACGAGCGAGCGGCGGTGGGGACGGCGTACAAGACGAGAGGACGAGGCGAGGCGCTGGTGCTGGGGATGGCGGCGGCGGCGCCGCGGTTGGAGGCGATCGTGGAGCGCGCGAAGCGAGCGGTGGAGACGGTGGCGACGACGCGAGGGAACGGTGACGGCGAAGACGATGGTGAGATTGATGTGTACGTGATGTGCTTTCGAGGAGGGATGCGGAGCTCGTGCGTGGGGTGGTTGTTGAAGGAACGGTTGCGCGGCGCGAGAGTCCACGTGGTCGAGGGCGGATACAAGGCGTTTCGGAGGTGGGCGCTCGAGCGGTGCGGACCGACGCGCGGATTGCCCGCGCCGAGGGTGTGCGTCGTCGGTGGACGCACGGGGGTGGGGAAGACGCGCGCGCTGTTGGCGCTGCGCGCGAAAGGGGAACAGATTATCGATTTAGAGGGGTTGGCGAACCACGCCGGGAGCGCGTTCGGGTGGGTCGGGCGAGAGCCGCAGCCGACTTCGGAGCACTACTCTAATTTAGTCGCCTGCGAGTGGCACGCGTTGGATGCGAGCAGATGGGTGTTCATCGAGGATGAGGGACCGCACGTCGGGCGGTGCTCGGTGGATCCGTTGTTGTTTGAGCGCATGCGAAACGCTCCTCTGGTGCTTCGCATGGTCGCCCCGCGCGAGGTGCGGTTGCACACTTTAGTGGAAGATTACGCGACGTCAGAGTTGCGTTCTCATCCGGAATGGATGCCCACAATGCGTGAAAGCGTCGATAAGCTCGTCAAGCGGCTCGGTGGCGACCGCGTGCGCGACATTCGAGAAAAGCTCGAAGCCGGCGATTTCACCGCCGTCGCCGAAGGTTTGCTCGAGTATTACGACGGTTTGTACGACAAGCACCTCATGAGCAAGCGCAAAGACCGTCGCGCGGCGCGGGCCGCCAACGCCAACGCCGCCAACGCCAACGCCAACGACGACGCGTGTTCGGTGCAATCCTTCACGTCGTCCACCACCGAAGACGAGGCCCGAGCCGGCGTCGTCGTCGACGTCAACTGCGTCGCCAACGCCTCGGGTGGCCTCGACGAGGACCTTCTCGTCCGCGATGTTCTGTGCGCCGTCGCTCTGTTCGAATGCGAAGGACCGAACGACCCCGAACGCGCGTAGTCGATTCGATTCGCGTCTCGTCTCGAGCGCCGACTCGAGGCTGACTCAGCACGGTCGTGCCGACACGCTTTGCAATAATCCACGCGCGAGTTCGTCACAAACGCGCGCGTCTCACGCACGTTCGAACGCGCGAACGCTCAAATCCACGAAAAAGATGTTCTCTCTGTCCTCTACCGCCGCTCTCGCCCGCGCGCGCGTCTCGGCGCCGCGTAAAACCGCGCGAAAGTTGACGATTCGCGCCTCCGTCAACTACATTCTCGATCGCGAGGGATGTTCGAGCGCGCGGTCCGACGACGACGGCGCGCTGCTCCAGACGGCGGCGAAGACGTGCCTGGCGGTTCCGATCGACGTGAACGCGCTCGTGGCGCAAAATAAGGGTGACTTGGAGTTTGAGAACGAGCAGTTGAAGTTTGAGCTCGACGACTCGAGCGCGCTCGTCGTGCAATCGCTCAAAGGCAAAACTCTGATCGACGGGAAAGCGGCGCCCAAGGGACGAAAATTGAAACTTCGCGCGGGATCGAAGATTAAGATCGCCGACGAGGAATTCACGGTGTATCGAAACACGCACGCGCACGCGTGAGACGCGAGTCGCCGAACGCGAGTCGCCGAACGCGAATCGAATCAAGACCACACTCTTTGACTCCGCACCTTTTATCGTTGTACCATCGCTGTATAGCTACTAACTCTGTTGTAAAACACGAGCGGACCTTACTCGATCACTCAAGTGCTCCACCGCGGATCCGGGGCGTGTGCGGCCGTCGGCGAATGGCGAAAGAATATAAATAAATACGTATTAAAATCGATTCGAGTCAATTCATTAATAGGCCAGTTCGGGCTGGTCCACGTACTAATCTCAATTCCTCGACCCCGTCCCGGGACGCGCGTCGCGTTGAAGTCGCGTCGCCAGCCATATACCTTCCCCTGATTTTTACAAGGGGCGTTCAGACGCGCAGGACTTTGACGACGCCGTTTGAGTTCGCGGCGACGAGCACGGATTCATCGCTTCGCCACGCGCACGCGCTGATGAAACCGCGAGGTTCGTTCGCGTCCCGAGCGAACCCGATGGACGCGATGGGCGACGAAAGATCCTTGCGGTAAATGAATACCTCGTTCGTTTCGCTCCCGCACGCGACGTGGTCGCCGACGGCGGTGAGGCCGACAAAGTTTCGTTCGTTGACGTGTCCTTTGAGCGCGCACGTGAGTTCGCCTGTGTTGACGTTCCACACGTTGATGGTGTTATCCGTCGATGCGCTCGCGATTTCGTTGGCGTTGAGGTACTTGACGTAACTGACCGCCTTGCGATGGCTGTCGAGGATTTGCACCGGCTCGGCCAAGCGTCGCAAATCAAAAATATACACCTTTTGGTCGACGCAACCGACCGCGATGCAATGCGCGTTCTCGGGTGAATACTGCGCACAGCAGACGTTCGCTTTCATGTCGATCTCGTGCACGCTGTTCGGTTGATCGGTGTTCCAAATCTTCACCAAGTAATCATCCGAGCCACTCACTAAAAGTCGCGGATCCGTGCGACAGTAGTCAACGGTCCAGATTCGCTTTTCATGCTCCTCAAAATCTATGATGCTGCACTTTTTCTCGACATCCCACACCGAAACGACACCTTCGTAATCACTCGCCGCTATGTGATGCTTAACAAACTTGTTGTAAGACAAGCACGTCAGCTTGGACCGAGTGTTGATTTCATCCGCGGGTTGCTGTGACCCCTCGAGCACGTGCTCGAGGTTGTAAAACTGAATTCGTTTGGACACACCTGCGGTAGCGAAGTACTCTTGCGTCGAATCGAACTCAATGCTGCTGACGGGCGCGCCTGGGTTTGACGCGTCTTCTTCGCCGCGAATCTCCGCCGCGATGGAAATGTTCGAGTATCGTTTAAACGTGTCAATAATCGTCGAAAACTCCTCCATAGTCGTCGAGTCCGGGGCGTACCCTCGACCACCATTGAGCGCGCTACCACTCGACTTACCACCATCGCTGGTGACATCGTCTCGTTCTGCGCTTCTTCTCTTGGAATACCAGCTCTGCAATTCGCTAAACTGCCTCAACACTCTGCGTCGCTTCGACTCGTCGATGACGATTTGCGACTCACCCGGCCGCGTCAAACCCAGCGCTTCCATCGCGTGCGCGATCACTTCTTTATCGTGCAAATCACTACGTTCGTGCGACACTCGTGCACCGCCACCCAAGGCCTCAATTTCCCTTCGCACCGCGTCGATGTCGGCGTCTAAACACCTCAACTCTCGCTCGAGCGCCACCGCGCTCGCCTGCTTCCTCGCTCGGCTCTCTACTAAGAACTCCTTCAACACCTCTCGCGACACTGCGCGTGATTCCAGCACCAAACTTCGATGTTTCTCGCTCAAAGTCTTCACCAAAGGTGTCAATCGTTCCAAATCGTCTTCGCCGTCCTCGGCGCTCGTCGAAGCCGCCGCCGCTTCGCTCGCCCCTGACTTCATAGCCGCAACCATCGCGTTCACCGCCGCATTTGGCACTAACTGTGCGCTGGTAAACATCGACGAGCATGTCGGGCACCGAGCGCTCACCCCGGCGTCCGCGCCGCCGTCTCGGGGCGCCGCCGCCGCCGCGTCGAGCGCCGCGCTCGCGCACCCGTGACAAAACGTGTGTCCGCACGTCGCCACGCAGTGCGCGTCCGTGAACGGTTCGAGACATATCGGACACGTAACGTGTGCGAGCATTGCTGACGTCGCGCGCGCGTGCGCGCCTCGCGGTAGCGTTAACGCCGACATGCGCTCACGCTGACGTCACACGAATCACGTCAGAGATATCCGACGTGCGCGTCGCGTTCTAGCGTCTGTGAAGCGTGTGCGCGCGCTCGAAGCGGCGCACGTTCGTGTTTGGACGCACTCAAACGCGCTCGAGCGTCGCGTTCGAGGCGCGCGGCGAGGTTTGAGGCTGTGCTCACACTCGCCGCCGTCGCGACGCTTTTTCGTCGACGCGACGCGGTTGTGACTAGGCTACGCTCGCTACATCATACGCTATTGGTGCTAGGACACACTACGATGCGCGCGGTAAACGGAATATATCAACGAGGAATCTTCCTGCACTCGACCAATCGATCGCGGATGTCGTCCCAAAATGCTGCCTCCTCGGCGTCTGCGTCTGCGTCGACGCCGCGCTCGCGAATAAGCTCGAACCTACTGTCACGACGGTAAGCGACGGATGCGAACGTGATCGTTCGCGTTCGCACCTTCGTGCCTTCGCTTCTGTGGATGCTCTCCACGATGTCTGGGCGTACCCAATCCGCACCGAGACGCAGGACACCCTTGAATCGCGCGACGTCGACGCGTCGCAACACAAACTCTTCAAAAAACGCCTTCAACTTCGGTCGCACGAAGACGTCGTCGACGTGAAACGCGTATCCACACGAGGCGTATCGATCACTTTCCTGCTTCACCATCCAAGGCGGCGCGTTGGCGGTGAGGCGCGGCTCCAAAGTGAACGGTCTCGAGCTCGTCGTCGTCGTCGTCGTCGTCGCCTCGGTCGGGAGCTCGCTCGGCTCCCACCCGCATCGACCATCGAGAAGCGCCAAATCCATCCCATTCGCGCGATCACGCGCCAAAAACACAGCACTCTTCTTCGGCCAAAACCCACGCCCGAACGCCAAGAACGCCTCCACCTCTGCCTCGCTCGCGGCGTCCGCGAACGACCCGCACATCGCGTCTGCGCACTCCGTCTGCGCCTTGAACAATTCCGACCGCAACACCGCCGCTTTCCCTTCGTCTTCCCCGAAAACCCGCACATCGACCACACAAATCGTCGCTCGCACGTCCACGCTCGCTTCCAGGTGTTCCGATCGCAGCGCGTCGATCACGCGTCCCGCGTCGCCCATCCCGCTCGGCTCCACGAGCACGCGCGCCGGTCGATACCGCCGCAGCACCTGCGTCACCGCCACCACGAACGGCGCCGCCGTCGCGCAGCACGCGCACCCTCCCGACACCTCTCGAACGATCGTCCTCCCACTCGCGTCCGCGTCGCGCTCGCGCGTTCCCACCGCGTCATCGAGCAGCGCCCCGTCGATGCCCAGCGCACCGAAATCGTTCACCACCACCGCCCACGTCTCGTTCGCCGGCTTCGCGCTCGCCAGCGCGCGCAGGACGTGCGTCGTCTTCCCCGCGCCGAGCGCGCCGGTGATGACGTTCACCGGCGTGCGCGCCATGCGTCGTCGAGTGTCACCGCGCGCGCCTCGCTCGGCACGCCTCGGCGCGCATGCGCGTCGCCGCCGCCGCGGCCGCGGACGCGCGCGCCGCGTGCGTCTCCACGATGTGCCCGCGGATCGACGACGCGCTGCGCGGGGGCGTGCGCGCGCGCCACGTGACGGAGATCGCGGGCGAGAGCGCGAGCGCGAAGACGACGCTGTGCGCGCAGCTCGCGGTGCGCGCGACCGCGCGCGGCGGCGCGGCGGTGTACGTGCACACCGACGGGCCGGCGCCGACGGCGCTGATGCGACGGATCGCGTCGTCGGCGCGGTTCGTCGCGGAAGCGTGCGACGGGGACGAAGACGCGGCGACGGCGGCGCTGGAGCGCGTGTACGTGGTCAAGGCGCTGGGCGACGCGGACGCGCTGCGAGAGACGCTGACGGCGGTCAGCGCGGTCCTCAGAGCGCCGGTGAGCGAAGACGCGGTGGTGAGGATGATCGTGGTGGATTCGATCGCGGCGCCGTTTCGAGACGACGCGACGAACGGAGGATGGACGTACGCGGCGAAACGGGCGGGCGCGCTGCACAAGTTGACGATGCTGTTGAAGGAGTACGCGACGAAACACGACGTGGCGGTCGTCGTGACGAATCACGTGGTGGATAGCGTGAGAGAAAATGGAACCGGAGCGCACGGTGACGGCGCCGTGGCGACGCGGGCGATGGGGGAGTTCACGACGAGCGGACGACGAGTGGTGCCGGCGCTCGGTTTGATGTGGTCGAATTGCGTCAACGCGCGATTGTTTCTCACGAGACGCGCGACGCGCGGTCAAGGGTACGTCGTGGGCGGTGATGACGGCGATGATGGAAACGCGGGCGTCGCGCGGACGTTACACGTCGTGTACGCGCCGCATTTGCCCGAGTCGAGCGTCGATTTCGTCGTGCGCGAAGACGGCGCGTGGGACGTCGCCGCGCCGCGCCCGCGCGCCGTGGCCTAGCGCACGCGTACCGCGCGCTACGCGCGGCGCGTGTACGATAGTAGTGAATGAATGAATGAATGTGTTAGCGAATGATTGTATTTTTATCGTCGGATTGACGAACGAACGAACGAACGAACGACCGAACGCGTTCGCGTCGGTTACGCCGCACTCTCACCCTCGACGTTCCAAAATTCCTCTCGACGCCCCCGCCGTCGAGCCTCCCGCCGAGGCGATGTCTCGCCTCGACGTCGATTTCTGCGTCGACGAACGCGCGCGCTGGCGCTCCATCGACGCGCTTTTACTTCGCCGTGGGAGATTCACCGGTCCAGATTTTGAGCCGGGAGAAGACGTCGCGCGCGTGCTCCGCGAGCACGTCCGCGTGCTCGTCGTCGGCGCCGGAGGACTCGGGTGTGAACTGTTGAAAGGGCTCGGTGCGTGACGACGGCGCGAGAGACGCGCGGACGTTGGTGGTGATGAAGGACGCGCGACTGACGAGACGAACGCGACGACGCCGCGCAGCGCTGAGCGGATTCACGACTCTGGACGTGATCGATATGGACACGATCGACGTGACGAATTTAAATAGACAGTTTTTGTTTCGCGCGGAGGACGTGGGGAAGAGTAAGGCGGAGACGGCGGCGAGACGAGTGCGGGAACGCGTGCGCGGGTGCGCGGTGAACGCGCATCACGGACGAATAGAAGAGAAAGAGGATGGGTGGTATAAACAGTTTGATATCATCGCTCTGGGATTGGATTCTCTGGAAGCGCGGGCGTACATCAACGCGGTGTGCTGTGGGTTCTTGGATTACGACGAGGATGGGAACGTGGATCCGGCGACGATTAAACCGCTCGTGGACGGCGGTACGGAGGGATTCAAGGGACACGCGCGCGTCATCGTTCCGGGAATGACACCGTGTTTCAATTGCACAATGTGGCTGTTCCCTCCGCAAACGACGTTTCCGTTGTGCACGCTGGCAGAGACGCCGAGGAACGCAGCGCACTGCATTGAATACGCAAAATTAATTCAGTGGCCGGCGGAGCGATACGGGGAGACGTTTGACGCGGATGTCGTCGAGCACATGACGTGGGTGTACACGAAAGCGCTCAAACGCGCCGAGACATTTGGTATTCCAGGCGTAACGTACGCTCACACGCAAGGTGTGACGAAGAACATCATTCCGGCGATTCCTAGCACGAACGCAATCATAGCCGCGGCGTGCGTCATCGAAACGTTGAAAATGGCGACGATGTGCGCCAAGGGAATGAACAATTACATGATGTACGTGGGCACGGATGGTGTGTACTCGCACACTGTGGAGTACGAACGCGATCCATCGTGCGTGGTGTGCTCACCCGGGATCGCTCACGCGTTGAACGCGAACGCGACACTCGAAGAATTCATGGCTTCCATCGTCGCCGCGTATCCAGATTCTCTCGCCGAACCGAGCGTGAGTTTCGGCGGGAAAAATCTGTACTTGCGCGGCGTGCTCGAGTCCGAATTCGCGGAAAACTTGAATAAACCTATGATTGAGCTCATGAATGGGCGCAAAGAAGGCTTAGTCGTGGTGAATGACAAGAAAATGAAGAAGACGTCGATGCGGTTGCGACTGTCGTTAAAATGATAGAAATGTGATTTGAATAGCAATACAGTGACTAAGGGTTAAGCTCTGCGTGCGATTCTTCTATGAACGCCATCGCCTTTTTCACACTAGCCGCGTCTCCATCGAAATACTTCGAGAGGCCTGCCTCGATGCTCTTTCGATACTCGCCGAGCCCTTTTCCCTCGATTTCCCAAGCGTCGTCAGCCTCTTTAATCTCTTCTTTCGCGTCCGGATTTTCCAAATCTTTCCCAGAAGGATCGTCCTCGCTAACAACAGTAACGTTCATACCGCTAGAGTTCGTCTTCTCGGCGAAACCTTCGTTCATCGTCGACGCCTCGAGCGCTTTCATGTCGACGACGCCTTCTTCGAAGAGTGTGACGTTTTCGACGCCGTAGTACTCGTGATGACCAATTCGACAGCACCAGATGCCCATTCTGATCTGTTTCGCATTTTCCGCTTGCTTGGACGTCGTCGCGCCGATGATGGTATCAAAGTGTAAAAACTTTACGTCTCGCGCCGACTCTAGCGACTTCGCCAGCGCGTCGAGTGACTCCGCCGCCGCCGTCAACTTGATGCTCGGCGCCGAGCGGAACACTTCATTTCTCGCCGGCACACACGCATCACCGGCAGGGCTGACGATTGCGCCCGTCTTTGGGTCACGTCGATGGAAGCACATACCGTACTCTTCGGGAATGAGTGTCGTCTTCGAGAAAGAGACAGTTGGCGGAACTTCGACGCGACGCACGTTGTCCGCGGACACTGCGCCTGCAGGCATGTGTGGATGACCCAAGAAGGCGTACTCACGGTACTCTTTCATGAAATCGCCGCCATAACTCTCCATCCCCATAACGTGATCACCAGGGCAAATGAATGGCAAGCCGAGCATGGAACCCGGGAAGCGACCGGCGTGGGGAAACCAAACGCGATCCAACCCGCAAAAGAATGGCGGCAAAATCACCACTCTCCCCAGATTTTTGGCGATCGCCACGGCTTCGTAAAGCTGCGCAATTTGGTGTTGCACCAGTCGCATGTGCTCCAAAACTACGTGTTCACCCTGTTTCAACGTCTCGAACGCGCCATCAGGCGAAGGGTATCCGCGTTGTGCAAACTCTTGCAAGTCGACGTCGGAGAGCACGCGAGGCGTGTACGAGAGGAACTTTTGATCGAAATACGACGGATCATCGCGATCTCCGAGCCACTGATTCGCCTCTCGCATGCGATTCCGCTTACCTGGGGTACCATCGTACTGGAAAGTCGCGTGCATAGCGTACGGGTTCACGTTGATGAGTTCCGGAAGGCGTTGCGTAAAGTACGTGTGCCCGTTGTTGAACAACGCCACGGGAAGCGTGCCCATTTGTACTTTACCCTCGTACGCCGAGCCGACGCCGGACCCATCCGGTGACGGCGTACCGCACCCACCACGCTGAACCAAAGTATTAAATTCCGCCTGATCCCAAATCTTTTCATCTTTCTCGAGATTACGCACCCATTCGCCCGTGAGTTGCTGACTCGCCTCCGTCGCCCGAAACCACATCATCCCGATGTTTACCGTCCCCGCGCACGGCGTCGACTCCAACCCTTCACCGTCGACCATGTGCGATATTTGCCTCGCATCCTGATGCGTTCTATTTTGCAAGTTATCCGTGCTCACCAGGATGTCCGCCTTGGGATATCGTCGAAAGAATGGAATCGGATTTCTCAACCACGCGACGTCGATGTCCGAAATCAACACGTCCACCCCAGTCTTCGTGAAATCATGAATCAAACGTATCTTATCCCGTCCCATCTTATGAAAATTCTTCGACCCCCACCCAAAATCCTTCTTCACCGCGTCCGCGTCGATCGATTTCGACCCCATCAGCCACGTGTTGACGCCGATTTTCCGCAGCGCCGCGTACAGCTCCTCGTCCATCGCCCCGATCAAGTAATTCGTCACCTCCAGCGCGTCCAGGTGGCTCAAAAAATTCAGCGCGAAATCGTAGTAGTGCATGTTCGCCCACGTCACGATCACCGCCCCGTCGACGGCGACGCGGTCGACCAGTTCCTTCGATATCCCCGTGCTCAGGTGTTCGCGGTGCGTCGCCGTCGACGCCCCCGCGGGCGCTCTCGCCCGCAGCGCTCGCGCGTGCGCGCGCGGCGCTCGCGCGTCGCGCCCGCGATTTCCATCGCTCAGATCGCGCGCCGCGTCTCCGCGCGCGACGCACCGCGCCGCCGCGACGACGATCGCGATCGCCAAACCAATCGCCCGCGCCCGCGTCGCCCTCGCGCGCGTCCACCGCGCCATCGCGCCTCTATCGCGCGCGCGCGCGTCGCGCCGCGCGCGATCGCGCCTCGCCGCGCCTCGCGCCTCGCCTCGCGCGTCGCGCGCGACGCGCGCGGCGTCGCGAAGTCTCGCGACGCGCGTCGTCGCGCGTCGTCGAATCCTTCGTCCCGCACACGCGCGCGCGCGATGCGCGTCGCGTTCCCTCGCGCGCGCGCGCTCGCGCTCGCGAAGACGCCCTCCGATCGAGCGCGCGCGTCGTCGTCGTCGCGCGCGCTCGCGTCGCGTCGCGATCCGCGCGCGCGATTCGCCGCCGCCGCCGGCGCGCGCGAGCCGACGCGACGCGACGCGAGCGCGCGCGCGCGCGAGCCGACGCGACGCGTCGAGGACGCCGAGGACGCGAACGCGCGTCGCATCGCGAGCGCTGGGAGCGTGCGCCTGGTGCAGTGGTACCCGGGGCACATCGCGCGCGCGGAGCGATTGCTCAAGGCGCAGCTCAAGGGCGTGGACGCGGTGCTGGAGGTGCGAGACGCGCGATTGCCGCTCGCGACGAGTCACCCGGAGATCGCGAGCTGGTGCGGAGATAAGATGCGAATCGTGGTGCTGAATCGAGCGGACATGGTGAGCGATGGGGAGCGAGCGCGATGGGTGAGTCATCTGAAGAGGGAGGGAGAGACGAGGGTGGTGCTGACGGACGCGCGAGCGGGGAAGGGGACGCGAAGGGTGAAAGAGATGGCGATGGAGATGAGCGAGGAGATAAACGCGAAGAGAGCGGCGAAGGGGTTGCTGCCGCGACCGGTGCGAGCGGCGGTGGTGGGGTACCCGAACGTGGGGAAGAGCGCGTTGATAAATAGGCTGGTGGGGAAGGCGGCGTGCGCGAGCGCGCCGAGACCGGGAGTGACGAGAGATTTGCGGTGGGTGCGCATCGGGGGGGATTTGGATCTTTTGGACGCACCGGGGGTGCTGCCGGCGCGCATGCACGATCAGCGCGCGGCGTCGCGGTTGGCGATGGCGAACGACATCGGCGAGGCGAGTTACATCGCGAGTTCCATGGCGGCGGCGATGATCGAAGAGCTGAAACGTTTGCCGACGTGGAAATCAATCAGACCGGGAATCATCAAAAGATTTAAAGACGAACGCGTGGACGACATGACTGGAGAGGAATTCGTGCAGTATTTCGCCGATAAGACGTGCGGCGGCGACGTCGAGCGCGCGGGGACGCGAATGCTAAACGACTTTCGCGGAGGGCACATCGGGAACTTTTGCTTAGAATTGCCGCCGTCGGCGGACGGTTCTTAAACACATTCAACGCATCATCGCATCACACCGATAGAGCTGTATAATTTATGTGCTACATTTTTGACTTCATTCGACTTCACATTCTCTTCGCGACGCCTCACCACTGTTCGCCGACCTCCTCGCTTCGCATCTTGCGGCCTCGCCCGCGCGCGCCGCGTTGCATGAATCGCGTCGGCGAGAACGGTTTGATGTCGATCGAACTCTTGCCTTTCGTGATGAGATCGGCGATTATTTCTCCCGCGACGGGCGACCAAAGGATGCCCCAACAGTTTCCAGCGGTCGCCATGTACGCGTTTTCGATGCCGTCCACGGGGCCTAGAATCGGAAGCGCGTCCGGGGCGCAGGGACGCATGCACGCCTGAGTCACCAACGGCGCCTTGCCGTCGCCGCCGATGCTGCGCGACATGCCTCCGAAACTGCGCATCGCTGCGGCGACGCGACTGGGATCCTCGACGATCTTTTCGCTTCGATCGCAGTCGCCGCCCGGCAACAATCGTTCCTCGTCGATGTATTGGGATCCCCCGATCCCGCAAATGTACACCTCCCCGGTGCTCCGAGGATACACCTCCAAGTGGCACCCATTTTCATCTTCACCGCAAAACAACGCCGCCGGTTCCCTCATCACCGCCTCCGACGCCTCGTACATCACGCTCGTCGAACGAATGCCCGTCATCGGTACTTTAATCCCAAACCATTCGCTCGCGCGCGTCGCCCACGGACCCATGGCCACGACGACGTGATCCGCTTCAATTTCTTCCACCGTTCCATCGTCCTCATTTTTATACACCAATCCGCGCACTTTCGCGCCATCATCCGCGAACGTCACCCCAGTGACTTCGCCCTTGACGCACGTGGCGCCGAGTCGCACGGCGGCGTCGTGCAATTTTTCGCACAATTCCTTCGGTGTCACCTGCGCCGTGCCGAATTCGTCCATCATTCGACACATTTGAATGTCGCCGTCGAGCCACGACACGAGGGGAGTCGGTCCACCGTCCAGCGCCGATCCGCCCAGCACGCTCAGCGTCGGGATTTTTCGATACGTCTCCAGCAGCAACTCCTCCGCGAGCGTCTCGTGCAGCTCAAACGCGCGCTTATGCAGCGGCGCGGTCGGCGTGCCGTCTCCCCAGTCCCTGGCGAGGAAACCTCCGCCCTTACCGCTCGCCGCGCTCGCCACGCGCGATCGCTCGACGATGACGACGTCGCAGTGGGAGGTGCGCTGACAAAAATACGCGCACGCGCATCCCCAAAGGCCGCCTCCGGCGATCGCGACGACGGGTTTGTCGCGAGCGACGCTCGCGTTGACCGCGCGGTTGGCCTCGGCGCGCGGAATCACGGCGGGCGCGCGGTGATGGACGGCGCGCATCGAGACTGAGCGCCGGCGAGTGGCGCGCGCGTCCCGCTCGGGACGCGACGCGAGGAGAGTTTGAACAAAGTTTACAGTCGCTAAGTCATCCGCACGGGCGAAGTTTTGAGTTACCGCCGCCGTAGGGGTTATCATCCTTGAACTCGTCCCACGCGCGCGCCTTTCGAAGCGCCTCTTCCTCGAGCTGGTCTTCGGATTTCGAAGCGCGGTCGATTTCGGCGAGACGCGCGCGCTCGACTTCCCGCGCCCGGCGCTCGAGCATCTCCGCGCGTTCGATCTCTCCCGCCTGCTCGATCGTCATCGTCGGTAAGATGTGCGATGGACGAAACACCTCCGAGCGCATGCGCGCGCGCGGGTCGACTCGGACGACGTCCGCGGCGAGCGACATCGCGGCGGCGTCGCGTTCGATTGTATAAATCTCCGGCGCGCGCCGCCCGACGCGCTCGTCTTCGTTCGCCATGCGCTCGCGTTCGCGCTCGCGCGCGTCCTCCAGCTCAGACCGTCGCGCCAACATCTCGCTCTCCACTCGCAGCGTCGGGAGCTCATCCAGAGATTCATACACCGCGCGCTCCAACGTCAGCGTCCAAAACTCGCGCTCGAGCGCGTCCCCGTCCTCGTCCTCTTCATCCTCATCCCCATCTCCACCGTCCCTTCGCGCCAGCGTCGCTCGAATCGTCTCCAACCGCGTCTCCACCGCTCGTTTCGCCCTGTACCGTCGCACTTTCTCTTCCCTCGCGTCGTTTCTTCCCGTCGTCCCGTCGCCTCCGCGCGTCCGCGCGCGCGTCGTCGCCTCGTCTCGCCCGTCCGCGTTCGCCTCCCTCTCGTACGCCTCCACCTCCGCTCGCGGCATCGCCTCGATCGCGCGCGTCAGCGCCAGAAACCTCTCGTGCGCGTCCACGGCCTCCGCGATCGCGCCCGCGCGTCGCAGCGCGTCCGCCTCGCGTCGGCTCGCGAGCGCGTACTTGACGTCCGCCGTCGGCCACGCGTCGAGCGTCTCCGTCGCGCCCGCGACGCTCGATCGCGCGACGGCGCGTCGCAGGCGCGCGCAGTCGTCGACGCTCGCGGTCGGCGCGCTCGCGCGCGCGTACAGCGTCGGCAGCGGCGCGTCGTCGTCGCGCGTCGCCATCGCGCGCGCGTGTGTCGACCGCGCTTTGTCCGTGCGTCGCGTCCACTCGACGACGCGCGCGGCGCGAGCGACGCGAGGGAAGGCGCGACGAACGACGAGAGATGACGCGCGGGAAGACGGCGTCCGCGGGCGCGACGCGATGGACGCGAACGCTCGCACTGGCGCTCATCGCGATGGTGTTGGGCGCGGTCAGGGGGGATTCGACG
>Ga0206682_10000583_pt1 | contig 39390 bp, 29 predicted proteins | sample M240m12015metaG_FD_155444 | JGI IMG/M metagenome (GOLD analysis project Ga0206682, IMG submission 155444) | Ammonia-oxidizing marine archaeal communities from Monterey Bay, California, United States - M2 40m 12015 | ecosystem: Environmental > Aquatic > Marine > Intertidal zone | place: USA...
CCCCGGCATCTGTTGCATCTGCGGCGGCATCATTCCCGGCATTTGTTGCATCTGCGGCGGCATCATCCCCGGCATTTGTTGCATCTGCGGTGGCATCATTCCCGGCATTTGTTGCATCTGCGGCGGCATCATCCCCGGCATTTGTTGCATCTGGGGCGGCATCATTCCTGGCATTTGCATCTGGGGTGGCATTTGCGCTGGGTACTGCTGGATCCCTGGTGCGTTCACCCGCGGATGGACGTGCGGTTGCGGCGGAACCTGCGGCGATAGGGTCCAAAAGTCTTCCTCTAAAGCAGGCCGAGATGCAGGCGCTGCAGGAGTCTCGACAGGCGCTGCGGGTGTCTCGATGGTCAAACCTCCGAACAAATCAGATTGCTGCGTAGGTGCCGCCGGAGCTTGCGATACGGGCGCGACGCTCGCCGATTCTGGCACCGACGCGGCATACGATTGTCGGGCGACGGCTGGCGGTGGCTCAAACCCGAAGCTAGGTGCTTCTGCAGCTTGCGGTCGAGAGTCAAACGCGGCTGTCGCAAACGAAGTCCAATCCGCCCCGCTCGCCGGAGCCGGCGCGGCGGTTTGTTGCGGCGGCTGTGTGGTAGGCGCAACTTGAGCCGGCACCGGCGAATCAAATAAGCCGCCAAACAAATCTGGCGCTTTCGTCGCCGCCGGTTGTGCCGCCGGCGTCGCCGGAGCCACCTGACCCCCCACCGCGCTCCCCGCCCCGGCGTCGTCGTAGTACAACTTATCCACGAAAACAGCCTTGATCCACACCTTTCCTCTCACTGTATTACCACTCTGCGGCAACGGTTCTGCCGGATTCCAGCGCGCTAAAAACGTCCGCCGCGCCGCCTCGTTGCCTTTCCTTCGCAACATCTCGACCTCATCTCCCGAGAACGTCGACGCACTGATGCTCTTAATCCTAAAATTGAAATCTCTGAATATCCCCGAGCATCTCGTGCACACGAATATTCCGAACGGCACGCACACCGAGCGAGGCGCCTGCGTCGCGGAGTCGTCGCGGTCAGTCATCCGCTGAACTCATCTCAACGTTCACGAGCATCCACGCGCGTTCCTTCGGTTTCGCGCCCGCGCGCGCGGTATACCGCGCGCAAAAGTAGCGCCGTCGCCGGCGCGCGCGCGCGGGGCGCCGCGCGCCGTTCGAGGGCGCGAAAGATGCGAAAGTCTCGTCGATAATCTCGTCGAAACACGACGAAGGACGCACCAAAGACCCCGGTCCGACGCACGAGAAGCACGTCTTATTCCCGGGCTCACGCGCGAGCGCGGTGAGCGCTTGCTCGTTCTTATCGTTCATCGTCTCGCGCGGGTGTCCCGTGCGGTGATGTGCGGCCCTCGAGCGCGCGCGCGCGGATTCTGTGACGAACGCGCGACGAGAGTCTCGTCACGAGACGACGACGCGCGTTCGACGCTACGTTTGGCTATGACAATTGTGCTAATTTTCGCGCTAATCTTCGTCAAAGTATTTGTCCTCGGCGTCCTGGTCGATCTCGCGTCGCCAGTGAGCGTCGAGCGCGGCGTCGGCGTCGACGGAGAGGTAATCGAAACCGTCGTCGCCGCCGGCGAGAAAGCGCTCTCGCATGACGCGTTCAAAATCCGCCGCGCGCGACACGTACTCGGCCTGGGAGATGTACGTCCTCGACCGCCCGCGAGACGCTCTGTACTCATCGACGTCGACGATGAACGTCGCTTCTTCCGTCGCTTCCTCCGCCGTCGTCGCCGCTCGCCGCTCGCCGCGCGCGTCGCCGTCGCCGTCGCCGTCGCCGTCCACCGTCGCCCCATCCCATCCCTCGAACATCGCCCTGCGCCACGCCGCATCGCTCACCTTACCGTCCGTCTTCGCCGCCCCGCGTCCGACCGCGCGTCCGCTCGAGCTCGCGAACGCGTCTCCGAATCGCGCGTCGCTCGCGCTCGCGTCTCCAAACTCTTCCTCCCATCGCGCCTCCGCCGCCGCTCGAACCTCCCGCGCGCGCTCGCGCGCCAGTATCCGCTCTCCCGCGCCGTCCTCCGCCGCCGTCTCCGGCTCGGCGTCGCCCTTCCGCACGTCCACGCCGACGATTTCATCGAACGCGCGCGGGTCGCGCGCGCGCATCGAATCCACGCTAAAGTACCCGCTCGCGTCGAGCGCGACGCGCATGTGCGCGTATCGTCGATTGCGACGGACGGAGGACATTTTCGTCGTCGCCCTCGACGCGCCGCGCGGCGCGTCGCGCTCCGCGGGCGCCGCGGCCGGCGCGCGCCGGCGCCGTCGCCGCTTTTTGTAATGCAAGACCTGTTTCAAATACCGGACCACGCGCGACCGACAGCTCGACGCCGACGCGCGACGACGCGCGCACACGCCGACGCGCGCGCGCGACGGACGCCGACGCGCGAGGACTCGCGCGCGATACTCGGGCGCGCATCGCGCGGCGACGACGCGCGCGCGGTGGACGACGACGACGACGACGCGACTCGACGGTGGATTTTGATTTTTGAAATTTCAAACCGACGCGCGCGAAGATTCGGGAAACGCGCGGACGCGAGCGACGAGGATGGATCGCGCGATGGCGACGGTGGGCGACGCGGCGATGAAACGCCCGACGGCGGCGCGCGGACGGATCGATCGGATCGAGGTGGAGAATTTTAAGTCGTACAAGGGAAAGCATCAGATCGGACCTTTTAAATCCTTTACGAGCGTCGTGGGGCCGAACGGGAGCGGGAAGTCGAATCTTATGGATGCGATATCGTTCGTGCTCGGGGTGCGAAGCGCACAGTTGAGAGGGACGACGTTTAAGGATTTGATCTACACGGTGGACTTGGCGGATGCGAGTGAGAATAGACGAAGCGCTCGGGTGACGTTGGCGTACGAACCGGAGAATGAGCGAGAGATTTTGTTCTCGAGAGTCATCGAGGCGAGCGGGACGACGCATTACGAGATCGATAACCAACGATTGACGTCGGAGGAGTACAACGAACGATTGAAGTCGTACGGGATTCTGGTCAAGGCGCGAAACTTTTTGGTGTATCAGGGCGACATCGAGGCGGTGGCGCAGAAAACGCCGAAGGAGTTGACGACGCTGATTGAACAAATTTCTGGTTCGGATGAGTACGCGGAGAGATATACGACGAACGAGCGGGCGAAGCAACGTGCAGAGGACGAAGCACACACGAGCTTTACTAAAAAGAAGTCTTTGATGACGCAGAAGAAGCAGATGCGCGAGCAAAAGGAAGAGGCGGAGAAGCACATGGCGCTTCAAGAACGCGTGAATCAGATGAAGGTTGAAAGCACTCTGTTCAAGCTCTATCACATCGATGCCGACATAGACCGCGTTCGTGATGAGATGAGAAACGTGCGTGAAGTTCGCGACGAGCACGTGGCTGCGAATGAGGAATCGCTCAAGGAATACGAGGACAAGCGCAAGGAGAAAATGACCAAGGATAAGACGCACTTGGCGCTCAACCGTAAGATTGAAGCGCTCAAGGGTACGATTTCCAGCCATGCGCCGCGCGTGAATCAGATCAAAGAAGAGACGACTCGAGTTCAGAAGAAATTGGAACTTGGACAGGCGCAACTCACCAAGTCCAAGCGAGACGCGGAGAACCAAGCCAAGGAAATCGCAAACATGGAGCAACATTTGGCCAACATCGACAACGCCGAGGCGCTATTCGATCAAGACCAAAAGCGTCGAATGGAGCAAGATTCGAAGTTTGAATTGACGCCCGAACAACGAGCCGAGTACAACGCGAAGAAAATCGAATCAGGCGCGGCTACGTTCAAGTTGAAAACCGAACGCGATCAACTGATGTCTCAGCTCAACACAGATGAGGAGGCGGCGTCTCGTTTGTCGAGCAAGACCTCGGAGCTTCAATCTCGTCTTTCTTTCTTGGAAGAACAAGAAGAGCGCGAAGTTGATCGATCAAAGACGTTGCAACAGACTGAGACGGTCAACAAGGGAGAGCTGAAGAAACTTGAAAAGAAACTTAAGGAACTTGCCGATGAGAAGCGCACGGTGCGCAGCCGACAAGACCTCTTCAAGGAAAAGATTGACGCCCTCAACGCCAAGCTCCGAGAAGCCAAGGCCGACCGTAAGCAAAATGAACGCGAAACCAAGGCGCTCGAAGCTATTGCGACGATGAAGCGAATGTTCCCAGGTGTGCATGGTAGACTCACTGAGCTCATCAAGGTGACGCAAAAGAAGTATGAGCTCGCCGTCATCACTGTGCTCGGTCGTGAAGCCGATGCTGTCGTCGTTGAAGATGCTAAGACGGCGAAGGAGTGCATTCAGTATTTGAAAGAACAACGCATTCAATCGATGCAGTTCATTCCATTGAAGGAGATCAAAGTTCAAGCCATCAATGAACGCTTGCGTCACCTCGGAGGCAGCTCTCGTTTGATTGTCGATGTTCTTCAGTTTGATAAGTCGCGCGAACGTGCCATTCTCTTCGCGTGTGGTGACACTGTGGTGTGTGATACGCACGCTGAAGCGAAGAAGTTGGCCTTTGGCGGCGCGCAACGAATCAAGTCAGTGTCGCTGGATGGTACACTCGTCGACAAGAGTGGGCGTCTCACCGGTGGTTCTTCCTCAGGTTTAGCCGAGAAAGCGAACCGATTCAGTCGAATGGACGTCGAAAACACGCGCCAAGAGAAGATGAAACTCGAAGATGAGCTTGCCGCTATGAAGAGTCTGACTACGTTGATGCTCGAGGAGCAACAAGTGATCACGGAAAAGACGACGATTGAAAAGGACACGCAATTCTTGCAAGCCGATATGAAGGCGTTGAAGGATAAACTCGCCAAGTTAGCGCGCGACAAGGCTGTCATCGTCTCATCTCTCGAAGAATCCAAACCAGAACTTGCGGCGGCGCAGAAAGCGAGCAAAGAAGGCGCGACCAAGGTTGCGGCGCTTGACAAACAAATTCACACCATCATCGACGGAATTTACGCCTCGTTTGTCAAGACTCTCAATATTGCGAATATTCGCGTGTATGAGAACGAACACTTGATGCGCAAGCAGAAAGAAGCCGAAGAGAAGAGTAGATTTGCGTCACAACGCTCGAAGTGGAAGGAACAGCTCAATTATGAGAAGAGCCGCGACACCGAGGGCCCAGTCAAATCCGCCGAAGGCATGATCGCGAGATACAAAGCTGAACTCGCTGAGCTCGAAGCTTCGGCGGTGAATGCGATGAAAGAACTCGATGAATCGAAGAATAAGCTTGTGGAGATGGAAACTGAGCATCAACAAGCCAAGGCGCAAGCCAAGGCGCTCGAAAGTGACATTGTGGTGCTCAAGGAGAAGACTACGATGGCGGTGCAAGAAACAGCTCGACTCGACAAGAAGCTCTCTTCCAGCCAAAACGAAATCGATGCGCAGCGCGAGATTCGCAATGGTATCATCTCAAACGCGACGATGGAACAAATGGAACTTCCGCGCGTGCTCGCGCTCGGCGCTGGTGAAAACGACGGCGACGCCATGGAAGTTGACGGCGAAACGTCCACCGCTGGGAACGTCGTCCTCGACTACTCCAACTTGAGGAGCGATTTGAAGCAAGTAAGCAAGTTTGAGCGCGAAGGCAAGGAGAATGAACTTAGAATCAAGATTGATGAGACTTCGATCGAGCTTGCTCGATTGGAGCCGAATATGAAGGCGCTCGAGCAGTACGAGACGATCAAGGAGAAGGAACGATTGCAGACGTTAGAATTAGAAGCGGCGAAAGAGCGAGTGAAAGAAGCGACCGACGCCTTCGAGGATGTGCGAAGTCGACGACGCTCCATCTTCCTCGATGCTTTCCAGCATATCGCCGACTCTATCGACGTTCTGTACAAGGAGTTGACGCAAAGTGCGAGCCACCCGCTCGGCGGTCAGGCATACTTGAGCCTCGAAAGCAACGAAGATCCTTTCTTGCACGGTGTCAACTTCACCGCCATGCCGCCCACGAAGCGTTTCCGTGAAATGGAACAGCTTTCTGGCGGTGAGAAGACGATCGCTGCTGTTGCGCTCTTGTTCTCGATTCACTCTTACCGAAGCTCGCCGTTCTTTGTCCTCGACGAAGTCGACGCGGCGCTCGATAAGGTGAACGTCGAAAAGCTCGCCAAGTTCATGGCTGCGCGCTCGCATGGCAAGGATGGTAAGGATGGCACTCAGTCCATCGTAATTTCTTTGAAGGATTACTTTTACGACAAGGCGGATGCTCTCGTCGGCGTCACGCGAGACGTCTCGCAGGCGTGCTCCAAGGTGCTGACGTTTGATTTGACGCAATACGACTAACCACGACGACGACGACGACGACGACGTTACGAAACGGCATTATAGAACTTTTTCACTTGTATTACAAATATATAGGATACGCTCACCACCCACCGCGCACCGCTCACGGGAAATCTTCCGTCGCGCGAATGACTCTAATTCCGTCGTCGTCATCCACCGTCAACCTATACATCAAGTACGCGATCCCGAGCCCGAACGCCATGACTACCGCGCCCTGCATCGCGAGCGGGATGCTTCGGCGTCGTCGTTCGGGATTCAATAATCCTGCGCGCGCTCCGCGTCAGTCATCGATCGAGCGTCGTGTTCGGGCGCGAAAACGTGTTGCGTCGAGGATGACGACGCCGCGAGCGGGCGCGCACATCGCGCGCGCGGCGTCGATGCCGACTTACCTGAGTCTTCGCTCGGACTGGCGCCGTACATGGAGGACATGGTGCGCGCGACGACCGCCGCTGCGAGATGTGTCGCGCGAGCTTTAGTGTTCGGCGACGACGCTCGTCTTGATACGGGTGACTTTCGGCGCGCGCGCGGCGGTAGAGACGACGATCACTACGGAGTTGGCGATGCGATATTATTATATTACTCACTTGTCCTTGTTCATGAGCCCGCGGAAGAAACCGCTGGCTTTGCCCACGGCTTCGTTCACGGGCGACTTGGCTGCGATGGAGTTGTACAACGCCGCCTCTAAATCCGTTTGCTGAGGTCGCCGCTGCATCGCCCCGACCTGCGCGAACGCGCCCTTCTCTTTCACTAAGATTCGCCACGGCGTTCCCGCGGGCGCGCCTCCTCGCACGCACTTAAACACCGCGCCCTCGAGCGAAGACGCGAACATCGACGCTTGGATATTCAGCGGCAGGAACGAGTACACCACGACGAACGAATTCGCAAACGCCTCCACATCGCTCGGCGCCGCGTCGTCCACCCCAGCCTGTTGTCGCGACATCGACCACGCCAACCCCCCGTCGCCGTCGTGCTCCCACTCCACGTTCACGCACACCGTCGGCCTTCCCTCTCCCGCTCGACACTTGCGCATCGCCGCCTCCACCCGATCGCTCGGCACTCCGACCAACGCGATGATCCCATCCCTCGCCGCCGCGTCCGCCGCCGTCCACGCGTCATCCACGCTCACGCACTCCATCGCGCTTCCCATCTCTCGCGCCAGTTTCGCCGCGCTCGCCCTTCCGAACACCGCCGTCGCGTCTCTCGCGCCGTCGCCCAGCGTCCCCGTCGCCATCTCGATCAGCGCCGCGTCCGAGTCATCGTTCACCGGCAGCTCCACCGCCAACCGCGCCGGTTTCCCGACCGCTCGCCCGCTCGACCGTCGGCGCTTCGTCGCGCGCTTCGTCGACTTTTCGAGCGCGCGCTCGACGGCGACGCGCGCCTGGTCGTACGCCTCGGATTTCCCGCGCGGCGGCGCCGCGGCCTCGTCCGCGCCCGCGGCGCGCGCGACGACGCGACGCGCGACGCCGCGTCGTCGTCCGTCGCGCGCGGGCGCGACGCCGGGCGCGACGCGCGGCGTCGTCGCGCGCATGCCTCTGACGCGCGATGCCGACGACCGCAGTCGGCGACGCGACGCGGCATGCTCACGCGCGGCGCGACCGCGGCGCGCGCGACGACGCGAGGGCCCGCGGCGCGATCGCGCGCGGCGACGGCGGCGCGACGGCCGAGGACGGCGCGCGCGAGGGCGTCCACGGATGATGATTCGACGCGATCGTCGATGGACGACGGACGCGTGAATCGATTCGTCGAGCGCGAGAGCGGCGCGAAGAGGAGCGAGCGCGCGGTGGTTGGATTTTGGCAGACGTTCGCCGCGCGCGCGAGCGAGGCGAGACGGAAACACTTCGATGGACGCAAGACGGTGAGCTCGAAGGATGGGACAAAGGCGAAGTGAGCTTTTTTCGGCGTTCGAGCGAACGTTCGAGTGTGTATTAATTTCATGGACGCGTCATTATTGATTAGAGGACGACGCGGGATGGATGAGGTTTGAGGGCGCGACGCGCTTCGACGGATATTTTAATGATATTCAAATCCGGACTCGCCCGCGCTAATTCGTCTTGATTTTTGGGATTCCGCGGCGAACGCGCGCGCCCGGAGCGTGCTCGTTGAGTCGGTGCGTTATTCGACCGCGCTACTTTTGATTTTGAGGATTCTGCGGCGAGCGGGCCCAGAGTTTACTCATCAAGTCGGCGTATTGCTGCTTACGCAGGCCCGGCTTTTCAGCCTTGAGTTCGGGGAGTTTTTCCGCCTCAAACGCAGCGTACGCAGCTTTACCGCTCAACGGCGCGGGCGACGCCGATCGCTCTTCGACCGTCAGCGCATCCAGCGCGGCGTCGACGCCGCTCGCCGAGACCACGTCGATACTTCTATTTTCGTTAGCTCGCAAAACCGCGTCGTCGTATTCGTCAGACTCTTGTATTTTTTGTTCAGCCTTTTTCGCCGCAAACTTCGCCTTGAGCCTCGCCTTGGCGTCCATCTCTTTCCCTTGCGCCAAATCATACGCCGTCACCTTCTTCGCCGGCGCCTTCTTCGCCCCCGAGAACGCCGCCTCTTCCTCCGCCGCCTGCCGTCTCGCCTCGGCGCGCGCCGCCGCCTTCGCGTCCGCCGCCGCCGCGTCCATCTCGGCGCGTTGCGCCGCCTTGCTCTTCTTTCCGTCCCCGTGCGCCGCCCAGTGCGCGTCTTCTTCCGCTTTTTTCGCCGCCGCGGACTGCTCGATCGCTTTCGTCGTCTCGCGTTCGTTTTTTTGCGCGCGGCGCACGCTCGCCTGCGAGGTTGCGCGTCAGTCGAGTTTTCTTTCGGGTCGTGCGGATTCGCCTCGCCTCGTTCGCGCGCGAGGTCGGGCGAGCGAGCGAGCGAGCGAGCGATTCGCGCGAGCGCGCGCGCACCGTGGACGGCATGTCGAGTCGGCGCCGCGAGCGGCGGCGTGTGCGGCGACGGCGGGGACGCGCGCGAGCGTCGGCGACGGCGGTTCAAACGAGGGCTGAATACGTACGTTGTTTACAAACGACGGCTAACGTCGAACAATGCGTATAAAAAGTCGCGCGCTACGCGGGAAGCGTTTCTAGGACGACGACGCCCGCGTCCGCGAGCTCCTTCTCGGCCGCCTCCATCGTTCCCGGCAACGCCACGCCCGCGCAACAATCCCGCACGACGTACGCGTCGTATCCCAATCGTTTCGCGTCTAACGCGGTGTACTTGACGCAAAAGTCGTACGCTAATCCGACGACGTACACGCGTTTGACGCCTTCCTTCTTGAGGTACTCATCCAGACCCGTATCGCTCCGTCGGTCGTTTTCAAAAAACGCGCTGTACGAATCGACGTCCCGGTTGTGTCCTTTTCTCACCACCATCGCCCTCGCCGGCACCACTAAATCGTCGTGAAACGCGCATCCCCACGTCCCCTGCACGCAGTGATCGGGCCAGAGCGTCTGCGTCCCGTACGCGAGCTCCACCTCGTCGTACGGCGCCTTCCCCGCGTGCTCGCTCGCGAAGCTCTCGTGTCCCGCCGGGTGATAATCCTGCGCGAACACCACCCTGTCGAACGCCTCGACGCACCTCGAGCACGCGCGCGCGACGCCGTCCCCCCCCCGCACCGTCAGCGCCCCGCTCGGCGCCGCGAAATCGTTCTGCACGTCGATCACGAGCAGCGCGCGGTCGCCCTGCGCGCCGAGCGCGCCCGTCGACGCGCCCGCGTCGCCGCGTCGTTCGTCCGCCGCCGTCGTCGCCAGCGCGAGCTCGCGCGCGGCGCGCACCCCGCGCATCGCCGCGCGCGCCGGCGGTCGCGCGCGCCGCGGTGCGCCGCCGCGCGCGCGCTCGACGGTCGACTCGAATCGAATCGAATCGATCGCGCGACCGACGCGACGGCGATCGAGACGCGGCGATGCGACGCACACCGCGACGCGAACGACGCGCGGCGACGCGACGCGAGCGCGACGATGGCGAGCAACGCGAAGGGACCGACGCAGCTGTCGCTGATGGGCGGGAAGATCGCGAAGGGCGACACCGCGCGGGCGACGAAGGCGTACGAGGATTACTTTAAACACGAAGACGATTCGACGCGCACGGGGAACTACGCGGACGTGGTGAACAAGTACTACGATCTCGCGACGTCGTTTTACGAGTACGGATGGGGGGAGTCGTTTCACTTCGCGCATCGGTACCGATGGGAGACGCTGCGGGAGTCGATCGCGAGGCACGAGCATTACTTGGCGAGCAAGCTCGGCGCGCGAAGAGGGGATAAAGTGCTGGACGTCGGGTGCGGCGTCGGTGGACCGCTGCGAGAGATCGCGGCGTTCACGGGAGCGTCGGTGACGGGGTTGAATAATAATGCGTTTCAAATCTCGCGCGGGGAGACGATGAATCGAAGAACCGGACGACACGACGACTGCGACTTCGTCAAGGCGGATTTCATGAACATTCCGAAGCCGGATAACACCTACGACGGGGTGTATCAGATCGAGGCCACGTGCCACGCGCCCGATGCGGTGGGTTGTTACTCTGAAATATTTCGCGTGTTGAAACCGGGGGGGATTTTCGCGTCGTACGAATGGTGCCTTACGGATGAATACGACGAAAAGAACCCCGAACACCGGGCGATTCGTCAAGATATCTTGCTCGGGAACGGTTTGCCGACGGCTAGAACGACGCACGAAGTCTTGGATGCGTTGAAAAAGGCTGGGTTTGAAATCCTCGAAGAAGAAGATTTGGTGAAAACCGCGGATATTCCGTGGTACGAACCGATCGACCCGTACCGCCGTTGGTCGCCGTTTCGCGACTTTTGGTCGTTCAAGACGACGTCGTGGGGTCGTAACATCACGCATTACTTCGTTCTCGCTCTCGAGAAGGTGGGCATCGCGCCCAAGGGTAGCGTGAACGTGAGTACGTTCTTGAAGAAGGGTGCAGACGCGCTCGTTGCTGGGGGTAAGACGGGAACCTACACGGTGATGTACCTCACCGTCGCGCGCAAGCCGGAAGTTTCAAAGAAACTCAAGAAGTCCTTTTCCCGCAAGGCGTCGAGCGCGGCGGCTCAGTAGGCGACATGTAGATGTTATTTACAATGTTTCGTCTGTTTCATACCGCATACGGGGTACCAGTAGCCCGTTCATTATAATTATGCGTGCGTTTGTGATGCGCTTTTGCTCTTTTTTGGCGGGGCGATCCTTAAAGCTCGGTGCCGATGGACGCTTCAGCGTTCGCAATCGACACCTCCTTAACACTCGAAGCCCTTGCTAAAGTTTCCTTAATGGTTGCATCGCGCACCGCGTCGACTGCATCTTGCTGAGAAGCCGCGTTCGAGGCTTCTTTTTCAGCCTTCTTCTCGGCAATGGAGACTTGTTGCTCGAGCGCCTTTGCCGCCTTCGCGACTTCTTTCTCTGCCTTGGCTTCCTTTTCGGCTTGAATCTTCGCGGCTTCCTCGGCCTTGGCTTCAGCTTCTTGCTTCGCCTTGGCTTCTTCGGCAGCTTTTTTGGCTTCTTCGGCAGCCTTGCGAAGTAGTACCTCTTGTTTTGCTTCATTTTCCTCTCGAATCGCGACTTGTCGAGCCTTCTCCGCCGCCTCGGCGGCTTCCTTTGCCTTGACTTCGGCTTCTTCCGCTTCCTTCATTTTCGCTTCAGCTTCAGCCTTGGAGACTTCGGCTTCTTTCTGGCTCGCATCTGCTTGGGAGAAATCGACCTCAGGAACCTCGATCACCTCTTCTGCTTCGGGCTCTTCAGCTGCGTCGCGGATTTGACGCGCCTTCACCGCTTTGATTGTCTTGTGCGCTTCGGTGACGATCGCACAGGCATTTTCAATCGCCACAATGATAAATGAGTGGAAAGTGGAATCTTTCTTGATAAACAAATTATCAAAGCTCTCCTTGTGCGCGTTCAAATCTGCCACTGAGCGTTCTTTAGCGATCGTGACGGCGTCTTGTGCGTCCTTGAGCGCGCCATTCCACGCCGCCTTATCATCGTTAAACTTGGCAAGTTTGTCGCCGATGGGCGGCATGACGAAGTTTGGCGCTTTACTTTTGTAAACGTTTTCTGCTCTTTCAAGAGCTCGTTCAGCTTTGACGATGTCAGACAACGACTTGACGTATGCAGTGGAATGAGAGGAGACCGTGTTGCACTCCGTGTGAACGACTTGCTCGAACTCTTCGACCATGCGCTTGAATTCCTCGACGTCGATCTCACTCGTCAGAGCTTGAATCTTATCGTGAATCTCGGCCGCCGCTTTTTTCAGAGACTTGAAACCGTCGATCTTTTTGCATAATTCATCAGCGAAAATATTCATGCGATCCGGCCCGAAGATGAGTTTAATATACGGCACAAAATCTTGGAAGATGAGCGCCAAAGCCATGCCGTGACGCTTCATTTCGTCCAGTTTTGCGTTAATTTCGTTCAACTGCTCCGGAAGACCGTTATCAACGATGGCATTTTTGGCGGCAGTGATGGCATCTGCAGCCGTGTAAGTGCGCTTCTTCAGCTTGGCATACGCAACAGAGTTGGCGCGCTCGAACTTGGCCGCGGTGGCGATGGCCTCCTCACCCGTTCGCTCCCGCTTTTGCATGCACTTTTTCGCGAAATTTTCGAGCTCGGTAATCGTGCGCTTGAACAACGGAACGAGAATCGATTCAACCTTGCCAGCGCACTCATTGATAGCCTTCTTCGCTTCTTGTAGCTTGATTTCCATCTCACCCTTCTTGATAGCGTTCTTTTCCTCATCCTTCGATGTCTTCAAAGCAAACCTGTAATCGTATTCGGACTTTTCGTACAGCTCGTACACGTTCCAAGCTTCTTCGATGACATCGATCGTCTCATCAATGCCTTCGATGAACGTCTCAGTCATGAAATTGACGTATTCGGCGTGCGCGGCGGAGGCGTTTTGCACTTGAAGCGCCACGTTTCGCAGTCGCTTCGAGCATTCCTCATTCGCATGGCAGTGTTTACTCCAATGCATGAGCACGCTGTAATCCAACGGCAACGTCCCCGCCGACCACGCTTTCCAAAGCGCGATCTGTTCAAAAAGCATCTCTCGAATCACGCTCAGCCGCTTCGCCTTCGCCGCCGTCTCGGCGTCGAATTCGCACTTCACCAGCGCGTACTTGGTCAACTTCGCCTTCCGAGCCGCTTTCGCCGCCGCCGCGGACGACGCGCCGAGTCCATGCGACCATTGCGTTCCCGCGGCCGTCGCCAGCGTCCGCGCCTTATCCGCCGCCGCGTCCGGCAGCGAGTAACAGATTCCCATCCTCGCGCGCGATCGAGATCCCGATCGCGATTTCGATCCGATTCAACGCCGACCTCGATCGACGCGTTCGACGCGTTCGCGCGCGCGTCGCGGCGAAGTTCGGTGCGTTCGGCGCGAGCTCTCTCGGCGTCGAGCGCGCGCGGGCGTCGGCGTCGGCGCGCGTCGCGATTTGACGCGATCGCGTCGCGTCCGGCGCGGCCGGCGCGACATCGCGGCGCGCCGCGCGCGCGCCGACGCCCGCGGCGACGCGACATGCCGGCGCGAACGTCGCTGGACGCGCGCGCGCCGCGCGGGATCCCGGCGAAGGCGCCGCGGGACGCGGACGCGGCGTTGCCGACGCGAAGATGCGTCGTGGCGACGGGAATTCCCGCGCGCGCGACGTCGGCGGTGCTCGCGAGCGCGCGGGCGGCGGCGCCGCTTCCGGCGTCGTTGGCGCACGTGAAGCGCGCGCGGGCGAGCGCGCGGACGAAGGGGACGACGGAGGTGGTGGTGAAGTTGGCGAGCGAGGGCGCGAGCGCGAGCGCGCGGGGAGACGCGGAAAGCGACGCCGCGGTGCGCGCGGACGTGCTGGAACGTCACGCGGATGTGATCGCGAGCGTCGTGTACGCAGACGTGCCCGCGGAAGGGCCGGAGGATAGGGAGACGTGGGAGAAGGCGTGCGCGATTTGGCCGGTGAGTTTGACGGCGCCGGCGGAACGCGAGACGGAGACGCCGAGCGACGAGGAGGCGGCGTATTTTAGAAAGTGGACGAAGCAGGCGTGCGAGGGGGCGAAAATGAGTGGAAATTGTGCGATTATAGTTGATCCAGCGCGTGATGTTGAGATCGCCCGGGGCGTGGATGAGTCGGCGACGCATCCGTTGCGACACGCCGTCATCGCCGCGGTCGATCTCGCGGCGAAGCGGGACGTCGCGATGTATCCGGAAAAGGAGCACGTAGAGGCTTTGATCGAGGCGAGACGGATGGAAAAGCTCGAACGCGACGCGCTCGAGATCGCGGGGGTTGGAGACGACGCAAAAAAACGGAAGCGCGAAGTACAAACGAAGGGCTCGGCGATGACAGAAATCATGGGTCGCCCGTACCTGTGCACGGGATACGACGTGTTTTTAGCGCGAGAGCCGTGCATCATGTGCGCGATGGGGCTCGTGCATTCGAGACTGAAACGCGTGGTATTTGCCGTGTGCGATAATATCAATGGCGCGCTCAGCGGACCGAGTGGCATTCGCCGTCTACACGGCGTACGGAGCTTGAATCATCATTATAGCGTGTTTTCGTTCGATGCGGAAGAGATTTAGAAACCGTCGAAAAATATTAGTGTTATAGCAGTTGTATTCTAGATATAGGTCAAAACGATCACAAGTCCGTGATGCAGCCTTCCGAAGCGCTGGCGACGAGCTTGCAGTACTTGTAGAGCGTACCCGACGTCGCTTCCAAAGGCGGCGCCTTCCACGACGCTCGACGCTTTTCCCACTCGGCGTCGGTGACATCCGGCGCGTTGATGGTGCGAACTTCGGCATCAATTTCGATGATATCACCGTCCTTGATCAAACCGATGTTACCACCAACTTGCGCTTCCGGCGTAACGTGACCGATGACGAAACCGTGCGAGCCACCGGAGAATCGACCATCCGTGATGAGCGCGCAGTCGTTCCCGAGACCGGCACCCATGATGGCCGACGTCGGCGTGAGCATCTCCGGCATGCCCGGACCACCCTTCGGACCTTCGTAGCGAATGACGATGACGCTACCCTTGAAAGACTCGGAGTCTGCCGCCAAGGCCTCGAGCATTTCCTCTTCGCTATCGTAGCACTTCGCGAAGCCTTTAAAGTACAAGCCTTCCTTACCGGTGATCTTCGCCACGGAGCCTCCCTGGGCGATGTTGCCGTACAAGCATTGCAAGTGACCAGTCTTCTTGATGGGCGTGCTCACCGGGAGAATAACATCTTGCCCCGGCGTCAAATCCGGGCAGATGGCGAGGTTCTCGGCGAGGGTCTTACCGGTGACAGTCATGCAAGAACCGTCAATCATGCCTTCAGACATCAAATACTTCAACACCGCCGGAGTGCCGCCAACCTTGTGGACGTCCTCCATGACGTACTTACCGGACGGCTTTAAGTCAGCGATGAACGGCGTCTTGTTGGAGACGGCTTGGAAGTCGTCCAGAGTCAATTTGATGCCGACAGAGTGCGCCATCGCGATCAAGTGAAGAACCGCGTTGGTGGAACCGCCGAGAGCGATGACGGTGACCATGGCGTTTTCGAACGCCGCGCGAGTCATGATGTCACGCGGCTTCAGGTCGATTTCGAGCAAATGCTTCATCGCAGCGCCAGCCATGAAACATTCATCCATCTTGAGAGGATCTTCCGCGGGAATGGAGGAAGAATACGGAAGAGTCATGCCGAGAGCCTCGATGCAGCTGGCCATGGTGTTGGCGGTGTACATGCCGCCGCACGCGCCAGAGCCCGGGCAAGAGTTACGCACGATGTCTTTGCGCTGTTCCTCCGTGATAGCGCCGGTAACGAACTGTCCGTACGATTGGAACGCGGATACGATATCGAGTGTGCCACCATCCACGGCGGAGTGGCCAGGGCGAATGGTACCGCCGTAAATCATCAGCGACGGGCGGTTCAATCGACCCATGGCCATGATCGTACCCGGCATGTTCTTATCGCACCCCGGGAGAGAAATATTTCCGTCGTACCACTGTCCACCCATCACGGTCTCGATGCTATCCGCGATCAAATCCCGCGATTGCAACGAGAAGGACATGCCCGGCGTACCCATGGAAATCCCGTCCGACACCCCCACGGTGTTAAACTGAAAGCTCACCATATCCGCCGCCTTGACGCCTTCCGCCACTTTACCCGCCAGGTCCAGCAAGTGTTTGTTACAAGGGTTTCCCTGCCACCACACCGAGGACACGCCGATCTAGCGCCAACGACACGCGATTCCTTTCGTCAGTCGAGCCGTCGCCGCGCGTCTTCGCGCATTCTCTTCGCTTCGCTCGCGCGCACCTGCGGTTTGTTCATATCGGCCTCCGTCAGGCCCGTGGCGTACAGCATCGCCTGCGACGCTCCTTGGCTCTTCGGTTGCGTGATCTTTCTCGACCACTTGTTCAAATCGCTCGCGTCGCCGTCGGGCATGATGACACCCGGTTGGTGCGCCGACGCGCGAACGGCGCGGCTTTTACGCGTCGCGGCGCGCGCGCGGGCGGGCGCGCACGCGGGAGCGATGCATTGCGCGGCGAACGGCATGTTACTGGCGAGTGAGCGCGAGTCGGCGCGAAACGCGGCGCGGAGTGGCGCCGATGGCGACATACAGTTTACTTTTAGTGAGGGTTTCTCGCGCGAGGGCGAGACGGAGCTGTCGGCGAAGACGCCGAGAATCAAAGAAACAAAGAATCAAAGAATCAAGAGTCAAATCACAAGGACGCGGCGGCCAAGCGACCGGTCAATAAATCAACGTCGACGTCGTCTTCGCCGATGAAAGGAAAGACGGCGGGGGAAGAGGGAAGACGAGCGGTGAGGACTTCGACGCCGTCGTCGGTGCACACCATGGTGTGCTCGTACTGCGCGCTTCGAGAACCGTCGCGGGTGACGGCGGTCCAGCCGTCGGGCCAGGTGATATCGCGCCAGTCGCCGAGGTTGATCATGGGCTCGATCGTGAAAGAGTGACCTTTTTTCATCGCGCCCACGGCTTTGTTGTTGGCGTAATGCGGAACGTTCGGGGCGCAGTGGAAGAGAGTGTTGATGCCGTGGCCGCAGTACGTCTTCACGACGGAACAGTTGTTTCGAGTGGCGTGTCCGGTGACGACGTCACCGATATCTCGATAGCGCGCGCCGGGTTTGACGGTGTCGATCCCTCGCCACAGGCACTCCAAAGCGACTTTGAGCAAGTGCTTTGATTTTTCATCTACGTCCTCGGGCTTGCCCACGAGGACGGTTTCGTTCAAGTCGCCGTGGTAGCCGTAAATGTACGCCGTGACATCAATGTTCACGATATCCCCTTTTTCGAGCGGACGCGCGTCAGGAATACCGTGACAAATCACCTCGTTCACGGAGATGCAACAAGACTTCGGAAAGCCGTAATAGTTGAGCGGCGACGGATACCCGCCGTGCGCGGTGATGTAGTTGTGGCAGATGCGATCGAGTTCGTCGGGAACGACGCCCGGGCGAATCGCGCGAACGACCGCGTCCAGCGCGCCTCGCGACACAATGCAACACTTGTGCAACAATTCCTTCTCGCTCGCGCTCAACTCGTGCATGACTTGTTGTAAACGAGACTCGGCTTCAGATTTCGGATACGACGTCTCGGCGTAATCCGTCTTCTCCACGTCCGCCGGCACGGGAAGCAACCCTCGAAAGTACCGCTCGTCGTGAGAAATCTTCGCCGGTCGCAAATCCCCGGTCCACTTAAAGTTTGGCAGCGTTTCGCTCCGCCCCGAACCTTTATCCGCGCAATACAACCACTGCGTCTCCTTCGTCGGCGCCTCCGGCGTACTCTTCGGCTTCATCGCCCATATCGACGGCGCCGCCGGATCGCACACGCGCGCGTCCATCTCCAACTTACCCTTCCTAACTACTCCAAACCGCACGACGTTCGTCGAGCACGCCAACCCAACGCTCACGATCACCCCGAACGCGTCTTCGCCGTCGTCGCCCGCCGCGCACGCCCTCGCGTACGCCCTCGCGTCCTCCCTCTCCAGCCCGCACCCGATCGCGTCCTCCGCGTCGCTCGCGCCGACCATCCGCGCCTTTCGCGCGATCCCTCGCGCGCGCATCTCCGCGCTCTGCGTCGTCGACATCTCCAGCGCGCGCGTCAGCGCCTCCATCGCCGCGCGCGGGGCTTCGAAGAAGACGGCGCGCGCGCGCGCGCCATCGTCGTCCCCGCGCGCGCGCCTCGCGGCGTCCACGAGCGCGCGCGCGACGTCCGGATCCGAGAAGAGCGTCTCGCAGAACTTTTCCGCGGTTCGCGCGGCGTCGCGCGCGGCGTCGCGCATCGCCGGCGTCGCCATCGCGTCGAAAAGTGGCGCGCGTGTCCCGGCGACGCGCGGCACACCGCGACGGCGCGCGCGATGGCGACGATCGCGCGCGACGGCGCGCGCGCGACGCGGGCGAACGTCATCGGACGATCGGGCGTCGCGCGAGGCGCGCGAGGCGCGCGCGCGCGGACGCGAAGACGGACGGGCGCGCGCGCGAACGGACGGACGAACGGGACGGACCGCGCGCGCGACGCGGCGTCGACGAGCGAGGCGAGCGAGGCGGCGGCGGACGTGTTCATCGCGTGCGTGCCGCTGGAGGGGATGGAGCGGATCGACGGCGCGATGTTCGGCGAACGAGGAGGGCCGGCGGGGACGTCGCACTGGATGGTGCTCGTGAGACACGCGGGCGACGAACACGCGGCGGTGTATGATTTTTTGCCGAAGACGCCGAAATCACCGTTCACGGCGGCGAAATTGCTGAGTGGGAACAGCGTGGAGGGCGTGGTGCGGTCGAGACGCTTGGCGGGGGTGCCGGGACGGCGGTGCTGTCGCGTGGGAGGGACGCGCGCGGGACTGGGCGGACGCATCGCCATCGAAGCCGCGATCGCGGCGTTTCACGAGCGATGGGACGCGGACGCGCTGCGCTTGGGGACGAATGATTGTCGGAATCATTCGGTGGAGTTGGCGCGGTGGTTGACGTGCGATTACGGGTACGGAATAGAGGTTTCGAGCGACGCGAAGGGGACGCTGACGTGTCGGCGAACGGCGACGCCGGCGACGGAGGAGGAGGACGAAGACGAGGGCAGCGTGGAAATCGTTCCCGTCGACGTCGAACGCGTCTCGCGCGACGTCGCGACGAACGCGTCTTCCAAGGATCGAAAGAACAAGAAGCAGAAGAAGAAGAAATCGAGCGGCGGTCCGCGTTGAATTGAAAGTTGAAAAAGTGTAGTAACCACCGAGTTGTTCGTCGACATTCCACGCCGCGCCGCGCCATGGGCGTGCACCCCGCGGGGGTGCTGCCGAACGGAAACGCTTTGCTCCTTCCAAGCGCCGACGCCCGCGCGCTTCACGCGCGCAAAACCGCAGGTTTAGGCGCGCTCGCCGCGCTGGACGACGCGCTTTTACTCTCCGTCTTCGACCGCTTCACGCACGACGACGACGGCGCGAAGACGCTCGCGGCGCTTGCGTCGACGAGCAAAGCGTGTCGCGCGTTCGCGACGCACGAGGATCTTTGGAAGAGTTTGACGCTGAACGCGTACGGGGGCAAGTTTACGTTTCGAGGGCAGAGTTGGTTGGCGACGTTTCGAGCGGCGCGAGAGGCGCGAACGAGAAAGCGACCGCGCGAGGACGAAAAGGAAGAGAAAGATCGACGCACGATACAGTGCGAAATATTTAGCGATGTGCTGCATCAGCGGTACATGTGCGCGGCCATGGATGTGGAGTCGGAATGGGTCGCCGAGGCGTCGACCGTGCCGGAAGCGACGTCGACGATGAGCGTGGACGAATTCAGGGCAAAGTATGAGAGTTTGAATATCCCGGTCGTGATTCGGGGTGCCGCCAAAAATTGGCCTGCGATGAAGAAGTGGACGCGACAAGCGCTGGTGCGGAAGTTCGGTGCGATAGATTTTACGGTGGGCGGGTATGAGATGGCGCTGAAGGATTTCTTTGCCTGCTCGGATGGATGCTCGGACGACACTCCGCTTTACTTGTTCGACCCTTTGTTTGGAGAAAAGGCTCCCGAGCTCGCGAACGACTACACCGTGCCAGAGTATTTCGCTCGAGACGATTTATTCAAGCTCTTGGGCGACGACCGGCCGCATTATCGTTGGCTCATCGTCGGACCGTCCAAGAGCGGCTCCATCTTTCACAAGGATCCCAACGCGACTTCGGCGTGGAACGCTTGCATCACCGGTCGCAAGCGTTGGATAATGTTTAAGCCCAATCAAAATCCACCAGGCGTGTACCCTTCCGCGGACGGCGCCGAAGTCGCTCAGCCACACAGCCTCGTCGAATGGTTCACGTCGTTTTACGAGTTCGCGAACAAGGAGGGCGCGCTCGAGTGCGTGTGCGAACCCGGCGACGTGTTGTTCGTCCCGAGCGGATGGTGGCACATGGCGCTCAATCTCACCGAGTGCATCGCCATCACTCAAAACTACGTCAGCGTCGCAAATCTCCCCAAAGTTTTGGATTTTCTCGACACAAAGTGCGAAAACTTAGTCTCCGGCTTGGACAAAAATCGCCGCGGCGGCTTATCCGACCGCTTCGTCGCCGCCCTTCGCGCGTCCGGCGACGACGCTTTGCTCGCCATCGTCGACGCGCACGCGCGCAAGAAGACAAGCGCGACGCAGAAGGCCAAATCCATCATCGGCGACGCCTTCGCCACCGCGTCTGCGAGCTCGTTCAGCTTCTCCTTCTAGCCCGATGTCAGTCACATTCAGCCCAGCCCGGTCGCGACGAATGCTGGCGCGGTCGACGTCACGCCCGCGATGCGGTCGCGCGCGCGCGTCACAACTCGCCTCTCGGACGCGCGCGTCGACGACGACGCGGACGATGACGACGGCGACGATGATCTCGACCGCGCGCGCGCCCGCGTCGGCGACGCGACGACGCGCGCGCGGCGTCGCGACGACGACGGCGACGCGACGCGCGGTGGCGACCGCGGCGGCGAACGAAAAGGCGAGCGTGAACGCGGCGACGGCTGAGCGCGACGCGACGACGACGATGGAAGCGAAGAACTGGGATCTTCCGCGCGCGCCGTACGAGGCCGGGAACGCACCGGCGAATGGGACGTGGGCGCCGACGAATCAAACGATTAAAGATTGGCGCTCGGTGTATCGCAACACGACGCTGAGCGTCACGGGCGAGGGCGAACCGAAGGCGACGATCGTCGGGGAGATCCCGAAAGAGTTGAAAGGGACGCTGTTTCGCAATGGACCGGGGTTGTTGGAGATTTACGGGAAGAAGCTGAATCAATTCTTCGATGGCGATGGGTTGGTGTACGCGGCGGCGTTTGAGAATGGCGACGTGAAATTCAGGCACAATTTTGTCGGCACAAAGGGATTCACCGAAGAGCAAGCGGCGCAAAAGATGATTTACAAGGGCGCTTTCGCGATTGGTAACCCCAAGGGTGATTCGCTTTACAACCCTTTCGATTTCGATGTTAAGAACGTGGCTAACACTGGCGTCGTCAACTGGGGCGGCGAGACGTACGCGTTGTGGGAAGGTGGCAAACCGCACAAGATGCGCTCGGAGGATTTGAAGACTGTCGGCGAGGTTGATGAAGTTCTCGGCACGAAGCTTCGTGTGCCGCAAATGGCCGCGCACTACAGAATTTGGGAAGGTGCAACCGAGGAAGAGAAACGCCTGATCGGCTTTAGCATCGAAAGCCAAGCGTCTTTTCCGCAAAACGTCAACCGCGCCGCGTTTTACGAGTGGGACTCCCAAGGCAAGGCGACGGCTGTGAATAACTTTGACGTCCCGAACGCCACTTTTGGATTCTTTCACGATTGCCTCGTCACGGAGAACTGGTACTTTTTGTTCCAAAATCCCACGAGTTTGAACCCGCAAAAGCTTCTCACCGAGTACATGTTTGCCAAGTGCGCGTTGGCGGAGACGATTTGCATGGTGGATGGAAAGAGCGCAATTTTGCACTGCTTGCCTCGCACGGAGAAGGCGCGTAAGATTGGACAAAAGGCCATCGAGCTCAAACCGCAATTCTTCTTTCACCACATCAACGCATTCGAGCGCGAGAACGGCGACGTCGTCTTGGACTCCTTGCCTTGGGTCTTTATGGATTTTTCGATGAATCTCGACTCGGTGAATCCGGCGTTTTTCAACGGTGGTTCCAGAGTCGAGTACACGCGATTCGTTGTCAATCCAGTGCGTGAGACGTGCAAGCAGACGGTATTGAACAATCGTGTTGGGGAATTTCCGACGATGAACAACAAGTTTGTTGGTCGTAAATACACGCACGCTTACAGCGCGGGAACCATCGTCAAGGATGACGTCAAGTGGGGCCCGAATCAGTGCTTGGTGAAACATACCACGGACCCGAACAGCGAGGCGCCGGCGCAAGAGCAAGTTTGGTACTATGGCGAACGGTGTTTTGTGCAGGAACCGATCTTTGCGCCACGTCCTGGAGCGACAAAGGAAGACGAGGGATGGATTCTGCAAGTCGTGAACGACGCCGGCGCAGAGACGTCGACGCTCCACATCTTCGACGCGTTGGACATCACGAAGGGACCGGTTGCAAGCGTGCTGTTCGAGGGCGAGCACTTGCCGCCAGGACTCCACGGCATGTGGGCGCAAGACGCTGTGTATTAGGATTTAGCAGTACACCAAGGAGTGTAATTTATTAAAAGATCAATTGTGCGTAATTAATGGATACATGGCGGCGAGCGAGCGAGCGACAGAGAACGTGTTAATTCAACATTCATCAAACCGTTCGGTCGACGGTTTGGGCACCGCTGGCGGCGGTAAAAGACTGTGATTTACGTCTGGTCCGAGTTGCAGAGCGCGACTCCAGCATTCTTCGGGTAAAATCATCGTGCACATGTCGTCCGTGCACCCGCTCAAGCCTTCTTTCGACTCTTGCGCGAGGACGTAACACTCCTTGGTGTGCATCGACGCCTCGATTGAAATTGAATCCCGTCTTTCCAAAATGATCGGCTGCGAGTTCGACGGGTTCGCGATACGTTCGTACTCTGCCACGGTCCAATGAAACCAGCGCATGAGAAACAAGCGCAAGGTCAAACCGTGAGTGCACAAAATCATATTCGCGTCTTCTGGAAATCGGCCTGCGTCGATGTCGCGCACCATGTGGTCTGAAAACATCGTGATTCTATCGTACACATCCGCACCGCTTTCTCCGTTCGGAAAGCGATAGAAGAACCGTCCGAACCGATGTCTTTCGAGTTTTTCGGCCTGCTTGCGTTCGTAATCTTGGAAGTTCCCAAAATCTTGCTCGCGCAACTGCGGCTCTTCTCGAACGCCCAAAATCTGTCTTCCCGAGAAGGCTTTGGCGATGCCGATGGCCGTCTCCTTCGACCGACGATACGGTGAGATGTAAAAGAACAGTTTATAATCATCCCCATCCGCGTCCATCATATCTCGAAGCTCTCGCCCCGTGCTTTCCGCCTGTTCGTGTCCTCGCGCCGTCAACCGCACTTGCGAATCCGGCGTCCGCGTGTACTCGCTCTCGTCCACGTTCCCCTCGGACTCACCGTGCCGCACGAGCACGATCCTCCGCGGGAGTTTTCTCGTCGTGCTCCCGTACGCGTACGTCGGTTCGCCGACCAAGAAATGATCCGGGCCCGCCCCTCGCACCGCGCTCGCCGCGCGGTTTTCGTCCCGCACGGCGTCGCGCGCGAACGCCTCACCGCTCGTTCGCGGATCCACCGCGTCCCGCCGCGTCGTCGTCGTCGACCGCCGTCTCGGCGTCGCGCGCGCGCGACGTCCGCGCGTCGTCGTCGTCGACGCCGAGATCGCGCGCGCGCGCGCCATCGTCCAATGCGGCGTCGCGCCGCGCGGCGACGCGTCGGGACGCGCGTCTCACACACGGATCACACGGGATCGTCGCGCCGGATCGCGACGCGATCGCGCCGTTCGCGACGCGCTCGACGCGCGCGCGCGGTAAAACGCGACGCGAACCTCGCGCGGAGACTTCCTGCGCCGCTCGGACGCGCTCGACGACGATGCGGACGATCGCGCGCGTCGCGGGCGTCGCGAACGCGCGCCGAGTCGCGACGCCACGTCAGCGCGCGCGACGCGCGGCGTCGACGGTCGCGACGCGCGCGAAGGAGGCGAACGCGGCGTCGGAGACGGTGGACGACGTCGCGCTGGGCATGGAGCCGTGTCTCGTGGGATGGGCGGATAAGGACGCGAACGGGGCGGACGTGTACTGCTGCGAACAACCGGGGGGCGAAGTCGCGTGCCAAGTCGCGGACACGACGGAGAAGGTGGAGTGCGCGATCATCGAGGACGAGGAGACGGGAGAGATGACGGTGGATTGCTCGAAGATCGAGAGGGCGTGAGATAGTGGACGTCGCGTCGCGCGCGCGCGCTGTAAGTTATGCGGAGAATATCGCTCTCGCCGTCGCGCGCGACTCGCGCTCGCGACTGTGTCTTTTTCTCAACTATATTAAAACTGGGGTTCCTAATGGCGACTCGCGCGCTCGAATCAATGCTTCGCCGCGGCCGCCCGCTGCTTCTTCTCGTCCGCTTTCTTAATGTCGCGCCTGATTTGACCGATGACGAGCGGACGCAAGACGAAGGCTTGAAACAAGAACAGGGGGAGAATCCAAATCTTGTGCTTGTTGTTCGGGTCGAGCTTCTTGCCAGCCTTGCCGTGGTCGTACTCGTAGCCATCCTTCGAGCACGCCATTTCTACCATCGTGCTCACCATGTCCGATAACCAAGGTCGATCGTTGACAACCTTCTCTCCGTTGCCGTTCGTCTTGCATCGAGATCCGTTTTCGATGAGCGCGAACGGAAGCGCCAAGTTGGGCATGTTCAGCGTCGACCGAATCGCCTTGCGGTATTGCTCCACGCGAGCGTTGACGAATTCTTCGTACGGTCTACCGTCCGTCGGCGTGGTTTGAGCGTGCGAGAACCCGAGCACTGTGCGTTCCCAAAGTTCCGCCCCAAAGTTTTCAGCCAACGAAGTGAAAATCGCCTTGTCCGCGTTGTCCACTCTCCACGTGTCCAAACGGTCAGTGAACACGAACGCATCCACCTTGCGCCCGTTCAGCGCCGCGCGAAGCGCCATGAGTCCTCGCGCGCTGACGGAATCACCCTCGAGCAACCCCGGAGTGTCTAAAACGTTCAGCGTGAATCCCGCCGCGACGCGTCCCGCGAGCAACGGTCGCACGTTCTCCGGTTGAAACGGCGAGCTCGGCGCCACTCGCTCGTTCAACAGCGTGTTCACCGTCGACGATTTCCCTACGCCTTGTTTCCCGATGAAAATCACCGTCATCTCGTTCACGTTACGCTCCCGGAGCTTACCGAGCGTCTCCAACAGCGCGCTCTGCGTCGCCGCCGGCATCGAGCTCAGCCCGACCCATTCCTTCGGTCCGAGCACCGGCGCCGCCGCCTGCGCCGGCTGTCCTTCGCCGCCCTCCTCGGTTCCTTCCACGCCTGCGTCACCATCGCGCGTCGCGCGCCCGTTCGTCAGTCACCGCGCGCGTCGAGAGCGCGCCGATCGACGACGCGCGCAGAGAACCCTAAACCGCACGCCGCGGCATTCATCGCGTCGCGCGTCGCGTCGAACCGGCGATCGCGCCCGCGCGCACCTTCGCCGTCGCTCGAGACGTAATCTTCGTCTTCGCTGTACTCTTCCTCGCTCATCGTGGCTCGCGCGCGCGCGGGAAAGTGCGGGCGAGGCGCCTCGTTCGACCGTCCCGAGGTCGGGACGCCGCGCGCGCGACGAACGCGCTCGTTCACAACGCTAATTCTACGACGACGCGTCGCGCGCTCGCGCCCGCGCGCGCTTCTGGCGTCATCCGAGTTTCGAGGCGTTCATCCCTCGCGCCACTGCCTCGCGCACTTGACGCACTTGTAAAACACCGACATCGGCTCGTCCGCGCTCCTGATTTGTATCTGCATAAAGTACGCCTCGTCGTGCGCGCACCCCGGGCACGTCGCCGACGTCTTATCCACGTTTCGCCACGCGTCGTCGCCGCCCAAGACGTCGTCCACGGTCTTCTTTCGCGCGTCCACGCGCTGTTTCACGCCGTCGACGACGTCGTACGCGTACGGGCACGACGCGCAGCGCAGCCGGACGGCGCCGCCGACGCCCGCGCCGGCGCCGGACGTCGACGCGTCCGCGGCGCCGCGCTCGAGGAGCAACAGATTCGCGCACGTCGGGCAAAAGGTGAGCATGGCGCGCGACGACGCCGGCGCCGCGCGACGACGCGCGACGACGCGCGATGCGAGGCGAAGAGTGACGCGCGGCGGTCGAGCGGCAGTGCTCGCCTCGCGACCGCGCGCGCGACGCGCGACGCGCGCGACGCGCTCGACGCGCGTTCGAGCGCGTCGACGCGCGCGCGTCGACGCGCGACGCGACGCGGGCGCGACGCGCGCGCGCGGTGAATTCGCATTCGGTTGGAACGCGGGACGATGCGCGGCGCGCCGCCGTCGCCGTCGTGGTACGGCGCGCACGCGGCGTGCGCGACGCGCGATGGTGGTTTAGTCTACGCGTCGGATAAGGCGGTGTGCGTGCTGGACGGGGAGACGGGCGCGGTGCGAGGACTCGTGGGGACGAAGGCGCGGGCGCTCGCGGTGTGCGCGGCGACGACGAGCGAGACGCGGGAGGGCGAGGACGACGAGGGAGGAGGCGCGCGCGAGGTCGTCGTGTGCGGGTGCGCGGATAAGGTTTTGAGGACGCTCGACGCGCGCGCGATGGCGTTCGTGGGGAAGACGATGACGGGAGGACATAAACACGAGGTGACGGCGACGTGCGCGCGGGGCGCGGGCGAAGTCGCGAGCGGATGTCGAGACGGGACGGTGGCGGTCTGGCGCGTGCTGGGGAACGGATCGCCGACGTGCGCGTACAAAGCGATCGATGGACCGATCACGTGCATGGCCGCGGTTGGGGACGTGATCGCGGTGGGAGGGGCGAATGGGACGGTGTGCGCGCTCAACGCGAGGAGCGGCGCGACGCATCGCGTGGCGGCGAGCGGATACGGGGAGATCACGTCGCTCGCGTGGACGACGGGTGGCGTGAGAGAGGGAGAGACGAAGGATCTTTTAGCTGTGGGTAGTCGAGAGAGACGAGTGACGATATGGGCCTTGGAGGGTGACAAGCTCGTGAACACGCACGAGTTGAGATTGCCGAAACCAAAGGCGGCGCTGAGCGAAGCGCAACGCGGTCGCGTGTGGGTCGCCGTCGCGTGGTCGCCGCGCGCGAGCCGTGATGACAACGGTGACAATGAGTGCGTGGAATTAGTTACGTCTGGGCAAGGTGGGGATTTGCTTTCGTGGCGCGTACCTTTGAAATTCGGCGACGGCGTGGAAGAAGTGACGGAGGCGAAAACGTTTGGGCCGAGAGACGTCGCGCACACTCGAACGGTGTTCACCATCGATATTGCCGACGACACGTGTTGGAGTACGAGTTTAGATAGGAAAGTAGCGTGTTGGGACTTGGAGACGGTCGAGCAGCGGTGGTCTTTCACCGCACTCGGTGGATACGTGTATGATTTAGCGACGGACGCCGAAGATCCATTCGCGGTGGCCATCGCGTGCGGCGATGGAACCGTGCACGGGTGGGATCTGTCTCCCACGCTGTCCAGTGGGTTAGGAGAGTCACTTCTTTGGAAAGGGATTCCAAACACAAAAGTCACAGCTATCGCGCGGAAGCCGCGAAGCGAAGTCGTAGCGTTCGGCCTCGACGACGGACGCGTCGGATGCTTTGACGTGACAACCGGAAAGTTTGCGTGCTACCCCGAGTGTCACGGTGCATCGGTACGCGCACTGCAGTGGTTTGAAATATGCAACGTCGGTGAAGAGTCTGGCACGTTCACGCTCACGAGTTTGGGTGCGGATGGGTCGTTGTGGCGGTGGATGGAAACATTCGACCCGGCGTCGTGCGACACGAAAAAATCTGGCATAGTCGACGCGCGGAAATTCGGCAAGTACCTCGACTTGGCACGCCTGTGCGGTGGAGAAACCGCGAAGGATACTCGAAGCATCGAAGCATTCGACTATTCAAGTGTTTTCGGGCGATTTGCGATCGGCTGGTCAGACGGTGAATTGAGCGCGCATGATTTTGGTGAAGAAAAGTGGCGCCGGCGAGAACACAGTAAGAGCGTTTCTCGCGTGAAATGGCATCCTGAATGCGACGACGATGCGAGCGACTTCACCGCTTGGCTCGCCACTTCTTCAACGAGTGGAAGTGTCATCATACATGGTGTAGGTGGTGATGTTATTTGCGCGCTTCCACGTGCCGCGGTCTACGACATTGCGTGGTCGCAACAAAAGAGCGTCGCGCTTTTGGCGTGCGCTCTCCACGGCGCCATCAAAGTTTGGCGCATCGATAAGACTGTGAATGAATTTCATCCGGTGAATATCGCGGTACTGCGTGGCCATTTTGGCAAGGTGATGTGTGTACAGTTTGCGACGCACGATGACGAGACGATCATCAGCGGGGGCGACGATAAAACTTTCCGAGTGTGGCGTTACAAGGATGACGAGCACGCGCCGCGCGAAAACGAAACGCCGGCGAATAAGGACTCAGCCGCGGTGGTCGATGAAAACGCAGCGTGCGAGTCGCCTACAAAGTCGTCGAAGACACAAAAACCGTGTGTGGTGAAGACGAAAAAGGTTAGATCGAGCGGTCTCAGTGGGGCGTTGCTCAAGCCGTCGCACGAGGAAAGCACGCCAACAGGAATACGCGCGAGCCAGGAAGCCGTCGTCGCTCTTGCTCGTCGCGCGTACAAAGGCGCCAACGATCCGTTGAGCGCAAACGAATTGAAGTATGGACCGAGTGGCTTGGGTTTGTATGAAGACGCCGACGCGGCGATGGCGCTGCTGATGAACGAGGCCAGGCTCGCATCGGATGAAAATCCGTCGACGCACGAAATCGAGCGCGCGGTGGCGCTGCACATGTATCGAGGCGATTACGCACACGCCGCGGCGACAGTCTTGCAAGCGAGCGAGGCGCCAATTTCACACGAGCTCATGTCGCTCTTTGTCGGCGGTGGATACGACGTGTGGTCCATCGTAGCTGCCGCGCAACGCGAGCGATTAGAAATCGCGGGCGAGCATCAGCTCGCGGCGATGGTATCGCTGTCCTTGCACGACGTGCGAGGCGCGATTCAGACACTCAGACGTGGCGGTTTGGTTCGAGATGCCGCCGCACTCGCCGCCGCCAGACTCTTACCGACGGACGAACTATTACTCGATACGAGACGAGAGCTCGCCGCCGTGGAAGAAACGCGCGGAGGGATGGAGTCCGCCGCCAAGGCGCACATCTCCATCCGCGCTCCCGCCGCCGCAGTTCGCGCGCTCATTCGCGCCGACGCCGGCGGCGCGCTCGCCGCCGCCAATCTCGCCCTCGAGTGTGGTTTAACCGGTCCACAGGAACGTCGAACCATCGTTCGAGCCGCCCTCGAGCTCGCCGAGACCGACGATTTCGATCGCGCCGTCGCGATGCTCGCCGACCTCGCCGCGATTCTCCGGCGCCGAGATTCCGACGTCGCCGTGACCGACGCCATCACCGCCGCCACCGCGCCCGATTCTCGCGTCGCCGTCGAGCTCACGCGGCGCCTTCGCGCCCTCGAGCTCGACGCGTAGTTCTCGCGTCGCCGACGCGACGCGACGCGTGTAGCAGCCCAAACCAACCGTCCCCAGTAACCGTCAATCCTCCGCCGCGTCACATCGAGCCGCGCGCCTCGCCGACGCCGACGCGCGCGCGACGCCGAAGCGCGCGCGAAGCGCGACGACGCGCGCGAGGCGACGCGCGACGTCGCGCGACGCCGACGTCGGCCCGGCGGCGGCGCCGCAGATGCCGGTGACCTCGTACCGGAGCGCGAGCGCCGAACTCCTGGACGCCGATCTCGTCGCGCGCGCGCGGACGTGCGACGCGCGCGCGTTTAACGCGTTCGTGAACGCGCTGGAGTCGCTGCGAGAGCGATGCGCGAGGGATGGAACGTGGTCGGAGACGCTGGCGGCGGCGAGGTGCCTGAAAGCCGCGGGCGCGGGATTCCCAGTCGACGTCCATGATGTGGAACGCGCGTTCTACGTCTCGGAGGCGTTCGCGAGGGAGTGCGTGGGGGTGGATGATGAGTGCGCGCACGAGTGGTGCGTTGGATTGTGCGCGCTGATTGATCGATACGGGGAGGATTTGGGCGGCGTCGTATGCCACTGGGAGCCGATGTTCGCGCGCGTGGAAACGTTTTTGCAGAGCGATGCGAAAGCGTATTCGGGATATGGATCGTGTAGTGCCACTCGTGCGCGTTACATGACTCTCGTGCGAAAGTGCCGTCGGTTTTTCCCGGATGGCGCGGCGAGAGCGATTTGGGAGCGCGTGGCGGAGGATTGTCGAGCGACGGAGGACGCGAAATGCTTCGCCGGTTTAGGATTGCTACATTTGTTTACGCCGTGCATGCAAATGTCGACACCGTGTAGTGATGAATTGTTTTTCGTAGAGATGATGAATGGGGAGTGGGTGACGCTGTCGCATGCGTTAGGATCGAGTAGTTTCTGGACGTCGGGTTGGATTTCGATGTTTTCGCAGCTGGCAAAACACGACTTGAAGGGAAAAATCAACTGGAAAGGCGTGTACGATGATATGCTGACGGTTACTTTACGTGTCATGGAACTACCGATCGGCGGTATCGAAGGGCGTCGTTCGTTCGGCCGTAAGGTGAGTTTCAAAGCCGCTATGACGTTTGGTTCGCAGCTCGAATCGCGTCGCGTGCGTACGGTGGCAAAACTCTTAGTTTACCGAGCGATGTGCGACGACGCAGTGGTTGAGTACATCGCAAAAATAATCGATTATATCGAGCATTTTTACCACCCGAGCAGCAGCGGATCCTTTAGCGGTAATCTAGCATCTTTCCTGAGGTATCTCATCAAGTACACAAACAAATTTGTGGGGTACGAGAAACGAGTAGTACGGCCGGAGGTTCTGGCGCGTTTGGTACCGGTATTCAAGCGCATAACGGACAGAGCAGTGTTCTCAAAGTCGTCTGATCTTCGGCGATACGCCGCCATCGGCATAGGTCGATTGGCGTATATGAACCCTGAACTGATATTGCCCAGCGTCATGTCACGATTTGAGGAAGCTTTAGCGCACGAAACGGCTACTCGTCAGCTCGTGCCCGCTATGAATTGTCTCACTCTATGTGTGCGACAAATTATGCTGCTTCCAACGAATACGATTTTCCAGGATGATCAGGAAGCGTATGTCAATGTCAGTGAGTTTCTTGCGTCTGCGCTCAACGCCGCTCTTCCGGGGATCGACGTTAATGATTCATCGAAAACATGTGCGACTTTGAGATTCTTTTGTGTAGTGGTCACGAATTTACCGAGATTAGTAGATGTGGGTGAAAACGGTGCGGTGTCGTGCGTCCCGATCTTATGGTCAGAGTGGACGGTGCACTTTCTTGAGCGACTGTTCACCCTGTTTGAACATTTACAACCGGACACACACGGTAGTAAGTCAGACGCCGCCGATGCGTTTAAGGGTGGTGCGCGACACGCGGCTGGATTTCTGTTGTCTACGTCTACCATGTACTCTCCACTTCTTCGAATTTTATTCGAAAGGCTCGATCCGAGTATTCGAAGCGTCGCCATCATGCGAGTAGCGGCGTTTATTCGCGACAACACTTTACCTGAAATTTGTGAAGAGGTCGCGCGCCTAGTCTCCGCCGCGCTTTTCGCAGATACCGAATTAGTGATTCGAGAGATCTTGCGTCCAGCTATGGTCGCGCTGGATGAAGATTTGGATTTTGAAGGTGAACTCTCAACGACGGCGGAAGCTCGCATCTTTTGGAACTCTTGCATCTTGACAAAATGCACGGTAGCTTCAAGAGAAGCGGCACTCGCATTACGCGAAGACTTTATGAACGTGACTCGCAAGATGTTCAAAGTTAGCGAGACCTGTCGAAATCTTGATCTCATGTCTTATGCTGAACTGCATGTTAGTGCGATACTGAAAGGTCTGCTCTCTGTTGAAGTCATCGACACAGTCAAGGACGAAGTCGAGGGAGATTCCGTTACTGATTGGGTCAATTTGAAGTGGAGACTCGATCAAGGCGGTAATGTGATTGGCGAGCAACACTTACCGACGCCTTTATCGTGGCGTTTGCCAGGTGAAGGTGAGTTTGTAGTCGCGCAGGCAATGATTGATGAATTTCTCGTGGCGCCGGCGCACGCGTTACTCCAAGTGACGAACGAAGATGCGATGGATTGCGACGACGCGTCTTCATCGAAGGATTGGATTAGGACGAATGTGTCAATGATGGTTGGTGCCTTGGGTGGACTCGAAGATAGGCTGAAAGACTTTTCGGACTCTGATTCAGCGCTGTTGATTACTGGACACGCGTTACCTTTCACAGACTCAACGCCCCGGACGTTGGCAGCAAGAGCACTTGTAGCGGCAATTCAAAAGACTGGTGCCGATGACACAGATACATTGAGTTTGATTTGCTCTGCGGCGAAAGCGGTGGTAAATCCCGCTCGATCTTCGTACAAGTTTCAGAAAAAGTCACTCGCTGCGTTGAACTCGATTGGATACTACTTTACACAGCCCAAAACAGGTGGGCAGCATAGCAGATACCCGAGATGGTTCGTTGCAGAGAAAGCTCGGCTGAGTTTGCACTGGCGCAACGCAATGTCCGTTTACTTTTCAGGATCTGCGTCGCCGTTCAACTTGACTGGTCCATCTTCAGATGTGAGTCGTAATGCTTTGCTGGGCTCCCTTCAAGATTTAGCCTTGAGCAAATATGTGAGCGTCCGATGCTCCGCGCTACCCGTCGTGCAGGGACTGTCTGATCGATATCCGAAGGAAATCGTTCCTTTCGTCGAATTATCTGTAAAATCTCTCGCAAAGAGCGAAGAAGATGAAGACAAATGTATCGCAGCTTGTGAAGCTTTGAAAGCGCACGAAGCGCTCGGAGAGTTGTTTCGGAACGAAAGTGTGTTCGTGCCGTTCGTTGAGGCGTTGTTGGGAAGCTCGCATCACGGTACGGAAAAGGCCCAGAATGCGATCGGCGCACTTTTCTTACATTTTGCTTTATTGTTTACTCGTGGCCTATTTCATCCAAAACCACGGATTGGCATCACAGTTCTCCAAGAACGACTGCTCGCATCGCTGAAATCCGAAACTGCATTGCACTGGAGCTACGAGATGATGACAAACGCGATGAGTGTGTTTTTCGTAGACTCGCAGGATGACCCGAAGTTTCTCGCGAGCGCAACGGAGCAGTTTATGCGGAGTATCCTCGGCGACTTGAAAGTTGTGAGGTTCCCAGCCATGTGCGCACTCCTTATGATGAGTCGATACGAGTGTTTTGAATCGAATTGTGCGCCGATGATTCTGCGTATGATGAGCGCTGATCCAGAGTCGTCGTGTAAGTCGTTACTCGATAGTTTCGGTATCGCACACTCTGCAATCGACAACAGCGAGTCTCGCGGTAGAACCAATGGAAAAGCTGACGCTCTAATGCAAGCCGCCGAGTCGTTGTACGGTTTCGCACAGGAAATGTCTTCCGGCGGTGCAGACTGGCCAACTTCAAGGGCAGCTGACTTTTTACCACAGTCTGGTGCTTTCATCACTGCTGTCGCAAGATTTTGGCAGCTTCTCACTCGCATCGCTCCCGTTGAACTCACTACCGGTCTGCGAGCAGCCATAAAGCAAACTTCTGACGACAGCGATCGAAGTGAGAGATGCGCAATTTCGGAAGCACTCGCTGGGGCGTTGGCGTCGCGTTCCATCACGGAAATCGATCGTCAATGGATGCAAGACACTTTCCTCAAGTACGCTTTAGATGCTCCCACCGATCAAAGAGAAGAATGGCTTAAAGGAGCGGCATGGTGCACGGATAGTGGCAATGAGAATGTTTCCGATAGCCTTCTTCGGCATCTCAGTTCAACGCCGATGGGCACTGTGGCACAAACGGCGCGAGGGCTTGAGCTCACGCGCGTCTGCATCGCCCAGCTCGGTCACGGCCGGGGTATGGATATAAAACAATCACTCATGGATCTCCTTGCGGATCCAACCGCTTCCCCGCTCGCGCATGAAAGCCGTCTTGTTCGCGAGACTGGCGCACAACTTGCGGCGTCTCTGCTTGCGGAATGCGATCAAGCGCTCAACGCCGCTCGTTCCAAACTCATCACCCTGTTCACGGCAGACATAGAAAATGTCGTCAATCGCGCGTTGTTGTCTGATCCGGCGCAGCCAGATGCGATCATGACACCTTCGAGAAATGCTCTCGAAGGGATCTTTTACACTTTCCTCGAACTCGTTCGTCGCGGCGATGCGTTGACAGTGGAGCCCAGTATACCTTTGATTCTTCGAGCCGCGCTACGCACCGCAGAATCCAAGGACAAAGATTTCGCCATGGTCTCCAAGCTCACCATCGCTTACTTGAAGTATCTGAACTTTGAAAAGGTAGAGTTGCGAGCATTCACAGAGGTTCTTGGTGAGACAACACGCGATGACAATTGGCACACGCGCGCCGCAACGCTGCGATACATCCAGGCTTTGATTTACCATCACGCTTTTACCATCGATTCGGGCTTGTTCGCGATGTTGCGCGAATGTGTTCTCGAAGCGTTGCACGACAAGCAACTGGAAGTCGCGCAATTGGCGTCGCACACACTGATGATTTTCTTGAAGGGCGTCGGCGCGGCTGATGAATCAACGTTGCGTGACAGATTTCTCAAAATCGTCAGCGTGCGACTCCCATCGGACGCCAACTCTGAGCTCATCATGCACAAACACGCGGCAGTATTAGGTTTGTCCGCGTGCGTTCTCTCCAACCCGTACGAAGTTCCCAGTTGGATGCCTGAAGTCATGGAGGCGCTCGGTTTCGCATCGCTCGAACCGTCGCCGATCAAGCAAGCCACCCAACACACGTTCGCGGAATTCAAAAAGACTCATCAGGACGCATGGACCCAAACTCGCGCCGCGTTTACGCACGAGCAATGGGAAAACGTTTCATTAGGTTTAGATCTCGCGCCTAGCTACATCATTTAGTACTGATTTCTTTGCCGGCGGTCATCGTCTCGTCGACGTCGCTGCGCGCGCGCGGCGTCATTCCGTCGCGCGCTATGAGCGACCAAACCGCAACCGATGCTGAATCCTCGTACACCATTCACCCACCGCACCATCAAGTCGAAGGCCACCACCCGCGACCCGAGATCGAACACGCGAGGACGCAAGTTTGTTTCAAATGTGGATTCTTCTTCAACCCGCTACAAGGCGCCGGCAACGCGCCCGGGCAGAGGATGTGTCCGACGTGCGCGGCGGGGTCGAACCCGCTGCACGCCACGAGCGCACCGCAGCAGCAGTCCTTGATTTTGTGCCCAGGGTGGTGAGTGCACGCGCGAGCGACGCGCGACGCGTTTCGTGGGTGTCGACAAACGACTAACGACGCGCGCTCGGCGCCGGTTCGTATCGCAGCAGAAGCGTGTTGGTGCGACCGCCACCGCCGCATCCGATCGCGATGTGCGGACAGTGTCAACGGATTTTGAAGCTTCCGGAGCACGTCGATGCGCATTACTCACCGCCGCGCGAACCGCCGCTGGTACAGACGGCGCAAAATCTCCACGGTGTCAGACCGCCGCCAGGATTTGGTGGACCAGCTGCGACGCAACTGTCCGTCGTCGCGTGCATCTGTCCGAGCTGTTCGAGCGTTGTTCAAGCCCCTTTGAGCGCACCGATTTGTAAGTGTGGAAACTGCGGTCAGCCTATGCGTGTGCCGACGGCGATCGCTTAGATATGATTTGAGACGAGATTGAAGCTCGTCGAGCGTTTATGAGAATTGGTTGATTGATTCCGCGGCACCGCGGCACCGTGGCACGAGTACTCACAATAATGGTCGCATTATCGAATGGGGTGTTGGAATGTTAAAATTCGATCGCATAGGGCGCGCGTGTTATCATGAGTTAAGGATTTCGAGCGATCGAGTCAAGCCTCGCCTACATCGACGCCTCCCCGATCGCGTCGCGCGGAATCGACGACGCCTCTGACGTCGAAATTACCTTTCGTTCCGGCACCCGCTCCCGTCCCCGCTCTCTCTCATTTCTTGCTTCTCGAATTTTAACCCGAAGTCGCACCCATCGTCGCTTCTGCGCCTCGAGCCACCGAGCGCGATCGGACAGCCAAAGCGATCGGTACGATTCCGCCTCGTCGGCGCGCGCGTATGTGCTACTCTTCTTCACCGCGGCGTGCGGGACAGCGAGCCCGAACGCCCGCGCGCGCTCGAACGCGCGCGCATCCACGTGCCCCGCAGATGGCGCCGAACCGGCGATCCGCGACGTCGTACGGCCGCGACCGCCGCGCGGCGTCGAGGCGAAGAAGGAAGCTTTGATTTGCTCTTCGTATCCATCGAGCCCAAATCTTCGTCGTTGCGCCACGTCTCGCACGATGTCCGAGGCGCTGAATGCGCGAGCGTGGTTGTGAGTGTGACTGTGATTGTGGTCGTTTGCGCGTCGCGTTGCGTTGGGTGGGATCAGGGTCATCGTCGCGCGAGCGTTGATGTGTAGCCGATAGCGGCGTCGCGTCAATGATATAGATATTGTGGTATTGAATGCGAACGCCGAAAGATTTACGCGCCGAGCGCCAAGGTGAGCTCGGCTTCGCACGCGAGCTCATCTCCAACGAAGCATTGACCCTTCATTTTCGCGATCCCGAAACGCTTGTTGAGCTTGGTGAGGACAACCTTCATGACGAGGGTGTCACCCGGAACCACGGGACGACGGAACTTGACGCCGTCGATCCCGGCGAAGAAGAATTGCTTTTGGGTACCGCCAGCGCCTGCGTCGTGCGTCAAAATCGTGATCGCGTCAGTCAGTCGTCATTATTCGTGCGCGCTACGACGATGCGTCGCTTCGTCGATGCGAATCACTAATGCGGCGAGGCGACGCGGCGAGCGATTCGTTCGCCAACCGACGCGCGCGCGCTTGAATCGAATCTCACCTTCTTCACCAGGTTCCAACATCACCAACCCACCGACCTGCGCCATAGCTTCCACCATCAACACCCCCGGCATGATCGGTCGCTGCGGAAAGTGTCCCGGGAAGAAGTTATCGTTGATGGTCACGTTCTTCACGCCGATGGCGTACGACCCGACCTCGATCTCCACCACGCGGTCCACGAGCAGGAACGGATATCGGTGCGGGAGCAAGTTCATGATGGCGTCGATGTCCATGGCCGCTGGAAGGTTCTTTCCCATGCCCTTGGCCGAAGAACCGGGCTCCGGCGCGTCCGCGGCGGCCGCGACGGCGACGCGACGAGCCTGAGACTTGACCTTGGTCGCGGACGTTCGACGAACGTTGGCGACGCGAGGCGCGATGAGAGCGGCTTGGCACTGCGCGAGCATGATGATAGAGTGGTTTAAGTGCGTTGGGCGCGGTTTGAGAGGGCGCGAGACGGCTCGAGGGCGTCGCGGTGTGCGAAATGCGAAGTGGATAAAGTGTTTAACAGTCGAGGCGAGCCGGGACACTTTTCGCGGCGGATGCGGAATTCATTCGTTCGTCGATATCGACTCGCTAATACAAAAGATTGACTACGTGACGGTGGAGGACGAGTTAATAAATGTAAGGGATCAGACGATACTTGACGATGGCGCAGTACTTTTTCCAGTCGTCTCCGTATTTTTCCTCGCACGCTTCGCCATCGCGACCGTCTCTATGTACCAATAGAATGCCAAAGTATATGACGTAAAAGTAAGGGACGAGGTGAGAGAAACCACACGGTAAGCACCACGCCCACGCCATAATCCAATCGCCGAGGTAATTGACGTGGCGGCAGACGCCCCACCAACCGCTGACGATGAGCTTCGTGCCTCGCTTGGTTTGCAACGTCTTCAGATGCTTCACTCTAGGGTCGTTGGGGTTGGTCCGAAACAGGTTCTTTTGAGAATTCGCGCCGCGAAACACCCAGTAGCCGACGCACTGCACGGCAAAGATGGCGACGAGGTGAGCGTTGGAGAGCTCGACGGCGTGTTCGAGAATGTACCGGCACTGCAACGAGTACGTGAATGGCACCCACACCAAATCTCCAAAAGCGAGCATGAAACCGAACCCGTCGGTGGTGATGTCCATCGTGGTCAAGATTGCCGGTTCGTTCCACAGCGCGTCGATGACGTACGCCCCTTGAAACACGCACACCATAATCATCGGCGCGGAGACGGCGCCGACGCGCGCGTACTGCTTCGCGGCGAAACCTAAATCCAACAGCAACCATCCGATCAAACCGGGCGTGAGTTCACAGAAAACCTTCAAGTCAAACGCTCCGTTCAAGATCCTCGGATTCAGCTCACGCCCTATGAAAAAGTCGTACGCCGCGTTGCCGCTGTTTCCGCCCTTCGCGAGCGTCTTCCCTTTCGCAAACGAGCTCGCGTACAAATACGCCGACAGCGCGTACGCCAACACCACCATGGCCGTGAGCATCGACAAAAAGTTATCGTGCACGGACGCCAAATCGAACCAACCCGCCTTGGTACCGATCGCGCCCGCGACCGCGGTGGCCGCCAAGACGCGAAACCCGTTGAGCTTGTACGTCAGCCGCGTTCCGTCCGGCAACGCGACGCCCTGTTTCTTCTGCCCCGGAATCACCGCGTGCGCGACGACCGTGAACGCCATCCATCCGTACGCGGCGACGGCGCCGTCGACGCTCCACAGCGGCATGTGCTTCGGGAACCCCGGGAACGCGCCGCCTCGCGCGAGCTTCGAAACCTCCGCGCACCCATCCTCGTTGCACGCGTACGCGAGAAAGTAGCACACCAGCGGCAGCGCGACCGTGATCGCGAGCGCGCCGATCGGTCCGCCGAACTCGTAGTGCGTCGTCGTCGGCGCGTCGCGCGCGCGAGCCTTTTCGGATGACGCGGCGCGCGTCGTCGTCGCGCGTTCGGCGACGCCGCGCGACGACCCGCGCGCGCGCGTCGAGGGCGCGCGACGCGCGGACGCGGGCATCGCGCGCGTTCGCGCGGCGCGCGTCGGTGTCTGTCGAGCGCGGCGCGGGCGCGCGATGGGCGATTCGTTCGACCGACCGGTCGACCGACCGACCGCGACCGACCGACCGATCGACGCGACGGCGCGCGACGCGCGCGGAGAACGACGCGCGCCGACAGACGCCGACGCGCGACGGAACGATCGTCGCGCGAGGTCGAAATGCGCGCGCGCGCGGACCGCGCGACGGAGCGCGACGCGCTGCTGGCGTCGAGCGGAGACGCGACCGCGAGGGGTGTTGCGGATGGTGGTGGGCG
>Ga0206682_10000584_pt1 | contig 39390 bp, 32 predicted proteins | sample M240m12015metaG_FD_155444 | JGI IMG/M metagenome (GOLD analysis project Ga0206682, IMG submission 155444) | Ammonia-oxidizing marine archaeal communities from Monterey Bay, California, United States - M2 40m 12015 | ecosystem: Environmental > Aquatic > Marine > Intertidal zone | place: USA...
CTGTTGCCAAGCAAGCAACTCATGCCAACGCAACTTTGGCAGCGGAATTTGCTGACAGCACAGCACACACAATTACCAACAATACGACAGGTGCAACAGCCGAATTCACAACTGGTGCAAATGGTACTGAGACAGCGTTTACCTACAGCACTAAGATCAACGATGCATTAGGTGCAACAGTCGGTACAAAAGCGAACAGAGTTTCAACCAATGACGTAACCGCGATTGCAACAGGTTCCTATTACCTTAAGCATGAACCCACTGGCGATACCTTTAAGATTAGCTTGGGCGCTGCAACAACGGCTGGCTGGACCTCGGCCATTGCCGCAGCAACTTACGAAGGTGGAGAGCACGACGGTCAGACTAGAGATTTGTCCGGTATGCTAACTGCGTCTACTGTTGACTCAAAGTTACAGCTCACGGGTAACCGAGTGTTTGGTGACTTTGACGTGTACAGCGACGCGATCACATCACAGAACATCATGAATATTTCCAGCACGCTTAACTCCGTAGGGGTAGAGGGTACGGGTATTGAAGTGACCAGTGCACGCGGTGGAGCTGTAGGTACAGAGATGGGTGCGAGTGCAGCAGTAATCGCTACGGCTGACGTCACCACAGCCGACATGATGAACCACCTTGCAACCTCAGCTGTAGCTGATGGCTCTAAAGGTACATTGTCTGGAACAACCTATACATTTGATGAAGACACGTCTATTTCATTGGATCTATCTGCTGCGGTAGTGGGTGCAACAGTGACGCTAACGGGTACTGACAGAGACGGTAGATCAGTTTCTGAAACACTAGATCTGGCTGCAGGTACAGTCGTAGAGTCAACGTTTCAATACAAGACGCTAACCGGCATGTCTGCTAACTCTGTTTTAAATGCAGATACCAGCGCGGCCCTTTCCGTAAAGGGTAATGCAGCCTCAGATAGCTTCACATTTAGTGGCGCTCGCGAATTTGGTGACTTTAAAGTTGGCACTACCGCTGCACCGGCAACAAACTTGCTGACTGTGGTAACTGCAGGCGATAAAGACACCCAAGATCTAGAATTAGGCGCAGCAGGCTTAAGTGACGCCGGCACAGTTCAAGGCACTATGTCTTTGAATTCAAGCAAGATCTTCACTGTGACTCAGCAGGGTACTGAAGAGGCGTACAGTGGTGGACCGCAGAACGACAACTATTTTACAACTGGATCTTCAAGTTTGAACACTGTTTCAAACGTCGATCTTCGGACACAAAATGGGGCGAGTGCGGCACTGGCGATCATTGACGGCGCAATTGAGAAGATCTCTTCTATGAGAGCGGACCTAGGTGCCATTGAAAATCGTTTGGACCACACGGTGAGCAACTTGATGAACATTTCTGAAAATACAGAAAGTGCTCGCTCAAGGATTCAAGATGCGGACTTCGCCGCTGAATCCGCCAAGCTGTCTAAGGCCCAGGTCTTAAAGCAGGCTGGTGTAGGCATGTTGTCTCAGGCAAATGCTTCTAGCCAGCTGGTACTTCAGCTTCTTCAGTAATAGCTCCCCCCTTTAGCTATCTACATTACTGAAACGAATAAGGCCGCCAGAGAAATCTGGCGGCTTTTTCTTTGGGCAGAATAAACTGCCGCCTTAGCGCACACATTTCCTATCCGTCATTTTTACTAACCCCACCGAAACCCGCAACCGCCCAGCAACGCAAAACTAAAGTGCAGGCTCTGCACAGCCGACCGCAGCACTAAGCACCACCCTAAAACTCAAACAGTCCAACTTACCCACCAGCACTTAAGACGCAACCTAAATAGACCAAAACGAAATACTCATTGATAAAGGGCCAACCAAAAGTAAGCACTAACTTGCTGACCCTTCCGCGCATAACTGCCAAAAATAGGAGTCACACCCCCTTTTTGCGCCCGGTGAAAGATCAAACAAAATATTTCTGTCCTATCTCTCGTCATAAAATCCTATCGGGAGGAAGAAGAAAGCGAGAAAGGGAAACGTGTTAGAGATCAAGGGGCAGGGCAGCGGGAAGACGGCGGAAAAGGAGAAAGAGAAGAGAAGAGAAGAGAAGAGAAAAAAATAAGTTGCCAAAATTGCGCAAGACGAACACTTAGTGACGATGGCTAAACACCAGCGTTAAGAAGAGCGCGCGTTGTACCGACAATATGGCAGCAAAAGAACCTTACGCCACCCTGCTACGCAACATAGATCGACCTATTTACCTTTTAGCGACCACCCTCGCGTAACCTTAACCTCCATTTCTTCTTTTCTGTCAGCCGCTTCACGAGTTAAGAACTCATTTAAGGTCGATGTCTAAACAAGAGGCAGCCGATCAGATCTTTCTTGTAACCGAGTAAAATGATTTTCGCCTCACCTTTCTGCCAAAATTTATATCCAGTGTTTTAGCGCCTACCAGTCCCAAAATCTAAAAGCGGCAAGTATTTGCCGCTTTTTCCATCTTTTTCATAAAAAAACCTAAAGGTTTGCCAAAAGCACCCGATTAAGTCTTCGAAGAAGGCAGAAGCTTGCCGGTTTTCGTTGGTTTTCGGCAAAAAATTGCCGCTCGCCAGCAACTTAAAGTTGCGAAGTATGGGAGTGCCTTTAGCGGGGCACTCATCATGGTTGGGGTCATTATGGTTAAAACCATACTCACGTAGCTTTCTAAAACTAAATTTTAGAGGCTTAGTTATGAGTTTAGTCATAAACACAAATGTCGCATCTTTGAATGCGCAGAGGTCATTGGCCAAGTCCGGAGCAGAACTTAGTACTGCAATGGAAAGGCTGTCTTCTGGTAAGAAAATTAACAGCGCCGCCGACGACGCTGCTGGTTTTGCAATTGCCGAAAGAATGACCGCACAAGTAAGAGGCCTGAATATGGCTGCAAAGAATGCCAGCGATGGCCTTTCAATGCTTGCCACTATTGAGAACGCGACCAACGACGTAACAGACATGTTACATCGTATGCGCGAACTTGCGGTTCAGGCAGCAAACGATACCAATGGTTCAACAGACCGAGGGTATCTGCAAACTGAAGTAGCCGCGTTAATCGCTGAGATCGACCGCGTTTCAACTGATACAAAATATAATGGAACTGCTGTACTAGATGGCACTTTTACAAGTAAAAAGTTACAGGTAGGCACAGAGGGCACACAGTCCATTACATTTTCAATAGATGACGTCGGTGTTACGGCATTAGGCGTAGCTGCAGTTACTGTATCAACGCAGGCAGGGGCTGCTGCTGCATTAACAACTATAAGCACAGCGATTGAAGCAGTGGCATCGGATAGGGCAACCTATGGTGCATTGCAAAATCGTCTTGAGTACACGGTGTCTAATTTGATGAACGTTTCTGAGTTTACTCAGGCAGCGCGCTCTAGAATTGAAGATGCCGACTTTGCCGCAGAAAGCGCACGCCTATCCAAGGCTCAGGTTCTGCAGCAAACGGGTACTGCCATGTTGGCGCAGGCGAATGCCTCCCAACAATTGGCGCTATCGTTGTTTCGCTAGCGGAGCAAATCCAATGGTCTCAGGGCGAGGGGTCACCTTGAGATCATTTTTTTAAAAGATCATAGTCTAATCTAGGCCAACACACTTGTAGTTCAGCCTAGTCGACATCTATTGCTCCACCACCAACTATTTTTATCAAATTAACCTCATCAAAATTTTATATCGGTTAACATTCCTTCTTCATCGAAGGAAAAGCCTATGCACGCCTATCAAATAAAATCTGTCGAACTGATGCACGATAAAAGCGAAAAAGCTGTTCACTGTGCAACAAATGGCGACCTGCTAAGGGCAAGAGAACTGATAGATGAATTACGATTTTTGCGCGCGACTTATGCTTCAGCGATTCCACAAGGACGAGAAGAACTACAGCAAGATACCAATGAAAAAAACTACCCCGAAGGTTTTGCGCTACTCGTCAACAAATTAAACACCAATTTCGAAACAATTGCTCAGTGGCTCAATGCAGCCCAAGGCGCTTTCTCCGAGCAGGAGCTTTTTCAGTCGCAAGAGGGCATTAATATTTATTTAGACAGCCAGATTCCGCTAGTTTGGAACTGGCTTGAAGATATTATTATTATTCTCAAGGATCCGGAAAAAAAATTTACCGCCGCGCTTAGAGCGCGCGGACAAAAGAAAATCATAGTTCTTGAAGCAGGAGAGAATCAAAGAGATATTTGCTACCTCCAAACGCCAGAAGACGCATTTTCAGCGTTAAGGGATTGGGCGGAAGATCCTGTAGGACGAACAATAATTATTTCAAACGCCCCAGACCGCAAGCCTGATGAATCTTTGATGAAAGAGATCAGAGAGGTTTTTCAATGTTTCGTCATCGGTATCAACACAGTGCAACATTTTTCACGAACTTGGGCACTCCAACAAATAAAAAATCTACCTAAAGTAGTGAGTCACAACAATGTGATGGATCTAACCTCTACTTTTAAAGGCAAAAAATGCATCATAGTTTCGCCCGGCCCATCGTTGAAAAATAATATTGCACTTTTAGAAGATCACGCAGGTGAACATATCGTTATAGCTGTAGCCCAGGCTTGTCCTGCGCTACTCAAAAATAATATTTATCCTGACTTCGTTATGGTGGTTGATCCAATTGATTATACTCATGTACTTGATGGCATGGATTGCGCGAAGATTCCGGGCTTGATAATCGCGGACACTTGCCACCCAAAATTTTATGAACTGCCTTTCCAAAATATTTTTTCTTACTTCGCTATGGGCCCAGCGCTAAATTCAGCAGAAATAATGTCGGCAGAGCCAATGCGGCTCTTTGGCGGTTCAGTTTCAGTTACCGCAGCAGATCTAGCGGTAAAACTTGGCGCCGAAGAGATAAGCCTAATTGGATCAGACCTGTCGTTTACAGACGAAATCTACTACGGGTACGTCCCGCGTACAGAAGGCCATCCAATTAAGATAGAAGACGTTACAACCAAGCCGTATACCCTTCCGGGTTATTTCGGCGGCGAAGTTATAACCAAGCCAGACTACTTATCATTTAAACGAGAATTCGAACAACTTGCTGCAGAAAATAGCGAGGAAGTTACTTTTAACAACTGCACCGAGGGAGGTGCCTATATCACTGGATTTAATCACATCCCGTTAAAGAAGGTGTTGTCAGAAAAAATAGGACTAAAGAAGAATCTACCCCTCTCTAAGACTTCAACCGATGCAGCTAGTCGGAATCTAAAAAAGGTGTTGCTACGCCTCCTAGAGGAAAGAACTAGTCTCAATAAAGTAAAAATACTGACCAGAGATTGCATGCAAATAGCGGAAAAAATACGCGATCCCGGAGACCAAAAAATTTCGGCGCTAAACAAGAAGGAGAAAAAGCTAATTCTTGCAGCAAATAGCACTCAATCCTTAGATCTTTTTTGCACTCCTCAAATTAAGGCTATCCAAAGACAAATCGGCCGCATTAACTCCTTCGATGGCAATATTGAGTTATCAATAAGCATGTATCAGATGATTTTCGATGCGATTGAAGAGATAAGAGTGGCGCTTTCTGAACAAATTACCGCCATAAAAGCCCTTAGCTGACAACCAACCCGTCGCAGCGATTGGCGTGCCGAGGCCTAAGGTGTCTCTAGAATCAACCCTATGACAGAGTCAGAGTGAACGTTCATACCTACCAGCCACTCTAAATAAGTGCCCACCGGCTCAATTAGAACCTACGAAACTGGCATCATTTCTTTTCTTCAACACTGAACCGCTAATTAAGATATTGGTCTTCGCCAATACAACAATCCGCGGCTGAAAAGCGCGCTGCCGCTTTTCAGCAAAATTTTAGCCCCCCCCCCCCCTACTCCTGCCCTACCTTAGAATATCCGTAAATAAGTCAGGTTACCCATCGAACCAGCGGGCAGCTTTTTACCGCGCAAGCGGCAACCACCTGCCTCAAGCACTCACAAAAACGGCAATTTCTTGCCTTTTTTTTAATTTTTTCCTAAAGGTTTGCCGCATCGCCCCGATTTACTCTTTGAACGCGGCAAGAAGATGCCGCATTTAAACAAAAGCGGCAATTCTTGACCTCAAACTAGAGGCACAAAGTTGCCGCAAAATTGAAAAAACAGGGGTCTGTTATGAGCATAGTAGTTAATACCAATATCGGTTCTTTGAACGCGCAACGTTCACTCGCTGAATCTTCAAAAGACTTAGCAACTGCCATGGAGCGTTTGTCTTCGGGTAAGAAAATCAACTCAGCAGCTGATGACGCGGCTGGTTTTGCTATCGCCGAGCGTATGACCGCTCAGGTACGTGGTCTAAATATGGCTACAAAGAACGCTAACGACGGTCTAGCCATGCTAGCAACCATCGAAAACGCAACCAATGATGTAACCGACATGTTGCAGAGGGTTCGTGAACTGGCGGTTCAAGCGGCTAACGACACTAACTCAACTACTGACCGACAATACTTGCAAACGGAAGTCAACTCTTTGTTGAAAGAGATCAATAGAGTTTCTACTCAAACGGTATACAACAACCAAGCAGTATTGGACGGCACTCGTGCGGGTGTTATTCAAACAGGCACAGAATCTGGTCAGACTACAGCGTTCAATATTTCTTCTATCGACACTGACGCGCTTGGTTTAACGACCGGGGCTATTGCTACTGCAGGTCCAATTGATGTATTTCAAACTACCACTGCAGGAGTGATGACACTTGCAACAGGTGTTGGTGCGATCAGTGTATTAAACGCGACCGCAGCAGCTGCAGCGCTAACCAAAATCTCTACCGCGATCGAACAGGTTGCGTCCAACAGAGCAGGTTATGGTGCGTTGTCTAACAGACTGGAATATACCGCGTCCAATCTGATGAACGTTGCTGAATTCACCACACAAGCAAGATCACGCATCGAAGATGCTGACTTTGCCGCGGAAAGCGCACGCTTGTCTAAAGCCCAGGTGCTGCAACAAACTGGCACTGCGATGCTGGCGCAAGCCAATGCAGCTTCACAACTGGCAATTCAATTGATCCGATAGCGTTGTCGCAATCAGTTAACTAGGTAGGGTCTGCCTGTTAACTGATAAGTGCCTCTACCTAGCATCGGTTAGGTAGAGATCTTTCTCTGGCCAGGGGCTCACGACCCCTTTAGCTGAGAATGCTGAAGAGCCCCTGGTCCGGGGCCTAGTAGAGAAAGCGCGCTTTTACCTTAAAAGGCACTCAGCCTGAGCCAAATTCCCAGAGTGCCTTTTTCTAACTTAAGTAAATCCTGCTGCCCCTTTTTTACCTGCCCGAAAAAATAATTCTAAAGTTTTAATCTCTCAGCCCGATTAACTCCTTGAACGCGGCAAATGATTGCCAGCAAAACGGCCAAAGATAGCCATTTTGCCGACTTTCTGCCGCTTCTGTGCCGGTTTTGCCGACACAAAAAATAATGTAGATAGCTAAAGGGGTTTAGCAAATGTCGATGGTCTTAAATACCAACATTGGTGCGGTTCAAGCGCAACGCGCATTGAGTGAGTCTAGAGCCGAGATGGAGAAAGCAATGGAACGCTTATCTACTGGCTTGAGAATCAACAGTGCAGCCGACGATGCAGCCGGACTGGCAATGGTTGAACGTATGAATTCACAGATTAGAGGTCTGACAATGGCGACCAAAAACGCCAATGACGGAATTGCGCTGATTAAGACCACCGAAAACGCGTTAGTAGAAGTCTCCGGCATGCTTCAGCGCATGCGAGAGCTGGCTGTACAAGCCGCTAACGCAACTAATTCAGATACAGAGCGGACGTTTGCCAACGATGAGATCAATCAACTGCAACAAGAAATCTCTCGAGTGTCGGCAAACACACGCTACAACGGCACTCAAATTCTTAATGGCAGCTTCAGTGCAAAGACACTACAAGTAGGCATTATGAGCGGTGAGGACATTAATTTCTCTATAGATACCGTGGAAGCATCGCTTCTAGGCACTTTTGTGACCACCAGCCCTGTGCTGGCACCCAATGGCGTTAACAATACCGCCTACGCCAGCACAAATAACGGCATTGACGGCGACGATGTCACAATTGTGGGTAACGGCAATACCAGAACCGTGACTATAGAAACCTCGGAAACGGCAAAATCCGCGGCGACCAAGATTAATGCGGTTGCTGGCGCCACCACAGTATTCGCCCAAGCACGAACAGCAGCGCTGCTACGCTCTAGCTCATCCACAGATTTGAGTTATACCGTGAAAATTAACAATGTAGAGACTGCAGCATTCACGCTATCTAGCGCTGGAGTTACCGATGCGGTGACAAAAATTAACGCTATTACTGCAAGCACTGGGGTAATGGCCGCTGCGACAACCGACGGTAAGGTACTTCTATCAGATAGCAACGGCGACGACATTACGATTGAGAATACTAGCGCGCAAACTACGCTATTCGTCGCTGCAGTGGAAAACGACGGCAAGACAACGGCTTTAGCTGGGGGCGAAGATAACCTTTTGGCCTCAGGTGGAACGGATTTAACCACAATCTCAGGCACCATTCGTCTCACCTCGACTGAAGGCTTTACAATCACTCAAGCCACAGCCGTCGGAGCTGGCGCGAGTTTTTTCACAGACGGCGAGGTAGCGGCCACCTTATCCTCAGTTTCTTCTATTGCTGTAACCGATACCATTGGTGCATCGGACGCATTAGCAATAATAGACGGTGCTTTGGATACCGTATCTGCCATGCGCGGCTCGCTGGGAACCCTGCAAAATCGCCTAGACTATGCCGTATCAAACTTGATGAAGGTTACAGAATATACAATTGGCTCCCGCTCAAGAATTCAAGACGCAGATTTTGCTGCGGAGACCTCTCGCCTTGCTAAAGCACAGGTACTTCAACAAGCGGGCGCATCTATGCTAGCGCAAGCGAACGCTTCAACGGATACAGTGCTTCAATTGTTGCGAGGATAGAAATTTTAGATTCTTTGATGGCCTTTTACCGCGAGGCCATCTGCTTTAGAACACAGCGGTTATAGGCGCTCATTGTCTTTGGTAAGTAGGCCACGGACACTGGGCCTTTCGGCTATAGGGCCAAAAAACACGGCGAACTAATTTGCAGCCCAAAAGAAAAGTGTGCTGTTTAACGGTCCCGCCAAGGAGATAAACATGTCTATTGATTCAATAGGTTCAAACTCTGTAAATGTACAGCAGGTTGCTTCGCCACCTGTTAAACCCATAACAACTGCGCCGGTAGAACAAAAAGCTCATACCGAAAAAGTGCTGCCTGCGGCAAACACCAACGTTTCGACCTCGCAAACTGAGCTGGACAAATCTATCGAACAAATCCAAGTAATGATGGATCTACGTCAGCGTTCAGTGCAATTTTCCACCGACAATGAAAGCGGCACTAATGTGGTGAAAGTGGTGGATAGCGAGTCTGGCGATGTTATCAGGCAAATGCCTGCGGAAGAGCTTCTGTCTTTTATGCGCAACCTGACAAGAATGATGGGTACGTTCATAGATAAAAGCACCTAGATACAAATACATATAAAAAAGTAAATCGCGCTGAAAAAAACTCTAAAGATAGAGGACTTGTATCCGACTACTTAAGTGGGTACAAAGTGTTGGCCTTTAGCCTGCGCGAGAACATCTTGGAAAAGAAAAAAATGTCTAGAAAATCTGCACTTGCGCAATATAGCAATATCGATGTGGAGGCGAAAGCCGCTTCAGAAAGTCCATCGCAACTCATTTCACTGCTTTTCGACAAAGCTTGCGTATTGCTACGCCAAGGCGGAGAAGCACTGAGTGCCGACGACTTTGACACCTTCGATAAGTCAACTACTCACGCCTTACAAATTGTCATGGCACTGCGCGGCGTTCTAGATATGGAACGCGGTGGTGATGTTGCAAAAAGCTTGTACGACACCTATACGTCTATTGCCGCAAGTTTGTTTAAAGCTAAGTCGACAAAAGATGCTGAAAGCTTGGGTAAGCTCTATTTGGCAATGTCTGAGTTACGCGAAGCTTGGCAACAAGTCCCCGCGTAAGAGGCTACTTTGAGGTTGGGCATTTCTCCAACCCATTCATTCCGGCCTTATGAGGCATCTTTGACCATCAAAAATGGACGGCGGGCATCTTGATTGATGAGCCTGCAAGACCGCGCACCGTTCAGTGTATAAACCACGCAAGACTTGCCTTCGTTTGCATCAACACCCTTGGCCCAGAAGTTTTCAATGAGAATGTTGGGAAAAGCGTGTGGGTTTAACGCGGGGTTCAAACAGTCCTTTCGGGTAATGCTGGAGAACTCAGCGTAGTTGGGAAGCCGCCACAGAGCGCCAGCTTTTTCCGCAATCTCAGCAATATAGTTTTCCGCTTCAAGCATGGATAAAAGCAGGGGTTCACCTATGCAACCTCGCGGTGTATGACGTTGGCCCACCGGACAGCGAAACCATTGCAAATTAGTTTTAGGGTCATGTAAAACGCCACGTTGCCGATCTTGAAAATGCTCAAGTCCCACGGAGGCCAAATGCTCGTTACAGGAGATTTCTACTCTGGAAAAATCACAGGCACTGAAAAAACTTAATGCAACGAGCAGTCCGCACCAGCGAACTAATGGCCGCGGTGCAAACGTGAGGGCTGTCGGTTTAGTGCGCTGCATTTTTTCACCTCATTAATACCGCTTATCGGTTTGAGAGGGCTAAGTTCACCCTCTATTAAAGTATACGCCTTGTGAACCGATTGTTTACACGTAGGATTTGTCTCAGAATCAACCCTCAAGCATGCACTCGGAGTTAAAATGGATATTGCCACCGTAATCGGTCTTCTCGCGGCTAATGCACTCATTGTTTGGGCTATGAATAATGCCGCAGGGATTGACGCTTTTGTAGATGTTACCTCTATCGCCATTGTTATGGGCGGTTCAATTCTTGTGCTGCTTATGCGCTCAAAAATGTCTGACTTTATTGGCATGTTTGCCAAGGTCTTCATGAAGACCATTATCTTCGGTGTAGATAAAAAGCCTGACTTGATTGAACAGATCATCGAAATGGCCAACATTGCCCGTAAAGATGGTCTGATTGCATTGGAAGGCCAAGACATTAAAAACGACTATTTGGCCAAGGGCATTGGGCTTTTAGTAGATGGCACAGCGCCAGATGTTATTGAAACTAGCTTGGCCAATGAATTGGATTTAATGAAATCGCGCCACACCAACGCGGCAATGATGTGGCGTTCATGGGCAGATATTGCGCCGGCCATGGGCATGATCGGCACGTTAGTGGGCTTGGTGGGTATGCTACAAAATATGAGTGACCCAAAAGCCATTGGTCCAGCAATGGCCATCGCCCTGCTCACCACACTGTACGGTGCTTTCCTCGCCAACGTAATTTGCAAACCCATCGCTGAAAAATTGGAAGGTTACTCAGGAGATGAGGTAGAAAATTGCGAACTCATTATTGAAGGCATCATGGGTATTCAGTCAGGCCTGAACCCCCGATCACTCTCTGACCTTATGGCAACACGTTGCTCTCCTGCTGAGCGCGCTAGCTTAGCCGCTGCTTAACCCGGTATTTTAAGGTGGCTGAAACTGATCAAGAAATAGCACCAGAAGAGGGCCTACCCGCAGACGCGGACGTGGCTGACCCGATATCAGAAGACGAGGAACTCGTCGACAATGATCTGGATATTGAAAAACCAAAAAAAGAAAAGAAAGAAGAGTGCCCGACCTGCGAGGTGGGTGCCCCAGCGTGGATGGCGACCTTCGCAGATATGGCCACGCTACTTATGGCCTTCTTTGTACTCATTTTGTCCTTTGCCAGCGTTAACGTCCCGAAGTTTGAACAGATCGCAGGTTCACTGAGTCTGGCCTTTGGTGTGGCCAGAATTATCCCGAAAGTTTCCATTCCAATGGCAGAAACGATTATTGCCAGCGACTTCACCCCATCTGAGGCGGCGCCAACGGTGATTCCCAACGTTACCCAAACCGTTGAAGACTCCACTCTTCAGTACGTTAAACAGCGCACCAAAACAGAAGACGGCCCCACTGATGTGCAGGCCGATTACCAGCTAGTATTAGAAGCATTGGCCAATGAGGTTGAAACAGGCCAGGTTGAAGTAAAAATTCAAGGCAAAGAAATTGTGATTGAAATGAGGGACGCGGCCAGCACCAACCAATCAGGCGCTGTAGGTCTGGCACCCGGCGGGCGCATTAGCCAAGAAACGTTGGAAGTCGCTAAGGCCGTTACCGATATACAAAGACAAATTGAGACAAGTGTCGCCGTGAAAAGGCAAACCTCGGGCGATCGCAACTCAGAGGGCACCCAAGACGAAGCCAGCAGTAAGTTTGAAACCATAAGAATGGCGCTCAGTGAACAAATCAGCCAAGGCTTGGCAGAGGTTGAGCAAGACGGCGATAAAGTCATTATTCGGCTTGGGCAGCAAGACAGCTTTGCTTCTGGCAGTGCTGACCTACAAACAGGTTTCACCCAGACGCTGCTTGATGTGGGCAACGCAGTAAGCGCCACAGGCGGCATGGTGCGCGTTGAAGGTCATACTGACAATATCCCAGTGGCTTTTAGCGAGCGCTTTCGCTCGAATTGGGATCTCTCCTCAGCCAGATCTGCAGCGGTAGCGAACTATCTCTTAGACAACAGTAATCTTGAGGCGGGTAGGGTAACCATTACCGGTTTGGCAGACAGTGATCCAATTGCTGATAACGACACTGCTGCGGGCAGAGCGCAAAACCGCCGGATTGAGGTGATCGTAGATGGCTGAAGCAGAAGATCCAATCGTTGAGGAACCGGTAGTCGAAGAGCCACCTGTTGTACAAGCGCCTCAGGAACCGGAAGAACCGGAAGAACCGAAAAAGAAAAAACCCCTAGAATGCCCAGCCTGCGAAGCTGGAGCGCCTGCATGGATGGCCACCTTTGCCGACATGGCAACGCTCTTGATGGCGTTCTTTGTACTGATTTTGTCGTTTACCGAAATGGATTCGCCCTCGATCAATAAAGACATATCAGGTTCTATGTCCAGTGCCTTTGGCTTGCAGCGGGAGGTCCCCACAGTAGAGCCGCCTATGGGCACAAGTATGATTGCCGATGCCTACAAAACCACCAAATCTGATCCTGGCAGAGAAGCCGTTGAGGAAACCACGGACGAGGAACCAGATCCTGATGTGGAACTTGAGATCAGAGATGAGGTGAGTAAATCAAAAGCGCTGTCTGACCTAGAGAACGTAAAGAAAACCCTCGCTAAGGAGCTTGCTTCAGGCAAGGTAGAGGTGAATGAGGAAAATGGCAAAATCGTGGTCTCTGTGAATGAAGATGCGACTTCCAACGAGCGCGAAAACATCTCCGACAGCAACAGTGAAGGGCGTATAGAGCAAAGCGAGTTGGAGATTTTTGCCAAGGTCGCAGAGTCTCAGGCATTCATGGAAACAGAGCTTGAAGTGGAATTTTATAGTTCTGATACCGAGGATCAGAAATTGCGGCAAGCGCGCAAAACCCGCGAATTGGACGACAAATATCAAATGCTTAAAGCCGACCTACGGTCGGAAATAACCCAAGGCTTGGCACAAGTGGAAAAGGTCGGTGATCAGATTATGATCAGCTTGTCCGCAGCCAACTCGTTTAGATCTGGGTTCGCGGAATTACAGCAAGGATTTTTGGGTACTCTGCGCTCAGTAGGTGACTCGGTCGTTGCCGCAGGAGGCAAAGTACAGATATCCGGTCACACAGATAATATTCCTATCGCTTTCAGTGATCGCTTTGACTCCAATTGGGATTTGTCAGCGGCAAGAGCCGCCTCCGTAGCGGACTTCTTTTTTGCCAATAATAATTTGGACAGCAACAATGTCAGCGTATTTGGCTACGCGGATACTAAGCCTGTGGCTGTAAATACGGATGCACAGGGCCGCGCAGCGAATAGACGCATAGAGATACTTATAGACGGTTAAGAGACGGCAAACGAACAACTGATTTTTTCTGACGATTTGGCAATTCACAAAATTGGGAGGCAAATTGAGGGGAGAGAAAATGGACAGAAAGCGTCTCTACTATGCGCTTGAAACACATGAGCCTGGGGACCAGTTGGCCTCCATCATCAGTTTTATGCTTGTGGCTTTAATCGGCATCAATTTGATTGCCATTATATTGGAATCTATTCCAAGCTATGAGGCCGCTTATGGTCATATCTTCAATGTCATTGAATACGTTTCCTGCTTTATTTTTGTCCTAGAGTACATTGCTCGAGTTTGGGTTTGCGTAGAGGCAAAGACCACTTCACAGCTGGCCCAGACCATAGAAGTGCCTACCAACAATTTTGCCAAACGATTGCGCCATGTCACCCGGCCAATGGCGATTATCGACTTACTGGCCTTTTTGCCGTCTATTTTGACGCTACTGTTTCCAGGCCTAGATTTACGTTTCTTGAGAATATTGAGGCTGTTTAGGGTATTTAAGCTCACCCGATATTTTTCTTCCCTTGAAGTGCTGTTGAACGTTTTGTACGACGAACGTAAAAGCCTAATGGGTACGTTCTTGATTATGTTGATTGTGCTGACGCTAGCAGCATCGGCCTTATATATTGTGGAACATGAACAACAGCCGGAGACATTCGGCTCTATTCCGCAAGCTATGTGGTGGGCCATGGCGGCGTTAACGACCGTTGGCTACGGAGACGCCATTCCTATGACCGCGGTGGGCAAAATTCTTGGCTCTATCGTGACCATTCTTGGCATTGGTATGGTGGCATTGCCCTCCGGCATTTTGGCAGCGAGTTTTTCCGAGCATTTAAGGCATAAACGAGAATCTTTGCAAAACCATATTGATAGAGCATTTGAAGACGGCGTGCTGACTAAAGATGAGGCCAATGGGATTATCAATATAGGTACTGAATTAGGCCTAAGCGAAGAGGTGGTAGACCAATTGGTACAACGGACTTCGCAAATGTTGGTCGAAAAGAGAATGAATATCACCGATGATTCATCTGCTTTAGAAAAAAATAATCTCGAAGACGCTAAATGATCAAAAACGATAACAAAAATGCCGTCAATTGTTGGAACTGCCGCCACTTCAATACCAGCTGGGATAAAAATTTCCGCTACAGGTGCGCAGCCTTGAACTTTAAGAGCAGGACTCTGCCTTGTATCGAAGTAAAGAACGCAGATGGGCGTGATTGTTTGGCCTTTCAACTAAAGATAACAACTGGCACATAAAATCCAGGGGAGAGCGCTACATGGAATCTGAAGATCAACGGACAACATCATCCGTGCAAGAAGTCGCACTGCAATTTTTTCTCGCCGTCATTCTTGGCTTGGTGGCGTCCGTTGTCGCCAACGCCTTTGTTGAAGGCGCGCGATGGTTTGAGGGCTATCAGGCAGCTGACGGTATGTTCTCAACCACCATTGCCGGCATGGATGTGTCGTTCAAAATTTTTATCACCATGGGCTGCGCGGCGCTGCTGATTATCATAGTGCGCCGAGTACTGGGCATTACCGCTTGGTCTGGGCCAGCGGAAAGTATTTATGCTGTGCAGCAAAGCAAAGAGCCGCTAGATATTAGAGTTGGCGTTGGCTCGACCATTGCCGCTTTCATCAGTGCCAGTGGCGGCGCATCAGTTGGGCAGTACGGGCCTTTAGTACATTTTGGCGCGACTATTTCGCAGATACTGCTCAAGCTGACCAAAATCAATATTGATAAAAACGTGTTCCTTGCGTGCGGTGTTGCTGCGGCTATCTCGGCAGGTTTTAACGCACCCATCGCTGGCGTGTTGTTTGCTCACGAAGCTTTGTTAAGACGGTTCTCCGTTGGCGCAATAGCGCCCATTGCCATTTCTTCTATTGTCGCTTACGCGGCAAACCAATATTTGTTTACCATTGATCTGGCCTTCACCGTGCCCGATATGCCCATTCCTTTGGGGCCCTTAATTCCTTTTCTGCTCATTGCAGCGCCACTTTGTTCGCTGGGCGCCATCGCATATATGTCCGCGCTGCGCAAAGGTAAGTCTATGGCGGTGGCCAGCGGCTGGAGTTTTGCGCAGTTATCGGCAATGTGTGTGCTGGTTGCCGGTTGTATCGGCATGATCTTCCCAGACGTTCTCGGTCTAGGTAGCTTGCAGATCAATCAAATGATCAACAACGAATTTACCCCCGCATACCTTTTGGCCTTACTGGTTGCGAAGATCATCATCACAGCGTTATGTATCAACGCTGGCTTTTTCGGCGGCGTGTTTGGACCCGCCTTGTTTGTGGGCGCGGCCATTGGTGGCATCGTTGCGTACAGTGCCAGCATCTTCGGCTTGCCTGCCGAAATGACTACAGCCATTGGCGTTGCCGCAATGGCAGCGGTTTCTGCTGCGGTGATTGGTGCGCCCTTGACTGTGGTTATGATAGTGATCGAACTGACCGGGTCCTACAGCTACGGCTTGGCCTCTATGCTGTGCGTTATCGTTTGCTCGTTTATCACCTATAGAGCCTTTGGCTTGTCTTACTTCGACCGTCAATTGCTAGATCGAGGCATAGACCTAAAACTGGGTCGCGAGCACATTGCGCTGAACCAAAGCACTATTGATGAGATTCCCAGCAGCGACTATGTAAAAGTCGACCTTAACACCAGCGTGCAGGCAACTTTAGACAAGCTCAAGGCCGCCCAGACCACTGAGGCGTATGTGTGCGACGACCAAGACATGCTGCTAGGCAAAGTAAACGTTTTAGAGTTACACGGCATAGAGACGCTAAAAGACATTATGGATACTCAGCCGCTGGCGTTCCAAGGTAAGGACTCTCTTACTCACGCCATGGAAAAAACCCGCGAGTTTGTGGGCGAGAGTATTCCGGTGGTGGAAGAAGGGCGCTTAGTTGCGGCGCTCACCGAGGGAGACTTATTCAACAAGGTGCTTTCCGTCCAAGAGGCACTGCGTAAACAATAACCTCGCCACTGAATAGCTACTCAGCAAAGTGCTACGAGGTGCGAGTATTTATAAAGGTACAAATGATGAAATTATTCCTCCAACTGGGCCTAGCTCTGAGTTTAGCGCTAGCAGGGCAGGTGAGTGTCGCAGCGCCTTTTGAGGCCGGACTCAACGCCATGGATAGAGAGCACTACGCCACCGCCTACCGCTCATGGAAGAAGCTTGCCGATCAGGGTGCAGCAGAGGCACAAAACAATATCGGCTACCTGTATGAGCAAGGCCGCGGCGTGAAGCAAAGTTACGCTCGGGCCATTGAGTGGTACAAAAAAGCCGCTGAACAAGATCTTGCTGAAGCCCACCATAATCTGGGCATGCTGGCATTCCAAGGCTACGGTATGCGTCAGGACTACTTGGCTGCCAAGCGCCACTTCACAGACGCGGCAGAGTTAGATCAAGAGGATTCCGCCTATATGCTCGGCCTCATTTACTACCAGGGTCACGGGGTGCGTAAGAGTCCACGACGCGCAAAAGAGTTTTTTTTACAAGCGGCTAGCCTCAACAGCAGCAATGGTCAGTTTATGTCGGCTTTTATGTTTCAAGCCGGCGAAGGCCATCCTGAAGACAAAGCTGAACCAGTGAAAGCATTTATCTGGGCCCATGTGGCGCAAAGAAACGGCTACAACGACGCTGAGTCAGTTCTAAGCTTTAGCCGTATGCAAATCACAGATACCGTGCAAAAGAAGGCCTTAGAGCTGGTGAGCGCTTGTATTGAGAGCAACTACACCCGATGCCCGAAGTAGCCAGCCACCGCTGAAAGCAAAAAGAAGTGAGAAGAAGCGAAAAATTGCTAAAGGAATTTAATAACCTTCCGACTAAATAGGGGTAAGTAATAGTTTACAGGGTGTTAGGTGTCCAATTTCACACATTACGTAAAATCGTTGGTAGTTTTCGGCGAAGAACGACAGCAAGAAATACGCTGGTTGTTCGATGCTCTAAACAATAGCCTCGAAATTGCAGAGAGAAACGCTGACGTTCAACGTAGTTCTTCAGCGGCAAGTTCGTTAAGACATGCAAAGAACTTATTGAGTTTTTTAAACAGGTGTTTTGCTGATCTTCCCGATAAACAATTGGTTAACCATCTTGACGATTTTTTCGCCATGTTAGATAGGGCCATAGATCAAAGCATTCAAATGCCGCTTGTTGACGACCTTGAAGAGATACGTGAGCTGATCACAGAGTTACAGAAAGGCTGGGAAACGCTGCTAATGCCATCTACCACTGTACCGGCAGAAGAAAATCAGGGCCACCTGATGAGCATAGCGTAAGACTAGTGTTAGTAAATAGACTTGTTTATATAGATAATCGTTAACGGTTAAATATATTCAAACAAAGACAGACGCGCAACTTGCGCAAAAGTTGCTTGAGTCGCTTCTAACCGTGTCATTTCTTCATTGAAACGCGTTAACGCCTCGGAATAGTCTAGGTCTTCCTCACCTGACAACAATGTCTCTAATCGGACCTTGCTGTCTGCATGCAGTTCGAGCTGCCTATCCGCGCTCTGAATTTCGCTGCCCACGCGACCGACAGATTTAACTAACCCCTCATGTAACGCACCTACCTCACCCACCGCTCGACGAATATTGGATGTGTCATTACTGTTCAGCGCGGCAACAAAATCATCTAACGCAGTAAAAAAGGCAATCCCTTGAGTGGTACGATCAACACCAGCCACAGCATTTGTAGCCGCTGCTGCTTCATCCGTGGCACCTGCTGCAACCAATAATGGCACATTAGTCGCTGCCACAGATTCCTTGTTCTTTGCAGTAAACAGCAATTCACCTGGATTATTTGGATTATCAGTAATCGTGTATTTGAAATCTACATAAGCGGATTCATTAGCACCGCTTGTTAAATCGCTGATAAGCCGTTCAATGCTCGCTGGAGCGCCGCCAGAGTGATCAAAAGTCAGTGTGGTGACACCATCTGTAATGGTGGTTGCGCCATTGTAATTAGCGAGCGTACCTGGCGCCTGAGTATATTCGGCAGCTACTGCAGCCACTAACTCTCGTTCCGCCGGTCCAAACACGTCTAAGCCATTACGATTTTTATTCAGGTCTCGTGTATCACTGACGCTGACTTGTATTTGTCGTGCATCGCCCTGATAGGCAATGCTGCCATCATTCAATGTGGTGAAGGGCTCTATGCTTGTATTGCCTCCAGCAAATATGGTGCTGCCGGAAACATCCTGAGTATTAGCAATATTCAACAGTTCTTTTTTCAGGCCCGCTACTTCTAGTGCGACAATCCGCCGGTCTTCAATCGCAAGGGTATCGTTGGACGCTTGGATAGCTAACTCTTTTAGTCTAACCAGAATATCCGAACCGGATAGCAGCACGGTCTCTTCTAGTTCGTAGCGCTGCTTCAAATCTCCCAGTAACCCGGTATAGGTATCAGATTTTGCAATGGCGCGATCTAAATTTTCAATAGTCGCTACTTTGGTCGGATCGTCGCTGGGCCGCACCAACAGTTTACCAGTAGAAACTTGCTCGCGAGTCTTAGAAACCTCGGCGTTCGCGTTTTGAATATTAGTCAATGCGCGTTGGTAATTCAGAGAAGTTGAAATTTTCATTTTCTATTGCTGCTCACTATAGACGAACAATGGTGTCGAATAGTTCATTGGCGGTTTGCACCAACCTGGCCGATGCCTGATAGGCTTGTTGAAAGCGGATCAAGTTTGCCGCTTCTTCATCTAAGTTGACGCCAGCTATCTGGTCACGGGACTCAAATGCTTGGTCGTAAACCACCTGTAGTGCTTCTTTAGTCACGGTGGCTTGTCTAGCAGTGCTGCCCGCTAAGTTGATTAAATTCAGATAAGACTCGTGGAAAGTTTCGTCGTTACCCAATACCTTCGCTGATTCCAGATTAGACAGACGAACGATGTTCTCGTTGCTACCGAAACCTTTTTGGTTATTGTCGATTTGGAATTTGTCGCCAGATTTAGGCGAGCCATTCAGAGTTACCTGTAAATTTTGGTACTGAATAACTTGGCCAGCGGTATAGTTGCGTTGGGCAACAATAGTATTGGTTGTTTTGTCAGTAATCTTGTATTCGCTATCAGAAACAAATTCGATATCCAATGTGTTGCCACGCAACTGCAGCGAATTTGCCTCACCCTTGGTATACCCGGCGGACAATTTTGCAGAATTCCCGGTGGTGCCAGTGCTAAAGACGACCAAATCTTCCTTCAACTGACCAGAGATATTCACCGTTGTGTCTAAGCCCAGTTTTGCCAAATCTGTTGTGCTGCCTGTAGCGCTTAAGGTTAAAGCAACGGTTTTGGCAGAAGTGTCTCCCGTGCTGCGATTGGCTTGAATAACAAACCCCGCTGCCACATCACCTGTCATCTTGGTTAAAACGCCAGCAGTGTTACCAAAACTAATGGTGCCTGCATTCAGGTGCTTAAGTATCAGCGCGCCGTCGAAATCAAGACTTGCCTCAACATTTGTTGCGGGTGTGCCAACTTGTGGCGGCCCAACAGCGTAGTTAGACGATGCAGCTGTTTTGGCATTAATCGCATTCACTAGCGCGGCAGACGTGGTGAAAGGTGTCGTGCCATTAATTGACACATTGTTTATTGTCAGCAAGCCAGTGGTGGCAGAAAGCTCATTCGCAGGTATACGAATCACGTTTTCTAAACTTACGGTAGCATTCAATCCGTTAGACGCAATTCCAGCATCTAACCAGGTCTTTACGCCTGAGGCGGTCAAACTTTGGCCCGCAGCCACACTCAGAGGACCTAATGCTTTGCCGTCTAATTTCAAAGCACCGCTGGCAATCACATCTACGCTCGCCGCTGTGCTATTTGTATATGTGCTCACTGTACTGCTGCGTATGATCGCTTCACCAACAATCAACGTAGAGCCATCATCTTGAATCTGCGACACGGACTGACCGCTAGCGCCAATACTCCAGGTTTCGCCCATGTAACGGGTGTCACCGTTTAAGTAAGTATTGGAGTAGGTGCTGTCTGTGATAAAACCATTCTGCGCGTTTAGCATCACAGCCTGCTGTGCTGCCGAGAGTTCGCTACCAAATAAATGACGGCCGTCTCTGGTGAATATCTGCAATTCGGCTGTGCTAGACGCGGTTTTAGAGAACGTTAGGTCTACATCTTTGGTGCCCGCTGCAACAAAGCTTTTAGCCGCTGAATAACTGGCATCTAATGTAAGTGCTGCGGCGTTATTTGTGTTGTTGACCAATATCTTGCTCAGTTCAGGCACAGTGCTTGAAATTGCCGCTGGCGTGACAATGCCTATTGTTGCATCCACGTCGCTTAAATTGGTTACGTTCTTGGAGACCCTAAATAGGTCCCCAGCCGCAAGATCTTTAGTGTCTGTAATGGCTAAGGAGATTGTTTTGGCGTAATTTTGTTTACCACTAAACGCAATTTGATCGCCGTCTTGAGCCGCACCATTGAGGGTTATCGCTAAGCCATTAACACCTAGTCTAGGCGGGTTACCGGTTGAAGCATATTTGGTCCCACTGGTGAGGTCTGTGGCAATCCAGCGATCGCCGGCCTTGTCAAATAGAAGCTCCATTGGACGCAGATTAGCTTCGGACTCTGTTACTACGCTGATCGTTGGCGTTGCACTGCCTTTAGCGTTGGAGTAATCCAACGTAAAATCTGGCGGGCTGACAAACATTGCTTTACCAGGGTTTTCATTAAGATCCATGCCCCTAGCGTGAGTGGCATTCACTTCCTGCATCAGCACCTTGGCAATATTGTCAAGATTGGCAATGGCTGGCGCGAGCATTTGATCTCTAAAGTTGATCATACCGCCAAGCTCGCCGCCTAATAAGCCAGACAAATTCACTGGCTCGCCATAGGGATCAAGAAGTACTTCGGCGCGCCCATTGTCGTTTGCCAAAAAGCGGACTTGGATAGGCGTAGACTTTCCACCATCGACAACCGAGGCTTTTGAAGAACCATCTCCTACGGTGACAGCAACAGTACCACTGGCAGATTCGCGTACCGAGACTTTGACGATTGCCGACATTTCACGCAGCAGCTTGTCTCGGCTATCGAGTAAGGCTGCGGGCTGCTTTTTAATATCATTGGTCTTCTGTAGGCCCACATTCACATTCGCTAGTTGTTCGGCCAAGGCATTAAATTCATTTGCCCCGTCGGTGGCCAACTGTTGAGTCTCAGTATCTAAACTTTCTAATTGAATGGCCAGTGCGTTAAACCGCGATGCCAAAATTTCAGACTCAGTAAGCACTTGCGTGCGCAACTGCCCTGAACCGGCGTCTACACTGAGGCTCTTGAGGCTGTCAAAAAACGAACCAAGGGCTGGGGTCAATGAGGCACTTTCGTTACCCAGCACGTTAATCATTCGCTCGGTATGTTCAATCAAGGGTGTCTGCGCACGCAGATCACTGCTACTTGCGCGCAGCGAGGCTTCCACCTGACCGTCATAGGAGCGGCGTACGCCTTCGGCCAAAGCGCCACTGCCTAAATAGAACAGTCCGTTTTTGGTCGGCGTATTTTCTGAAACACCTAAATCTTGGCGTACATAGCCCTCGGTATTGGCGTTGGCAATATTATTACTAACAACAGACAACGCCAGTTGACTGTTGCGAATCGCTGCGCCGCCGACTGAAATTAGATCTGTCATAGCTTGCCTCTACCACCGGGCAAAGGCATTGCCCCATTAGTTTTAGGGCGTTGAATTTCGTAACTGGGTTGGTCTGCGTTAATCACAAAAGATTTAGGCGCTTGGTTGAGCGGTTTAACCTCGGGTCTTTCTGGTTGCCCCATCTTCTGAGCGTGCATTTGCGTATTCAGAACATTAGCTACACCGAACATACCGCCTTTAGACAATTCCACAGCAATTTGCTGGTCGAACATTGATTCGTAGGTTTTTGAGGCTTGCGAATCCAGCAAACCAGAACGCTCAGTGGCTTGGCGCATGGACTTCAACATCATATTGATGAAGATTGATTCAAACTGCTGAGCCGCCTCTTTCGTAACGGACTCGTCACCGACCTTGGAGTCTGCGCGCATTTGCGCCATATGACCAAAATCTAAAGCGCTAGTTGTAAAATTTGAATCAGACATCGTTACTACCTAAATAACCAACAGCTCAGCGCGCAAACTGCCAGAGCTTTTCAGCGCTTCGAGTATTGCAATAAGCGAGGACGGGCTAGCACCCACTTGGTTAACCGCCTCAACAATTTCACGCAGATCTACCCCAGGCTGGAAAAGAAACATTGGATTGATCTCCTCCTCAACAGCGATTTCTGCATTTGCAAGTTCAACCGCCTCGCCTGCGGCGTCACCAAGGACAGCGGCATTGGGCTGGACCACTTCATTAGTGGCAGAGATGGTCACCGATAAAGAACCTTGCGTCACAGCCGCAGCGGTTACCTTAACTGTACGGCTGATGACCACTGTGCCGGTGCGAGAATTAACGACCACTCGGGCTTTCGGTTCTCCTGGCACTACATCCAGATTTTCAATCATGCTGACAAAGCTCACGCGAGATGCCATATCTTGCGGCGCTCGGACTGCTACGGAACGAGCATCGATGGCACTTGCTGTACCAGCACCAAAATTTTCATTAATGGCTTCAGAGATCGCGTTGATTGTTGTGAAGTCACCTTGATTAGCGTTTAGAACAATGTGCTCTGACGTACCAAAAGGTGTAATCACCGATCGTTCAACCAACGCGCCATTAGGCACGCGACCAGTTGTTGGTACACCAATGCTTACTTCGGAGCCCGCAGCGTTAACTTCAACGCCAGTCGTTGTCAGAGAACCTTGCGCTAGCGCATAAATTTCACCGTCTGCACCACGCAGTTCGGTCAAAATCAGGTTGCCGCCGCGCAAACTTGACGCAAGGCCAATGGTGGCTACGCTGACGTCAATTGTTTGTCCGGGCTTAGCAAAGGGCGGCAAGGTAGCGGTTACCAATACAGACGCTACATTGTCTAATTTGGTCTTGTCATAGGCAAGGTTGGTAGCGCCTCGAGTAAATAAATCGTAGTTCGAAACTGGGCCGTCTACGGCAACGCCCAGTTTGTCTAAAACCGTCTTTAAACTTTGAGCAGTGAAAGAAATTTTGTCGCGGTCGCCAGTACCCGCTAGACCAACAACGAGCCCATACCCCATCAACTGGTTGGGTCTTGCGCCTGCTACAGACGTTAAGTCTTTGATTCGATCAGCATAGACCGGAGCCGCAATTAGACTGCTTATTAACGTGCTCAAAAATATGAATCTTTTAATCATTAAAATGGCCAAACTTTGTTAAGAACATTCGTACCCCAGGGCACTTTTGAAACGGACGCTAAATTACCAGCGCCTTGATAAGAGATTTGAGCATTAGCCAACCGAGACGACAAAACGGTGTTATCCGGTTGTATATCGTTTAGCGAAACAACGCCAATGATCCGTATGGTTTCATTTCCTTCACTCAGCGTTAAACGCTTTTGCCCCTGCACGACAACACTATTGTTTGGTAATACCTGGATAACGGTCGCCGCCACGGCGCCATTTAGAGAGGCGGCTTGATTGGCAGATCCAGAACCCTTGGACTCGATTTTCAAATCGTTGAATGGCGTAGCCTTTAGCGCTCGTTCAATACTCTTAGACGGACTAAACACTTCTTGCAGCGCGGCCATTGGACTATTTGATCCTTCTTTGACAGTTTCCATGCCGCTTTGTCTTTGTGCCTGAGTAGATTCGGTCAACACGACTGTGATGATATCGCCCACTTGGTAGTTCTTTTTATATCCAAAGCGACTACTTGCGCTGCTGTCATTGAAAATTGAACCGGTTACGGACACCTGCGCCACAGGCATTAGCGGCGAGATCGGCTCAAAAGCTGCATCCTGAATCAGCGGGGGCAGTCCTTGGGTTACGCATGCTGAGCAAGTTGTTGCGAGCACAGTTGCATAAAGAAGCTTTTGTAATGACTTAGAAATTAACATCAAAGACCTCTATAGATTCTGATTAAGGAAGCGCAACATGGAATCCACTGCTGAGATCGCTTTGGAGTTCACTTCATAAGCGCGCTGGGTCTCAATCATGTTGACCAACTCTTCAACGACGTTGACGTTGGAGGCTTCCAACATACCTTGAGCAATTTCTCCTGAACCCTGTTCTCCTGGATTACCCACTAATGGCGGTCCACTGGCTTGGGTTTCACGAAATAGGTTACGGCCTAGAGACTCTAGACCCGCAGCATTTACAAACCGAGCGATCTGAATTTGGCCGAGCTGCTGATTACCACCACCGTTAGCCAGCTCAACACTCACCGTGCCGTCGCCACCCACAGAGATAGAGGCTGCTTCCTGAGGAATGGCAATTGCCGGTTGAAGCAAATAGCCGGCAGAGTTCACGAGTTCACCCTCTTGAGACAGCTTGAAGCTACCGTCGCGGGTATAGGCCAGCGTGCCGTCGGGCTGAAGAATTTGAAAAAGGCCAGGACCCTCAATAGCCAAATCCAGAGAGTTCTCTGTTGCGATCATGTTGCCTTGGCCCTGCATTTTTTCTGTCGCGACAATACGCGTACCCGTACCTAACATGAAACCGGTAGGTGCAACTGAATCAGCGCCAGTTTGGCCGCCAGCTTGACGGATGTTTTGATAGAGCAAGTCTTCAAATACCGCACGATCGCGCTTAAAGCCATTAGTGTTAACGTTGGCCAAGTTGTTCGAGATCACGCTCATTCGCGTTTGCTGAGCGTTTAGTCCGGTTTTAGCAACCCAAAGTGAAGCATCCATATTCTTATTCCTAAACTAATGGCCTTATGCCAGTCGCATTAATGTGTTGTTAGAGTCACCGAGGTCACCCAGCTCTTTGACCAATTTCATCTTCATCTCAAAAGAGCGCGTGCCGTTGATCATATCGACCATTACGTCCATAGCGTTTGATGAGCTGCCTTCAAGTTGACCACTAGATACCGAGACCTCTTCGGGGCCATTTGCAAAATCACCAGGTTCTTGTCCACTTACTTTAAATAGACCGTCTTCCATTTTTTCTAACGATACTGCGCTACTGTCACGCAACATTAACCGTGCAACTTCTTGTGTAGCACCCGTCTCATCATTGGGGTCCATTGCATAAATTACGCCTTCATCAGAGATGCTGAGGATCTGATCTATGGGTACAGCAATAGGGGCGCCACCGTCGTTGAGTACAACTTGCCCAGTGGTCAGCGCTAGCTCACCATTTTGGTTTGGACGTATATCGCCACGTCTGGTAAACGCAGTTTGACCTTCATCATTCTGCACGCCCAAAACCGTAGATCCATTCATGAAAATATCCATGTCATTACCTGTAGCAATTCTGCTGCCCGGTGTTAGATCAACAATGCCTGTGGCTGCGTTACCTGCAAGATAACGAGTTTTAAAGCCGTCGCCGTCTACACGATAGGATTGCAATGCCATTTGATAAGCTTTTTTAAATCCAAAAGTCGACACGTTTGCAAGTTCGTGAACAGAGTTCGTTTCTTGCATACGTTGCGAGTTAATCGACGCAACCGCTGTATATATACCTTTATCCATGAGTCTCTAACCTACGAACGGATATTAATAATCGCGGAAGTCAATGCAGACGATGTTTCAATCGCTTTTGCATTGGCTTGGAAGTTTCGTTGAGCGGTAATTAAACCAACAAGCTCAGTTGTTAGGTCTACGTTTGACCGCTCTCGAGCACCCGCTCGAATTGTTCCGAATCCTGCTGTACCCGCTTCACCGAATGTCGCTGAACCTGATTTTGCAGAGGACAAGTACGAACTGTCTCCGTTCTGACGTAGACCTTCGTTACTTGGGAAAGTCACAAGTACAATCTTACCGAGAGAATCTTGTGAGCCGTTTGAATAACTGGCAACAACCAAACCGTCATCACCAATGTCTACTCCGACCAAGTCACCCTCTGGTGAGCCATCTTGTGATTGGGACTTAACTGCGAATGCTTGCGAAAACTGAGTGGTGCCCGTGTAATCAATGGTCAGGTTCAAAGCACCACGACCGCCGGCCAAGAATACGGTATCTAACTGAGCACCACCGGTGGGGGACACCAAGTTACCTGATGTATCAAAGGTCAATTCGCCTTTGTCCAGGAAGATAGGTGACCATTCTGGCAAAGTTGAAAACCCATCCGCACTGGCGGTTTCTACACCAAATTCGTCAATGTATTTTTGCACTGCTACGTTATTTACAATATCGGCAGATTGGGATGGTTTGATCCAAGTAGATGTGGTGCCACGACCAGAACTGATGTTTGCCAGTCCCCATGTTGCACTGCCCGATACTTTGATAAAAGAGTCCGTACCCGTACTACCTGTAGTAAAGACTAGGCCACTGGTTTCTGCATCATATTCAACTTTTACACCCGATACGGTGCTGCCCGTATCAGAAGCGAGTTTGTTGATGCCCTTTTCAAGTTCAACAATAAAGCTGTCTAGTGTGTAACCAGCACCTGTAGGTAGTACAAGCGTGCCTTTAACGTCATCCACCGATACGACGAACGTATTGTTAGAGGCATCCACTGAAAAGTTGTTATTTACGTTTACCGCGATGCCTGAACCTTTGGTTATAGCAGGTAGCGAGGCGACACCACGCAGCGCGTCTGCTGAGGGTGCAATTGAGTATTCGGAATCCGTTAGCCCAGTGACTTCGAATCCCATAAATGTAGCGAAATCTACTTGGGCTTGCTTATCTACTTCACCGTCACCGTCAGTGTCCACACCAGTTGGTGAACCGGTAGTAGCATTGTATGCAGGAACAGAAAAATCTACTGAAACTTCTGAGGTGTCACCGGTTGAACCAGACGAGAAAGAGAAAGTTTGTTGAGCGCCGTCGTATGCGACCTTAATGCCATAGCGCTGCTCATTGGCTACGCGTTGTAGGTCACCATTAGGGGTTACGGTTTGACCATAAAAACCCTGAGCGTCAACGGCAACCGCAGTAGGCGCAGCGCCAAAAAGATTGTTTGTAGACGCTGCGTCTACTGTCATGGTATCCGAGGAAGATGTGGGCAAAAACTTAAAACTTCTTTGCGCAGTATCGTAGGAAACGGTTACTTTGTTTGCTCCCAAGACGGCGTTTACCCGGGTTTGAATAGCATCAACAATATCTTTAGTTGTCGCTGCTATTTGTTTTGCCGCCGTATTGAAGGTGGTACCCAAATCAATTGCGGCTACGGTAGTAGCTCCACCTGAAGTGAAGTTTAGGTTAAAAGTTCTGTTACTGGCAGTGGACAAATCAAAGTAGCGTTCATCACCAAACTTTACATTAAGCTGGTTCTGCATGATCGAGGCAAGCTCAACACCAGTAACAGATCTATTCTGTGCTTTCAATTCTGAGAGGTCGACGGTGACCGGATTACCAGAGTTATCCACGTCAACTGCCATAAAGTTGGCAAGGTTTTGTGTAGTAAATGCAGATGTACTAAAGTTAAAGCCCTGGTCTGCGGTCAGATCATTTGGCAGCTTAGCGCCAGTGACCGTTGCCGGTACAGAAGTACGCACGTCTGTTAGATCGTCTAGCGAGAACTTCTGGGTCTTTCTGTTAACCAGTAAATCTTCCACTTGCGAGAAGGGCTTTAGTACACCGTACTTATTTACGTACAAAGCTTCGTCATTACTGTCCGTTGCTTGCTGTAGCGCTGGATTCACTTGATCGTCGCCAACATATACATAAGTTTGATACTTGTTGGTAGGCGAGTTAGCTGTCGCGTTCGCTGTCTTTACATAGTAAATCGTTGCTAGGTAGGAGTTACCCCCACTGTCGTATACGCTCAAAGCGGTAGACTTGTTATAAGTATTTGGGTTGTTTCTATTAAAAGGAACGTCGATGACACCGGCGTCCGAAGGCAAGTTCAGCGCTAATTCGATTAGCGATGTCTCTGTTGCCTGCCCGGAGGTCGAAACTGGAATGGCAAGTCGGCTGAGCTTATCCAAATCCGCTTTACCGGAGGAGTCAACCGCCGCTGCTAAAAGTGCTTGTCCCGAGGAGTTCACAACGTTGAACTGTTCATTCAATACAAAGCTACCGTTTCTGGTAAAGATGTCGGTGAGTCCATCAGCTGATTTCAGCGGGAAGAAGCCTTCACCCGAAATCGCAAGGTCCAAAGTATTAGAGGAGAACTCTACGTTACCTTGGCTGAATTCTTGGCGTACTTCTTTCAGTGATACACCCTGTCCTACAACCGATGTTGATTTCTGTAAGGGTGAGGTGGCGAAGATGTCACCAAACGAAGCCCTGGATTTTTTAAATCCACTGGTACCGACGTTAGCTATGTTGTTACTGGTTAATGCGAGTTCTGTTGTCGCGGCTTTTAGTCCTGTAAGCGAGGTATAAAATGACATTTGCTAATGCTCCAATTAATAGGGTTGTGAGTTATTACTCAGAAATTCTTGTGACTTCGGAAAGCGCCATTGTTTGGCCGTCACTTATCTCAACTAGGACTTGTCCAAGCGTGTCGTTCCACGACACACCCTTAACCTTGGTTTCGCCCAAAACCGGCACTACGCGGGTGTTCTCACCCTTACGAGCCTGGGCGCTAAAGAAGTATTCGCCTGCTGGCGCAGCTTCGCCTTCAAAGTTGCCGCCATTCCAAGCGAAGGAAACTTCACCTGCAATTTGTGGCCCGAGGTCCATAGAGTTCACTACCTGCCCTGTTTTGGCATCTATAACACTCAGCGTGAGCTCATCAGCTGTGTCAGTTAAATTGGCAAATCCACTTTTCACTTGGCCGCCGCCCTGGGTGATCGTTGCGCCATTTACGAATACACTCTTACCTATAAGTGAAGCGCCGCGCATGATTTTTTCACCGGACTGGGAGCTTACAAACTGGTCCAACGAGTCCGACATCTTGGTGGTCGCTTCTAAGCTTGAGAACTGCGCAAGCTGCGCTACAAAAGCCTCGTTCTTCATTGGATCTAATGGATTTTGATTTTGCAGCTGAGCTGTAAACAGCTTCAGAAACGCATTTCTGTCCAAGTCTTCCTCTACCGGCGCAGCGGCGGCGGCTCGAAGGTCTGCAGAAGTGCGGATGCCAGATATACTTAATTCACTCATCTACTTGTCCTATTTTTTGAGCATTTCTACCGTGCGCATCATCAACTGCTTCGCGGTATTCATTGCTTCAATATTGCTTTCAAAGGACCGCGCTGCTGCGGTCATCTCAACTAATTCGTTCATCGGATTTACATTGGATGAATAGATGTACCCTTTTTCATCTGCCATAGGGTGGTTGGGCTCGTAAGTTGCGGGGGTTGTACTGCTATCCTCAATAATGGATTTAACGCGCACACCGCCTTGTACTTCGCCACGACGACTACTCACTTCCGAGGCCAATATGGTTTCAAATACTGGGCGCTTGGCTTTGTAGGCGTCTTCGTTGCTGCTACCTGCCACTTCAGCGTTAGCAATATTAGATACTGCTAAGTTCATGCGGATGACTTGTGCATCCATTGCGCCGCCGGCTACGCCTAAAATATTGTCTAAACTCATATCATTTGCTCCTAAGTAGTTTTATCCACTATCCGCGCAGTAATTCCATTACTAACTGACTCATCTGATTTGCTTGAGACAACATCGATGTACCTGCTTGTTGCAGAACCTGGTTTTTGGCCAGTCGCGCAGACTCCAATGCGAAGTCGGCATCCTGTAGTCTTGAGCGCGAGTCCGCAGTCTTTTCAGCAATATTCATCAGGTTAGAGATGGTGTGATCCATGCGATTTTCAATGGCACCTAGGTCAGACCGCATTTGCGCAACCTTGTCCAGAGCAGCATCGATAATTGAAATTGCGTCGCTCGCACCTGCTTCTGTGCTGATCGAGACCTGGGTTAAATCGACTAGTGACGCCGTTTGTGACCCGTCTTTAAAATATCCAACCTGATCGCCTGCAACTCCAACCGTTAGAGCGCCTAGGGTTACGCCGGTCGCTGCTAATACTGGTTGATCCGCAGTTCTAATTTCGCCTGCTGACTTCGCCGTAAAGATAAAGCCTGCGGTTCCTGCGGTGATGTCATAAGCAAAATCTGCAAAGCCCGAAGCTGCCTTAAAGTCTGCCACTAAATCAGCGATAGTCGGGGTGCCTGCAGCCCTCGTAATAGACAAAGTTGTTTTACCGTCTGTTAACGTGTGGCTTGCGCTAGCGTAGTTCGACAAGGTGCCATGTGCCTGCGTAAAGGTCGCCTTTGTTGCGCCAGCTTGTTCTACAGAGAAAGAATTAGCGGAGACAAACTTTAAGGTACCTGAGATGCGGGTCGCATCTGCTGAAGCACCAGCTATGCCAACAACTGTAGCGGCCTCATCAGTAACATTAGCGTGGGGCGTTAACGTAGGAATTTCAGCTGTCTGAATTACGCCAGGCTCTCTTGCCGTATAAGTTATGGTAGACTTTGTGCTCGCTGCGACTATGGTGACATCATATTTAAAGTTGTCGTAACCAGTAGCGTTTCTAAATCCTTCTTGCAATTCCAATGATGTCGCGCCAGCGTCGGCTGTAAACGTCAGCGTAGTCGTACCATCTGTCATTGTATGGGTTTGACCATTGTAAAGAGCTGTCGTACCAGCATCTTGAGTAAACGTGGCGATCGTATTTGTACCAGTCGCGCCTTCGCCTAATCGTATGGGCTGGCCAACTGTGTTCGAGACTAGGCCATCTTCACCCAGCTTCTCGACAACCAAGTCTACGAACTCGGTTCCTACCTTTGTGTTTTCGATTGTTATATCGTCGCCGTCTGCGTCAAACAATACTACTTTGTTGTTCTCCACTTTAGCTGTCACGCCAGAAGAACCAGATATTCTATTCACTGCGTCTACCGCGTCTCCAACATCAGTACTCGAGATAATAAAGTTACCGGTTTGATAGCCATTTATTTTTATGTTGTATGTGCGCGCGGCTGGGTCGCCGGAGGATAGTGCTGCATAAGTCTTGGCATATGCTTTTACACCGGTCTCTGCGGTTAAGAGATTCACTTTTTCTGCTACCTCTTTAGAGGTGTCTTGCGAGGAAGACTCTACAGTCTTCGATCCTAGATAACCGAAAATTTCAATATCTTCGGCAGTTGTCATAGGATTATTAGGAGCAGTAGCCCCAGGGGTTTCTGGATTTACACCGTTACCGATGAGCGTGTGCGCGCCAATCTGCTTTGCTGCAATTGAATCGACGGAGAATGTAATGTGTTCACCTTCTTCTATACCTACCTGCAGCTGCTTATTGATAAACGTGCCGTCCAGGATAAGGGAACCGTTATAACGGGTATTAGCGGAAATTCGTGTGACTTCTTGGATCAACAGGTTTACTTCGTCTTGGAGATAAGTTCTGTCAGAGGCACTGTTGGTGCCATTAGCCGCCTGAATAGAAAGTTCACGCATTCGCTGCAGCATGTCAGAGACTTCTGCGATTGCGCCTTCAATCGACTTCGTCATGGCGATGCCGTCGTTAGAATTCTTAATAGCCATATTTAGGCCTTGGATCTGCGCAGTCATTCGCTGGGACATAGCTAAGCCAGCAGCGTCATCTGATGCGCTGTTGATCTTTGATCCAGTAGAGAGGCGTTCCATTGCAGTGGTGAGCTCATTTTGCGAGCCTGCAATAGCTCGTTGTGCCGTTAAAGACGCTACATTTGTGTTGATTAGTAATGACATTTTCTTAACCTACTCGTTTCTATTATTTTTTATTCGCCGCGAAGCGCTCGTTTAATTCCACCAATCCTGTTTTCAAGAAATTGGAGAGTTGCCGTATATCGCGCTGATTCCTTACCAAACTGTGCTTGCTGATAGTTCAATTCAACGGTGTTACCGTCAGCGGCAGGGTTGTTTGGTACGCGATAGACCAAACCGTTTCTAGCACCACCTAAGTGGTCTATATGCGACTCGTGAGTGCGTCGCGTCGACATCGAACGTTCGTTATTGATCAAAGCTTTAAAATCAAGATCCTTTGCTTTGTAGTTAGGAGTATCTGCATTCGCAATGTTTTCGCCTAAAAGGCTAAGGCGACGTTGACGCACCCCAATTGCGGTTTCATGCACACCAAAAACGTTATCTAAAATATTCATCTAACTTTTTCGTCCCATCTAAAAAGAAAATTCATTCTTTCCTAAAGTTTTATAATTTCCGTACGATTTAGAAGATGAGAAATAAATTCGTCATCTTTCGTCACACCTCTGACAAAGCAATTGCTGTGCCAACTTTGCTTTTTTCTTATAACCTAGTGTTTTCCCACTGTTTTACGGTCTTTTCCGTAAAAGCGGCTATTTTTCACCGGAGATGTCTGTCCGCATTCGGACGAAATTTGCCGACTGTCAAATTTCCGTCAGGCGGCCAGCGTGGAAAAATCGACGCCTTCACCCACGCCAGAAAAATCACCTGTATAAAGAAACGGGTTTACTGGTGCGGGTTCAGAATTTATTTTTTGCGATAGCAGTTAAAACTGCTGTCATAGCAAGCTGGGACACAGTTTTGAGGAGGCCACGCCATTTGCTGAACAGCGCGTTGACGATTTTCCGCAATTAATTTGAAGGGTGGCATCTTCATTGCATAACTGTGTTGATAAAGAATGTTCACAAGCCTGAAAGCCGTCAGAATAGATAATTGATAACAATGATTAACGTGCAAACAACACTGAATACAAAGCTGAGTACTACGCTCAGTACAAAGCCCAGTACAGCGCTGAATAGAAAACGAAGAACCAAGCCGAGCGCCATTCGAGTGCGTGGTCGGGTTGGCGGTTTTCTGTTGCTTTCTATTCCAGCAATGACTCTGGCTTTCTTGGGTTTTGTGAGCCTGATCGGATTAATGGGCTTAGTTCTGTCCCCTAGTGTTTTAGCGAACACCACCGCTCAGTCCAGCGCAGTAAAGCGTCTGGATGTACAAATAAATACATGGTCTGAAGCGCAGTTCGGGCAAAAGGGTGCTTATGCATTCGCGACTCAAGATCGGCGCTTACAAGTGCCCAGCTGCCAAACCTTCAGTTTTTCCAGCAACGTGTCTGCAACGGAACCTAAGTCGGCATTCATGGTTAATGTGGCCTGTGCTGAAGTGGGTTGGTCGCGCTTTATAAGAGCTAAAGCCACAGAGCAGGTCGTCATAGAGGCGGCCTTGGTCGACGTTTTAACCCCTATTACGGTAATCGAGGCAGGCAAAAGCGTTTCCGCTAAAGATTTTACCGCTAGCCAGTTACCACCACACCGAACACCTCAGGGCGCCATAGCGAGACTGGATGCCTCAGCAAGGTGGTTCTCTGCGCGCAGAATGCGCCCAGGCTATGTAGTAACAAGCAAAGATTTGCGCCAACCGAGAAGGGTTTTAGTAGTCAATAAAGCCCTGCCCGCTGGCACGCTGCTGACTAAGCAGTCCTTTAACGTTGAAGAGCGCGCCGTTAATATTCCGCGAGATGCAATTACCTCCATGGAGAACATTGCAAACTTGGCTGCCAGTAAACTGCTGCACCCAGGCGATATTCTGCGCCGACGGGATTTGACCAAGGGTAAGTTGATCAAACGCGGCGAAAAAGTTGCATTGCTTTCACAAGGACTCAGCTTCGCTATTTCCTCAGAAGTGGTGGCACTAGAGGATGGCTTTTTAGGTGAGCAAGTGCGACTGCTCAACCCCGAGAGTCAGCGCAGGATCTCGGCGATTGTTACAGGTGCGAGCAGAGCAAAAACTTTGTCTACAAAATTGTAGGTAAATTGGCTAAACAATTGATTAAACAGGGCAAAATGGCTAAAGTTTTCCGGCTTTGGGTCGATTGTCCCCTTATAAAGTTTTAAACGCTTATTCAGGAGCGAAAAATGGTTGATAGTATAAATTCATCAAATAGTGCTGCGGTTGCCGCGAATAGGGCAGCCAAGCAAGCAACAACGCCTACAAGTGGCGAATCGGGTACTAGCGTTGCTAGACCAAGCGAGCCTTCTGCAAGCGTTGAAGTGACGCTGAGCAACGAGATTCGTGCCGGCGGCGAAACCGCAAGTTTCGACGAGGCTAAAGTACAAGAAATGCGTAAAGCAATAGAGTCTGGGACATTCCCACTGGATTCACGTCGTATCGCTGAGAACTTCGCAGCGCTGGAACAGTTAATCTAGATAGCTGATTAAATGTCCAGCGTAGAGGTCATCACTGACGTTATTTCTATAGGCACCCTTCTAAAAAGCACATTGGAAGAAGAGTTTATTGCCCTATCGGAAAAGAACCTAGAGCACCTGGAAAGTGTGCAAGTTAGAAAAGTTGAGCTGCTACAAAACTTAGAAAACACATGGCCTAAAGGCGAGACTGAGTCACTTGCCCTAGATGAGCCTTTATGGGACGAGGCGCGCAACTTAATCAGTGAATGCAAAGAGGCTCATATTCGCAACGATCTATTACTGAAACGCCAGCTGGAAGTTGTAAGAACTGTACTGGCTTCACTCACAAAGAGAAGTACCGACAACTCAAGCAACCTCTACGATAAAATGGGCAAAATGAAGCGCAAGCGTCAGCCTCTTTATTAACCAACCCTTTCTAGCACATCTCTTTCAGACAACCCCCTCACTTGAACGCCTCGGCTTGACTGCCTCTCTTCACTAGGCGCAGACCCGCAACAACGCTCTTTTACTCTAGCGTTTGGGGCACCTGGCCCTTCAGCCAATAGGCCCAGGACAACACTGTTGCCACTGACTGATATACCTCTTCAGGCACCTCTTGCTCTAATTTTAGATAGGACAACGTTTCGGCAAGCACCGGATCTTCCGCGACGTGAATACCATGCTGCTTTGCAATCTCGATAATTTGCCAAGCGACGGAGCCCTTGCCCTTCGCTTTAATAATCGGTGCGCGCACCTGGTCATACATCAGCGCGACCGCTTTCTTTTCGCTGTGATTACCGTCAATAAAGACGCTATCGCCCTGCCTTGGGTTATTCCAGCCACTTTTATCGTTGGACTTAGGCATCGATATTTAACCCCACTCTTTGCTCAGGAACGTCATCGGTAATGGGGATTCTTGTGGTTGGGAAGATATTCAGGGTCACCAAGGTAACGCCCTGCTCGCGTAATCGCTTAACCAGTTCCTCTCTGGAGGCCTGGGCCACAGCAAATAATTCTGTCGAGGGCAGCCAAATACGCACTTCAATTTGTTTCGATGCATCTACTCTAATATTCGCAGACATAGCCGTTTGCTCATCTAAGCCTGCTTCCAGATCTACTGACCAAGTTTTTTGTACATTGCTTTCGGCATTTCCCGGCGTTTCGTCCTGGCTCAAGCGAATATATACCGGCCATTGATCAGCAAAAGGAATCACCCAAGACAATGACGTTTTACCCGCAACCTGTTGTGCCAAACTTTCAATCTGTCGAGCCTCCAATTCGTCTATGGCACCTGATATTGAGGTGGTTTCCATTTGGCGGCTTTGAAAAAGCGCGCGCAAACCAATAAGCGCCGATTTAATGCCTTGGTTCGCTGGTGCCATGCCGGTCTGGCGGATCTCACTTTCAGTAAACAAGCCGAAATTTTCTAGCGAGCGACGGATGCTGGCACTGTTAATTTCCCGCGAGTTCATGAGTAAACCGCGCAGCACCTGGCCTAGGTCGCCACTGGCCGGCGAGCCCAGGAGTTGCGGCATAACACCGGGAGAAAATAGGCGGCCCAAATGCATGCCGCCTGCATGGCCCAAGAGTCTGCCAAAGCGTGCATCCGCGTCAGCCCGCTGATTGAGCTTATTCGCGCTGTTTGGGTCTACTAGGCTGAGCACCATATTGCCATTTACAACACTGACCATAAAAGCAGCTGGACCTTGGGCTAGCGACATACGCGCCGGCATGGCCAGTTGTTGGTTACCTATTAACAACAAGTTACCGTCTGCGCGCTGCGCGACCACGGCGTTGATAACTTGACCCTCTCTAAGCCCTAACACTCGTGCCTGTTCAGGGCTGATGCGCATACCCGCTGCGGCACCCTCCACATAAACAATGTTAGGTCGCATGGACATATTCATGGGTTCTGCGGTCAACATTTTGACGCCTCCACTGAGATTATTTGCGCCAAACCCGGCTGATTGGGTTTGCTTCAATATGAAATTGCTACCCTGCCGATCCACCACCATGGCTGTTGGTGGTTGGGATAAGGTAAAACCTTTCGGCAAATTAAACTGCCTGTTGCCTACTTCCAACAAAGTATTTGGACCTTTGCTGATCACCCGCCCCTGTATATTGGGACCTTGTTGGGTAACTAACTCTTGGGCCTGGCCGGCACTTATGGAAATCCTCGGCTGGAGTGTGGCGTTAGTTTGCGCAGGCGCTTGATTGCCACCGGCGTGGGCGCTGCTGGGCACCGACCCCGCGGTTGCTAGAGGTGTAGTAGGTGCTGCATTAGGCGCTGCGGCAACTAAGAAGTGCCGTACTCTACTTTTGCCGCCCATCTCACTGTGCTGGCTGACCAGTGTCAGTGCCACTGACGCTTGAGTATGTTTAGGAACCAGCGGCAAAGGCAGCGTGCCATTGGGCAGTTTCAACTCACTGCCCGTAGAGCTGTGACTAATAACTGCGGTTAGTGGTTGGCCTACACGCAAACCCAATTGATTCATTTGCGTTTGATTGAGTCGAGCGATCTGTTTGTTTTCGAACTTCGCCAAATTATCCACAGTGGAGGCGTTTTTAGCCCCAGCTAAAGTTTGGTTCGTCCGACTGCCTGAATTTGCTGCCGGCAGGATTGCAGCGGTAGTGGTGGTGGTTAACGTGTATTGACCACGCTGCAACCCAACTGTGAGCGCAATAGTTTGTCCCGGCGTGCCTACTCGATGTGGCAACGTAATTGATTTGTTATCTACCGTTAACGTAGTCGTGCTTAATGATTGTGCTACCTTGGCTTGAATAGGTTGACCCACAACTAGGCCTAAACTGAGCGCCTGTTGTTGGGTGATTTGAATCGTTTGAGGCGCTAGAGATGTTGCAGGCGCTTGAGGCACAGCGGGTGTTGGGGACGTTGACGGTAGAGCGCGAGCAGCCACAGATTCCGCAATGTTAACCTGGGGCGTGGGCTGCACAAGCGTGAGCACTTGCTGGCCGCCTAATGCTTTGACCTGAAAGGTTAGGGGTTGGTTAGGCGCAGTGACAGGGTTCGGCAATGTTGCTCTTGAAGGCAGCGGCAGTTGCTGCTGTTTAATGTGCAACGCGCGCAAACCTTCATTAATGACAACGTGGCCTTGTACTACCTGACCAGGCTGGAGGTTCAACAGGCGTGCTTGAGCAGGCGGAATGCGCACTTGGGTCACCGTCAGTGCGGTGGCAACAGTCGCCGGTGCCGGCGTTGTGGTTACGGGCGCATAGTTAAGCAAAGTGGTGCCTTAAGGATATTGGATCCAACCCTCGTATGGATCGATACCGCGCGCCTTGGCTTTGTTCGGATCTATATCCTTAAAAATAACTTTCTTAATATCGTCTACATCCGGCACTTTGAGACGCTTATTAGCCAACATCCAATTGGGATTGGAGCGTTTGAACGCGCTTGGGTTAGCTCGTACAAATGCCCGGCGTAAAATAGACGGGCGGATACTTGAATTGCCGGCAGTCTGCTTAATGATTTTGTCTAGGTAGTCACCGGGCTTAACTAGGTAAGTACCGTCTTCGGCAAGCACGGCATCCTTGGTATCTTGATCTGCAACTCTTGTTGCTTCTATCGCAGCCTCTAAATCTCTGATTAGTCGGGCTAGAGCCGCGTCTAGTTCGGCAACATCAATTTCTTCCACTGAGTCTTCGCCATTGGCTAATACAAGTTCAGGCTCTGGCTCTACAGCTACACAGCCAGATAAAGCAACCATTAAGGCAAACATACCGAATACGTTGCGTATAGATATTGAGACCAACTTCGCTAGCCCGATCGAGATAGACGTTGATGTAAATATTGATCCAGTAGCCATACAAATTCCTGTTTTTCTTTTTAACATCGACCTTCTTCTAATAAGACCGTTCACGGCGCTAACGCCGCCAACGGGATAGCAATCATGTTGCTATACGAACGGGGTTCAGGACCGGCATAAACTTCGATACTCGCCGTATGATTATTCAGCTGCGTAATTTGGGCAAGGCCAATTGCACTCAATGCGCGCTCTAAACCTTGCCTTTGGGCCAACGCACTACTGGGCATAATGAGAAACTTTTGCCCATGAAAAAGGCCAACATCTCGTCCAGCCATAAGCAAACCACCATCAGGCCTATGGGCGACAACGATCGCAGAACCGGTATCACAGCGGATACTCGCGCCAAGGGCCTTTATCGCTTGAGAAGACCACTGGGCTAGATCTGTTACCGCAGATTTAGACAAAGTAAGCCATGCCTTTTGTGCCTTTTTATCGCCCGCATCTGATTTGACTAGAATTGAACCGGTTTGGCTGAATTGGACGCCAAGGCTGGATTGAGCGATGATCTCAATGTCCAAACGTATGGGTCCCCTGGATGATTTGGTCACCCAAAACCGATCTAGCATTTTGGCTTCAGGCCGACCGGAGAAACGAATAATCACTTCAAGATCGGAAGTAACCTGTTCGCCCAAGACCATATATTGCAGATAATCTG
>Ga0206682_10000585_pt1 | contig 39337 bp, 11 predicted proteins | sample M240m12015metaG_FD_155444 | JGI IMG/M metagenome (GOLD analysis project Ga0206682, IMG submission 155444) | Ammonia-oxidizing marine archaeal communities from Monterey Bay, California, United States - M2 40m 12015 | ecosystem: Environmental > Aquatic > Marine > Intertidal zone | place: USA...
ATCCAAAGCCGCCGCAATCTTCTGCAAGAAGGTCAGCTTTGTTGAGGAATACTAATACGTAAGGTACACCAACCTGACGTGACAGCAGAATGTGCTCGCGAGTCTGTGGCATTGGGCCATCAGTTGCGCCACATACCAGGATTGCGCCGTCCATCTGGGCAGCACCGGTGATCATGTTTTTAACATAATCGGCGTGACCTGGGCAGTCTACGTGTGCGTAGTGACGATCAGGGGAATCATACTCAACGTGTGCTGTTGAGATTGTGATGCCGCGCTCGCGCTCTTCTGGGGCGTTATCAATCTGGTCAAAGGCTTTCATTTCGCCGCCGTAAACTTCTGCACAGACGCGGGTCATTGCAGCGGTCAAAGTAGTTTTACCATGATCGACGTGACCAATGGTGCCTACATTGACGTGCGGCTTATTTCTTTCAAATTTTTCTTTTGCCATCTCAGTGTCTCCTAATCGGAACATTAGCGGGCGGTTAACCTAACTTAGCTAATGCCCTGAACTTTAAATCTAGTTGCTTAAATCTAGCTGCTTAAACCAACTTCTCGTACTACTTATTACACACGCGAAAACTGTATTTTCACGAATATATGGAGCTCATAACCGGACTTGAACCGGTGACCTCTTCCTTACCAAGGAAGTGCTCTACCGCTGAGCTATATGAGCACAAACCTTTACCAATATCTGGAGCGGGCAGCGGGAATCGAACCCGCATCATCAGCTTGGAAGGCTGAGGTTCTACCATTAAACTATGCCCGCTTGAACACAAAAACCCTTCAAGTCGCGCCGATCCCTGTCACCCCAAAACTACAGCTTCGGGACACGCTTACTCGCTAAACTCTTTATTAGCGCTCTATTAGAACTCTATTACCTATGGTGGCGGGAGGTGGATTACTCGGCTCTGTGAGCCTCACCCTCCGGGCCGTCACTGTCGTGACGTTCAAGTAGCTAAAGCTACTTGTCGCACCAAGGTGGCTCTAATCCACCTCCACACACTGACTACTTTTCTAACTCAGCACAAAACGTGCCTTATCCAACTATGGTGGCGGGAGGTGGATTCGAACCACCGAAGCTTTCGCGTCAGATTTACAGTCTGATCCCTTTGGCCGCTCGGGAATCCCGCCCTTATAGCTAATTTTTTACTCTTTTTACCTTCATGGAGGTAATTTAATCTCGGCATCTTACCGACATCCGTCCCTGCGCTCTTGTTAACATCAGTTAAAAACTGACTGTTTTACCCAAGAACAAGACAAAGCACCTTTAAAAAAGGCCGTTAATTTTCTTAGCTCAGAATTAAATTGTTACCAATATCAATGCCTTAGCTAAAGAAATGGAGCTGGCGAGAGGAGTCGAACCCCCGACCGGCTGATTACAAGTCAGCTGCTCTACCAACTGAGCTACGCCAGCATCTCAATAACGGAGCGCGATTCTAGTGAAACTTAAGCCCAGAAGCAACCTCCATGCAGCCTTCTAGGTATCTTTTTTTCGTTTCAAATTGAGGCTGGGAGTTCAGGGAGATAACAAGGGTTTCAGAGGTTGGTATAGACAGCCAAAATTCAGCTGACGAGGATTCGAGGATGAGCCCATTAGCCGTCGCCAAATCAGGCAGTAAGATAGCGAGCGCAGCATCAGCGATCTGGCTATCAGGGAAGGGCCCAAAAACATCGCAGAGAACCTTCGCATCATCTTTTGCCTCATCAGGGCTAGCCGCAGGTGCCGCCAACAAGGCGCGATCGCCATCAGATAGCTCGCTTAAAAGAACCAGACTTTTTGATTGGAGCGCTTGGCTCGAGTCAAACTCTTGATAAGTGAAAGTCGGATTAGCGCTACTCGACGATTCAGGTACGTTGGTCATCATCAGATAGCCAAGCAGATTTATCAACAGCATCAGGGCCACTAGAGACCTCATCAATCAGCTCCCAACCCGTAACTGACTCCCTCCACAGAAAGGCCGTCGAGGACCAAGTCCGCGTAATAGTTCACTTGAGTTGCCAGCTGCGGCTTCAATAGCAGAGCATCACCGCCAGTAATGATCAGATCGGCACTGTGTTCTGCGGCCAAGCGCTCAATTAACGCCACCAACATTAGAGTACAGCCCCTTGTGACTGCCTCATCAGTTGAGACTCCAGGACCAAGCGTATTGGTACACGCCAGCTGATCGACCTTTACTTGGTCGGTTCCCTTCCATAGTGACTGCTGAAGAAGTTTGATACCCGGCACTATATAGCCTCCATGGTGCACACCATCTTCAGTAATCAGATCAATGGTTACGGCACTTCCCGCATCGACCACAACTGAGGCTCGGCCAGTCTTTTGAAATACCGCCAATACCGCCATCCAGCGATCAACACCCAGCTTTTCGGGGACTGAATAACCACAACTCACTGCGCCTACCTGGGCACTGACCTTGGCGACATGTAAATCAATCTTATACTGTTCGCGCAACTGCCTAGATAGATTGGCAACCACCGTATCGCCAGCAACACTTGAGAGCTGTGCCAGCCTGAGCCCAGCAACAGCAGGCAGTCGCAAAGGCTCTCCAGCCAACACCGATGCGGTTGGTTGATTACCTTGAAAAACAGCGGCTATACCGTCAAGGACTCGCCATTTAATTCGCGAATTACCCGCGTCAATTTGTAAGATCATCTCACTAACCTCAGACTTAGCTCTCCGCCGATAAAGCTTTCAATGGTCCCGTTATCTAGCTCAAGACGCAGTGCACCATTAGTCTCAACACCGCGGACTACACCGGCTATCGACTGCTTGGGAGTACTAATTTCCGCAGCTTGACCGTAAAAAGCGTCCGCCGCTTGCCATTCATCACGATAGGCTGCAAACCCCCGAGCCTGGAAGGTATCCAGCAAAGGGAGTATTTCTGAGATAAGTGCTGCAGCCAGTTTATTTCTAACTGATAATTTCGGGCCATCAGCGGGAGACTGTTGCGCCTGCAGCTCTGTAGTGACATCAGTCCAGTCCTGGTCAATTGCAGCTGCCTGCAGTGCTGGCATAGAGACATTGAGGCCAACGCCGACGATTACACTGCAGTGGCCCACCGGATCGCCAATCATTTCCAGCAGAATGCCGCCTAATTTCTTTTGCTCAACATAGATATCATTTGGCCACTTCAACTTCACTCCCTGGACGCCATGGACGGTTAAGGCCCGCTTGACCGCCACGCCAATTGCCAGACTGAGGCCTTCAAGTGCTTGAGCACCCTGTTCAAAATCCCAAACTATGGACAGGTAAATATTGGCAGCGAATGGACTAACCCAATTTTTTCCCCGACGTCCTCGCCCAGCGGTCTGCTGTTCAGCAAGGATCACTGCCCCCGACACCGAACTACTTTCAGCCAACTCACGGGCATAGGTATTGGTAGAGTTTATCGTTTGGAAAATATCTATATTGGAAAGGTGAGGTCTTGCTTCAACTGAGAGCGCCCCGACAATTGACTTCTCGTCGAGTAAGTCAATGCCCCCAACGATTCGGTAGCCTGTACCTTTGGTTGTCTCAATTACCAAACCCAGCGCTTCCAGTTTTTGCAGGTGCTTCCATACTGCCGTGCGGCTACAGCCAACTTTCTCACCCAGGACCTGGCCAGAATGAAAGGCACCATCCTTGAGGATATCTATAATTTTGCTTTGTGTATCAGACACAGTAATCGCCCGTCAGATTAGTGGGGAAGGTTGAGCCAAATAAAACGACTACCCAGTAACAACAGCAAAATACCAAACAGCTTCTGCAATAAGGCCGCGTCAAGCCGGTGAGCGAGCAGCGCACCTATTCTAGCGCAGGGTGTACTGATCACAACTATTCCCAACCATGCGGGAAGAAATATATAGCCTAAGCTGGCGTCAGGCAAATACACTGAAGGGACCGCCGCGCTGGCATAAATCACCGTTGCAGCCATGGCGATAGGGAACCCACAGGCAGCAGCGGTTCCTACCGCATGGTGAATTTTAACCCCATTTAAAGTCAGAAATGGGGTTGTTAACGAACCCCCACCTATACCAAAGAGGGTCGATAAACTGCCAATAGCGGTTCCTGCGACACTCAGCTTCAACGGCTTTGGGGAAGAGCCAAACCCACTGCTAGGTTTGTAAAATAGCATCTGCAACGCGACCGCCACCAAAAAACCTCCAAACAGTAGCTGTAGCATTGTGCCGGCCAAGGATAGAGCCACCAAACCACCTATTAGTGCGCCGAACAAAATTCCGGAAGTGATATATTTCACTAGGTCCCAACGTATCGAACGCTTTTGATGATGGGTATAAATTGAAGACAGCGAGGTAACCAAAATGGTCGCAAGGGAAGTGGCAATAGCCACATGGGTCGATATCTCAGGCGCCATGCCCTGGACCTCAAAGGCCAGAATTAGAATAGGGACAATGACCACACCGCCACCGAGACCAAAGAGACCGCTGATAAGGCCGGCGACGGCACCTAAGGCGAGATAAAGTAGGTAATCCATCAATATGCTCTTTAAAGGTTAAATGCGATTAAGGGCGGCAAAACAGGTATTACAGCTACAACCTCTACTCAGCCTTTGCACTCATAGGATTACTTAAATTTCAGCCCTTGGCATACCTAAAATAGAACTCTCTGAACGCTGGCAATGCTAGGACTAAATAAGCATTGGTCTCGGCTAGCTCTTCAAACAGACGCGAGTACCCAACCAGAAAGAGCCCTCTATCGAATATAGCACCAACGACTAAGAGCACAAAACAAGCACTGAAATTGTGCAGGTACTTGGCGCGCCGAACACTCCGAATATGAGCCCCTATCCCGCCATGAGTGATAACCAACCTAATATAAAAGGACCATAGAGCCAAGAGCATTAGAGTTCGCCCAGGGCCATGGAACATAAAACCAATTTCTTTGAATAGAGGTAATAGCTCGAGATCCAGCTCGCGAGTAAAGAAACTAAAACAGAGCATTCCAGCACCTATGCAGGCTAATCTAGTGTCTCCCGTACTGTAGACGGCAAGACGAAAATAGACGGCGGTGGCGGATATAAGAAAAAACCCTTGGAGGTTTTCAAGCAGTGCGTTTTCACTGTGCAGGTGCTTTAAATCAAAGCTGATGACGATCGCGCAAAACAATATGTTTACGAGCAGTAATAACTTCCAATATTTCAAAAAGAGACTCGACATACGGTAAGCTCCGATTATGTTGCGACCCTCCTTGACCGGTTCAGTGTACAAGTTATCGTTTAACACACATTGATGCAATAGGAATGCAGGTATTAGCATCAGCTTGCGACAAGACAAGACTATTCAACACCAGCTAGAGCCAAGAATAGCTATGGCCGCGGCTTCAGCCGCTAGTCCAGGGACTCCCTTGAGTTGATTAACAGGCCAAAAAGCTTTGCCGAAGAATCTTCAACAACCAAGGTTATCTTCATCGTTGCTGGGCTATCTCTCTCACTCACCTTGGCATTGAAATAAACCTGACTATAGTGGTTTTGCCCCTTACTGCCAATTTTAACTGAATTAACATAGGTTATATCTTCTAGATCGCCGAATAATTTATGCAGATTAGATAACTGAGAAACAAACTGATCCCTACTCAGTTTAGCCTTTGCCTTACTGTCGAATAAAGCGTAAAGGCTATCGGCGTTCCTAGCATTGTAGAGATCAGCGACCTTCCTGCCCCACTCTTTGGCCAAAACAACGCTTACTTCTTGGCTTTCGGCACGTTGATTTGTCAGCCCCTGATAGAGAAGATAATTAAAGCCTGAATTTGCCAAACAGAGCAATAAAATCACCCATAGTAAGATAGTATTTTTGTTCACGATGCATTCTCATCTGTCATCAGGGCAGCGCTGCAGCGCAATCCCGCTGGAATTTTATTGCCCGGATTGGCCATAATCAACTGCACTCTAAAGGTTCCGCTGGCAGGATCAATCAACGGATCCACCGTTTTTACCCTCGCGGATCTGGGGTCAATCAATGCTGGCTCTGCGCGTATTTGTAACTCTTGACCCGTCACAATGCTGCCAAAATAGCTGTAGGGCAGCAGCAAATCTATATGTAATGGGTCCAAGGTCGCCAGACTGATAACTGGCTCGACATTGACGTACTCGCCTTTGTCAATAAAACGATCTACCACCACACCGCTAATCGGACTAACAACTTGGCGCAAAGCGAGTTCCTGCTCTTTTAATTGCAGCTCCGTCTTTGCCATTAGAGACTCAGTTTCAATCTCATCTCGCTCATGGGCAGATAGCAGCTGATCCTCAAACATCTCCGCATTGCGAACAAGCTTTCTCTCAGAAAACGCCGCCTTTAATCGAGCTATTTCGACACCGGCTTTTTGCATGCCAGCCTTGAGCTGAAAAAGGACTTGGCCTTCATCAACCCGATCACCTCGGTATAAATCAATCGATTCGATAACACCTGAAACCGACGAGCCCACCTCGACGTTTTTGCTTGGCTCAAGCATGCAGCCAAGTGCAGCCAAGCGATTCTCTTCAGCACCGAGAGGCGCTATTAGAGATAAGTTAAGCACAACAACTACCAGCGATCTCACAGCAAATTTAATATTCATTTTTTCTCCCCTGCAAAGGCCATAGTGCGCTGCCTTTGGCCATCCGATTTAATTAACTGTAGGCGCTGCCGATAATGGCTGTTTTCGATAGTTCTTTGGCATCTTTTCTGGACCCGCATACCGAGCCAGTTTGGAATAGCCAACTTAGCCCCTCTAAATAAGGCGGTCAAATTGTCTATCAACGGACCTGTAACCTTTTTAATAAGCCGATCTTCCATTGACAGTATCTCACTGACCATTCCTGGATCTCCCTGACGAGCGCTTCGACCTGCCAGCTGCCGATCAATTCTCCGAGCATCCTGCAATTCGGTAACAATAACATGTAAGCCTCCGACATCCTTCGCCGCTTGGCTTAACTTTATATCGGTTCCCCTGCCGGCCATACTAGTGGCGACGGTCACAGCCCCCAACTCTCCAGCCAAGGCAACAATACCTGCCTCACCCTCGTCCTGGCGCGCATTTAATACAGTGTGCGCTATACCCTCTGCAGAGAGTACCTCGCTGATCGCCTCTGACGAAGACACCGAATTGGTACCAATCAACGTTGGCTGCCCTGCACCCTGCTGACCCGATACAATGCTGACAATACGATTTAGTTTTTCCGCCTCTGTTGGATACACCTCATTGAAACGACGCTTGCGTTGGCTCACCTTTAGTAAAGGTATTGCCTCACTCCGCAAACGATAGACATCGAGAATTTCTCTCGCCACCTCAGTTACAGTTCCGGTCATACCACTGAGATGATGATACTTGCGAAAGAAATTTTGGTAACTGATTTCAGCATTCGTTTCTCTGGGCTTAGTTAACTCAACGCCTTCTTTCATCTCAATCATCTGCTGTAGCCCCTGACCCCAACTGCGACCGGGCATAACACGGCCAGTGTGGGGATCAACAATCTGCACCAGCCCCTCCTCGTCAACAATATAATCCCTATCGAGCTGATAGATATGCATCGCAGAAAGCGCCTGCCTTACCAGTGGCTCACGATAAAAAGAGCTTCGCCACAGACCGTCTAACGCTGCACTTCGCTCTACCAATAGCCGATCTCCTCGCGGGGTGATATGAATGGAGCCATCTTCATGTTCTTCAAAGTGGAGCTTTTTTTGGTAAGTGCTGGCAATATCCATTGCCTGCTTAAGCAACGCCTCTTCCCTGTGGCCAAAGATTTCTTCGCCAGAGATAATCAATGGAGTTCGCGCTTCGTCGACCAACACACTGTCAGCCTCGTCGACAACGGCAAAGTGCAAACCGCGCAGCAGTAACCGCCCAGACCAACTACTGTCTTTGGTCAGCATAGCCGCCTGTAATACTCGGGAATTTTCGCGGCCATCCAGCACTAAGCGATCTTTTAAAAAATCAAATGTCAGCTCTTTATTGCTGCAGAAACAGATATCGCAGGCATAGGCTTGGCGCCGCTCAAGTAACTCCGCTTCATGTGTCACGATACCTACAGATAATCCCAGCGCTTGATAGAGTGGTGTCATCTCCTCACCGTCTCGTTGCGCCAGATAGTCATTAATCGTCACCATATGCACGGGCACTCCTGCAAGAGCAGCTGTTGCACAGGCTAATGTTGCCGCCAACGTTTTACCTTCACCAGTGGCCATCTCGGCAATACAACCACGCAGAAGTGAAACCGATACGCGGATTTGCGTATGGTGATGACGCATACCCAGAACACGGCCACTTACCTCTCTGACCAGCGCAAAACTCTCTATAATGCTAGAGCGGTTAATGCCCTCTATTTTCAGCCGGTCTCGACTGCTATTTTGAAGCTGCTGTAATTCGGCTTCACTGCATTGAGAAAGTAAATCCGACCGTGCCATTATTGCTTTGACTAGCCGCTCATCACGCCTTAACAAGCGGTTAATCAGTTTGCGCAAAGACTCTCGCGTTCTGACAATAAAAATATCCAGCCAGCTACTTATTTGCCAGCTTTTCTCATTGCGCAGACCGGTCAATATTGGTTTTTTTTGCACATATTCAGACATTGAAGTAAGTCAGGAATGTCCGCCTAACCAGCCTATAAGTTCTATAGATAATAGGTTCTGACGGGTGTACAAATTTGATCAACATACGTTCTTCGACCCGAGGAGAAGGTAAGGTCGCGAGATCCAAATCGATTAGAAAGTGTCTTTTTACCGACTTCGGCTGATCTTCTGAGGGATTGATGACCACAGCCCCCCCCCCAGCCTCACTTAATACCTGACTGACCAATTCGTTGGTTGCAGATGGGTAGATTTTCCATGAGATAGGCTTTAGATACGATTCAAGGTTTGATAGCTTCATCACCAAAACATCATCAAGCTGGGTGCGCACCAGATCAATTTGCGACTCTGGAATCATCCCTAAAACACTTACCTGTCTATTTGAAACAACATAGCCGATCAAATCACCTCTAGAAATATACCTGCCAATAAGGTCCCTTGGGTTTTCAACTCGCCAAATACCCGGCCTGACAGCATAGATATTCAATGCTTTGAGTTGCTGGCTATTCTCTTCAATCTCATCTTTAAGCCGAGCAACTTCTTCCTCGTATATTTTTATTCTTACGGGATCGTCCCAGACGCCCTGACGCTGCGCAATCACCTCGGCGTACTGCTTGGCCAACGTTTCTCTGTCTGCCTCCAGTCTTGGATTCTCACAGCTGAGCAATAGATCTCCAGCTGCAACCTGACTTCCCGTAGCCTGGTGTAGCCTGTCAATAAAACAATTTTCAGTGCCTAGAACTCGACGATCCTCCTTCATATGCAGGACGCCCTCAATGCTTGTCGACAGAGGCAGGGGCAGAACCGCCAGCAAGAAAATACAGATTGCAGCCACTACCGGCATTATCACCTTCGGGCTTCGCCCCTGCCGGCCACCATCGTTATTGGTCCAAGCATTTTTTAAAATCTTTAAATTAGGCCATATAAAAGTGCCGGTAGCGGACCAGATAGCCAACACCACCCCTAAGGCAAAATACTGTTGCGCAACAAACAGAATAATTGAAACCATCAGTAGCAAGCGGTAGACCAATGCACTAAAACCATAACCAAACAGCCACAGCGCTTCGCGTCTATCATAGGCGGGGGACTGAAATCCTTTAACCGCAAAGAGCACACGCCGGGTAATCCAACCCCAATACTGATTGGCTCGCTGACCGAGGTTAGGAATTTCGAGGAAATCTGCCAACACGTAGTAACCGTCATAGCGCAGTAATGGATTACCATTAACCAGAATAGTAGAGACACCAACAATAAAAATTAAATTAAAGGCGATCGAATTGACCAGCCCAGTCTCAGAATTGACCCACACCAATACTGCCAGTGCCGCCAGAAACAGCTCGACCAGGATGCCCGCCATACCCACTAACATCCGCTGTTTTTTGTCGGCAAATGCGGTGGCGGAAGAAGCGTCTACATAGGGCATTGGCAAAAACACCAAAAACATTATGCCAAGTTCATGAACCTCGCCGCCGTTGCGCTTTAAACAGTAGCCATGGCCAAGCTCATGAAGCAATTTTACAATCGGATAAATCAACCACATAAGGATTAAGTTATCTGCAGCTAACACTCGGTCAGTAATATTTTTGGTGAGTTCATCCCAATTTTGGCCAATCAGGAACAGCGCATAAATAATTAATAGGCAATATAAAAAAAGGCTGATCTTACTAAATACAGGGCGCACACATTTAAAGGTTCGGTCTAAAAAGCGATCCGGATCAATCAGCGGGATCTGGATAGACAAAGGCGACTTGAGCTTTGCCAACCACTTCTTTTTCTTCGCCTCAGAGCCTCGTTCAAATAGCTCACCGACATCACCAGTAGCATCCATCTTGACTAGATTACCCTGATACAAACTAGCCAGAAGTTGTAACAGCTCTTCGTGAGTTGCCATTTCTTCACCGAGCCGTTGCGATGATATTTCCCACAGCTCGTCAACTGTTCGAACACCATTCATCAAGCCAAATATCAGATAAGATTGCGGCGTTAACCTGCGTACCTGCCCAGTAATATGATCTTCGAGCATGTACCAACGCCGACCTCTATAGCGGTGAGCATGGACTGTAATATGATCCCGTACATTGGGCTTGAGTGTGGAGATTCGATACCAATCATTCGAAAACAGGCTGGCGCTCATGATTTATTCCCATAGAAAGAACAATCCATTCCATCAACCCCAAAAACGCCACAGTTGTATTGTTAGCCAATCACGGGCACCTCTGGTCCAAATACTGAACAATAAACGCCTGTCGATATACACTTTTGCGACACCCTCAAGACCTACGCTCAACATGCTTAAATCGCCAACAGGTTTTGCCTCTACGCGATAAACTGTCGCACCATCTCTCACTTCAGCAAGAGGGTTTATTCGGGTCACAGTAAAGGCGAACTCTTTATCGGGTAGGGCTGAAACAACTAGCTTACCGCTCTGAGACTCGCGAATATCATTAATTCTGAATTCGTCAACATAGAGTGCCAAACGGTATTCTGTGCTCGGCGAGACTTCAAATAAAACATCTCCCTGCCGCACCGAGGCGCCAACGCGCTGACTCAGATCCCCCGAGACTAGAAGAGCATCAAACGGAGAGACTAACGATGACTGCGCTGTCTGATAGTCGATCAATTGCAACTCTGCAGCGGCACGCTCCATTTGCGCCTTACTGATTTGAACCTGGGCACGCTGCTGCTTTGCCAATGCATCCTCGTATTGCCGCCTGGATGTGGCCTGCTGGCTTATCCAGCTGATTCTCTGCAGCCTGAGCTCACGAGTATCCAGCTCGGCGAGCACGGTACCTTTTTTAACTTTGTCTCCGGCCCGGTAATCGGCATTTTGAAGATAACTGTCAAAGGGCACGACTATGGACCGCAGCTCGGCACCTTCAAGCACTGCCTCAGCGCCTAAATAGTAGCTACCAGGCATGGTCGCCAAAAAAATCGACACGCTTAGCAAGACAAAAAGAGTGATTTTTCGGCCCATATGACCCGGACCTACTAATCGACTTAATTGGTTCTTAAAACTGCGGGCAATATAGGTGTACAGAGGCAGACTTGCCTGGCGCTTCTCCTCTAATACAACACCCACATAATTAGCCAGGGCTTCAGCGGTAATCTGCTCTTCAGTACTGAACGGCCTATCCATGGGACGATCCAATAATATTGCGCCAAAACATAACTCCCGATCTACCAGAGGTATGCTGAGCAATGCTCGCTGACCTGAGATCTCAGACAATTTACGGTGTGCTATGGAAACGCTATTGCAACCATCTCTGGCGGGCCAGTTGACCGTCTCCTGCTGATCGACTGCTTCTTGTAATGCTTTAGTAGTCAGCTTTACAAGTTCATATTTTTTGCCATGATCACTGCTGTCTGACTGCGAGTGAATACTCAGCTCTTTATGCTTCACAAATCCAAATGCCACCCGCTCGGCCTGCAAGTGGGTCGCCATAAGATTAACAAAGCGCAGTGCTGCATGATCAAAGTCACGTTCGCCGAGGATCTTTGCAATGGTCTCGATAACCACTTGTTGGCGAGTATTTTGCTGATTAAATTCTGATAATTTTGTGCGCGCTAGCTTTAACTCAAGCCATCCACAACAATACTCAATCACTCCCAACGTGTTCTGAAGATCAGTCTCATCCTTTGCAACCAGCAACACAGTCACTACGGCACGAGGCTCTTGCTCAACAAATACAGGGTAACTGCCTATCTGATGAAGCGCATCATCAAGTGGCGTGATCAAAGGTGTTTTTTTGTTTAGGGTAGTCGCCGCCGCATCGAGCAACAATTGATCGTGTCTGCGGTCGTCTCGGGGCCAAATTGCCCTAGATTGAAAATCACCAGGTTTGTCGCCACTGATGACCAGAGCGGCCTTGAGGTTGGGTAATTGATCACACAGCCAATCTAGCCAACTTAAATACCAGCCCTCATTATCCACATTGAGCAACTGATCTATGCCGGCGGACGAAGATGGCGCAGAGATCGTAGTTTCTGCGCCAGACTCAGCTTCATAATTCATAGTCATTTTTTCTCATAAGCCATATTTAAAGCATAACCATCAACATGGCAGACTAAAATCAATGACTATTTTGCTTGCTCGGTATCGCCCAAATCGCCAAAACGCTTTTCATATTCGGCTACAACAGAGTTGAGCAATCGCGACAATCGCTTTGCTGCATGAGGACTGACAATAACACGATCAGACAGCTCAATGGCCACTTCTTTCTGACCAGAACGCCATGCCTGATTAGTACCAAATAAAAGAGTTACTTCCTCTTGTGTGCTTGAGACATTACACACATTGGCATACACGCTTCTCATTTTACTGTCGTCCCAACGTATGGTTGGAACGCCTGCGGGACCCTTTGCTTTAGTCGTCTTTTCGTCTGTCATTTTAATGCCTTATTCGCGTTAGTGATTAAATAATTAATGTCTGTGCCAAGGTTTAAACTGCCTTTCTGACTGAACCTCTCTGAGGTCGGAAAGATTGCCGTCGATTGTACCCTGATTTTGTTCGGAACCTGCCAATTGCCAACCGCGTTTACGCGACGCTTTTGCAGCGATCAATAAGCTGGCGAGCATTTCAGCTGAGAGGTCAGTATTGCCTGAGCTTTCAATACTAGCGTCATTATCTTTAGATTCCAGCGGAGCTGAAGTCTCCTGCTCGAATAACTGCTCGGTTGCGCCAGGTTTTTGGGCCTCACTTTCCTCAACTGGAAGTTCACCATTCTCAGGAGTTACCTGACTTGCTTCAGAACTTCTCACGCCGCCATCTGACGAACTTGTCTCGGCCGATACAAGCGGTAGGTTTCTCAAAAATTCTGCAAGCTCTGTATCCGACATCTGTTTGAAATCACGACCGTCCAGCAGCGGCGTTAATCGCAGAGCAGTATCAGCTTGCAGCGGCTTAGTGGCCGCGGGATCGTCTGTGATCAAGCTATAGTCAGCAGTGAAAGTCCTGTTTTCAGCAGCCTCAGACGCTGCTGGCTCATCGGCATAAACCTCAAGCATTGAGCTAGAGATAACTTCACGATTAGATGGATCGGACACTACAAGAAGAGCCTCAGAGTCTGGAACATCCTGAATCCGAGCGTAGTTACCGACTATGATATCTTCGGATAAATTACCGTAGAACATGTCCGTTCCAGCACCACCAACCAGTATATCGAAATCATCGCCACCGGTTATGCTGTCATCGCCGCCGATAGTTGGAAGAATTGATTGCATATCTCTGGAGCCATCATCCCCGACCTTTATCTCAACAAAGTCGCCAATAACCATATCATTTCCAGCCTGCCCATCGAGAGTGTCTGCACCATGACCACCAATAAGTACGTCTCGACCCTCACCACTCATTAAGTTATCAAATCCAGTACTCTCATCGGTATGGACAAAATGTTTGACCACTCCAGATTCAAGGGTAAATGTACCACTATCGCCAACAATCCAATCATCGCCAGCGTCAGCTACAACAGTATCATCGCCATCGCCACCGGCAGCAATATTGTTTCCGCTACCTAAAAGGAGATAATCTTTTCCTGTCTCGATATGATCGGCGAAAACAGTTTGCATAAGACCTTCAGCAAAGTCTATCCGTCCACTATCGGCAATAACAACATCATCACCAGCACCAGTGGTCACAGAGTCATCCCCTGCTCCGGCAAGAATACGATTGTTACCACTGCCGATAACTATAATATCGTTTCCACTCTTATCGGCAGCGTGGGTATGAATGCTTACAATCACACCAGCAAGGTCATAGTTAATCTCGCCGTTGTCACCTAGCACAACATCATCACCACCCAGAGCAGTAACACCATCACCCGAGAGACCCGCCAAGATACGGTTATCTCCCTCACCAGCATTGATCGTATCGCCACCAACGGTGTTTTCATCTTCATCCGATGTAGCAATACGTATCGCTATACCATTGCTATATGTAATTACACCGTTATCACCGAGGATATCGTCATTACCTGTACCCGCAGTAATTTCATCACTGCCTTGACCACCGATGACGGTATTATCACCGTTACCTACCTTGATAATATCGCTGGCTCCTTCAGAGATTACGGTTGACTCGATAGTCTCAATTACGCCTAAACTGCCATAGACAATCTCGCCGTTGTCACCAATTACACGATCATGACCCTCACCACCAGTTATGCTGTCAGCCTCTTGGCCACCGATAACCGTATTGTCGCCATCGCCAACTGTAAGCGTATCCATGCCGCCTAAGGCAGATTCGCTACTTACGGCCTTCGTCAGGATATTGTTTACGTAGGTCAGTTGACCGTTATCACCAAGCACAACATCAACGCCGTCCAAGGTGGTTACCTGATCGTTCGAGAGACCCGCCAAGATACGATTGTCGCCGCTACCCCCGACGATCTCATCGGCTCCGGTTGTGGCAATTTCATCGTCATTCGTACTCAAGCGAACCGCGTCACCGTTAACATACTCGATAACGCCATTGTCGCCGAGGATGTCATCAGAGCCGCTACCCGTAGTGATCTTGTCGTTACCAAAGCCTCCAATAATGGTGTTATTACCATCACCCACTTCAAGCTGATCATCTCCACCCTGATCGGTGGACGTGGACCGAATAGAAGTCATTACCCCGGCAAGATCGTAATTAATCTCACCGTTATCGCCAATCACTGTGTCAGTGCCCGAACCCATAGTAACAACATCCGCGCCTTGACCAGCGATAACGATATTATCGCCTTCACCGGCATCGATGTTGTCGATATCACCCAGAGCCGTCTCAGTGCTTGCCGCATTGGTTAAGACATTGTCAACGTAGGTCAATTGACCGTTATCACCAAGCACAACATCAACGCCGCCCAAGGTGGTTACCTGATCGTTCGAGAGACCCGCCAAGATACGGTTGTCGCCGCTACCCCCGTCGATCTCATCGGCACCGGTTGTGGCAATTTCATCGTCATTCGTACTCAAGCGAACCGCGTCACCGTTAACATACTCGATAACGCCATTGTCGCCGAGGATGTCGTCAGAGCCGCTACCCGTAGTGATCTTGTCGTTACCAAAGCCTCCAATAATGGTGTTATTACCATCACCCACTTCAATCTGATCATCTCCACCCTGATCGGTGGACGTGGACCGAATAGAGGTCATTACGCCGGTAAGATCGTAATTAATCTTACCGTTATCGCCAATTGCGACAGTGTTATTATCCTCATCGCTGATAAGGTCTGAGCCAGCTCCGCCAATAATAGTGTCGTCACCCAAACCACCGTTTATTTCATCACCTGCTCCACCATTTAGAGTTTGCAGAGAAGCGAGAACATCATTATTTCGCGGCAGATAAACTTGATCTGATGCATCAAGTGCACGACCCCAATCACCCAGGATTAAATCATCTCCATCATCGCCACTTATGTTATCGGCCCCGAAATTACCCAAGATAAAATCATTGCCTGCATGGCCAAAAATCGTATCGTCAAATACTGATCCGTAGATGGTATCAGCACCTTGATTACCTTCAATACGAAGTTTCAAACCAGACTGCGCCCCATCTATGAGATCGCCGCCCTGCTCACCAATAATAGTTACCGATGCGTTGATCTGAGACGCCGCGGTAAAGGTAATATCATCGTTTCCTGCGCCGGCTAAAATACTATTCACAGAATTGGCCAAAATACCGTCAACCAAGATGATGTCTGCATTTTGGCCCGCTTGAACCTCTATACCCGCGGTATAGTCTGCGCCACGATAGTGAATGTCGCCCACCGCTAGACCAATCAATGAGGTATACCCAGTACGACTGGCATTAGTCATACTTATGTTCTCAGCATCGGTCTCAGCAAAGTCATCTATCTTCAAACGGGTTTCGCCCGAAGCAGACTCTATGACTAGGGTTGCAACTATGCCATCTAAGCTTCTTTGCTCACCCACATCGAACTGATCATCGCCCTGACCGCTGACGATTTTCACCTCACTGTTCAACTGACTCAGACTGTTATAGACAGAAATTTTGTCCGACTGGTCACCTAAATTTATAATCAAACTTTCAATGTCATCAGGAGCTAGATGTAAGCCGCCATTATTCAGGCCCATAACGGAAAGCACACTGAACGAATCCCAAGCTTGTCTTGTCGAGACAATAGAATTACCTGTCTCTCCTGGAGAGAATACATTGCTCTCAAATAGACCATTATCATTTGCCGGCACGACCGCACCAGAAGCAATCTCATAAGTATTCTGATAGTTTCTTATTTCCGCAATAAGACTTGTTGAATCATCAAATTCTTCCGCAGCATTTATTCGCGTCTCAGAGAGTACGTTGACAGCCACTCTACTGAGATTGCGCAGGAATTTGTACTGCTGATCTAGCGTCTCTTTTAGCTCTTCTAAATTTGTCCCGCTACTCTGAGTCTGACTCTCTGCAGCCTGTAAATCACCTTCAAGCTGCGCGATAATTTTATTCAAATCACTAAGATGATTCTGGGCTCTAGCGCTTTTTGCCCGAGCATCCAATAAATTCTCTTGCGCCAATTGAACTTTTCCTTGCGCTGCTAGAAACCGCGAATCCTGAGAAAAATCCATATCAATTGGCAATGAATATCCGTAGAAAAACTCCAAAGTGACTCTATACTCGCCCCTCAACTGATTTTCTAGTGTGTTTCTTTCTCCAATTGCAGCATCAACTCTCTCCTCAAAGAAGGCAACAACCGAACTGTTATGCTCATTGATATTTAGAACAATCTCTTTATCTGAATTTAATGATGCCAACTGTGCAGTATATTTCTCCACCAGCACCAAGGTATCTAAAAGGTCTGCAACAGCATCCAATTGCTCAACGTTAGACTTATAATCTGCTTTAAATACCTCAAACTCAAATCCATTTTCTAGGTAGCGCTTTGAGGTTTCAAATTTGAGCATATTACGATAAGCCGATCGAAAGTCGCTAAATCTATCTGAACGGTAATCGCTAAAATTCTGCGCCAATAATTGTGCCTTGTCATATAGGTCAATTAACCCTTTAAATGCATTATCATTAAACAGATCTAATGATTGCTGCCAGTTTGGATCCTGTACATTATTAAACAATCCGGCTCGATCAAAGCCTTGATTCACCAATATCGCATTCCACAAACTCTCGACATCCTCGAGCGTTTGAGACTGCTCAGCCAGAGTTAATTGCGGTAGAAGTTGAGTCCGCTTTAAATCGACCCAGCGCTCCCATTTATTGCTGGAAGCACTGTCATCGGCAAGGTGAGTCTTTAACGCCTGCAGACTGTTATTGAATGACAAAATTTCGCCAACCACACTAGATGACGTAGTTCTTAATATTTCAGCCGCACTAATAACGTTGTCAAAAAATTGCATCGTAGCCTGACTATTATTGGTGATTTCTAACGCAATCTCCGACAGAGTATTTTGGACACCCTGATTGTTGTCTATAAAATTACGAGCCGATATCGCTCCATTTCGTCTCTCCAAAGCAGCGTCGTAGAAAGAGCTTATTTCACCTTTGGAAAGACCCTTGACCACACCGGCTTGATTGGTGTGATAAGACTGCAAAGGCTTCATAGCGCTCTGCGCCTGTACTCGGAGTAATTCTACATTTTGTTGCAGGACCTGAGATTCCGCTTTCAGGGACTCTATCTCTGCAATTTTGGCTCTTAGCGCACTACTAATCGGGATATTATAGGGTGCATTGGGCAACAACTGATCTATTGGTCGTTGACTACCCTCTGAATCCCTATAGCCGTATTTTGTGCCCGACGAATACATACGCATAGACAAGTTCAACGTAAGAGTGTCGCCGCCGCTATAACCGTCGAGAATATCCTTGCCATCAATAGCTTCGCGGTTTCCAACCTGGAGATAAACTGAATAGCCTCTCCATCCACTATGATGTGTATTCAACCAAGCTTTTATATTGTTTTTCACTTGGTCTTTCCACAGGCTCCACATGTCGAAAACGCTACTGACTGCACGCCTGGCTTTAGTATCAATTTCGTCCTTGAGTCTACCTGCCTCAGCCAGTCCATTATTATAGGCTTTTTGGGCCTCATAATAATTGACCAAGCTATCTTCTAAGTAACCGCTGGTGATAGCTTGCTGATCACCCGTTAACTCACCTACCAACGCGTCAAAACTGCTTTTCTCACTCTCTAGAATTGCCTTTAAATCTGCTCCAGCATTCTTAGCCGATTGAATTGCAATTGCCTTAAGCTGATCTGCACCCACGCTTGCAGCAGCCTGCGCAAATTGAATAGACTCCACCGTCAGCTCTGAGCCTATAAGCTGATTCTCTAGAGCCCCCTGGTCAGTTGAGTTATCAATAGTAAATTCCAGCGCATTAGTTACTTTACTCAACTTCTCTTGAATCAAACTGTGCTGGACCATATTACTATCCAGCAGCACATTAGCACCCTCAGTGTCGCTTTGATTATTAACAACCACTGTATCTTGACCATCCTGACCAAATATAAATACCTGATCATTGATAAGACTCACGTCCCCGTCGGCAATTGTGAATACATCATCACCGGCGCCAGCGTAGATAAATACCTGTTCATTGATTGACTGAAGATTAAAGTTATCTCCTTCCTGACCGGATCTCACAGTGGTCGTACCTGTAAAATGAGAATTATCAATAGTCAAATCATTGGAAATATTTGATGCTAAATTGAGATCCAATTTTTCAAACTGTTGGAAATAAATATTTGGCGCTTCATCGTTGATTGATAGCGTATTAAGGTGATCGGTTCTCTCAATCGCCACATCGTCGGCCTGAATGTAACCGGCCTGAATCTCTAGAGCAATTGGGTTTGCCGTCGTCAAGCTAACCCCGATCAGATCTTTAATCACCCTATTATCAAAATTAATTTCTTTATATTGACCTTCAAAGGCGAGCGTATTGACACCATTAGAGATACTCACTAGCTCATAGAGGTTTTTACTCAAAGAGGGGTTCGGATGATCTTGAATCAGGTACTGGGCTTGATAGCCAGTACCAGACAAGAAATCATCCAATTGCCCGCGAGCGGTATCAATTTGATTGTAATCACCAAGTTTGTCTTGGAACACCGCATAGGGAACAGCGGCAGCAATAGAGATAACTTCCACTTGCGAGCCCTCTAAGGCTGTCAAGCGATTAATTAAACCGAGTTCAAGCTGACCATCTTCAAGAACATCATAATCACTATACTTGTCATCAAAAGTGATTTGATTCTGCAAATAGGAATCTATCATCCCTTTTACAGCAGCCGAATTTTGAGCAGGTATAGTCTCAAACTGTGCCACTAAATCGGTCTCGGCTGCCACTGTAACTTCAGCCGGAAACACTATTTTCTCTTGGTCTGTGATGATGGTTTTTCTAAGCAGGTCATGATTTTTTAAAGTGACATCGCCGGACCCATTTTGGTTGTTGATAATCAGAATATCTTTTAGCCCTTCCGGATCCGTTATCAAAACTGGATTGAAAATATTTCCGATTGACTCAACGGCCTCAATAGTTAGCGTTTCTGTATAGGACGGCTCTGAAATATTAACTGCAACCACTCTACCCACTTCATCTGTCTGCTCAATTCCCTGGCCATATGCAACGTCCAGCTCTCCAGCGGACTCAAATCCGGAGACCGAGGAAAAGTCGGTTCGCTTGCGAGTTGGGTAGTTGAGGCTGACAGTTAAAGATGGGCCACCAAAATATATCTCATCACTACCGGTACCCGTGTTGATAAGAAGGTCTCCCACTCGCCCCATATCAACGCCATAGACGTACACTTTGTCGTCTCCGGCGCCGGTGATTATTTGGATTCGCTCTGTATTTAAAGCTTCTTGAAGCTTTATACCAGCGCCATAGACCCGCTGAACGGTTTTCTTTGTAATCTCATCTACTTCAGAGAATACATAGAAGGTGTCGCTAAATACTGTTCCAACAATTGCTATAGCATCAAATCCCGCACCACCATCAATCTTAATATTGGCATTTTCAACATACACCAGAGTATCTATATCTAGCTCACGCAACGCTTCATTTTGTTTTTGGTTGGCTTCACTATTATCGCCAGTGCCACCACTTACGGTCGCCGACTTGCCGGCAAGCTCAACAATGTCCTCATCTTCATCGATGGTAAGAAGCGCCTTAATAAAGAATGTGTCATCGCCATTGTCACCATAGAGTTCAATATCTGCTTTCGTATGACTGACCTCAAAATAGTCGTCACCACTGCCACCATACATTTTCATCTCATAGGAAGAGCCGTGAGTAACCTCAGTGACAATGCCGACCTCACGACCTTCAACTAGGAACTGTTCTGTTTCCAAAACAGAGCCTACATAAAACTGATCGTCACCATCACCACCGAACACATTAATTTCCTGCGCGGTATCATTGCTGATAACCTTGTCATTGCCAGCCCCAGCAAAGACTGTGACTAAATCAATGGTCGAATAATTTAAGGCAAGGAAATTATTCGCTTCGCTCAACCCTGACGCAGAGGTTTCCATCAACTGATCAGTATCACTGATGTCTGTGACATTGTAACTGGCAGACACATCATCAAAATGCGCAATTAAAAGACCATCACCGTCATTGCCATAAGCGCCCATCCAACGACTTTGTGAAAATTCTTTTACGGTATCCTTTGTCCGATCGTAAATCGTATCCAGTTCTATAATATCGCCAACATCAGAATTATTACCTTTGTAAGTTAAGGTATCTATGCCGTCTGTGCCTGAATCATTGAGATTTATGAAACCAACGCCCTGCATCTGACTTAAAACCGAGACAATATAGGTGTCAGCATTAGCGCCACCATCCACGGTCAATGTTCCTGCGTCACCGATGCTGGTTTCAACCGTTGCGTCATCAAATAGCGCGATACTGTCATTGCCAGCACCTGCATCTAGGGCTATGCGACCAAACATTGTGTCTACATTAATACGGTCATCACCAGCGTTACTGATGAGTGATAAATCACCTTTAGTATTTAACTTAAAGACATCATCACCACTGCCCGTTGAGATATCGGTATTGCTTGAACGATTTTGATTGGCAACCTCTATGTGGTTTACACCATCACCTGCTTGTATGTTGGTATTTCCATCAGCAGTCAAAATCACTTTGTCGTTACCAGTTCCAGCATTTATGGTATTAACGCCCGCAACAGTGTCATTGACTACAGTGATAATGTTATTGCCATCACCAGCAGTGAGATTCAACTCGCCCTTGGTATTAATATTTATCTGGTCCGCACCAACACCCGCGGTAATCCCAGCCTCACTACCATCTTGGCTGTTAACAATGGTTAGTCTGTTGTTGCCATCTGCCGAGTTAATGGCTAATAGATTTGACTGAATGTTTAAATCAACTGTATCGGTACCATTTCCCGAATTAATGCTTATGCTATTCAGCAATTTAGTTTGGTTGTCAAAAGTGACACCGTTATCGCCCCCGCCTACGTCTAACAGAATTGAATCTATATGAAGCGTACTGTCTAGATCGACAATGTCCGCGGAATTGTTTGTCGGCTCACCATTAATTTCTAATTCAATATTTTCAATATTATTGAACCAGAAGCCAGAGCCAATAGCCGTACCATTTTGAGAGATAGAAACACTGTCATAGGAGACTGTGTATTCCGTATCTGGGTCCTTTTCGATGACATAACTTTCGGAAACATTAACTGATTGATCAAACGCCTCGCGCAATATAATTTCGCTTGGGATATAGAAGTTTTTGCTGTCTTTTACCGTTTGAATATCGAAATAGCCAATGCGCTCCCCGCCATTATCAAGCTTCACTCGAGTACCGTCCTCCACCGGAGCAGTGAAGCCCGTTCCAGGAGCTATAGCATCGCCGTTAGGCATAGGGATACTTTCATTTAACACCTGATTCTGAACAAAACCGTTGGTGATCAAGGAGGAAACCGCTGCATCATTAAATGGGCCGCTCAATAGAGATTGAGCAGTGGCTTCGTCGAGGGCCAGTGTCGCATCTTGTTGAACCGCAGTAACATAACCAATCCAATTGGCCTCAGTTAAATAGATCTCACCTTCCAACAAATTTGAGTGCGCAACATCACCGTTTACGCGCCCAATGGCGACGGCGCTAAGCGCCTTCTCACCATCGGCATCCACTGTGTAATAACTGTTTGTATAATAGGATTGATCCAAAGCGCCCAGCTGACTTACATAAGATTTGAGTATCTCAACATCGCTGCCAATTTTGTCGACTGTTATTTCAGTAGCTGCGCCAGAAGACCTAAGATTTGTCGTTGAAATTCCCGCCAATACTGGCGGCGTGTTGCCATCGACAGAAAGTGCTGGCGGTGTTTCATTTACACCGTCGCCAACGTTAGAACCCGGCAGAGGCTTATCATAATCAACCGTTAAACGACCCGCAAAACCATAGCCGTAATAGCCAATCTCACTCTTATCTTCTTTGCTAATCCAGAGATCACCATCATCTACTGCGCTCTGTGACCACAGGTCATCCTCATAGACTCTTATGGATTCGGTCGACATTAAGGCTGGAGAGACCTGCTGATAAACTCTCAATGAAGATTCGCCAATACGCGTTAAGCCATTACGCTCTAAGTCCGCAGTTATCACTGTTAGATTCAAATAAGACAGCAGGTTGTTAAAGGCGTCGTTTAGGCCCTTAAACTTACCATCATTGCCACCATTATTTGATTTCAGAAACTCAAATTCGGGACTGTTAATGAAATTATTCAGATCCACCTGAGAGAAGCTTGCCGAGTCTGGGAGATTGGTTTCGCTCGGCAATTGATTGATTAATTTCAATCCACGGTTAGCAAAATGGGTTATTTTGTTTAACCAATCTTTTCTTATGGTCCCGTCCGTTGAGGTCTCTGTGGAGCCATCAGACGTGTCCCACCAGGTCCCTTCAGTTTTTACAATGGCCTGCTTAGCTGCAAGAAGCCCATCGAGCTCAATTTGCAAAGTTCGATGAATTGGCGTGTCGGGTACCTCTCGATCGACTGAGATAGTGACGGAAGTCGAGCTTAAATCATTCGTGGGATCCAACAACTGGTCCAACACACCAATGTTCAACTCTTTATTACTTCTTAAAAGGGCATCCTGCACGTCCGAGTGACTGATGGCTATTCCATCAATGGTGGTATAGGTCTGATGGTTTGATACCAGTGTCTCCTGATAAGTTGAGGCATCGCCAGCATCAATAGCAGAGAGTGCAGCAATTAGACTGTCAATGGTATCAGCATCATAGGCAAGAAAAATTCCGTTTTGCTGCAGAGTCTCGGCATTATCAAGCAGAGTTTGATCATCAGAGTTCGGCGTTTCCCCTGTATTTTGTGCATCAATACGCTGCTGAGCGGCCAGCACCTCTGACCACCTCACGGGATCATTTGCAAAATAGAAATCGCCAAGTTCCAATGTTTTTGCACTGATGTCCACACCTAATGCTTCGCCTGAAACAGTGCTCTGGGCATTGATAGAGAGAGTGTCATCACCGCCAGCGCCAGCTATGCGAACCACTCCAGCAACACGCGACAGATCATGATTAGCCGGAAGGGTCCGAGTTTCTGTCCGCTGCGGTAAATTATCGAAACGATAGCTGCTTAGGCCAGCAACTTCCTCCGCTTTCCATCGCTCGGTTATGTTAATCGACTTGTCGTTCTCGGCCTCGACTACATAGAACAGCGACAGTAAATCGGTGAGCAGATCACTACCACTTTCATTATTAATGATAGGTTTTGTCAGCTGCGTTTTATCCCCAACCCCTGTTATATGAGGCATATTTCCTCTACCAGGGATCTGAACCTGAGTGGCATAGATAGCATTTCCACGAATATCGTTACTGCCATGAGTATGTCCGTGGATAAGGTCCCCGAGTATTGTCTTATATACCGCGACCTTTAAAAATTCGTCATACAGTAAATCATCTACAGAGAGCAGCCCAAAACCACCGGAGCGAGACTCATCAATCCAGATACTGTTGCCGGTCATAAGATCTAAAATACCGTCAATTGCCAGCCTATCAACCATCCTTGGGGCAGTTCCGGCCACCAAGGCACCGTATAGGCCAGCGCGCCCACTGCTGCCAGAGTTAAGTATTGAAAGGTTATTGACACCGAGCAGCTCGTCAACGATGCCTCCAACACGCGCCTGATAAGCAGTGAAGTCAGCCGAATAATATTTAACTGAACTAGAGCTGGTGCTTCTTACCGCATTAGCAAAATGGAAAAGCGCTGTTGCGACGTTGGCCTCGAGAAGGCTCCAATGCGCATCGCTAATCTCAACTTTTGAGGCATCGCCACCTGGGAACCATTTACCATAAAAGTCTTTAAACGCTTTGACCTTTTCATCTGTAGCTAAGCCTCTGCGCAACAAGTTTATATTATCAGGCGTTATGCTGGTGCTCTGAAGAACGTCCTGCATGACCTGTTTTGAAACAGTGTAGGTTGCGGCTGCCGCAGGATAGGTCACCTCAAAACTTTGACTCGTACCGCCGAGATGAACTTGGTCGCTTCCAGATCCTAGGTTGAGCAATAAGCTTAACTTTTTATCCAGCCCGTAAAGCCAAACTTCATCGTCGCCTGCGCCCGTTAGCAGCGCTAAGCGTTCTATACCATCAATACTATCGAGTTTAATTCCAGCGCCGTAGAGGTACTGTTGCCCATCATTATCGGTATAAATATAGAACTTATCAGTGAGAGCTGTGCCTGCGATAACAATGGTGTCAAAGCCTGAACCGCCATAGATTTCAACTCGATTATTTTCGACATAGTCGAGCAAGATATCCTTATCTTTTTCATCAACGTTGCCCTCATCATCACCAGCACCCGTGGAGATATTGCCACCGGCCATTTCTGTGGTTGTCTGCTGATCAGGGTTATAAGTGCGGTGCGCCTTTAAGAAGAAGGTGTCATCTCCAGACTCACCAAATAGCTCCAGCTCACCAACATTGTGGTTAACTTCAAAATAATCATCGCCACGGCCGCCATAAAAGCGAGCGTTATAACTTACGCCTGCGGTAATTCCGTCATCATTAGTCTCATCAACGACCTGTATTTGCTGACCTTCGACCGTCACTGTCGTAGTCTTTAGCACACGACCAATCAAGAAACTATCATTACCCTGATCTCCATAAACATTGACCGCTGCCGCTGTATCATCGGCAATAAAGGTATCATCACCTTTACGGCCATGGAGGGACACTTGCTCAGCGGTGTAATTGTAAGTCACTCGCTGATAGGTTCCTGAAGCCGAAAGGTTACCCGATGCACGAGTTTGAGCCACCGCATCATTTAGGTCAGCAGGCTGTAGGAAGTTTGATGCAGCAGCTCCTGACAATTGCAGTTTGTAGTAGTTATCCTGTCGATCAGTATCGGCATTGGCAAAGACAATATACCAAGGATCTTGCTCGCTCCCATTTCCGGTCAGTTCGACCTGGGGATCAATTTCTTGAAGTACTTGGAGTAATTGCTCAGAGTAAGTTAACGCGCTGGCAGCACTATAAGAGAAGGTTTGTACAACGCTATTGTAGCTAAGCTGCAATATTTCGCCATCTGCAGGTGAGCCCTGAATACGGTTGAACACCTGAGTCTTATTGATGGCATCAAACATGGCATCGACATTAGGGGCGCCAGCCAATAATCGATCGGCGACGCCGTCTTGCAAACGCTGCACAAAGGCTGTGGTGATACCGGCTACGGCGGCACCAGACGTGGATATCTCAGTTAATAGTTTCGAGCTATCCTGCACTTCGACAAGACTGATACGATAAGGTCGACTGCTAGTGCCTTCGCCACTTACGGTTGCATCGTAAATGCCGTTCACGGCCTCGATCTGGGATTCTATATGTGCACGCTTTGCAGATAATGAGGAGATGCCCGCCAAATCGATCTCTATGTCAGCACCGTTGTAGCTAAGTGTGGCAGTGTCGGCTTCATTGATTGCGACAATCCCGCCAGAAAAAGCCGTCAGCGTTTTCGAAGCATCAATTACCTCTACTAGACTAATTCGATAAGGGCTACTGTCGGTACCATCACCACTTACCTTAGCATTAGTAATCTCATCAATACTCTCAAGTTGAGATTTAATATATTCACGTTTTTGTTCCGGCGTCGCTAGAGACTCTAAATCGACCTGCACATTAATGCCGTCATAACTTAAAGTCGCGGTATTTCCCGCAATATCTAATTCGTAATATCTTAAGTTCAATTCGTAGTCGGTGGTGGAAGACTCCACATCCAGATGCAAGGTGTCTTTCTGTTCACTACCCTGCAAAATCACCGAATCTGTATCTGTGCTCAGCTGGCCACTGTCGACAATTCGAGTATTCGATGGCCGGTCTGACCCTCCACTTAGGGTAATGGTGTAGCTGTCTCCACCCTCAGTTCCATCCAATACCGCATTAGCAGTAAAGTCGGCAATGCTGAAGCTGTCATTAAAAGCACCACCGTAAAGATAAAAATTCTCAAAGAGATCAATACCCGCGCTACTCCCTTCAGTATCAGTAACATCGTTTCGAACGGTAATGATTGACCCATCTGCTCTAGATTCGGTGGTTAGTTGCTCATAGGTAACAGCAAAGCTAGCATCAGAGAGGACAAAAGTTGTATCAGATGTGCCAAAGGCTTCGACTAGGGTGTCATCAGAGCCTCCACCGATATATTGGTCTACGCCCTTACCACCTGTTATGCGGTTAACGCCCTCGCCCATGCTGATAACATCTGTGTAACTACTTCCCACAATATGATCATCGCCAGAGCCTCCCGAGAGATATAGCTGATTCACGACTCGGCCTTGAACTATGTCGTTGACCTCAACCACATCGGGTCGGTTTGGCACTACGCCGGCGAGGATGGTGTTGTCGCCATTACCAGCATCAATAGTGACCTGGTCGTTAATCACCGAATCTGACTGCTCATAATCAAGGGTTAAGCTCCGCAATCGAATAACCACCTGGTCATCATCCGCACTCTCTTTAGTGTGGGTGACTTGCAGAACGTCATATTGAATTTCTTCTAAGCCCGTAACATCGCGATTGAGAATTTCATTGCCGACAATAAATCGGTCATTGGCAGTATCGGAACCCTTTATTAAAATTTGGTCCGTGTAGACATCATTGATCATTCGTGGATCTAAGAACCAATCCTGTGCTCCGGTCTTAACCGTCTTGCCATTTTCGTCGAGCTCCCAGACATCTTTAAGAATCTGACGCGGGACCTCGCGCTCAATAGTTTGGAATGCCGTGAGTTGCTCGCCCTCGGTATCAGTAATCGCATCGATATCGTAGATCACATCATTAGCGCCATCGCGCTCAGTCACCCAAGTATCACTAGCAGACAGGCGCTCTATGGTTTTGACCAACCCAGCGTTGCTCAAAACCAATGCATTGCTAAGCGCTTGGGCTGACTCTTGAAATACAGGAGTTAAGGTGAATGCACTGTAGTTATCCAGCTCGGGCATCACTATGTGGAGCTCAGAGTAGTTATCACCGGCGTTATCTGGATCTACAGCCACACTGACACTGACAGATAAATTACTGACTAAATTAAATGCATTACCTGGTTGTCGAGCGGTTGCCACCGAGTTGGAATCTATAATAAAGACTTCATCACCACCACTAAGCTCAACACTAACGGCTGTCTCAGTGATCGCATTAATGAGGAAGGTTTCATTTGGATCAGTAGTGTTAAACCCTAATCCAACTACCGAAATGCTATCACCGACAGACAATCTGTGGTCACTGCCGAGGGTCAGAGTCATCACATTAGCATTTGTCGCCGCCGCAGTGATGACATGTTCGCTGACTGCAATCAAGTCACTCGCAGCAACTCTCATGGCCTCGCTGGAACCATAACTTAACAAGTATTCATCAAACTGCGCTGGCACAGTGATTATCTGCTGACTAAGCAGGGTCACGGGGTTGGACAACTGACGACTAAAGGAGCTAACGTCGCTAGAGTTAGGTCTCTCGACTTCCCACTCTAGCGTCATCGGTGGCGCCTCTTGGTGCAGATTGACAAGCCAATTGTCGGCTAATCCATCGCCATTTGCGTCATAGTTACCGTCTACAGAAATACTATCCTCAGAGATACCGGTCACATTAGATACGGCAGTTTTAATCGAATTCGCGTTTAACTGATCGGGAAAGGTAACAACGTTGCTGCTAACGTCATCTTGAATCAGTGTCACTTTTGACGTTGATGACAGCAGTGGAATAAGCACATGCGTATTGTCGAGCACCACGGAGCCCATATCTGAAACATAATGCTCACTGGTTATCGCATACTGCTGGAACGGCGTGTCTATAGTTATCGGGCTTTTAATATCGCGATAAGCCTCAACGATCAAATCATTGCTTGGGTTAGAAACGGTAATTAACCAATCGCCGTTTTCTTCCACTACGGTAGTATTAGTATTATTCGCCTCTGCTTGGGTCGTGACACTAGCTAGGATTGACGCTGCCGTCGACTGCTCAGTAATCGTCACAACACTGTTGCCAGCACCCTCCCCAAGGCCAAAAAACCTTATACTGCTGTCGCCCGCCGCGAGACGGAGGACATAATCCGTTCCCGAAATGGTCGCATTTTCATTACCGTTATAGATATTGCTACCGTCGATAACCTGAGCTACCGGATTTGCGGAAAAATCCCTCTGTAGAGTTTTTTCTAAGCCGCCAGTGATAGCGATCTGCCAACTATTGTCAGCAGTATTAATACTGACTTGGTTGTCCTGCCCCGTAATGGTTTTCACTGCAGTACTCAGAGCACTTAAGGCGCTGGCATCGTCGCCAGACAGGTCTACCAGATGCTTTTTCCCATCATAGAAAAGGTGCACCGCATCAGCAGCATTGGTATAAGCGGCAAAAGCATAGGTCTCTATAGCCAGCGGGTTGACACGTTCCTGTAATTGCCAAGTCGGCGATTCTCCTGCTACTAGGATTACCGAGGCGTTATCAATACTCTCAAAACTGTTTAAAGCTGTGGTTAACGAAGCGCCAGCCTGAGAAAAGGCGCGCTGATATATTTGATCTTTAATAACTGTGCCCGGTGCATCGACACTTAGCGTAGAGAATGTCTCATCACCACCAATCAAAGCATATGTAAAAGACGTGCCGGTGATAGCAGTTACACTGAAGACTCCATTGGGGTTGGTGGTAGAAAAGTCAATTCCGTAAACACTCACCAAGTCGCCCACTGATAGACCATGGCCAATGGCAACCGTCATAGTAGCCACGTTGTCAGTAACGTTGCCGCCAATAATGTTGCGGCTTGCGGCCTCACTGTCGACCATACCCTTGGCTACATATGCCGCCATGCTATCCAATTTCACGCTTTGCTTTTCACCACTACCCGCAATATTCGCCAGACTGCCTGCTACCATGGTGCTGTCCCAAGACAATTCACTATTTTCTAACAATAGTGACTGGGTTCTGATCTCAGCATTACCCTCAGCGGTGAATCCGTAGTCCACTTGGCCTGCGGCAAAATCACCCTCTCGGTAGAAGGTATCCAGAATTCGGGTGTCGGGTTCGGCCGAGACAATACCGGCATAGTTCTGAACTGCATAGGCATAGGCGAAGGTTTCTATGTCACCAGAGGCGGTAAACAGCCAATCGCCAGTAGTACCCGAAGCCTTGTCTGAAACGATAATTTGATCAGGGATTCGGCTATTATCCGCGATGGCAGACTGGACATCTGCAGCAGTCATCCAGGAATAAATATCAACTGCATTGTAAGCTTCGGAGCTCCTGTCGTTTATCAGGCCAAAGTTGTCAGTATCAGTACTGTCATAGCCGTAGTAAAGAGTGATTTTATCCAACCCACTGGGTATTGAAATTCGCTGTGAACTGCCTTCAGATGTTGTCGGGATATGCTGATAAGAAAGGCTAGGCGTACCGTCGGCGTTAAACAAATAATTTCCTGATACCAAACTTGCGCGATAGAAATAGTCTAACGATTGCGCATTCAGTCCGCTGGCAGAAACGGCCGTTCGAGCCCAAAAATCATGCTCTACTCCATCCTCCGTGTAGCTCAAATTAAGCAGATTGAAATTACCATTTAAATCAGTTCCCTGATCACTGTAAGTAAGGTCAACCAACCAATAGTCCTGGCCATTTATTTCAACTTGTTCCAGGCTATCTTGTATTTTTAGCGCTCGATCGGAAACTACCTTATCTCCATCGTTCGGCAACTTGGCGAGCTCCGCCAAGGCGGCTGCAATACTGGCTGCGGAATTACTGTTGAGCACAGCGGTTTCTTCAACCAACAAAGTATCCTCGAGCGTCTTATAGCTAAGCACTATGTTACTGGCTCCAGCCGGAATCTCAGGGAGATATTGCAAGTGGTTGTCTGCCCGAGAGGGCGACTGGTTATTTGAGCCATCGCGATCGGCAAGCCAAATAGTTTCCTCAGAGGACCCTGCATCTACATCAATGGATTGCAGATCTGTACCAATAACATCATCAATCTGCAGTGTATCTGCACCGCCTTTCATAGACAGGCTCAAAGATTCCACGCCTGTCAGGGCTATGCTATCAGCCGAGGTTGCACCTTCTGGATTCACCACAATAACAGCGACGCCACTCTGACCTTCAAAGATATGTACATTCTGCGCTGTCGGCACTTGATTTTTTGGGTCAGGCCCATCAACCAACACTGCGTTTAGCTGATCCGCGCCAATTCCACCATCAACGGCCAGCTGGCTGCCGGGCTCATAAAGCCATGAGATAACATCGTCGCCGGCGCCGGCATATACGTCACCAGAACTTTCGCGGGCATCGATAATGTCATCGCCATCGCCCGCGAAGACTAAATTGGCTCCGGCACCAGCATTAATTTGATCGTAGCCCGTTCCTCCATAGACGGTATCTATACCATCCCCAGCACTAATCAAATCACCGTGGCGAGTTTGCAATAGCACCAGCCCCAAAGCATCTTTTGTGGCACCAGAATTGCTAAGGGTGCCATCGTTATTATAGTCTGCAGCATCAAGAGGAGTGCCATCGAGATTGTAATAGATACTCTCAATCTGGCGCTCAGTCCCATCAGTGGTTTGTGAGGTCACAAGTGCAACGGTCTCATCACCTCCATCAATATAATCATCACCCCCGTAGGTGACAATGGTATCCATACCGCCATCGGCCTGACTGACAGCCTGACTGAGCACGCCAGTTAATGAGCGACCATCGGCATCAGCAACATTCATTGCAATTATCAATGCATTGGCTTGGCTTATGTTGAGGCTGTCATCACCGTAAATAAAGTCGACATTATCGCCACCCATAATGTCATCGTTGCCCTGGCCTCCAAAGGCCGCAAAGCGCGCATACTCCTGATCGTCTCCATCAAGCATCAAGGTGTCGTTACCCAGCCCACCCTGCATCACAATGTTGGCGGCAAATGAAGCGGTAACTTTCAATCGATCATCACCATCTTCGCCATCTAGAATAAGATTGCTGACACTGCGAGTCTCGGAGCCAGCAAAAATCGATACGATATCATTTCCATCGCCAGCCATTACAGTGACACCAGTGTTGCCGCCCGCAGCATTGTCGGCAAGGGTAATCTCGACCAGGTCATCGCCTGCACCTGCATTGAGGTCGATAGAGTCCACTAAACCATCTAATTTACTCAGTCGATAAAAGTCTCCTTGGAAGGTACCGGCAGATGTAATACGGCTAACCGTGCTAGCGCCAAATACCTGCACACGCTGCCCTGTACTGACAACAATTAAATTGTCTTCTGATGAGAGATTATCAAGCCGAGCTGTGAGCGCACTCAGCTCCGTGGATGTGTAGTAGTCAAAATCAAGAAATCCACCTCTAAACAAAGACTCAATAGTCCATTTTTCCAGAGCTGCATCACGATCATCAGCACCTAGAGAGGTGACCGTATAGGCATGCTGACCGGCTGAATTATTGCCACTGTAGGCAAGCTCAAGCTCTGTTCCCGTATGCCGGGCTATCTGCTCCGGCGCCTGGTGCACGCACTCCCAATCAAATTCAACAATAATTTCATCAACAAATCGTTCGCGAGCCTCAAATAGAGTAATTTCTGAGAACCCGAGATCAATACCAACCCAAAAGAAAGCCTCTAAAAATAACGATAACTCACCATGAACATCGAACAAACAGTGCGGGCCATGACTAATGCGCTCAAACAATTCGGCACCGTATAACTTGCCATCACCCACCGGAACGCCATTTTGAAACTGCGTTAACTTATCATTGAGATCGAAACCAATCTCCGCCTCAATACCACCCATTACACCAGCTTCTACAAGACCGCCAATGCCAATAGAAGCGCTAGCGCCAAACATGGCATACAAAAGGACTTCGTCCAGATCACTGGCGGTATTTTCCAAACCGTGATCGTCCAGATAAAAGCCATTCATGATGCGCCAGGCCTGCGAGGCATCATAGCCACTTTCTTGGAATTCAATAAACCCAGAGGTGTCAAAACCGAAGTCAAAATTGGTGGAGGCCCCTACACTGCCAGTTATGCCGGCATTGAGCCCGGGAAATACAGGGAAGGATTTTCTGTAAGTAAAGTTGAGATCGAGATCCGGCAAGTCATACCAGAATAGATCAACTGGTCGGCCAGTGATAAGCCCTAGTGCAGACGCTGGATCGTCAAGTATCGGTAGTTTAAAGCGCTTCTCTTTACCCTTATCGAGACCGCGCTGATTGGGACCTTTCTTAGCGGCAGTAGTTGATGCAGTCTGCCCTGTAACCTCCCTCTTCTGCGTTGGATCGCTGCCGACCGCCTTTGTTTCCTCTTCGCTCACTTCTGAATCTGGGTCCTCTAAAAAACTCGCCCCGAGATTAAAGTGGCCAAAGTTAATATCACCATCCAAAGAGTCGGTACTATCGATAAATTCCAGTGTCGACTTGATAACCTGAATAACCGCTTTTGCGGTATCGACAGTTTTTGCCGGGAGTTTTAAGTACGCAATATCAATCAACTGGAACTTAGCTATCCCCAAATCCAACTCGAGGGATAACAGATCAATTACCGGCCGCATAGGCTCGATAATCTCTTTGATGCCGTTCAGAGTTTCCCCGAGGAAACTGCCCATCAATGACTCGGCAACCAAAGTCACATCGTACAACATCACTTCGGGACTACCGGTGACAAATTCAAAACCACTGGAACTTGACCAGGTTGCATCGCCTAGCACCTGATCATATTCAATAAATGTGCTCATGGAAGGCAGGATAGCGCTAGCGGAGGTCGCTACTTCAGCATATATATTGGCATAGGCTTCTGCGCTGGCGTTCAGAGACAGCTCTATAGCCCCACCATTCCACTTATTATCAGCGCCGCCCGCAATATCCAAACCCAAGTGACCATTGAGACCGGCTTCGCCGTAGACGTCCATGGTCAAGAATCCGAGGGTACCGGAAACAGAGTTATATGCTCCTACAATCGTAGCTTCGTCATCCTCGTGGGACAGAGTGCTTCCGGGGGCTTTTTCGGTAGTGAAAACCGCGGAGACATCCATCGCTATCTCTTCACCCATCGCATTGATGCCACTAGTATCAAGGTAAATGCCGCCAGCATTGATACCGAGACCAATCCCCATCAGGTAATCCATTAAAACTTGGATCTTGGCATCAACTTCTAAACTTAGCCCTGAAATACCGCTAGAGAAATCAATGTCGATATCTTCAGTAACACCCTCAGCAAGGAAACCAGAAAAAGAGACCAAGTTTGCAAATAAGCCCTGATCTTCGATAGCCACCGAGCTAATGCCATTATTGTGTGTGAGTTTGAGCTTGCCGTCAGTCACGCCCCAAGTCGCGCCTTTTGTCTGTAGATTAAGTTTGCTAATCAGTGCACTAAAATCTTGAGCATCCGAACCACTAACAACCACACTCTGAGGGTTGTCATTATTCGCACCCTCGACCACAAGGCTGACTCGATACTCTGTCCCATCATTATTAAGTCCGGTTACACGACCGCTTAAATCACTGGCATCAAGCTCTTCAGCAAAAACGGCTTCATTGTTGTTGAGTTCGCCCAGAAGAACACCGGCAAACATAATATTAAATGAGAGCTCTCCGTCAGATGAAAGCAGCAACTGAATGTCGTCAGCACTGGTAGCTTTTTTAGTGAGAATTTTGCCATCAGCCTGATACTGAAGTTCGCCGAACTCATCCAAATTAGGCACAGCAAAATAGAATAGCGGATCATCAATGCCCTTGAGACCTAGATACAGCGCTTCACGAAGAGATTGAATAAGCACTTCAAAAACACCGTCTCCACGGGTCTCCATTTCATCCAACAGAGTAGTTAGGGTAACTTCGCCGTCAACAGCTATATTTTCATAGCCGGAGGGAGCACTAAAACCTGTCTCCATAACAATGTCTTGCAAGCCTTTGAGTTGGCTCTTAACACCACTAAATATGTCACTGCCAATAACCGGAAGTTCGATGTCTCCGAGACCATCGGCAACACTATTGATACCATCAAAGAATGTATCTAACCCTCTTATTACCTCGGTCGGATTATTGATGATCGCAAACAGCGCCGCAGTAAGATCAAAATCCATATTAAAGGATGGCATTTGATAGTTAACACCATCAAAAACAAACCCTTCATCCAAGGTCACTGTTGCAGAGGTATCAAAATGCAGCGTGTTGTCTGCTCGTCCATCCTGATTTCTATCCCCTGTGGTGCCGCCGATCGGCAGAGCCTTAATCGGGAAATAGAGCGGTAAATCAGCCTCGAGAGAAACTTCACCCCCTATATTAAAGGACTCAACAACCTCGCCAAATCCGATTCTTCCGTCAAATACCAGGTCGTCGCCATCTTGCTGGGCAATTTCTTCAAATCCGGCAGCAAAATTTACATCTGCGCTGATTGTTCCCTCACTGACGATAAGCCCTAACTTGCCAATCACACCGGCATCCAAACCGATGAAAATATCGATATTTTCTGCAGCGGCACTTGCCCCAGCACGGAAGCCGCTGTCCGCATCTAAGAACAACTCAGGCGAGGTAATATCGGAGAGATCAAAGCCAATACCGGCTGATAACTCAGCATAGGCTGCGACATCTAGAGCCGCTTCAGCACTAGCGCTCAAGCCAGTAGCATCAAATATAGAGCCAAGGTTTAAATCAGCAAGGTCTAAATCAACGTCAAACGTGCCCTCCGCCAGATAAGTGAGATCAAAGTCTGCCTTGAAGGTCGAATTTTGATAGCCAAAGGTCAGCGGGCTGAATGAATCATCAAGGCCAAAAGCGGTCCTCATCTGCTCATTGAAGTAATCGGCTAAGCCGTCAATTCCACCGGAATCATCGTTGCTCAAAAATTCCCGAGTATCTTTTATCGCGCCGTAGAGCGTACCAACAAAGTCAGTGGCGCCATCACCCAAGACATCCGCAACCGACATATCAATAAGGTCAACTTCTTGATACATGGCTCCCGTCTGCAAGGTACCCAAGACGAGGGTTCGATTAGCCAGGGAATCACTACCACTATAAAGCGCTTGGCCTGTAATCAGCGTCTCGCTTGCACTGAAGGCACCGTCGTTATCACCCCATGAAGTTGTGTTATACCAGTGCTGCTCCATCAGGTGCAGCTGCGTCTGGCCATTATCGTCAACTTCCTCATAGCCCCAGAGACTATCGCTGCCTATCTGGTAGCGGCTAAGAACGATATTCTGCCCCTGTCGATTCAGAACTGACTTAGTCTTTGGCGTGTCACCAGTGGGGTTGTTTAAGACGTAACCCAAGAGGAAATCGGTTCCATTGGTCTCTAAGGCGGTGCCAAAAAGATGCAGTGTATCGGTGCCCGAACTAGCGTCTACATATCCCAGATAACGACTGTCATCTATGCTGCTGACCCAGGTTCCGACACTTCTAATGGTTTGGTTATCGTTTATATAAAACGAGGTATCCAAGAAATCCTGGTAGTAATCAGAATAGTCGTCAAGGATGTCTGAGGCTGTGACGCCATTTGCCTTGGTGTATTGCGCCGTAACCGCGGTCTCGAGATAGCGCTGCTCGTAGACATTATTGGTATTGCCCTGATCTACATAGACATCTTTATTAATGCCCACCATCTCCTCTAGCGCCCCCTCAAGGGCAGCGAGAATCATATCCAGCGAGATGGTTTTCATCTCGAATAAACTTTCAAAGCCATCAAAGCTTACTGAGGTTGGAAGCGAATAAACGAACTGCGTAAAGCTCATGTCTTCTGGCAAATTTTCCGAGAAGGCACTGATATAACCTCGACCTTCCATAAGATCTGCGAGAACACCGCCCAAGCCAACTGGGATGTAAACCGCATAGGAGGGAGATTCGGTAAAGCCAATAAATAAATCTGCAGCTTTCAGCTCCTGGACGTCAGCTTGGTAAAATCGACCTGTGACGCCGGCTGACATTTCTGCCGAAAGCTCTATAAAGCCATCTCGGCCAGCCTCAAGCTCAAAGATACCTAGCTCTAATGCAAAGGGCGCGTCGCCGTTATCGGCCTCGCCAAATGCCTTGCGCATCACTGCGTCACTAAATATTGCTGTACCAACAATACTGTCCGCAAGGGTAAAAGTTGTCTCGTCTGCCTCAGCACTGTATTGCAGTGCAGCGACATCATAACGGTCACTGCCGACCATCAGTGAGCCGACGCCAGATAGCTGCGCGGACTCTAAGTCCGCTGGTGAGAACTCGCCGCTAAGAGTCAGTAAAGACTCGCCAGCTCGGTTGATAATCCCCTGCAGATCGGCAGTTGCATCGGCACTGTCGGCTAAGGTGACCGTGATATTTTCAATATCCAGACGGCTTTCAACCATATCATCAAGCCATATAGTCGTAGTCTCGGTGTCCGCATCATAGACCGCGCGATTAACCGAAGAGGCACCCACATCACCCACTAACCCCACAATAGAGATCCAATCGGTGGCGCTGTAATCTGAACTGACATCACCGTCAACAATCACGGCGGTTCTTTTAATTCCCTCATCATCAGCTATCACTAACTGGTTAAAATCGAAGGTTCCATTACCGAGATTAATAGCGGCCTCAATAGAAGGGTTTTCCATGTAGAAGCTATTGGCAGAGTCCAATCCAAGCCCTAAGGTTAAGGATATACCCCCAGAGACTGGCAACGTGTAATCGCCCGAGATGCCAAACGGCAAGTCAAATGGCAGTCCGGGTACTGACCAGCTCTCTAGATCAATATCAATACCTGCGCCATCGCCTATTTCCAGCAGCGGAATATCGAGGTCAAACTGGTAGTCACCACCCAGGCTTCGCTCGACGCTATAGCCATTGGCCCGCAGAGAGACGAGCAGGCCATCCACGGATGGACTGTCAATATCTTCACTATTAAAGTAATTCTCAACTTCAGACTTAAAGCTGCTTATAACAGAACCTAATTCGCCAATAAACGAATCGGCATTGGCGGGCAGTAAATCCTCAATACTAACCGTGCCAAAGGGCAGATCAATATTGAAGATTTCGTCGAGAACGAAATCATTGATTTTGTTCGACAGCTCGGAAAGTAAATTCAAGCCGTCGGTCAGCGCCGTAACCTTATCGCTATCCATGAAATTCACAGCAATTGATTCGCGCAGACCCACATCGATAGTCTCTGCTAGCAGGCCCCTCTCAACATGCTCAAAACCAAGCAGGTGGCCAATTTCATGAGCAATAACGGAATATAAATCTATCTGCTCATCGGGCACTTCATCGCTGGAAAGATCATCATCTACGTGCCAACCAACACCGCCGGCATTGGGATCAAGCGTAATAACATTGCTTTCATCGTCCACCGCAGCAATAGCATCATCACTGAGATCACCAACGGCGTAAGAGACAGGAGTCGTTTCCAGGGTGCTGATATCAAAACCCGCTTCTGACCATGCGGCTACGGCGGCAGTGATCAGGGTATTGATCGCAGTATCACCGTCCTCTATATCATCAGTTGCGGGATTAGCTGGTACCTCTATCGAGGCATCTAGCTTCATCAGGCCCTCTACGGTGAAAGGATCAGCCGCATCACCCAGTGCGCTCTTACCAATATCAACAGCGGAACCCACCCAATTGCCCGCAACAGCAGTCTTTAGCTTATTCGGTGCATACTCAATATATCCGGACGTGTTAAAAGCCAGAATAGTGGAGTTGCCGGCCACTGTAGGCAGGGTATAGATAGTGACTGAATCATCTATCTTGTCAGAGTACTCAACTACCTGCTGTACACCATCGATCTTGAGAGTAAAGTCAGTACCGTTTTCAATTGCAGTTTCTAACTGTGCACGATTGCCTAAATTGACAGTGAGGTCAGCCCCATTCAGGGTAATCACCGCATTTTTATCGTCAATCAAGCTGTCGAGAGTCTTGTAGCTTCGGCTCGAGTCTTCCTCATAGCCGATAAGATATTTCGAGTCGGCTGTGGCTGTATAGGCAGCGGCTCCGGAGAGACCTAAGGCCTGAAACAAACCACTGTCACCCACATCTCTCATAGTCACTGAAGCCAGAGCGCCAGCAGTATTACTGGTCACCTGTAACTTATTATCAGCGATACTCCAGAGTGCATCCGAGGTCTGTTCATTTAGCTGTACCACTAAGTCCTCATAGGTGTGACCTGCAGTAGCGGTTACACTCACAAGCTCGGAACGCCCCCCATCCACAGCCACAAGGGCACTGTAGTCATCGCCCTGGGTGAGCCCTGTTAGGGTTGTCTCCTCTACTGTGGTTGTACTGAGATTCACGGTAGCGCCGCGATTATCGACCTTGAGCTGTTGACCACTAAGATCCCGCTGCACATCGCCGCCAAAGACTATTTTGTTATTGCCAGCCCCAGCATAGACAATATCGTGGCCCCAG